>Ga0307517_10000297_pt1 | contig 86070 bp, 82 predicted proteins | sample 23_EM_MG_FD_194515 | JGI IMG/M metagenome (GOLD analysis project Ga0307517, IMG submission 194515) | Populus trichocarpa ectomycorrhiza microbial communities from riparian zone in the Pacific Northwest, United States - 23_EM | ecosystem: Host-associated > Plants > Roots > Unclassified | place...
CGTTCCAAGGAGTACGCCAGTCCCAACCCCGCCTAGCCCGCAGTACATCTGGAAAAGTACCACCCGCGCGATTCGTAGACCGAAGTCCGAGTATCCGGCCAGCACACGGGAATCACAAAAATAAACCACCCAACTAGGGTACAAACAAAGTAAATCCACCTCCCATAGCCATCCACCAAACACTACCGCAAGCAAGGTCATAGCCACAACCAAGCCAACATACCGGCAAACCGGTCACGCATCCCTCCAACCAAACATAAATTCAATCAAACACAACACATGGACCGCCATCCATCTCGCAGCCCATCAATCTATCCACGTCTCCACACCACATCCAATCCCATATGCAATGCAGGGCGACCACCACCGGCTGTCCACACCTCAAACATGGCAACGATACGTTCCAAACACGGCTGGCCTGCCCGTAACCTCAGATGACCCCCAACAACATCGGGAGAACTCCAGTCACAAACACACAGACCAGGTCCGCTCGTCCACCATTGTAAGGCAGCCGTATTCCGGTCTATCACAGGCAGCTCGTCCCAGTTCTGCACAATATTGTACCAAAAAGGCACAAAGTAATGTAAAGCGCACCCGGGAAACCGAGAAAGGTGAGCACGGAATATCTTGGCGCTACTGCCGCATTCCCCGCAGGGACCGACCGAGGGGCACCACGTGAGTCCAACTTGCCTCCCGTGTTTCTCGATGAACTTCAGCGGAAGCTTGCACCTGTCGCCGTTGTCGCAACTCTTCAACAGGCACCTAGTGCATCTACTATCGGGAGCGCCGAGATGAAACAAGCTGAGAGTACCGTTGATCAACTGAGTGACCGTCCGCTGGAAGGGATTCCCGCACAGAGTGACCACACCATCATTGTCTGTGTGTTCACTCGGAATACCCATACCCAGATTAAAATGGGACTGCCACCAATCGCGCCAATCCGGAATCCGCTTATCATTGAACAAAGTCGGAAACCGGGGCCGCCTGACCAGATATCTGTCGCAAGACGTCAGGTGGAAACGATCGCCCGAACCCTGACAGTCATCATGTCCGACAACATCCGTACCGCTGCGAATTCTCAACAGGATATAATGATCGAGTCTGCTGAGGCCTCGTAGGTGTCTGGGCTTTTTCGGGGACCGACCGTAATAGCCGTGACCTTCGGAAGTGTGCCATTGTGTCCATTCGGTCGAACGCAGATCTCTGGCCATCATAGCATGACCAAGTCCAAGGACAATACCAGCCCAGTTCCGAACATGCAGAACACCGCCAACCGCCTCCTTGGCCTTAGCATCCGACATCTCGTTGCCAGCAATACCACAGTGACCCGGGATCCAGCAAAGACGGACCGCACTAAACCGATTGAACAGGGGTGTCAAAACGTCCCACATACCGGCGGATTCACCCTCAGGCTCCATCTGTTCAATACACACGATGGCCGGGATACAATCAGAAAATATCAAGACCGCGCCATGGTAATCCAAGCGTACATCCTGTAGTGCCGCGATAATGGCGAAAATCTCGCACTCCACGATGCTCCATGAAGGTGGTGTAGCAAAGGCCCTCGCGCCCTCAGTCATCCCACACTCCTCAGTCGTCCAAGCCACCGCTGTACCCTTGTCGCTCTTCGAGCCATCAGTGTAGATCATAAGGAGATCAGGGATCAGAACTGCTTCCTCGTAGGCATCATAAAAACGCCTCGTAGCCAGTTCCTTCCCTCTTGACACGTTGAAGCTCGGCACAGTTGTCGCAACCTTGTCAGACAACATCGGGTATGCCAACATACCTTCTACTTCCCAGTCGCCCCGAATTGCACCAAACCACGGATGGTCATCACAATACCGGTAATTAATCATGCGACTATAACATCGTCTCTGAAGATATCGACCCTGCAAATGTACTGGAGGCGTCCCGAATTCTGCAAGCATAATATTGGTAGCAAGCCTAATAGGACACCTGAACAGGGATCGAAGACAATCGTTGACGTGGACCTGAACCCGCTTCACATACGACGAAAAGTCGGTTACGAATTCAAGCCCAAAGTAGACGGTCGGTAGGTAGGCAGCCTGAAACAAACGGTAAGTGCACCATGCATCCAGCCCTCCATCACTCCCAAACCTCCTCCCCAACGCGGATATCCTCCTCCTAACACCCAAACCCCGATCCAACCAATAAGATACATGAGAAGACATATTAAGAAAAACATTAAACCTATAACCAAGAACCCTAAGATCCTCCACAGGCGTTAGTAATTCTCCATCAATATTCAAATCCTCCCATGCAGTTCCACCAAAACCGATCCACTTGGTCTTGATCGTGCTAAACCCCATGTTTCTACCCCTCGCAATCCTGTCACAGTCGCTGAATAACTCCGCCATCGTGTATCTCGTGAGATCCCGGCTATCAGAAGCAACAAGGATAACCCCATCGTCCACATAACTGCTAATCACAGTGCGAACCGAAGGCGAGTACCGAAGGCGAGGCTCAAAAATGTCTGCAACATATGCACCAAACAAAAAGGGGGACAATGGGGATCCCTGAGGGATACCACAGTTGACAAAATACGGTTTCGATATCCGACCATTGAACCTGAATCTGACCACGCGGTTGCCAGCCCATCGCCTAACCCAACATATCAGGTCTGCAGGGCATTCCCGGGCGGCCAAAAAATCGCACAGCAGGTCAATGTCAATATTATCAAAACCACCCTCGACATCCATAGACAGCATGGCACACTTAAAACCCTCGTTGTGTCGCAAAAACTCAAACACAACAGACATCGCGTCATGGACACCTCGCTTGCGTCTAGACCCAAACTGAGTTTGGCCCAGTACCACATGCTCGGCAATCCTCAGCAGGACGATTCTTTCCACCACCTTGGCAATAGTTGGTAGCAGGTGAATCATACGCCAGCTCTTCACGATATCATAACGGGGTTTGTCCGCCTTCGGTATAAGTACAACCTCAGCAGAGTGCCAGTCAGGAATGTCGTTCGTCAAACCATAGTCAACAAGCCGTCTCAAACAGCCGGGTTTATTGTTCATCCAATATCTAATGAACGGATACCCAATGTCGTCAAGACCAGGACCGGTATTTGTCGGGCTCCGCTTAATAGCAGATTCCAGCTCGCAGGCAGGGTCCATTTCAATCGTAGATGGTTGCCATGGCAGTTCATCACCAGGGCGCAACTGGGCAGCGATAAGGTCGCTAATATCAGCGTGGCGACTCACAATCCGTCCATCAGAATTCATCATAGAAGGAAGTGTCCGCCTCGATTCCAGTTGTCTGGCTAGTCTGAAGATCGCAGGATCTCCGGCCTTCTCAATCGTGACCCGAATAAATTCCTGCCTAGATTTTAACAGCATGGCTCTGTATACCCGGCGAACAATATTATAATCGTCCGAAGCCAATGGTAGCTGTCGTCTAATCCGTCGCATGCGATTTAAGTCGGAACGAATGCGTTGTAAGTCGGGGTTCCAAAAAGGACACCGGCCGACCTTCCTCCCAGACCTCGGAAGTGCGTCCACACCACTCCTCAGCCTACCCCACATCTCCTCATCAACCCCAGAATCGACGTGTTCCAGTATATCATCACAGTCAGATGCCGGAACGTTCCTCCATGCAGGCCGCCGCCTTACAAGATCCACCGGCTCATCTACCTCCAGCCTGGCAATGACAGCGACATGTTCAAGCCCCGCTTTCCCATCATACGAAACCCGCGTATTCGAATTGCCGATAAACAGGTCAATGGCACTGATATCTCGAAATGTACAACCCATTGGAGGGTGTACCCGCAGCCCATTCCGAACGCAGAATCGTGACAGCCACAAGCCATGACAGTCAGATATGTTCATACTGCCATGCTTCGGTCGGGGGTTCCAGTCGTCGTGTTTGGCATTAAAGTCGCCCATGAGGAAATTGCAGTCATCCCATGTCGCTTCACAAGCCAACCACTCCAGCCTATCCATCTTGGGAGGAACATAAACACCGCCGATTCTCCTCCGCACCCCTCCAACATCATACATAATCACACAGGTCACCAGGTCATGTATGTCCACCAGGAACAAACCGGACAATGACGACCTAACAAACACCTCAACACCAGACGCCTGAACAAAAGAAAATAAATCAAAATCCACATGCTCATGTACAACACCACCCCCGTCCGCCTTCCGGGGGGGATCAACAATAAACAATAAATCAACAAAGGAAAAAACATCCATCACCAACGAACGGTTAGCCCTGCTCCGTCCTACATTAATCGATAATGTTGTAATAAACATTAGGCCTGAATGGCCGACGAAAAAATATCGGAATCAGAGGCGCGCCTCTTCAGAATGCTTTTTGGGGGCGCAATCAAGCCCAAAGTAAAGCCCATAGACTCATCGTCATCGACGGTGGTAATGGGAGGGGGGGTGGCTGACGAACCAGCCGATCTAGATGACCCGGAGGCCTTGTTAACTCTGCCGGAGGGGGCCGGTTCCACAATTTCAGTAATACGGGAGGGGCCAGCCTGCTCGTAAGCATCAACAGCCTTACCCTTACCTTTCCTGTCAACCTTAGGCCCAACAACCTTAGCCTTAGGCAGAGCGCTGTCAGTCATGCCCCTTCGGTGGTCAGCATGTATAGCAGCGTAACCCAACCCTTCCACTTCCACAGTCAGTCCCTTAGCAGAGACCTCCCCTCCCAACATCACCTCCGAAGTAACCTCAACATGGGCCCCACGACGACGACGGCGTTGACGATTCCGGGATCGATCGGATACACCCGTAACAGATGTATCATCCGCAACGATAGGAGATTTTGTACCGGCGGGAGGAGGGGAGGAAACAGACGCAATTACCACAGGACACCTATTGTAACCGGTGAAGTGGTCCGATCTCTCGCATAGCATACACCTACGTACAGTGTGGCTACATGACTGGCCGTCCTCACCAGGGCAGTTAAGTCGCCCACATCGGTGAGACTTCGACAAATGATCCCCAAAACAAAAGCGACAGCGGGGAGGAAACGCACACAACATCTCAACATGACCAACTTGAAGGCACTTGTTGCAGACCGGGGCAGACCTATGTTCCTCAAAGAACCTGGCATTCCTGGACTTACCAAACAAAAAGACACGTCCGGAGGACAGGATCGTATCACTGGCATCGTTACGCTCCAGAGTGAAACGAATGCCGCAAGAGGTGGCGCCCGCCTGTTTCATAGCGAAAACGGAGCCAAGCATGTTTGGTCGTCCGGCAGTAATGACCCCCGGGTTCGAGCCCTCGATATCGGTCCGGAGGCCATCAAAAGCCTTTTCGCCGGTCCAATCCTCCGCCTTCCATATAGAGCCCCTACCGGTGGGAGCCAAAGGGACGCCGGAAACCAAAATCTTGACCTTTGCCACATCCTTGTGGAAGACAAAGTTGGTCAGACCAGAGGGGCCGAGTTCCCGGATAAGGGTCGAGCGGCATCGTTCCAGTCTATCCCAAACCTGCGTGGCTGTGTGCTCCGCCAGCGTCAAGTAGATGCATCCAATTTCAAGCTTGGAGCGGGCTTCCCGAATATACGGGGTCTTGTCGGTAACCTTTCCAAGATTGCTCAGGGATTGGTTCAATCGGATGCGGATTGCCTCAGGGGTAACAGGAAGCTGAGTCCGCTTGCCAGCATCGAAGCGCATGGTAACATGGCGCTCGCGGGCATTGGGGGAGGGGGAGGATGTAGGAACCCTGGGGCGGGAAGGACCCGGAACAATAACAGCAGGGCCAAGAGGTGTAACCAAACGCGACCGAACCTGGCGGCCCGGCCTTGTCGTGTATGGCACGGGAGGAGGGGGAGGGGCAGCAGCAACCCGGCTATACATCGCCGCCCCAGTCGGGGGGGAAGACACCGGAACAGCAACGGGAACAGGGGCGGGGGTTGGGGTAGCCGCCGGGCTATCAACCCGATTTCCTTTTCGTCTTCTGGCCTTACCGCCACGAGTACGGCGTCCAGTGACCTCAACAAATCCAGCATCGGGGGACACATCAAAGGTTACCTTCCTGTCACCGGAGGAAGACGCAACACCAACGTCAACAGGAGGAGGGGACGGAGTCACATCACCGTTCATGCGCTTAGCAGCCTCCGCGCGAACAGATTCCCTGATTGTCTCCCGTGAGCTCCAGACAGTTTCACCCCTGCCAATTGTCAGCTCAGCCTCATGGGCAACTGTATCCCCTTCCAACCGGGCAATGACAGCCTTCAACAACTTGATCTCCCCTTTCAGAGAGACAATCTCATCCAAGCAGTTGTTCTGTTGCTTGCCCAGACGTTGTATATCGGCAGCCACCTCCTCGAAGGAATCATAGGCCACCTTACCCCCAACCAGTGCGTAGGTCCGGCAACCATCGACCATGGAGGCGTCGTCCGAATCGGAGGACGAGGCGACCGAATCGCGAGAGGACGAGGGCGATGACGACAGGGGAACCGCGTTACCGGAACGAATATCTTCCAGACCGCACAATAAAGCGACGTCAACCTGTGAAGGTGATCGGTAGCTCACGGTAAGGGGAAGGACGGGAAGCGACGAAAAGGTCGGGCTGGCGCCAGGGGAAAGGCTTCGGGTAACCGAACGTGGCTGAGCATCAGTGGCGTACCTAGAGTCACCAATACCTGTGCCGTCAGTGTTAGACCCACCGCCCAAGTCCATAGGGGTATCGCGAACGATAACCGCCGACGAAGGAACCACCTGACTAGTGGTCAAAGGAAGGGGGGAGGGGGAGTCTCTCTTGGGGGGGGTGTTGCCCCGTCGTTCCTTGGTGTGAGCGACAAACTCGTGGTGCCTCTTGGACACAGGAACATAGGCACGGCGGCCGGAGGGAATGGTGGAATCTGGGGCGAAACCAGAACCAGCGCCAGGGCGCGACCAGGGAGGAACAAAGGGGGGAGGGGACGACACCTGAGTGATCCGATCCTCAGGGCGGATGCTACCTGCAGGAGGTGCATAGTCTTCGTCCGACGATCGGTCCAATCGGAAGTTGCTGTACAGCTTCCGCTCACCAGAAGAAAGTCGCTCAACAGGGGAGGGAAGACGCCGTTGGCTATCGTCAACCTCGACCACAGAAGGAACGTACATGGGGTCCTGGGATCGCGCTTCATCAATGGACGGCCAGGATGCAGAGGGGACCATGGGATCAGACGCCATGGTCGAATGAAAATCCGAGCTCACCACATGGGAGCTGGACGGGGCGAAGGACTGGGAGGAGCCCTCAGGAGTGTGGAAACGGGTGTAAAAACCCAAAGTAGATGTGCGGTCGACGTGGCAACGCGCAGAGGAAGTGTCACCAGCAATGCAACAGCCGCGAGCAGCCATGATCCCAGTGCAAACAGTTTCGACGGAGTCGAAGGAGCGGAGGTCGAGGTGAGCAACAATGGCTCGAACCTCAGAAGTAAAGAAAAGGGAGTCATTCCGACATCCCGAAACATGAACAAAGTGAAGGCCCTCGTAGGCCCCACCCGGAGCAGCGTAAGAAAGTTTAACAGCCGGGATAAGACCACGGCCATCAGAGGTATTCATCCTACCCGGGACAATCTGGGTGCCCGGAGCAGGGGAAGGGGAACAAGGAGGGGGGGCAACAGAGTCACCCATCGTGAAAATTCACCTGTAGCAAAGGCCAGGCGAGCCACCAAATGAGGAGGAGGGAAAATATTCACCACCCAGGGGGGAGGCAAACAACCGACCGAAAGCAATAAAATTCACCGGTAATAAAAGCCCGGCGAGCCACTAAAGATACTGCCCGAAGGCCAAAAGCTCCGACCGCCCGAAGGCAAAGAGTGCGACCGTCAAGTGTGCTCACGATAAAGTCGTGGTGTTGAGGGTGGCGAAACCGTGTGTTCTGATTGGTTGCAACAGACGGTCAAGAAAATAGGGGGGAGGAAGCATGATCCCAATAACGGTAGGGCTTGATGTATTTGTATGATACTCGAGTACCGTAAAATCTCAATAATTGGCCCATGTGCTACGGTATGTCGTTGGAGCTGCCTCCTCTGGTAAGGTGTGGTGTTTCTTTGTTTTTTTATGTCTCTCAGAGGGGCTGAGCAGCTCCTTTTTTGCCGTGACTTTCGCCCCTTTTCCAAGGTAGGGAATTCTCGACGACATAGCTGATAGCACATAGGCCAATTATTCGAGATTTTACGGTAGGGGGGTAAGATTTTGTTTACTCGAGTATGATACCGGGTACCGTTACAGTACCTCCAGAAGGGAATCTTCCTAGGGAGCCCCGAAATTAGAGTGCCACCTTGCTTCTTTCCCATGTTGCGGAATACTTGTAGTGTCGAGATCTCATGCATCCTACCAATCGTTTCGCTTCCTGCGCCTGTCCGTTCCTTTTCCTATCCCCTGTCATGCCCTTGCGGGCTGACCTCTTCCACCCCCCCGGTCTGGTACTTCTTTTTCCTTTTTCCTTTTTCCTTTTTCCTTCTTTTTTCCTTCTCGTTGCTCATTTCACTCTTGATGTTTTGGTGTGAAATAGAAAATTGGTTATTTCTCCTTTTTAACCTTCCTTCCTCCCCCTCCCAGCTTGACCTTTCTCCTTTCTTTCTTTGAGCCAACATTCCTCTAGACATCCTTCATCCACCTCAACCTATCTAATTCACTCGTTCAACCCTTCGACTTTAAACTCCAATAATATATCTATCTTTTTGGAAGGTTCTTCACTGTCAACACTTTAAGATGAAAGGTACAATTGCCCGGTCATCTATCCCAACATGGCAACAGAATTATTAACACTCTTGCCCTCTAGCCCTCATTCTCGTCGGTGGCTTCGGTACTCGTCTGAGACCTCTTGTATGGATGACCTCTCCATTCAGCTTTTCACTCGAGCTCTCAATCCAGAAATCGTTCTCTTCTTCGTAGATTATACGGTTAACAGAGTGGATTCATGCTGGATGGAGAATTGGTGTTTCAGAGGATTTCGTGCTGACAGTGAATACTATCCGCCGTCCAGACATTGACCCTTCCCAAGCCCCTTGTGGAATTCGGCAACAAGCCCATGATTCTTCATCAAGTCGAGTCTTTGGCTGCTGCTGGTGTTACCGATATCGTTCTTGCTGTCAACTACAGACCCGATGTTATGATCAGTGTGCTTAAGAAGGTGAGATGACCTTTACTTGGAGACAAGAACAGTAGTTAAGCTTCTCTGCCCTCAATAGTACGAAGAACAATACGGCGTCAAAATTACCTTCTCTATCGAGACCGAACCTTTAGGGACTGCTGGTCCGCTAAAGCTTGCGGAGGAAACCTTGGGTAAGAACCAGGAGCCGTTCTTTGTTCTTAACTCGGATGTCATCTGCGACTACCCGTTCAAAGACCTCGCCGCATTCCACAAGTCGCACGGTCAGGAGGGGACAATCGTTGTCACCAAGGTAGAGGAGCCTTCGAAATACGGTGTCGTCGTTCACAAGCCGGGCCACGACTCGCGCATCGACCGCTTCGTAGAAAAGCCCGTCGAGTTTGTCGGGAATAGAATTAATGCCGGCATCTACATTCTCAACCCCTCGGTCCTAAGCAGGATTGAGCTCCGCCCTACATCAATCGAGCAGGAAACTTTCCCTGCCATTGTCAAGGATGGGGAGCTGCATTCATTCGATTTAGAGGGTTTCTGGATGGATGTCGGGCAGCCAAAGGATTTCCTGACTGGAACCTGCCTTTACCTATCATCACTGGCCAAGAAAAACTCAAAGTTGCTCACTCCTTCTTCGGAGCCCTTTGTATATGGTGGAAATGTCTTGATCGACCCTACCGCAACGGTTGGAAAGAACTGCCGTATTGGTCCTAACGTTACTATTGGACCGGGTGTCGTTATTGGCGACGGTGTTAGGGTTCAGAGATCTGTCCTTCTCAAGGGATCAAGGATCAAGGATCATGCATGGGTTAAGAGCACTATCGTCGGCTGGAACAGCAAAGTCGGAAAGTGGGCAAGGCTGGAGAATGTCACTGTATTGGGAGACGACGTGACTATTGATGATGAAGTCTATGTTAACGGAGGATGTGTGCTACCACACAAGACCATCAAGGTCAACATTGACGGTATGTCTTCCCTACCAATAATGTGTGGATTACTGCTAATTTCAAGCGTGCAGTACCTGCTATCATCATGTAAAGGTTGAAAGCTACGTTTCTTATTTCTAGGCCCTAGCCAGGGGGCGACCTCTCCTCTTCTTTTCTCTGCTTTCTAAACGCTTTCGTTCCTATTTCTTGTAATTGATTAAAAATATTGGGCTAGGGTTGAGTAAAAGGTACCGTCGGGTTTCCTCTTGTTGGGCGGTGGGCTTACCCCTGTAGCCCTTCTGTTTTCACCTGTGGAGAAAGGAACGTGTAATTAGTGGTCATGATGTATGTTTGTGTAGAGTATGGGGGAATGGGTGTCATGGCGAGTCTTAACGTGTTTATCATAGTCGAAGGGTATATATATGAAACATAGTCCATAAAGTTCTCTAAACTCTCGGTCCGCGGGCCTCAATTCCCTTGTTAGTCACGTGAAACCCCCACCTCTTGATACCGGTGAATAAGTTACCGTAGCTCCTGCCGTGGGGAGGGTAACTCCGAACCTCCTCCCACTTTATTTTAGAGTTCCCTCATCTCGAACCAAGCTCATCCCGCATCTTCGACCCCCAAGCACAATGACGGAACTCAGCTTCACCAAGCAATTCCTCTCAACTTTGAGCTCTCGCCCAATCCGCATCAACGCCGACTTTTGCGAGGACGCGCGCAAGCTCCCGGCCCGCACTCCCGTGCACCCCCCCTCCCCCCCAATCAATCCATTGATACAAAACTAACCAAAACTCAGTACACCCTCCCCAAGACCTCAAAGCCAAAGTCTAAGAAAGCTTCCCCCGCCTCCTCCACTGCCTCTCCCACCCCAACTGGTACTTATCCATCCCTTCCTTCCTTCCTTTCGACCATTAACCATTACTAATTTCCCAAGCAAATATAACCCTCCGCTCCCTCCGCGGCGCCTCAATCGTCCATCCCCTCCCCGCAACGCCCCTATCCACGACCATAATATCGCTAAAGCACCAATTGTCCACAGCCAGCAAGATCCCGATCGAGAAGATCAAGTTACTGCTGAAGGGGAGGGTGCTCGGCGACCTGAAGACGCTGGAGGGAGTTGGTGTTAAGGCGGGGGAGGAGGAGGTTGTCGTTAGTGTTATGGTTATGGGTGGTGGTGGTGGTGGTGGTGGCGGAGGGGAGAAGGGAGAGGAGGAGGGGGAGGAGGAGGGAAAGGGGGTTGTTGTTGTAGATGAGGCCTTTTGGGGGGATTTGCGGGGGTGGTTGGATAGGAGGGTTGGAGGCCAGCTTGCGGAGGATATGGTGGGGGTGTTTAAGGAGGGGTGGGGGGCGGCGAAGTGATGGAAGGGATGCTGGAGTGGAGGTCAAGTTGGGGTTGGGCACTTGGTAATAATTCCCATACTCAGATGCGGGGTGTCCAACCTCGGCTCGGCCGCGCGAGTGCTTGTAGACTTCTGGGTGGTGGTGCGCCTTGGAGAGATGGATGGTTGAATTAGAGATATCCTTTCGACTTCGGTATTTTGTTATCATGCACAATTCTCTCTTTTCCCCTCCCCCCGTTGTTCGTCGCTGGGGAATAATCGTGGGATTTATTATATTCCGAGGGTAATAAGGCTACGAATCCAAATCCTAGGCTCTTTATTTGCTAGCGCATTCCCAGGCTTCGGTATCAAGAGTGAGAATATTATTGACTTATTACCAGCATTTGATTCAGGATAAGCCTGTATGATAACACTACCGACATCAGCAACCCACCACCACACACCCCACAACCAATCACTCGCCATCCTGGCATCCCCACCGCCAAAACCCACCGCCAAGCCTTTCCAACCGGATCCGTGCGCAAGCCCACCTTACTTTATCTCAACCTCACCTCCGTGATCACACCTTACCCATCCACCAAACAGTAAAGCACATATCATTACCTCCCCATATACAACCCACCACCCACTACCCACTACCCGCCCAAAAATAAAACACATCCAAAATGGACACAGTAGACGCCTCGGCCCACTACTCCCAATCCATCGATGGTACCTCCCCTCTCCTTCTCCCTTCCCCTTCCCCTACCCTCCTCCAGTCAGCCAGTCAACAACCATTCTAACGGCCCCAGAAAAACCCTCCCTGCTAGTCCTAATCCTCGATACGAACCCCTACGCCTGGTCCACCCTCTCCGCAACACTCCCGTTGGAACGGGCCCTAGCTTCGATCCTAATCTTCCTAAACGCGCACATGGCCTTCTCGCACGCGAATCGGGTCGCGGTGATTGCCTCGCATACGAAGTCTGCGCGCTTCCTCTACCCCACTACCACTACTGCTACCGCCGCCGCCGCTGCTGCTGCTGCTAGCGGTGGCAGCGGCGACAGTGGCAGTCGTGGGGGTGGGGGAGGTAGTGAAGACCCATTCCGGGACGCAAACAAGTACCGCCAATTCCGCCTCATCGAGGATCAAGTCCAGGCCTCGTTCGCGGAACTCATGCGCCAGACGACGGCTGATGAATTGGTGGATGCGAAGGAGACTATGATGGCTGGTGCTTTGGGGCTTGCGTTGGGGTATATTAATCGCTTAGTTAGGGTTGACGATGGTGGCGTGGTTGGTGGCAAGAGTGGTGGTGGTAGTGGTGGCGGTGGGAAGGTGGGGACGACGGCGGCGGCGGCGGTGGGAGCAGCGGGGGAGGTTATCAGTATGAATGCTAGGATCTTGGTGGTTAGTGTTTCCGGTGATCTGGCGGAACAGTATGTTCCCGTTATGAATTCGATATTCGCGGCGCAGAGGAAGGTTGGTTTATGTCTTTCTTTCTTTCTTTCTTCCCCTTCCGCCCCGATGGGGTTGCTCGGATGGATGGATGGATGGGTAGGTGGATGGATGGATGGCTGACGGGAGTAGAAAATACCAATTGATATCTGTAAAGTCGCTGGCGAGACCGTGTTTCTGCAACAGGCGTCGGATACTACTAGAGGTATATACATGCAGTTGGAACATCCGGGAAGCCTTTTACAGTACTTGATGGTTCGTGCCTACCTGCCCACCTACCGCCCAACAAACCCGGCAACTAATCTTTCGATTCGACAGATGTCCTTTATCCCAGACACTGCTACTCGCCGGCATCTGGTCCCACCAACGCAGATAAACGTGGACTTCCGCGCGGCGTGCTTCTGTCATAAGAATGTTGTGGATATCGGGTTTGTGTGCTCGATATGCCTGTCAAGTAAGCCGTCCCTGTTCCCCTATGTTTTCGAGATGCGGTTGGGTAGGAAGGGGGCAGAGTATAAATAGTGAAATTTGAATGCGGAGGATGCTTCGGTTCCTATATAACCCCGAGGCTCAAGAAGTTGAGCAGAATGGTCTCGCTCCACCGGATGTATCACGCCTTTGCGGGATAATTCCTTGGGTTGGCCGAAATTTGCGAGCAATATTCGAACACGGGAGCCGGAAACTCTGGAAAAACTGCCCTCTCACAACTCGTCTCCTTGGACATCTTATCCTAGCAACCTTTATTCGTTCTATCTTATGCATGATCCTGAGTGCTAACGTCCATAATCGCCGCTTGGCTGGTCTTTATACAGTCTTCTGCACCCCGCCTGAAGGCGCCATCTGCACCACATGCAACACCAAACTCGATATATCCGCCCTTGGGAACTTCGGCGGAACCCCCGCTGTGGTATTGACAAAAAAGAAAAGGACAAAAAAACTAAAGCAGTCGAAAGCCACCTCCTTTTCAAACGAGGCATCCGCCACCAGTACTCCAGGAACCCCAGCTTCGTAGGAGGAAAAATACCCTCCATTACTCATGCTAAACCAACAACCATACCCATGCATAAATTGTGAAATCGAAAACTCTTACACCTCCACCAGGAAGCAGGGGAAAGAAAGCGAAAGCAAGGGAACAAGAGCGACTGCTGGTAATATTACTACAGGGTCACACAGTGTCTATCGACATAGTTAGGCTCTGGCCATATAATTGTATAATTAGCATAACGGGTCCTTCAGGTACTGCAGATTCCATTATGTCTTTTCTTACCTTTATTCGGGAGTGGGAGTTTTCCCAATCGTTAATTTCAGTGGGGGCTCACTCCGCTCCAAGCCTAGAAGCTTGAATAGATTTCCCTCCAAGGCATGTTTCGGGATTATTCCTATTGCGGGACATTATAGTCTCGGGGTCCTTCATATATGGGGTCATATGAGCCATTACCTATAGATAGCCATGTTAGAATACGAAAAGTCGACTTGCGCTAATATTGAATCACGCAGAATAATTTAAATACCATGCTGTCAGTGGTGTGCCCGTAGAGAAACTTGATTCTAGCTTTCGAAGCTTTATCAATTTTGACAGCCATGATACCCACTGCAGAAGACATGGCTGACTCTTTGACAATTCTCGAACCTATCAGCCATTAGCAGATAATACCCCACATGCCCAAACTATCATTGGGTTAACCAACCCATAAAGTCTTCCTCAATACTGTTCTTCAGGCCTTCGATCTCGTCTTCCGTGGCGATCAGACGGCCGACAGTTTTGGACGCAATAAGTGTATGAGCCATTTGCTCACCAGTACCTACATCATTCACCGTTAGGAACATTTATCCATGAGATCCGAAGAGCTGAATAAAGAGCTTGCCAGAGCATGTAGCTGCAACGACCGATTGGCCCTCACGAGCAATCCAAGTCCCAACGCCAATCAATGCTGCGGGTCCAATCCTGCCACGATGTTTCATCCCAATACCTCCAGAGCTACTCCCCGCAGCAACGTTTCCCCACCGGTCAACACAAATACAGCCGACAGTATCTGTAACCAGATCTTCGCTATCTGGTTGCACTGGCGTATTCACACCGACCCCTTCCTCGGCCGCCTTAGCTGCACAGGTGGGACGTCGGTCCGCTCTTTGGCGTCTATTCGTTGCTTGTTCCTCCCGCTCTGCTATATCAAGCTCCTGTCTCCACCTGCTCCAGCGAGCGTATGTATGACTAGTGATCAGTGCCTCGTTATCAACCTCGGGGAAAAGATGTTCTTGCGCATAGGCAAGAGCGCCGTGGCCGACTAAGAGAATAGGAGGGACTCTCTTAAGCGATAATGGCTTACGAGTGTTGTCTAGGACAAGACGGGCAAGTGCTGAAGGGTTTTTAAATGCTATGAACTGATCAGCTCACTGAAGACAATAACCAATGAGATTAGTATATGGATCAGGCTAATTGTTACCCCAAACGGCCCCCACAGCTCCAGAACGCCCACTATCTTCCATAATGGAGGCATCACACTCAACTGTCCCATCTATAGATAAATTGCTCCCGTAGCCAGAATTGGTAATCTCATTATCTTCCAAGCTTTTCAAAGCCATTTCAACGCCATCCGTAGCGGACCCGCCATTCTTGAGAAATACAATAGCAGCCCGACAAGCCCTGTGAAAATAAAATTAAAAGTCAGATAAAACGTCATATCAGGCAGGAGTCCTCCTCATCAGAGGAAGGAAAAGGGGAGAAGTGACGGGTTTACTAACGAGGCGCAGGCTTCACGGTGAGCAGGCTCGTTAGGAACAGAATGATAGCCGGCTCCAGCATGGACGAAAACGGCGGACCAATCCTCCCAGGTTGTGGCTTGGGTAGCCCTCGACTTCAATTGGCACTCCATTCCGTTGTTTCCAAGTAAAACTGCACTACAGTAATGGATAACAGACCCTTGAGAGCAAACCAGACACCTTTGACGAGAAGGATTGGGGGGTGCTGATTAGTTCTTATTCGAGAAGCCTTCCTACAACTACCACAAGCCACAAAGGGTACAATAGGAGGAATGCACGAGAGGGGTAAGGAAGGAGTAGGGAGTGGGTGAGGGGAGGAATGTATGCTTCGAGAGTAGAGGGGAGGAGGAAGGTGAGGAAGAGAGGGTGATATGAGGTTAGATAGGGGAAGGAGGGGGCACGAGAAACGAAAAAATAAAAATAACGAACACAGTGACTACGCGGCAGCCGTTATTACGAGTCCCAGATCCTCCAAGGGAAACCTCTGCGTACGTTGCCTTTATTATTCTTCAGTTGACGGTCCTATACGTGCGGCTCAACAAGGAGGGGGCCCTCGGTGCCCCTCCATTTGCCAAGATTCTCCAGGAGCATGTCTTAAGGCTATGAGCGCAGGGACTCTTTTTTAGTTGTAGGGCTAGGCCGATCCAAAGCTTATATGGACGTCTCAACAACGAACCGGTTGTCTACCGGGGAAGAGGATTCACGCTGCTACACGTATTTGTGGGCTCTTATGAAGCAATTGCATGAATGATGAATAATAAATAATAAACCCATTAACAGCACATAGCCAACGCGGTGACCTACATTTAACAAGCTATTCCCACCCCATATCGAAGCGGTTGTGAGGGCTCGAGTGACATAATGTGGTTTCGAAGTGCTCGGCCACTGAGAACGAGCAAGTACCAGCACTACGGTAATCCGGATATCTCTGTGACTATGATACCCTTAATTAAGCTAAACAAATACTTCTGCATTCCCTAGCAGCGTCAAGAAAAATACTACACAAACCCAGTATGCAACGAGTCTCCCACCAGAACTTTCGTTCCCCGTCTTTATCTTCCCTCTTCGAGACCACCTCTCATTACCAGACACCAAGGCAGGCTTCTTGCAGCATGGGAATCACCGTGCCCATACAGCCCACCATCCCCCCTACGACCCTCCCCAGCCCACCACGAGAGGAATGTCCGATACCGGTATCCTAACAACTAAACTTCTCAAGTATGATGCTAACATCACCTCCACCCCATCCAAGCCAAACTGTTCCACCCCAGCCCCACTTCTCCGGTCAAAAAATAAAGCCCAAAAGGCCCCTCTCACCCCACCAGATGAGCACATGCAACCGCCCGGGTCCAATCCCTACCCTTCTTATGGAATTGTGAAAAAGGCTTCCTATCCACTCACAGCAGCGCTTTCGGCCACCCCCCTCTGCTACTCGAGCACAGCACCTTTCCAACCAACTTATCTCCTTGCCGCACCCACATTTAGCCAACTCATCATCACCACCATCGCCACCCCTATCACACTCTTCTAAAGCCGTGCTGTACGAGTGCGCATGCATATACAGTACGAGTACGGCTTCATACATGTCGGCACTGTACAGTACTACAGGACAGTATGTAACGTACGTAACCAGGGTATAACCTTGCGGGATGACCGGCGGCCAGATGGGGAGGGATGGAGGTGCATAGAGGCTCAAAAGCTTGTCTGAGGATGGAGAGTTTGATGGGCCTGAGGCGGGGCATATATATACTCAGGAGGGGGTTGGAAATGACGGAGTGTTAGATTTTGTAATTGAGGATTGGGCTTTGAGATATGTACTAAAAGGCCTATTCAAAAATACACCAAACTCCATTTCCGGTTTTCTATCATACAGCAGCAGCGGTCCTATTGAATGAAAAAAATAGCTTATGATCTCGACGCACGGGCTAAGGCCTTTCGAGCTCTCTTCGATAGCTTCGGTGGGGCCTCTGTCTTATTATCTTTTGGGCTTGCCTCGGACTTTGGTAGATCTGATGGACCGGCTTCGTCTTCTGCTTTTCGCTTATTTACTTGAAGAGGTTCATTAACCACAACGCCTATAACACCTCGGAAAGAAGTTCTCTTCAATTTGGCTTGTGCCTAACCAGTAATGTCAGTCCAGTCCAGTCCGAAATACTCAAAATACAAGATCTGGGGAAGGCCACACCACCACCAGGCGAGGAAGCCCGTCCACTGCCTCTCTGCCCTTGTCCTGACTTAGTCCCCATAGTGTTGCAAGATTGATCACGTCGAATGGGCCCCTAACACCTAGAGCTTTCCTCGCTTCACTGCTAATCACGATTCCCCGCCCTCTTGTTGCCCGTATCAATGCTGCTGCGTTTCCTATCAGATTCCTTCGTGCCGTGATATCATTAATACTGGCAGAGTAGTTTATTTCGAGAAATATCCCCCGCTGGATTGCCAGTCCAACCGTCTTATGCTTGAAGTGGTAGCCCATGCGCTGTGAGAGATCGACAGAGATGAGGTCGCAATCTAGTTCTTTACAAGCTTGCAGTAGGAGCTTCTCGTTAGTGGGCCGTAAAGCAACAATGTCATAGGCGGAGGTGAGGGCGGCGAGTCGGTGGTTTTGAGAGGGATCATCAAGGATAACCGTTATTCGGCGGAGTATTCGGAGGTTCGGATGTTTGGGGAACGGATTCTCTGGGATTGGATTGAGCTGGAGAAAAATGGACGTATTAGAGGGATCCCCTTGATAGATGAACGAGCAAGCGAAAAGAAAAGCCCGCGTGCGGCGAAGTAGGTGGTGGTTGGGGGGAGGAGATACATACCTGGGTCTGTGGGAATTTTCCCGAGTGGGTGTGGGATAGAGCAATCACATTATAGCCTACTATTTGTCGATAGTCAGTTTTATATAACGTTCGAACTTCAAAGAAATGAGAAGCCCTACACTCGCCCAGGAAAGCCACAGTTCGCGGAAGATCCGGGGAAGTGGGAACCCAGGGAACGTTGAGGTCGTAGAACATCTAAGTGGTAGAAACCCAACTATAGTACAGAGCCTGTGCGGATTGGTTGGGACGATTCGAAATGCGGATTTGAGGGATGAAGAGGAGAATATGCGGCTTTAACGGGTTGAGGAGTGTTGAGTGACGGCGGTAGGGTATCGTAACTTGTTGCGCGAGTAAAGAGGCTCAACGACGTGGGCTCCACGGATTGTGCTCGCGTAAACTATGCAATAGCAGCCGTGTTAACAAACGTGGTTCAATTATGCACGAGCAGGCTCAGAGGCTGTTCCCCTCCAACACTCGATACGGGTATCTCACTAGGCGGTGCCAAGAGGTCATCATCACCCCAGGCCCCGAAGCCCTCCAAGCATCGGCTCGAAATCCCCGCAAAACATAGCTACCCGAGTATAACGAGAGTCATATTTTGTTATTGGCCCTGCTCCGGAATTAAATTTGTTGTAAAAAGGGACAATTGCAGAAAATAGGGAGAGGGTATTCGAGTCTTTCTGTCTATCGCCAGCTCTTTTGACCCCCACGACTTTCTTGGCTGGCTTGCTGATTGCTGCGCGGGGGTGTGATTTTAAGCCATCGCTGCAACTCTTCTGACCACATAACCCCCCCAGCACTTTCCCTTACCATTCCATACAGAACCACATATTGAATTCATAGAAGTTGAGACGATTAAATTCTTATATATTATATATATTTTTCTTTCTCTTTTGTCTACCTACCAGGTGCCGTTATTACGGCAGCTCTTCGCGGCGGTTAGATGTGTCTTGCTTTGATCGCAGGTTCCAGTGCAGACCCGGTACAGTAGAGCCAATACAATGCGCTCTACGATATGTCGTGACTACGTTCATTCCCCCATGGAAGAGGCAGCGCGATATCATGACGGAGGGATGATAGTTGGAATTGTCAAAACTGCTCTAATGACACTCCGCCGGCGAAGAGGAGATGAAGATTTGCTGTGCGGTGTTTTGAAGAGAAATTCCAAACCGAACGAAGCTGTGGAAAGCAACTTAATTTTAGTTCCTTCCTCCATGTATTCACCCCTCCTTTCACTTTATGTGCTCCTGCTCTTGGTGGAGTTTCTACTCCTCTGCTTGCCGCGGGACATAACATTTTACGGTTCGTCAAGAAATTCAGTTGTCGCTGAAAATTGCTTACACAGAATATGCAAATTAGTTTCCGGAAAATAGAAATAGATGAACTGCCAGGCGCCCAACACCCTTGTAGATTTGGCTTTAGGTTGTCGCCGTTGTCTTACCCTTCTTTCAAGGACTCGTACCGACTTTCCCTCAGAGATCCCCCCTCCCACCACAACCACCACCACCACCACCACCACCTTCTCCTCACACCTCACAACGTTCCCCTCCACCCCCTTCCTGAACTACTGCACGCCCCTCCGCCCCCTCCTTCTATCATATCAAACTGGGTGCGGCCTAGCTTCACCGTAACACAACCACCTCCATACCCTCAACCACCGGCAGGAGCCTTGTCACCCAAAAGGTGACTGACCATCTGCACCTTTGTTTCGCTCTGCCTGCCAACATCTACCGTCCTTAAATCCGCCTCTCCCTCTCCTTCACTTTTCCTTCATTCCTGCCACATCAACCCTTCATCACGGCGTCAACTTTCTCGCCTTTCTGTTACTCTCTGTCTCGATTTCTAGAGTATTCACCAAACTCATCTTCCAATATCCTTCTCTCGAGTGTTTAGTCGTGGAGTCAGGGCAATGGCTCGCGTTTATGCGGATGTAATACCCCTAGCTGTTTTCTAACCTTTCTGATCCCCCGCTAGAATTTCGATGTCGCAAGCGAGACTACGATAGAGCAATAGTCCCGGACGCGATATTTTTGCTACGGAGGTGATAAAGAAAACTGAGAACATGTGACTGATCTGAAGCCTTTGAGCACGGTGTAGGTCAATCAGCATATGCCCAGAGCATACTGGGACTATGACTCAGTCAACATTCAGTGGGGCGTTCTTGAGAACTACGAAGTCGTGCGCAAAATTGGTTGGTTTTTTATATTCTTCAGAACCTGCCGCTTCCCGAACCTTGCTTTGCTGACACATTCTCTTGTTTGATTCCTTATCTTAGGTCGGGGTAAATACTCGGAAGTATTCGAGGGAATAAATATCACAAATTACCAGAAAACCGTTATCAAGGTGTTGAAGCCAGTTAAGAAGAAGAAGATCAAGCGCGAGATCAAGATTCTGCAGAACCTCTCCGGAGGTCCGAATATTGTCGCTCTGCTAGATGTCGTCAGGGATCCCCAGGTTTGTTGCTCTGGCCCGGTTCTAATTGGTACTACGTATGAGCTGCTCTAACCCAGATGCTCTCACCACCTCAGAGCAAGACACCCTCGTTAATATTCGAGTACATAAACAACACCGACTTTCGCAGCCTTTACCCGAAGTTCCAAGATTACGATGTGCGCTACTATATCTATGAACTGCTCAAGGTTAGTGTTTTTCAAGGTGTCAACATAGATCGGAGGTATTTAGTGGCTAACCTTCAGAACCTTTTTAGGCACTCGACTTTTGTCATAGCAAGGGTATCATGCATAGAGACGTCAAGCCCCATAATGTCATGATCGACCACGAGAAACGGAAGGTTAGCCTTACAAATCCCAAACATGCCCAATGCGTATATTTAATTGATGGTTGCGCCAATAGCTGAGATTAATTGATTGGGGTCTCGCCGAATTTTACCACGCCGGGACCGAATACAATGTCCGCGTTGCATCGAGGTATTTCAAAGGTCCAGAATTACTTGTCGATTATCAGGAGTATGACTATTCGCTCGATCTCTGGTCCCTGGGTGCTATGTTTGCGTCAATGATCTTCCGCAAGGAGCCTTTCTTCCATGGAAACTCAAACTCAGATCAACTAGTCAAGATTGCAAAGGTCCTAGGAACAGAGGAATTGTTCGACTACCTTGATAAATATGACATTGAGCTCGATACCCAGTACGACGATATTCTAGGACGATTCCCCAAGAAGAGTTGGCACCAATTCGTCAATGCCGATAACCAGCGTTTTGTTAGCAACGACGCTCTTGACTTTTTGGATAAATTGTTAAGATATGATCATCAAGTATATTCCGAACCATATCCTACATGTCCTTGATGATACTAATGGATTTTGTAATTAGGAACGCTTGACCGCAAAGGAGGCCATGGCCCATCCTTACTTCGAGCCCGTTCGAAGAGCAGCATCCACACCAAATCACGGATCATCTTCCCATGCTTAGATGTGACGGAGACCATATGGCACGCAAACATACTTAGTAAATCGGCGCGAGGCGTTGCCAGTGTATTTCTTGTTCCTAGTTTTCCTGAACCATGGCTCCAATTATGTCCGTTTTTTATGATCACCCTCTCATACGCTCCTCTCTCTGCATATCTATTTTTTCCTTTTACACTTTGTCCATTTCCCTCTGTGTCTCGGATAGTATGGGATTCATTTTCTCGGTTTTTCCCCCCAACCTTCTTGGTCCATATTATATGTTCGTGGTGCTCGCCAATTCTACTCAAAATGAGAAGGGTTGTTCTGTATGCCCATCTCCCTTCGGTTCCTGTTTTGGTATGATATGATAATTGTTTTTCAGTTGAGTTACTCACCAGACCCGCACTTCTTTATCATCATCTTGATCCATCCATCCGTTCCATCAGCTGCCGTATTCCCTTGTGCCCTTGGCGCCCCTTTCCGAACCTCCCCCCCCACTTTCTCGTTTCCTTCCTCCCTTCTTTTTTTCTTCCTTCCAGATCCCTATATAGGTGTTGGCATGTAAGGCATTGAAAGCGGGGGGGGAAGGGGAAAGAAACTTATCCGTGAATATTGTGCATCTTCTCGGGCGCTCGTTATCGGCAATTACAAATCAGTGAGGGAGGCAAACGGGTTGGTTGGGAGTACCATACTGTACTGTATACCGTTATAATAATAATATTTTTCCAAAAAAAATACAAAAAGAGGTATGATACCAGTCCCGCAAGTTAGGTGTGTGAGTTTTGTTATTTTACTTTTTCCACCGGTATTGTGAATGTTATACAACAGGCAAGCAGATGGACAAAGCATTTCTGAGTTGTCTGTCTGCTGTAAGTTAATCTAGAACCCTTTTTTTCTTTTTCTTTTTTCTTTTAAATCTTTTTGATCGAAGGTGTGTGCACATCATGCCGCCGCAGTGAGGTTGACACAATAAATTGTTGACGCCCTCCTTCTTTCCACTTCCTCCTCAATTGAAGTCTACCGACCTAGACTATTTACAGGACCGATAGCGAATGGTACGAGCACTTCTTCCATGATTTGAATCCAGCGCGGGTTTCCCGATTCCGTCGAATATGCACTGTACACGCCACAGGGCATCATACCTGACCCTATACGTACAGTGCAGCAGAGTAAAAGTAGGAAGGAACGAAAGAAAATATCATACTATAGGTGATATAAACGTTAGGTCTTGCCCTGATAATCCGGAGTGATACCATCAGGGTGCAATATTTATTTATCCTTATCATTTCGCACTCGCTCGTCTCGTCCGTCCCCGAGCAGACCGGGACCGTACCGCGCTATCGTATAATACCGTGCGGGAACTACTCGTACACTGCAGTTGCTTCTTCCTTCGTCTGTGTAGCCAGCTTATCAGGGATCGAGGACTCAAATCTAGTCTATGAATCGAGGAGAGAGAGTGCGGGTTAACTGACGGGAGGGATGGAGGTAGTCTATAGTACAAGTATGCCGGCCAGTGCTAGCACGGTGCCCGATCCCTTGTGCTCGAGTAGGGGCTTTTTCATGACAATTATGACAATATGGTATGATAATATTATGATATTATGATAGATGTATGAAGAGAAAATAAAAAATAAAAAGAAAAGAAAAGAAAAGAAAAGAAAGGTTCCGGGTAACGGGTTTAGGAGGTTTTTTTTATGATATCTTATCTGAAGGGAGGGCCCTAGGGCATTTAGAATTCGCTCGGAAACAGAGAGAGAAAAAACTTGCTATCATAGTTGCCTCAAGCATGTGCTGGTTAGGTTGGACAGACCATCTCTTTTTTTCTGGAATGGAAGACGTCAGTTGCTTCGCTTACATACATCCATGCAAATAATCGAGCCTTCTTTCTCCTTCCCTTCCCTCCCTCTCTCATTCTCATTCCCATTCAGCTGCATTCTTATTTTATTTTTCTTTTCAGCCTCAAAAAAATAAATATCTAATGAAGATAATGACGATGAGAGAAGAGCATCGATTTCATAAACCATTGAATATTACTGCTGCTGGTCTTATTCTTAACTACGGTATCATCGTCGTCGACGACGAAATTTAATACTCTTTTTTTCATTTTTTTCACTTTTTCATTCTGGTTCTATTCTAAAATTTGGTTTCAAAACTTCCAACTCGAACATCAGCCCCCCTTTGTGCCCCCGTTGGACGCACCTCCCCCGGCAGCAACCATCAGACTAACCAGTGATCATTTCAACGACACGGGTAGCTGATTCTCAAACCAAAGTTAGCAGGCACAACAGCACAGGGCAGCGACAGCACCGCTAACCTTGATCTACGAAAGTCTCGCTCCAAAGAACCACCCACCAACCAACCACCAGTACCCCCCCCCCCCCTCCCCCCGATCAACCCAACCCAAAAAATAACAATCACAATCTCCCCTTCACCACTACTCCCGCCACGTCCTCCATTCATCCATCATCGATCGAGATACGGTGGACACACATCTAGAATCGGGAGAAAAAAGGGGGGAAGGAAGGAAGGAAAAGGAGAAAACTACCAAAATGCGTACAGATCCCCGCATCCGCCAATCCCTAAACCGCATCTCGACCTCTCTCGAGAACGCATCGGACAACGCTCGCACGGGCTGCTTCACGTTCGCAAAGTCATACTTGGATCCCTGCCTAGCCTCCTTATCAAATTGTCTGCCCCAGCCACGGCCACACAATGCACATCACAGACGGAGCGGGCGCAGTGAATACCCCTTTGGGTTCTACGATTACGATGATTACTCGGATGAGGAGACGTCTCGACGGGGTGGTGGGTTTCTGGCCTGGGGGAATGATGAGTTAGATCGGTTACTTGCTGGCAGTGGAGCCGGAGACGGAGGTGGTGGTGGAAGTGGCAGTGGTAGTGGGTATCGGGGGACTGGAGGGGGAATGTACTACGGGTCTTCAGCATCAACAAGTGCCGTTGGAGCCCTCAGCGGAAAGAGAAAGGGCAATTTACCGAATGAATCGGATCCTACGGTGATTCCCACAACAAGTATGTTCGGCTTCCTAGCCCGCTTTGCAAGTTTCCGTGGTCGCGGCCTGCGATATAAACCCTCTGCTGCGAACCTTCAAGAACACCCACAACGTAACGCCGGTCTAGCGGCCGTAGAAGAAGAATCTGGTCGGGTCCGCTCCATCAGCCCCGCCATTGGGGGTGGGAGGGAGGAAATTGGAAGGGGACGAAAACGCAGCGCCACAAATAGCTCCGGCGAAAGCGCCGGCGAGAGCCTGCGCAGTCGGGGAGACTTGTGGCCTAGCGAGGATGATGATGACGCAATCCCTATCGGCGACGACTTCCTTGGTAATAACATAGATGACAATCTAGTAGTTGTCCGCTCCCGGGACGAGGAATCCCCATCTCCTCCACTACCACCGGATGGTAATGCGCTACGCCTCGAAGAACACACCACCCGAGAACATGAAGAATTGGAGACTGAGAGGAAGCGAGAGGCGGCCAGGAAACTTGCGTTGCAGAGGGGCTTGGCTGCTTCCCCTGTAGCCCCCCCTCCCCACAAAAATCATTCCTATATACGTGATTCTCTAACAATTGTGTAATAAAAGGACCCAACGTCAGCCCCACTCCCATCGTCAGGCTCAGTCTCAAAAGCCGTCTCGCTGAGGTCCGCAATGACGATCGATGCCCCGCAGTCCCCAGCTAGCATGAGGTTATCCACCCCCTCCCCACCGCCATTCCCTCCGGAGCCGGTGAGGAGGGAAAAGGTCGGTTCTGCTTCTGCCAGCACTGCTCCCGCCACTGCTCTCTCTCCTTTGTTATCACCGCCACCACCGCCCGCAGAAACAGGCGCAGCGAAGGAAGGCGCGAACGAAGCAGTAAAGGAATTCCGAGGCGCTGGTGAAATGGGGAGTGTATAGTCAACCTTATTTGTTTTTCCTCTATACTCGGGCCGTCGGTCCATTATACTTTTACTTATGTCTGCATTCTCTTTTTTATTTTCTCCCTTCAATATACAAGAGTCACAAAACGACAAAATCGCGGAAATAATAACAAAGGATACTGGTGTTCAGGAAAGGCTGTGAGATTGCTTGTTTTTTTTGGTTCCTTTCCCTCCTTTTCTCTTCTTCTTTCCCCCTGTTTCTCTACTTTGTTTACATTCCTTTTTCCTCATGCATGGCTGGTCTGGTCTTGTCTTTTCTTTTTTTGCATTACTTTGGGGATGGGGTGGGGTGGAATGGTATAGGGTGAACGAATGGTGCTCTGGTGGGTTGGTTGATACATAAAAAATTAACTGCTGTACCGTAGTCTACGTTACTATAAATTAAACTAAATTAAAGTAATTAAATACCTGATCATTAGCAATCACTCGTGCCCCAACCTCCTGTCTCCGGCTCTGGTGGCTCGGGCTGTCGAGCTTCCAAATAAATAAATAAATATACAGGTTAGTTGTACGACCCCGGATGGAATTCTTAGGGCTCTGGTGGAGTGGAATGGGTGAACTGTGCTTATGGCGCCCTATGGTAGCCGTGTCAGCTCGAAGATCTCCACGGCACATGCTCTTTTGATAGGACGCAGTGAGCGACGGGCGGCGGGGGCGGGCGATGGCCGTAGTCTCATCCTGATTCCTGCTGCAGATCAACCGCAATGGGATTGGCTGCCGTTCCTTCCGGCTCTGTTGGAGCCTTATGCGAGACAGGCGGGCGGACACAGTTTCTCCGAGACTCTCTAATGGCATTTTTTGGTAGTTGGAGAGAAATAAATAAATAAATAAAAATCGAGGCAGCTCAGCAAATGGAATCAGGTTCACTACGTGCAAATCTGTATGGTAAACGGTCCGGGCATAACCGCTCTAATTGGTTGATCGAGCTGACGTGTTTGTCCTAATATATGCTCTTTTTGGAGGAAAAAAAAAAAGGGAGAAAATGACATGGTGCTCAATGATCTGAGGTTTTTAAAGTTTGGAAATATTGGAGGGGAAAGACATTAGAAGAGAAAAGATATGATCACGAAGGTTATAAAAAAGCCAGAACATCAAAGAGAATTATTTGATCATGCCATTGTATCGAGCCACACTGGTATTAATTTCCGCCATACTCCCTACCACTCCACAAAAAACTTAAACACCGACAAGGGCTGCTCCAATAGCGATACCAGCGGCAACCAACCCCAATCCATATGCACTACCAGCCTCCATCATAAAACTTCCGGAATTCTTTGTTCCGGACGAACCGCCAACACTACCAGCAGGGCCGGTGACGGCGAAGCCGTTGGAATCCGTGGTGGTGATGATACCTGTGGGTGAAGAAGTTTTGGAAGCACTCGTGCTGGTGATGGTAGAACTGTTGAGACGCGTGGGATCAGTGGCACCACATGGTCTATTTGCGGTGCAATCGGATTGACATTTCGAGTTGCCGGTGCAGGCATCGGAGCAACCCTTGACCTCCGCCTGGCAACGGAAGTAAGGGATAGTTTGGGAGTACCTGGCGCAAATGATTAGCCATATATTCTCGACAAACCCCCGAATCGCTGAAAGGGAGATTTTTACTCGGTCAAATTGGGCGTGGTGCCGTCGTTGCAAACACAGAGAAAGTAGAGATTGTCCTTGAAACTTGTTAGACTACGTTTGAGGATTTACGAAAGATAGCAACCCACCGGGAAGCACTTGTTCTCTGAAGCAGTCTTGTCCTGGTCGCCACACAAAAGAGGGCATGCAGCAGTTTGGGCTCTGCACCACTGAGTTCTAATACCCTCCGAACTAGTAACAAGACTCGTATTAGCCGTATCCAAGGGATAGTTGGTGATAATCCAATAGTAGACTTACACAGCGGTGACATTGAGAGGCGGATACGTCTGTGCAGACACAGATAGGATAGAGCAGGCAGCAACAAAAGCGGTAAAAACGAATGATTGCATTTTGGATTCCGGTATTTGTCTGTTGCAGGGGGAACTGTTGACTCGTCTGTCGGGTACGAGTAGAAGAATTGATTAGCAATGGCTCCACTTTCCTTAGTGATCCGAGGGGATCAAGTCAAGCGGACAAGGGGAATAGGGGTACACTTACAAGAGACTGTAATTATTGTGAAGGGAGGGATATTAAATAGGAGTAATTCTCTAAACGAGTGTGAGATATCAAGCCTGAGAGGGAGGGTGGGGAAAGGAAGAGAAGGAAGAGGGAAGAAAAGAGGTGGTGTGAAAGATTGTTTAATAAGAGGGGGAAGAAATGGATGGATTATTATTATTACTACTACTGGTATCAGGTGGAAAAGGGTAAAGAGGGAGGTGGAGGTGGAGAACGGGCTAAGGAAAGGAAAGGAAGGAAAAGGCTGGGAAGAATCATGCAGGGAACAGGGGGGGGAGGCCCTGATGAGGCTTCACGTCTCCGGTACTTGTACTCGAGTAGCTTTCACTTTTGTCTTGATGTGATACGATACCATTGAATTGAAAGATTCCTCCAATCAAAGATGGACTCGGCAGCCCTCCCGCATTATCCCTCCGCTTCTCGGGCTGGTGAACAGCAATTTCTATGTTTGCACGTTTTCCTGCGCCCTCACAACTTGTTTTTGGCTCCGATTTCCCATGTTTTGTCTCAGCCGGATTCGCTTGGGTATTTTAGAGGCTGTCGAGGGTATTTCTGGTATCGTGTGCGCGTGTGTGTGGTGTTGCTTAGTGCCCGTATTGCCTCTTCCTTCCGGATCTTTCCCTCTCGGGCCTAGCCCGCAGAATAAGTGGACATTGATTGGGGTTCTCAAATACCCTCTGGCAGGGTATTTCTTAGAACTCAGAGTCTAATATAAGAGCTCACCCGGGAATCTGATTCGCTACCGGCATTCGGATCGTGAATTACGTATCACTATGCTACAGGTACACACTCTGGGCGTGCTCCGCCCCCGTGACTTCCATATAACAACTAGCCTTTAACTTACAAGACCTTCCATCCTATGCTGGTCTGTTGTACTCAAGTACGGTACTTTAACTATCCGATATTGATCCCCTCTAACCCGACATACCTCCTACGACAACTCCCATATCGCACCATGCGCTGGTGTCAACAACGGCACCATCCCTCGCAGTCATGAACCAAGGGAAATTACGCTCAGCAAAAAGCCGCATACGATCCTTCGAGGACGGCGACGAAACACTCAAATCGATGCCTATAACCCTGATTGACCATACTATTACGCCGAGCGAGAACAGTCCTTCGTTGTGGGCTAGAAGTGCAAAGGTTGTCGACTATGCTATCGTTGCTGGGAGCAGGACAAGAGCAGGGGCTTATGTTGCGTGGAACTGCTCAATAGAGACCTTTGAGGTTTGTCCCCTTCGCTTAGTCCGAGTGCAAGTTTTGAGGCTCACGTTACCTTACCATCATGTGTAGGGAGCTCAATTCACAGTTCGCAAAAGGTGCGTAAGCGCGGCCATCCGGCACAAAGTACAAAAAATAAGAATGAAAAACGATAATATGGGAGGAGAGATTGGGGGAGAGATTAATAGAAATTGACTACTCCTGCCGCGAATACGGAAAACGTGTCTGACATGATCAATGAAATAGATACTCGGAATTTGTGACGCTAAGGGACATGCTTGGAGAGACCTTTCCAAGATCTCTAGCTTCGTTGCCTACTTTACCGCCAAAGAGTGTTGTCTGTGAGTCCTCTTGAAATGGTGCAGCACGCTTACCATGAAAATGAGAATTTGACGTTTCGCAGCAAAATTTCGGCCAAAGTTCCTCGAAGCACGACGTCAGGGGTTGTCGTTCTTTTTATCGTGCGTTATAATATGATATATTTCTCCATTTAAATATATCTTTTAGGCTAACATTTGGCGGTTGAAGGTGTATCCTTCTGAATCCTGAGTTCGCTGGTTCGCCTCTCGTGAAGGATTTTCTGCTCAACCCTGACGACTAGAAATGGTTCTGCACTTTCATAGAGTTCCTGCCTTCCCTTTCCCCTTTCCTTAAATACTTTACCTTCTCCAACCCCGAGTTACCCTTGCAGTCCCAATTCACCTGGCGGTTCATCACATATATTTTTTACTCGTTAATTCCCCCTTGATAGTGTTTTATGTATCATAAATGCTATGGCTTTCTTGGTTTACAAGTGCTACATCCGCACGGCCCTATTGATTGGTGCCATATAATAATAGCATGTCGCAGCATTGCTGCCTGATACCCCATTTCTCTTTGGTATCGAGGCCTGTAAAAATTCTCGTGGTTATCCAGAAGACGGATTTGTCGGCTGAAAATGGGAGGGTTATGTGAGCTCTCAGGAATGAACCGAATTTAAACAACTATTCTATGTTTTACCATCTAGCATAAAGATATAAATGGACATTTATGTTGCCTCCCCTCCTCTCCTCACCTAGATAATTCTTTCTCTGGAGAGCACAGGACATAAACCGTGCCTCTTGGTTGCTGTAACTTGAGGATGTCTCGAGAGAAAAAGAAATGAGCCCCTCTGAGATTCTCTAAAAACTCCCGAAGAAATACAAAAATCATACTGTAAGTACAGAAGCTTAGCAACAACTCTAAACCGAGTGTCGCAAATACTGTATTTGCCTTTGACCTTTTTTCTTAGAAGGGCAAGCCCTCGTATAATCCGTCCTTTTCGCGCGTAGCCCTAAAAGGAAGGAAAAATCTTTACATTGACTGGATATAGAAGAATATGAAATCCCCCCCCAACAATGAAGCGAAAGGTCCCCCACATCATCCTTCGGTTCAGCAAACACGTCCCCGCTGCTGCTGCTCATACTCCCTCTGAGAATACAATTCCCACAAACTCTACAAAGCCTGATACAACAGCAAACGATATGGCGCGACAATCCGATGCAGCCACGCGAACCAGCAAACGTAACGGGGGAGCTACTCCCCTGAAGTCTTTCAGTGGACGCAACAAAAAATCAAATAACCTCGAGCCTCTGGCGCAAGCCGACAGATTCCAACCGTCAGGCTCGCGAACCACCAAGAGAAAACGTGTGAATGATGTGAGCGCTGGCGGGGGAAAAGGGGGTTTGCCAATTCCTCCGAAGAGAGCCCGGGGGTCTGCGGCTCCCGAGCAGCATGCAGGCCAAACTTCCTCACGGGATGAGAAGGGGAAAAAGGGCGAGGATAAACGGGTCCTCAGAAGTCAGGATTCAAAACTTACCGAGTATGCCGAATGGTTGGAGCCAGAAGATGGAGGTATGTTTTTTTTTGTTTTTTTTGTTTTATTTCCAATGTTTTCCCTTATCATCTAGCGCCGGGAGTTCTTATTTTAAGTCTTCTTGTTCTATATGGTTTAATTGAAAGCAAAACTAATTGGGAAACTGCTTTATAGATGCTATCGACTGGAGCGCACCAATCGCACTTATTGAAGGCGAGATCCCAGCGATTACCTTCAATGGTGGCGTCATTGCTGGGGGTTCAGCAAACCGCACTGTTGGCGATGTTCATCGACCGAGTGAGGTTGTTGGTGATGCAAATGTCACAAGTCCTCCTCAAGCTCCAGAGACCTCTACCAACAACCTCGCACACCCGAGCCGTACTACACCCGTCGTGGCAATTGACGCTTCGCCCCGTGCTAAACCCATTGTAACAATCGACCTTGAGGCCGAAGTCCGAGCAAGCAAGAACCGATTCCCTGCAAGGTGCACGTACGATCCACTTTCGGCTGATCGGTACCTTAAACCGCATCAAGGTAAAGTTAGAGAAGAGAAGCGCCAACGCAATCTTGAGCGTGAGAGGGTGGTATTTCAGAAGGCCCAGTACGAGAAGAAATTGACCAATCTTAAGTCCGAGGAGTGGATGAAGATATTTGGTCTTGCTGGATTAGTGGCATCTGGCATTGATATCGACAGGAAAGCACTCGAAAAGAGGAGAGCCGCGATGATCAAAGACCTCGAGGCGATGTTAATGAGATACAACACCTGCAAAGAGGAGGAGAGAAGACGGCGGGTAGCCAGGGGCGGAAGAGCCAGCGGAAGCCCTGTAAACAGTATGGACGTGGAGACGCGGAAAAGTTCCACCGAAGACTACGAAGTTCCTCTCGATGATGAGGATGACGAGGACGAGAAAGGCGGTGAAGCGAGTGCTGGTAATAGTGGAGGAGCCGTGGGCGATGAAGCAGACCATCAGCCCAACACTCTCAAAAAACGTCGACAGAAGCCCAAACAATCGAAGCCAAAAATGGAGCCCGCCGCCGTTCCCGAACATGAACCGAAACATTTCACCTCATTCTATAAAAACCCACACGATCGAAAAGCTGCTGTGAGTGGCTGGAGAAGGGCAGGACGGAACCTATCAGCGTTTGGCCAACCTCTGCCGGAACCCGAATCCCAGGAATTCAGGCTACCAGATGAGATTCTTAATGCCGCCGCAAGGCATACAAGAGCTCGCAGAAGGGTTTCGCGATAACCCAAATAAGGTCCCAGGCGGGCCCTCCTCGGGTTATATGTATGATAAGGTTTCCTTCTATCCTCCACGACATAGTTTCGTGATAATGCTTCCGGCGGTTGGCGTATCGCTCTAGCCCCTCTCCCCCCCCCGCTTTTTTCTTCTTAGCTCTCCAATATCTTTTTCCTTGCTTCCTTTTCCATTTCACTTAAAGGATACACGGATTGTTATTTCCTTTCTTTAACGGGTCCCGTTTCTTTTGTACAGGCGGCTTGGGTTCTCTTCCATCTCTCCCAATTTTTTTATAACTTTTTCCCCACCTCTTCTGGGTATTACTTGGGTTGACCAAAGTCAACGCTTTTTGCATCGCAAGGGTTGTATTTTGTACTTGTACTTTTTAAGTGGCATGTGTATGTACTCTACTTGCTCCCTGCGGCGTTGGGGGGCTTGATATATGGCTAGTACAGGTAATTCGCAATTTTTGTTACCTGGTTTAAGAAAATAGGGAACAATTGTTTAAGGCCCATGATTGATTCGCCGAAAGTCGGCCATGCAGCTTAAATATTATGACAATTTTGACATGCGGTTTTTCGATTATGACTGTAGGAAGATGTGTCCAAGTGTGTTTCCAAGGTGAGGGTCTATGAGTACGAGTGCTCATATAAGGTACATTTGGTTATTTATATCGTGAAAATGCTTCTTGTGTCCGTAAATAAATTGAGTTCTCTATGCGGAGGCTCTTGTTTCCCATTATTAATTTTCCAATATCTTCTGGTGGCGTGGTTGGCTTGGGATGCGGGTACGGTAACCATTGCTTACTCGCAGCTGGCCAGCTTCTTCAATCACCACCCATGAGCTTTGTGTTTTTGCCAAGAGCGTCTAAGCCGGATATAGTTAGTAAATCAGCGTTAACCGACTTCACGCCTTTCGATGTTGACGGCCGCCGCTGCATTCTCGAATGACGCTCTCTGGCTGAGCTCAACCAACATCGCCCGCCAGAAAGAATACAACTAATCAACGGGGTACCTCCGACGACCCGATTATCACTTGAGCCGACCTCGAAAGCCCTCTCCCGCTGTCCACCACGGCGTCCATTATTGCGTTCCCCTCCGCCGCTGTCCCGCTGTCCATCTCCCCCTTTGACCTTACCGCGTCGGCTTGAACGTCACCAGCACAAACTCGGCCTTTGCCAGCTCCTCGTGATCCCCTCCGACGGCATTAGCTCCTGAAGGTTAGGGAGTGCTCAGTGGTACGGGCGACACAGCAGCTTGACGCGCGAGAGAGGTTCCACCGTGAGGCTGGTTGGAGCCAACTTTCGATAAGTTTGGGGGCAAATTCGAGTTAGTGGGGGAAATTTTGGGCTGCAAGGCCAGGGGGAAGCAGTAGGGGGGTTCATATTGAATTTATTCTTTGTCGGGGTGTGCTCTTTACGATCGAGCTTACCGGAACGTTTAAGAGGAGGAAGGATCAGCGGCAATAGTAGGGTCGGAGGAGAGGCCTTTTCTTTTCTTTTTACTGCACTAGAAGCCTGCACTACAATTATATAGGCACTCTATCTGTTTTGTTTTTTTCTGGAGAGGAGGGTCTACATAGGATGCAAGCTCTGAGCATCAGGGCTTAGGAGGAGTTGAAAAAAAGTCATCCCCTTTTCCCTTTGCTTGTTTCTTTCTCTCCTCCAACCCAACCAACAGTCGGCCCCATAACCAACAGTTCGGCAACTCAAAAAAACCAGTCTTTAAGGTCAGTGCTATAATTGCTTCCAAACCTAGCGCCAAGATGCCCGCCGCTACAGAGTCCAGCGCCACTGGGCACTCACAAAACCTGGGTTCGCAGTCTGCCCAGGCGCCCCCCCCACCACCGCCACCCGTTTTCTATAGCCGAGGATTTAACATATAAGTTTCTCCAACCAACAACCCAAGGCGTCGCGATGGAGAAGCTGACAGTTCCCTGTACAGGCCACCAGAAAGTCGGGTTAGATGTTAACATGGCGAGCAAGACATTGAAGGTACGGGAGTGCGCTTTGGAAGAAACCTGGTGCGGACCAATTGTGCTGACAGCTATATAAGGGGTGGTCCGAAATCACGGTCTACCCAACAGATGCTTCATTGCGACAATTTAGATTGAACTGCAGACAGTGCAGTAGGTGCTTCCGTGGCGCCTCGGCCTTCTGCAATGTGGCTAACATTCTGGCACAATTTTGTAGGGATCACTAGATGCTATGTTAACGGAAGAGCAACGGCTACACAACATACTGACCCGTACCAGAATTTCAAGATGCATGAGACTTCTACCGCACACCAACATCATCAGTATCGGAAGAAGTTGGATGCAGTGCTACACGACCCTCCTGAGCATGAACTTGTAATCAACTTACCCTCCAGGGTTAAGATTGAGCCCGTAGTAAGTTTAATTCTCTCAAGCTTTTCTGGGTTCCGGAACGCCTTCGGAAACCCAACAATAGTTCGATTGCTTATAGGCTTGCTCTTGGGAAGGAATATTTCACACCGGGCGTGCAACATTCATCAACTCCAAAGCCTCCAACAGGGCAATCTAAGACAGATTCTCTAGATGCTGCTACGAACGCCGCCACTGGGATAATGACTTCGTCTCTACTTACATCCCGGACAGACAACTCACTTAGCCCGTTCGCTCCGCTCACTATTAGGATTGAGTTTATAGTTGAAAATATTAGGGATGGGTTCAATTTTGTGGGTTGTGACCTGGGGGATATGCGGTACCCGCACGCCTATACAACACATTCGCCTCTCCCTGGAGCTGCCTGCAGCCTTTTCCCTACTCTCGATGGTATTCATGAACGGTGGACATGGGAACTTGAGATCACAGCACCGAGGACTCTTGGGGATATTTCAAAAGGGAGCTTGCCCGAGACTAAAGAGAAGAAGGGCGACACCAATGTGACGGCTAATGGGACTAACGGTCTGCCCAATGGGATTAACGGTGTTAATGGCAATCATACCCCTCCTGAAGAAGATGGTGATGAAACGCTTGACGATGATAATGATCTTGATATCGTTGTCATATGCAGCGCAAATTTAAAAGACGAGGTTTGTTTGCAAGGGTTTGGCCTGCTAGTCGTGTTTACTAATTTTGTGAAGGTTGATGGAGACAAACCTTGGAAAAAGACATGGAAGTTCGAACAGACAATGGCAGTATCTCCTCAACATATCGCAATTGCTGTAGGCCCCTTCGAACGTGTCAATCTTTCCGAATACCGTGATATGGAGGCCGAGGAAGCTATGGGAATTATGATTGTGGATGTGATGGGCTATTGCCTTCCTAGCCGGGAAGCAGAGCTCAGGAGTACATGCATGTTCATTCCGAGAGTATGTACCCTCCTTACGGTATCTAGCGGATATGCCAGTGTATTGACGGGACGCAAGGCCCTCGACTATATGTTTAAGGAGTTCGGCCAATACGTCTTCCAATCATTCAACCTTTGTTTCGTTGACGATCTTATCTGTGATACCACTGAGTCAGCCTCTTTAGTAATATGTAGTAATCGCCTCTTATTCCCGGAGAGTCTAATCGACCCTATTGAGCCAGTTACTCGGAAACTTACATACTCGCTTGCCGCCCAATGGGCCGGAGTTCATGTGGTTCCAAAGGATTGGTCTGATACATGGGTTATTGTTGGGATGGCATATTGGATGGCCAACTGTTTTCTGAAGACCTTGATGGGTAATAATTGGTACCGGTTCAACCTCAAGAAGGATGCGGAGAATATCTGTGAACTGGATATCGGGAGGCCATCTCTCTACGCTCAAGGATTCCAAGTCCCCATTGAGCCATCCGCCCTGGACTTTATCAAGCTTAAGGCGCCAGTGGTATTGACCATATTAGAAAAGCGACTGTGGAAAGTCAGCTCTTCAATGGTATTGCACCGGGTGGTTCGGAAAACATTTCTTGGAGCAATTGCAGGCGATTTGAAGAATGGCTTGATGAGCACTCAACATTTCACCCGATTGTGTGAGAAGAATAGTCATACTAAACTCGAATCCTTCTTTCAGCAGTGGGTATACGGTTCTGGCTATCCGCGGTTTGAGGTATCCCAGCGCTTTAACAAGAAGAGGATGATTGTGGAGATGGGTATTCGGCAAGTGCAATCGTCGGAGACCCCGGCCGCGCGGGTGGTGGCTGAAAACTTTATGCAGGACGCAATGAATCACGAGCGTCATGTTGTTGTTGGTCCCACAAGGCCCGTCTATACTGGGCCAATGACCATTCGGATTCATGAGGCGGATGGAACCCCGTATGAGCACGTTGTCGACATCAAAGAGGGTTATACAAAGCTTGATATACCGTACAACACCAAGTACAAGCGACTAAAGCGATCTAGGCGGCAGAAAGAGAGGGCTGCTGCTGGAGCTGGTGTGGACGTTAGCATTGATGCACAGAATGACGATGTTTTGCTCTACTGCCTTGGTGATGTCCTACAAGCCGAGGATGAGGTTGTCGATTGGAAGATGGAAGATTGGTCAAAGGAGGAAGAAGACAAGATGGCTCAGGAATCCTTCGAGTGGATACGCATGGACGCAGATTTTGAATGGATCTGTACCCTCAAGGTAAACCAGCCGGACTACATGTTCCTCTCGCAGTTACAGCAAGACAGGGATGTTATCGCGCAGTATGAGGTAAGGATGGCTGTTTTGTGTCCTTTGACCGATGACAGCTAAATTTTCTAGGCATTGCAATACTTCTCGAGTGTCAAAGAATCGGCTTTGATTTCTTCAATATTTGTCAGAACTTTGATGGATCGAAGGTACTACTGGGCCATACGCGTTGAGGCAGCGATGGGGCTTGCAAAGGTTTGCTTTGCTATATTTTTATGGGAGAGCTACTCGCTAACTGGTTCAGTGCGCCACGGCGGAGCTCAATTGGATAGGTCAATTCCATTTGATGAAGGCTTTCCAAGTGTTCTTTTGTTTTCCTGAGTCCTCGGTACCTAAGAGTAATGACTTCTCGGATGCGACTGCGTACTATGTTCAGAAAGCGATACCCACGGCAATGTCACGCATAAGAAATGTGTCTGGTGCTTGTCCGACATCTGCGCAGCGCTGGATCCTGGACGTGCTGCGCTGGAACGATAACAATAATAACAACGTAAGCTGGAGATTGCCTCGCGATGACACTTATGTTGGAAACTAATGAGTGCTTTAATAGTATGATGATTGTTTATATATTGCAACGTTGATGAGAGCACTTGCCAATACTATCACGATTACGAAGTTTGATTTGAATAACGATTTCGGGTATGAGGATGAAGAAGCTATTCAGACTCAAAAGGAGTCGATCAATGAGATTGAGCGATATCTCCGTATAGACAAGTGGCAGTCTGTGTATCAGAATGTCCTATCTGAGACAGCTGTCGAGGTGACCATTGACTAGGTGCAAAAATGCAATGCGAATACGGCTGACTTTTGTGATAGATTCTAAAGGACTGGATTTTGTTGGGTATCAAGGACAAAGACCCCAAATTTTTCCTGTCATACACCCGTGAAGGGACACTAGATTCTCTACGGGCCAAATGTTTCGAATGTCTAGTTGAGCTCGGGGCGATGCATCAACCCGGTTTTGTCAAGTACATGGCTAGAGTTATCAGTTCCGACCCTTCGCCATACCTGCGTCATCGACTTTGGAAAGTACTCGGAAAGGGCCTTGGCATGATTGCTCTCGGGAGCACTAAACCAGTGAATAATAATGTCAACCCTGGCTTCGGAGAGATGACCTTCGTTGATGATTCAGTTGATATGTCACATGAACGGCGGAGCGAACTTGCCAGGGAGACGATCGCTGGAGCAATTACGAATCTGAAGAAGGAACTTACGGACAACGAAGCTTTCAAACAAGCCTTGTGGGCTGCAGCTACGTAAGTGTCCATCGTGGAAGTAGTAACGATGATAATGCTAAATCCAAACAGCTCTCCAGACATCGGCCTCATCGAGATCCGCAACTTCCTCGACATTTGCTGTCTGCTATATGAGGCCAAATCATCCCTCGTGGTAATACTTAGGCAGAGGTCGAAGACCTTGAAGTGTACCCATCTCGGAAACGTTAGTTGCCCCTCTTACACATCAGAGTTGTCTGGGAGATACAAGTACCGCTTACTAACCTTATTGTAACTATAGTGCAGGATAGTAATCAAACCCGAATATCGAAACTGGTACGCCCCGCGCCCTCAACCGCCACCGTCATCGCGCCCTGCTACCTCCTCAACGCATCAAGACTCTCCACGCGCACAGAACTCAACTCCTCGCTCTGGGCCAATCAAACTCGTCCCGAATCCAAGAGCTCGCGGCGGCCCGGGCTCTGCCAGGAGGGTTAAGACAGAAAGACAGCCCTCTGGGCCTACATCTAGGTCTGCATCTAAGCAAGCGGCGGCGTCTTCTGGTGTTCCAAAGGCTTCGCCAGCTGCAGGGGGCGCAGGGGCTGGATCGGCCCCGAGACCGACAAAGATCGTGTTGAAGTTAAAGAGACCATTGCCACAGAATGGCGATGGTGCATAAGCGTAAGCGTAGGCTAGGGGAGGAAAGTTAGGAATGGGCACAGGGGGCTAATTAATTATGGCCTAGTATTGTTTTTTCATTCTTTTTTTTTTCAAAGCCCTTTGAGTGTTTTTCTCTTCCCTCTTCCCCGTTTACGGTTCCTACCTTTACCTTTACTCCTTACTTAGCTTTACTTACTTCATACGGTGTGTATCATTAAAACTGACTATTTTTCATTTCCCATTTTCATTCTCATTTTCGTCTTCATATCACCTTTTCCACTGTACATCTTTTTCTTCATTCCACTTCCCATCACCATCGTTAGAGCCCCAAACGGCGGAATAGGTCTCGTCTTCTTATTATATTCTTCCTACTTTTCTTTCTTTTTCTCTTTCTATTGTCAAACTTTTGCAAATAGGTATCATAGCATAAATTGGGAACTTGGGCGTTTTTTTATATTCTCTTATTATTCTCTTTAAGTTTTTGTCGCTTGTATTTTGTATTGAAGGGGGGGGTATTTATTTTTTTCCCCCTCTTCATCATTGCTCTAATCAGGAGAAGATACGGAGCGAAGGGCCTGAGGGGGGGCGGTTGATTAAAAAAAAAAGTTGGCTTTTTTTCCCTTTCTTTTTCCATTTTTTTCCCCTTCCCCCTCACTTGGCTGCAATAGCCAAATCACGACAGAGGCATGCATGATACTTGTCGGTAACAGGGTTTCCAAAGCTGGAGACCGCGGTCCTTGAGTGCTTTCCAGTATCATAAGTTAATTAAAAAACAAAGGACGCAGGAACTTGTATTATGGTGGTTTACTCCGCCGTACTGAACACTACAGTACGACGAGTATCTATACTGTGCCAGCCAATGATTTAACATCTCCACGTCTCCCAGCAGTGTATCCGGGCGTATCATACCAAGGTATTATTATCTAACCACCCGTTTTAAATTGTGTACGGTAAGGAGGCCATGGATAGGTATCACATGTTGCCAGGATAAAACCATCAGAAATATCATACCATACCAAAGTTTCTATTTCTAGTAGGGGAAACCCCTGCTCGCCTGTCCTGTGGGGTTTATGGGGGGCACCGGCTAGTACTGTACTGTACTGTACTGCACAGGACCGTACCCTATCAGTAGACTTCTTATCATACCTATTTATCTTTTTAAAAAAAGAAGAGAAAAAGAAAATAAGAATCATTAGAAGTGGTCAGCTTAAAAAAGTTAAAGCTAAAAGATAGTATCATAGCGGTATGATATTATGAGGCCCCCAGGAAGTTGAAGCGATAGTAATGATAAGGTAGGCTTAACCATGGGTCTTTTTGCGCAGTGCATGGCGGTAGGTTTACATAAATTCGTGGGCTGAGAATGGGAGTTGGGTGGGGGAGGGAGAAAGATGGTGGAGAAAAAATAAAAGATTTACCATCCCAAGTCTTTCCTCCGGACTCCTTTGCCAACGTTGGAAACCCCCCAATTGGGTGTGTGTGTGTGGAGATATGTTTGCTGGTTGGTTACAATAGTATACGTTATTGCTAGTACGAGTATTGTGCTGTACAGTACGATAACTGTAAGGGAGGTTTGTATTATATGGTGCGGTAGTTAGTTGGGGTTACCATTAATTCGTAAATAGATATTACACAAAAGCAACCCGGATACAAAACACAAGAAATGGGTGGAACTAATGTTCCACGCCCGGGTTGGAGGATCTTCTTGACGTCCCATATTTCTGGATGAGTTAACTTTACGGATTGGATTAATTGGCGGGCATTATACAGTAGGGTATAATACAGGTAGTGCTAGGCTAACATCACATCTATCTGTCTACTATGATAAGTGCTTCACCTCCATCGAAGAAGGGCTTGCGTGCATGTCGGTACATACAATAATTACATGCAGGAGTGGAATGCGGTTTTGCAACAAGTGCCTGTTAGATAGATTAGATACGGCACGATCCGATAATTATGCAAGACAGTATAAGTAACCACCCAGGAACAAAGACAAAGCTTAACTCAACCGCACAACCCAACAAACGAGCACGCCTCGCAAGGCTATAGTATGATATTATAATACCAAACAAAGTTTCCATTCCATATTCATTAATCATCACTCGCCAATCTACCTTCTGCCTTTCCCCACCTCCCTCCCTCCCACATCGCCTAACAAACAAATCGTCTAAAAACAACGAAATAACAAAAAACAACTTAGATATCAATTCCTCCCTCCGCCTCCTCCAATCCCCATCCCCCCCCCTCCGCTCCCAGCAGCAGCTCCAATACCAATCCTCTCATCCCTCCCCATCCCTTTCCTCCCCTTTCCGCCTTGTCCGGCACTTTCCCCCTTGACGCCGCCGCTCCTCTCGTCCACCTCCCGTCGGAATTCTTCGTATATCAACACGTCGTCCGCGGTTAATTTTATAGGCGTGGGTTTTCTTCGGAGCATGGCTACTAACGTTTCTTCGTGCGTTGCCCTCTTGTGAGTGGGAGCGAGCCTGGCTAATGTCGTGGCGGTGGTAGTGCTGGTAGTAGTGGTGGTGGTGGTGGCGGGGGGGAGGAAACGTTAACGCAAACGCAGAAGGAGATACTCGTCGAATTGAGGAAGAGTTTGGGGACGTTGAGGGTTATGTTTGTTTCTCTGTTTTTTTTTGTTGTTTTTTGTTGTTTTTTTGCCTGGTTTGACGGGGGCCGGTTGGCTGATGATGGTAGAAATGAGATTTTGGTGAAGACGATTGAGGTCGCTGGTGGAAGGGGTGGGGACGACTCGCTTGGTGGTGATGGTGGTGGTGGTGGTGGATTGGTGGAAGCGCAGAAGGAGGTCGCAAGGGAGGTTAAGAGGGTTATTGGTTCAGCGGTTTGGCAGGGTGGTGGTGATGAAGGGGAGGGCGGAAGCGCAGATCGAGGCGCGGTGGCGGGGGGATCGGCGGGTGAGGCTCTAATCTGAGGAGGGAACGTTTTATCGGCTGCGGTATGGTAGCAATAAATATAGGTATTGTGGGCGGGGGAGAAACGGCATTTATCCATTCAACTCCACCAAGCTCTCACCTACCGTGCCCGCCAAAACCAAAAGTATCTCCCGGACCCGTATCCATGCACAAACAACGGCCAAACCGCGCCTATTAGTTATATAATGAAAGAAGGTTGAAACCGCGCCTTGCTCGTAAGGATTGCTATGTTGCTGCTGGCGGCTGTAGGTTACCTCGGAGACTTTTGATTTTAGCGAGTATTTTACAAGCACATACTGAGAATATGTTTTCGTACAAGACGGGATGGTTAACCAGCAAAATAATCTTCGTCTTGTGTAATAGGAAAGCATATTCATGCTGTAGCTACTTGCACAGTACCGGTACTTGCAGATACACTCCTCTTCCCTTCAGGACCTCTTTTTTTTTTTTTTACGAATTGAATTACTAGAGCTCTACAACCCCGGTGACTCTTCCTAGCCTGGGAGCAGAAATAAAGAAGTAAATAAATAAATACTAGAAGGGGGGAACGGTTAACTGAGGTTCAAAAAGCAATATCTTTTGGGAAAATAAAAAGGGATAGAAATGAGAATTGAAAATAAGAGTCGAAAGAGAGAGGAAGGAAAAAAAGTTACTGTGTTTTTTTATTAAAAAAAAACAAATAAACATTAACTACGTCAACTTCCTTCCGCTAACCTCGCTCGCCCTCCTATCCCTAACTCTCACCCTCCCCATAATGCCCATCTTTCGGACCTCCCCTATCCTCCGGAGGATGTTCTGAAGTGCTATTCGCACTTCAGGACCTGGCTCTCTACCTAGAAGTTCCACAGCTAGCGGGAAGAATGTATCGACATGGCGGTCAAAGTCCTTTTCAGGGAAATTGGTGTATCCGTCCATAACATCTACAACGACCGGCCTCCAGGCAACAATGTTACGCTGTTGGGTTTCTTCATCGAGAATTATGTAGCCGCGGATGATGTCTACGCATAGTCTGCAGCACGGATTAGAGTCAAGTATGAAGGGGAAAGTGGGAAATAGAAGCCGGGTACATACGGGATCAGGGCAGACTCAATGGCGCCCCTGCTCTCTCTCCTCTCGACTTGGTCGTCCTGGTACATTCTCAACAGGATGCTAACGTAGGTTGCGGCACTACCGCTCTCCTGTTTTAGCAAATTTGGAGGCTGTTTCATAAAGCCTTCCCGCCATAGCCTCATTCGTAGCTCTTTATCGCCGTTGAACCTTCTTGCGAAAGTGAAGCTCTTTTTCAATAGGCCCATTAGTCTTAGTAGCTCCGTTGATGGGATTTCTGAGTATACTGCATCATTGGAGAAAAGCTCTGATACAGTCTCGATCATAAGAAGCTGAAGAACACATTTGGTGATGATCTTGTTAAAGAAGCGTCTCCTGGCGGCAGTCACAACTGGTTGTTGAGTGTGTTGCTGTGGTCGGTAGTCCTCCAGATCAACATTAGGGGCGGAGCCCTGTGGTCCCAATGTGACTCTTGCATTTTCTGGAGAGGCATTTCTATCCCCGGATTCTTCATCCCCCTCGCCCAGGGCAGGCTCTGAAAGGCCATTGATCTTCAAGGAATTCTCTCCATCGGTCTCCTCGTCACTAACAACTTCGTTGATAGGCCCCATAATATCATTGACTGGAATAGTTGTCATTGTCTGTATACTTGACCCACTAGCCGTTCTCCCAGAGGATTGACTGGCCGCCGAGAATAGTTGATCTGCTGTTGTAGTCTCGAATAGCTGGACGAAGGAATTGACTATCTTCGCCCAATGCTCAGGTCTGAGTTTCTTGACGCTCTGCAAAATAAGCTGTTGTAGGCAAGATGACCCAATTCGGGCAATTGTGTCGTTTTCCTGGCAGATGCATGTAACCAATAAATCAAGGAAGCCGTCAAGCATCCGCTCAAGTTGCTCAAAGTAGTGTGTAAATAAAGCTATCAGGTTTCTCAGTGCCTGGATCATGGTTGTTGAGAGCCACATGCCAACAGATTCTTGGTTACTCATTTGTACTATCTCGGACCGAGATTTGAGTACCATGAATATGGGGAAGAGCAATTCGTGGCAAATGGTGTCCCAGAAGTCTGCTGGGAAATCGCCGCCATACTTGACCAGCGTATCAAAGAGGTAACCAAGCGCCCTTGTTCGAGCCTCAAGATCTTCCCCGGTCATCAGGATGTCATGGAAGGCAAAAAGCACCGGAAACCAAAACTTGACCATCGGATCATCCTTAGCGCTCCGGGCAACCTTCTTTGGCTGTCCATTGGTGGCCTCCGTTCCGCTGGTCCCGTTGGCCTTCTCGGAGAGTGGGCATTCCGGGGAAGAGAGCATGCGTGGCACTGTCCCTTTCAGAGTCTCAATAGCTTGTAGCGACACCTTTTGGAACCGGGTATTCTTAGCAAACTCGGTTAGACAAATGATCATGTCCGCGAAAGCTCCTTGTGCGACAATAACCCCGAAACGGCTGCTGTAGATTTTACGGACGTTTTCGAAAGCTAGGTTCACGATTTGGTCTTCAAAATATTAGTATATTTCATATGATAGTTTGCGATTAGGCCTACCGTAATTCTCTTTTGCCGCAAAGGTAAATGTACCGAACATTGTTCGCCAACCGGATCTGATGTTATTGCCCCTGGCTTGGAGCATTTGATTCAAACATCTCAAGACCTATATAACCACTCGTAATTAATTGAAGGTAGCAGTCTATGCGCTTTTGTAAGACTTACCATATCTTTAACGGGCACTACCTGGTTATTCGCCATGACGTGTTCAAAGGGCTTCAAGAAATCCTTTTGGAATTTGAAGTGGGGGAGCTCTTCGATCTCTAGGAATCGCATCGACAATTGTCTCAATGAGTCCAAGGCAAAGAACACCACACTCGTATTCGAGTGGCAACCAACCTGTTTAACAACAATTAGCACAGCCCAAATATCTGACCACAGGACTTAACCAACTTGATTAAAGTGCTCCCCGAGAATATTCCAAAGATTACTCCACTCAACCCTGATTCTACCCATGTTGTAGTAACTTATCTCAACGAGCTTTTGCAGGCTGAACATTCGGGGGTGTTCGCTCTGTCCTGAAGACTGGATCTCCTGCCATGAAACCTCACTCAGAGCCCGCACAAAATGCACAATTCCTTCTCCACCGAGCTTGCTTGTGTTGGCAAAGATCTTATCTACAGCAACGACGACCTCTCTCGATCGACTCTCCTCCGCGACTTCAGCCTGGTAATAAGTGCTGATAGTTGCTCGTTGTCTCGGACGCGGCCTCGTAGATTGCATTGAAGCCCGTGATGACTTTGAAGATTCATTGCCATTGGGACGAACGATCCCTCCCTTTGTAACATCAGGTACGGACCCCTCGTCCACCCCGGAGCTAATAAGCTGGAAACGCTCAAGCTGACTAATGCAAGTCAGGACGTCCCTCCATGAGCTCTTAAGAAGATTTCCTTCACTCTGGGCAACTTCTAAGAGAACTTTGAGAGCTTCCACATTCTTCGACTTCATTTCTCCTAAGTTGCTAAGGTGAGTAAACTTGGCGAGCGCAGAAACGAAAGCGATTCTTGCAGTTTCAAGGTCGAAGAAACATGCTACTCGAATGGCAAGTTTGAAGCCCTCCATACACAACCGGATGGTCTCGGTTTCGTTTGAATCCTGAGCAGCTCCGGAAAGCCCGGAAAGTACTGACATCCAGGTTACTTCAAACATAGGCCCTACATGCTTTGATGATGAAGCGGCAATAAATCTGGACAATCCAGGTCTCGCGCCTCCTCGTCGTTGAGCACGTAGTAGGGTTTTGAATAATTGCTACGATTCCCATGGGTTAGGTTATTTCAGTCATTAGTGGGGTTGGAGGGTTACCTACTTCGGTCTTATTTGCCATCTCCTCACTTGCCTGCACATATGCTTCTCTTTCGAGATCCCTTCCAGCATTTGCGAGCACTCTTCCAATCCCTTCAACAATCCCACCTGCTGATTGTACCGTCAAGTCCATCTTTGATGGGTCCCTTTCCCCCTCAAGCACAATTTCATTTGTCCGGATCTCCTCGTAAATAGCAAGTAGATATTCTTCCGGCAGATCTGCGTTATCGTTGATACCACGGTTGTTCTTGACAAAGTCGTCAGGGGTCATCCGTGTTTTCCCCTTCAACTTTGAACTGTGCTGGTCAGTGTTCAACATAATGACGGAATACGCTAAGACGTATGCCGTGTCGGCGTTCGCGAAGGCGTTCGGGTTCCCGGATATGTAGCGCTCTGCGAATTTCAGCATGAAGCGATCGATCTTCTGGGCCTCTCCTGGCAATCTGAAAGCCTGTAGGTATTTCCGTAAAGCATCTACGAATCGCATCCTCGAGAAGTCCATTGCATCTACAAATGCGTGCATAGTAGCGATACTCTCTACGTCTCCCTCGCCGAGATATTCACCAACAGTCCTCTTGTCAAGTGAATTAGTATTGGCGAGAATGAACTCCGCTATATGCTGTGGCGAAGAACTCTTGATGAAGCCTTTCTCTATCAACTCCTTGATTCCTCGCTTTGGCTTAAAGTTGAACTTTCTAATGGCATCCACCAGGGCAGTTTTTCTTTGTTTCACCTTTTCTATCTGGCTGGGGTCATCTACCATCCCGCTTATATCAACCGAGGATGCCCTTCTCTCCAACTCGGGCTGAGGGGTTGCTAGAATTGGTGTTGTGACGGCCGAAAGCCTGGGTGACGAATGGGAATTGTCTAATGAATCCCTTCCTTCATCCGATTCTCTATTAGCTGACTCTTGGAGTGCGTCGACAAGTCCCTTCTGAGACCAGGAGACAAGTGACTGTAAAACCTCGATGAGGCATTCTAAAGATTGTCGCTTGAGAGCATATTCTAGGGGAAATGGTGGGTCTCCTGCAGATGTGGGAGCCCCAGCTATGCTCGCGGTGGACAGCGGTGGAGGTAGGGGGAATCCGTGGGTAGAAGCTGTAGTAGCACTCTTATACTGCTCTCTAAAGTTTTGTTGCTGCTGTTCATTAATGGTAACTTGAGTTGCTGATATCCGCGAAAGATGCTCGATGATTCTGAAACTGTTAGCACCTCATAAAATCCTCTTTTGGCGATCATAGGTCAAATCTACCTCTGAAACATGTTGTCCAAGGCAGACCTGTCGCAATCGTAGTTCAAGTATATCTCGACAAGAGCTCTAGGGTCCGCACAAATGCGATGCAAGATACCAAGGAGATATTGCTTTTGCTGTCCACTCGAGTGCCTATTGTCTAAGATATTAAGATAAATCTCTTTCAAGAAAACCTCAATTTCTTTCTGTATTCCCACCAGGTGTTAGAATTTCATAAGGTAGGTGATGGTGTATGTGGAGATATTGACCTTAAGCATGACTCTCATATGGCTTATCATTAACCAAAATATTTCACAACAAACTTCAAATACCAGTCCTACAGCGCTGGCTGCGTTACGACTAAGACTCAAGCAGAGATATTGTTTCATGGCATGCATAAAACTAGTAGCCTCAGCACTGCTTGAGCTCCGGATGGTGCTCAAGGGAGAAACAAAAACTACCATATGGCTCCTTAAGATCGTGTGGATCAGATGCAAACTCAGCAGTTTGCTTCTCATCGGCTGTGACTTGAGATCCGCGATCTGTTCTGCAGGTAATGTTTTGATAGACAGTTTGCACATCGCCCTGAATACCAAGAAAGCATCTTTCACAAAAATCTCATCCTCCTCATCATGGTCCTCTGAAGATGCTACGGAACCATCTGGCGCAGGCCCGCTTCCGCTAGGATGTTGTTTCCTTGGGGTATGGGTTACTGTTGTAGGCGCATTATCAACAATTCTCTCATCGTCGAAACTCTTCCTATTTTCAAAGCTCTGCAGTGTTATCTTCTCCTGAGGTGCCCTATTCACGACAAGGTCCGGGCTTCCTGGAATGGCATCTCCATCGCCCGCATGTGAGCTCCCATCATCTGGGTGGATAATTGGAATAGCCAGATTTGTTGAGCTATCGTTCTCCCCATTTGCATGGGCTAGATTTGCCTCCTTCATAGCAATCCGCACCTTGACCCTCTCGAAAACGGTATGCACCATCTGTGTTAATGTACCTTGCGCCGTCATTTGATTGGGACTACTCCGGGAAAGTAAAAATATATTGTAGGTTTGTCTGATAGCTTTCAGGAGCCCTGCGCCATGTACAACAGCCTTGTCATTTAGGACAGCTGCCAACAAGGCCTTGATGATCTGAAGCTGGACTTTGTCTGGCGTCATATCTCCATGGAAGCAATCGCAAATAGTTTCAATTGCTTTTTCGATGAGAGGTATTGGTGCTGTAGGTGGTGGGGGCTCCGCCCTTCTGTTGGCTGGCACATCATCTACAGATGCTGCGGTACTAGGAGTTGGGGGTATTCGAGGCGTTGTCGTCGAAACAGAGAAATATGAGTAGCTTATCAACTTCCCGATACAATCAAGAGCAGTGATCGTAATTTCTGTATTCTGGATGGAGCATGCAATTTGTAGGGGTTCAAATACTACGGCAGGGTCCGGTGGTAATTCCGGAGCTGCTGACTTTATAGCATCTAGAGCCCTCTGAATTGAGTCCGCAAGCGGTTTCCGTCGCTTCGTTTCTTTTGTAATTGATTCCAAAGCCTGTACCACAAAAACCATCGACGATAAGGTCGGTTGTGTGCTGCCGCTGCCTGACGCTGACGAGTTTGTAACCCGCTTCCCTGTACCGGCCGTTGTGGGGGCGTTCCTGGAAGCCGTGCGTGCTAGGGTGGCAGGGGTTTGCGGCCGATCAACTGGCTCCCGATGATGGGAGGAAGGTGGATGATCCGTCGATATGGGTATGGGGATTCCTGCTTTAGGGGTCACGGGAGTTGGATCTGGTAGAGGATCTGGTAGGGGTGGGAGCTCCCTATCACGTAGTTCGGCAGTGGTTAGAGAGATCTGGGAAGGCAGTCTGGCGGTTTTGTCCCTAAGCTCCGAAGCTCCATCTTCCAATCCTATTGGAGGGGTAGGAACAAGTTCGAACGCTACAGAATCCGTCTCGTCGTGGAATCCAGGCTCGTCAGCATCAGATGCCTTGAATTCTATAGTTCCTTCCTCGTCCGGCGTGTCTCCGTTCACCGCCATACTTATAGTTGCCCCGGTGGCCTCTATTTCTCCTGTTTCGCTGGAGGGGAATGGGGAAGGTGTTCCGGTATCGATTTCGTCAGCCATATGTTCGGTCGATAGGACCGGTCTTCTTTGGACGGTTCAATCCTCTGGCGTTCGACCGGTACTTTGACGGTTGCGCGAGTTGATGCCTGGCGCTTTGGGATAAGAACAGGGGAGCTGAGTTGACAGGGTGTTTTGCGAATGTTTTAGGGAGAGTTCTTTATACAAGTAGCAACGGTACGGTAACGTTTAAATTTTTCGAAAAACGGATAATTTAGTCAGACAGAGTCCGCTCGTAGCAACCAAGAGACCGGCCACAACCAGCTGCCCCTCTTAGGGAGCACTTGTAAGCTGACCTGAACTCAAAAAGGGTTCTTACCTTTCTCTTCGAGAGTAGTGCTGGGTAGCGATGTTGAACTTTGCCGTTAGTTAGTCGTAAGAAAAGAGTTTGGGGCTCGGCAACACGATTGCACAGGAAAAGCGTTCATGAGGCTCAAAATAAGATTCCAATGCCCTTTCCTTGACCCTGGCTTTCCATTAATCTCCCGCCGCGAAGGTGAGACGCTAGGCTCTTCCATATTTGTTGCTCCTTCTCATATCACTCTGAGTGACGCGTAACACTTTTTCTTCTTATTTTTTACTAGGTTTGTGTGGAAATACCCGAGCGAAGTAAGTTACGGCCCTTTATGAATATTAAACACCTCTTAATTTTCACAGCCCCTACTATCGAAGAGCTATGATACTACTCGTATACAATTAGCTACCGTCCTCGCACTGCATAAGAATGCCACAGACCGCAGAGCTATGGTGTAGTTATGGGTATCATGGTTTGATTGGTAGATATTATTATATGTGTACCTGTCGAATAATGCAGTTACAAGGCATGGAACACTTGGAATGTTCTTTAGTGAGAACAGGGCGTAAAGTATGCTCTTATCTGATCAAAACTAGCGCCTATTGGTCCCACTCGGTACGGGACTGCACAAGTACGAGGGGGACAAGGCAAAAAAATTACTGTCATTCATAAGACCCTCAGCTTGAAATGCGCTGTAGGGTCTTCCCCACACCTTGGACCTTTGGTTGATATTGAATCCCGTCATCTTAGCTTATACTCGAGTAGGAAGGCTATTCATAAATTGTTAGCTGGAGATCCCCCAGCACTACAGGTACTTAGGGTGCGTCTGGTTGCAACCCGAAACCTCAATAATGGCCCTCATTATAGAGTTTTGAGGGAAAACATCATTTTGTGATAAAGTGTCGTGTCTGGTCAGCACCGAGTGGCAACAATCAAGTTGGAATAATGGGCCCAAAATGAAGGTTTCCAAAAAATAGAAAAAATCTATTTTTCACAAAACTGCGTAATTGAAGAACCCTAACCCAACCACACTGATGAGTAGTTTGTGACCATATTTCATCGCATATTTGATGTAAATGTAGAATATAAATAATATGAATAGCTACAATGCCTGACCTGATTACTTCTACAAACTTCAATGCATTTACTGTGCACAAGCGGACTTATGGGAGGCACCTATGCTGGCTCATTCTGTCAAAGAAGCCTGTTGAGCATCACCATTAAGTGGGAGAGAATATATTTCTTGGCTGTGATCCGTGTGTCAACCAGACATGCCACTGTGACTTTCATTTGGCCAGATTATGCTAACTTGAGAAAACTCTAGTATCTGGTTGCAACTTGTGTTTTGAGATTATTGCACTATTTCAAAGCAACGACCGCCAGACGCACCCTTAGCAATTATAGAGTGTCCCCCTACCCCGGCATTTGTTAGGACCTACATATTATGATATGATACCTATCTTTAGAGTCTACTCGGTACCGTAAGCGTCCGAAAACATCACAAATTTCCTAGTAGATGGATCAGATAAGATAAGATAAGACAAGACAATGTAAGATGACTCCTGCGCAGACGGATAAGGAGGTTGAACCCCACCTAGAAAAGATTTCTCTCTTCCAACGAACGTCTTGTGCTGTCGCCACCTATGGACGTAATGTGATGCGCCTCCTAAACATCTACACAAAAACCTCCTCCCGACCTCTCATGATATTGGCCGGTTCTCCTCTCAACTCGAAAATCATGGCTGGGAAATGTGTTCTAGCCCCGATGGTCCGGACTGGGGAGCTTCCAACCCGCCTCTTAGCCCTTAAGTACGGTGCAGATTTAGTATGGGGTACAGCTTCTTCGGATCCCCTAAGCCTTGAGGGAAGAGTTCTAACTTTTATAGGCCCTGAGACGGTGGATAAAGGGATTATCGGAGCTCAACGAGTGGTGAATTCAAAAATCAACTGTATCGACTTTGTTAAACCGCAGACAGGGGGACAATATGATGAGAAGGTCATTTTCAGAACCTACCCGACGGTGGAGTCTGGGAAATTGATATTTCAGCTTGGTACTGCATCACCAGAGCTAGCGGTTGAGGCTGCGAAGATCGTTGTGGGCGATGTGGCTGGAATAGACGTTAACTCTGGATGCCCGAAGGTACGTATTCTTGAATTGTGAGCCAGAACCGTACTCATTTGCTGTAGCATTTTAGTATTCACTCCGGGATGGGCGCTGCCCTACTTAGGAACCCGGATAGGCTTGTCGATATCCTCACCTCGCTCGTCACAGAAGTGGGGGTACCTAATTCCGTCCCTATTTCAGTCAAGATTCGCCTCCTGGAGCCACACTCGGACACCATCGGTCTAGTACAACGGCTTTGCACGACTGGTATATCCCGAGTAACTGTCCACTGTCGGACTATTCCTATGCGCCCTCGCGAACCAGCAATTAGAGACGTTCTCTCCGAGATTGCTAGTGTTTGTCACGAAGCTGGGATCGAATGTTTTGCAAATGGTGATGTTAAATCCCGAGCGCATGCTGAGGAGCTTATCGAAGAGCACGGCGTGGATGGATGCATGATTGCTCGCGCAGCGGAAACAAATCCATCTGTTTTTCTTCCGGGAGAGAGACTTCCGTGGTTAGATGTTGCCAAGGAGTATATGAGGACAGCTGTGAGGGTAGATAATCACTTTCCGAATATTAAGTTCTGCCTACTGCAGATTATACCCGGAAAGACAGATCTATACCCTCTAATATCGAGGTCCAAGACTGCCCGGCAGGTCTGCGAAATCTTGGAGATCCCCTACGAACCGCCAACGCCAAGGATGGAAGAGAAGGTTGCTGAAAATGTAGGCTCCAGGGTCATACAGAAGGCTAAGTCTTCATCAACGGTCGAAGCCGCCGGAGGGGGAGGCTCCATCAAGCATCGAGGAAAGAAACGGAAGGAAAGAGGGGTTGGGGCCCACTCGAAAGCTGTTCCGAAACAGGAGCCGCAGCAGGCGGCAATAGTAATCTAGATGTGTGGCATTTGCGGACTTCCTTTCTTCCACGCACTCTATTTGATACGTCATAAGGACATAGATACTGGCGTTCGTGGCTGTGTTATATTTACAGTACCCCTTGTATAAACAAAAATGTTTTAACTAGATCCTCTTTTCCAATTTATGTAACCTCTCATTTTTATAAAGGTCTATAGAGGATAGGCCGTGTGTTCACGATAGATAGCATAAATCATGAGAGGAGGAAAGTAGCTAAAGAATCCGCTCGAGTATGAGTTCTCTTTCCCTCATAGCTAATTCCCCTTATACCGTATTAACTCGAATAAGAGCGGTGTGCTATGTCGTTGGAGTTGCCCCCTCTGGTAAGGTCTGGTATTTTTTTGTTTTTTCACCCCCTTTTTTTGCTGTGTTTTCCGCCCCTTCTCCAAGGTAGGGAATTCTTGACTACATAGCACACCGCTCTCTTATTCGAGTTAATACAGTAGCTCTGGTCCCACCAACAAGATACAGTCCGTGAGCAAAGCAAGGTGCTAACCAAAGCTCCTGTAGCTAAGATAATAGCACTATCTTCAACTAGCATATTTAGTAGCCCCACATTTCATTCCTCCCATAGCGCTCCTAACTAGCATAAAATACCCACCAAAACCTCCACCCACGAAACCCAAAGCTCCCGTTCCCAGTACCGGCGCATTGGGATAGATATGTCAGATCTACGGCACAAACCCAAGCACCAGGCATACCCCCACTACAACGCACCCCGTCTCTTTGTATGCCCTTCCAGTCGGATACCCGGACAACCTCTGAATACTCGAAGTTGGGCACGAGTGCGGGTGGTGGTACCGCAGAATCAGGTCGGGTATACAAAAAATTCTCTGCATTCCAATGCGGTACCGATCGTTTTGTCAGCCTTCGGCGTGCAAGCAATTGTGGGCTTCGCTTGCAAACGAGCGGCATATCCAGCGAGTGCCTGGCCGGTTGATGGAATATTCGAGATCTATTTTCATTGAGCAGCCTTCCGTGGGTGACCCACTGGAGGTTGCACTCTGTTGTTTGAAAAGGCGTTTAGGGAGAGGATATTCCGACTGGTGAGGCAGCTGTTGCTGGAATTGACGCTTACTAGTGTGTTTTCCGTCTGAGGATACAATAGAAGTTGGTCGAGATGTGCTTGGCAATAATGAGAGCCCGCCTGCTTATCGATTATAGGGGATTCGCTTTGAGAGCATGGTAGCCCTCTGACTGTGGAGCAGCTAATTGTGGTTTATTCCTTTGGCCCAACTGTAGCCTAGGGATTGCTTAATAAATCAATTGAGCTTATTCGACGCCGGTAAGTTAGTCTGCCAGGGGGTTCTGCGGTCTCAAAGCACCTTCACGCCGAGTGAGCGGGGATGAAGTGGTTGACACACACTTACGTCATAAACTGGCCCTCGAAATCTGAATCTTCCGACGCCTTAAAGCCGGAAGTACAGTACCATACATAACAAGAAGGCGGCAATACCAAAGACCCTTGAACAGTGTTCCACGTATCGAAAGCCTCCGTGTGTAGGCTTGTTAGGGGGCAAGATCGAGCGGCTAAGGTGGACTACTTGATGAGTCACACGGTGCATACAACTGTGGGAGAAAGGAAAGGGAAAAAAAAGTTTAAATTAAATTACCTGAGACAACTACCCACCGAACCTCAAAGTGATCATTTTTCTTTATTTAAGAGAGACCAAACTTTCGTTCACCTTCTCCCTAAAATTAACAAATTTTGTTCCAGGCATACTAGCTTTCGAAAACTTCCGCCAGATACGAACGGGACAAGAAATTCTCGGGATTGTTTCAAAGATGCCTATGTGAGAAAATTTTCTTTCATGCTTTGGGGGATGTTCTTTTTCTCTTTTACCCCGGACTAACGGACATGTTTCCAGGCTCAAGGATCCCTCCACGAAATATAAAGCTTTCAAACCTATAGACTTGCCGGACCGTCAATGGCCCTCAAAAACCCTCGACAAGGCTCCACGATGGCTGTCGACCGATTTGCGAGACGGAAACCAGAGCTTGATCGATCCTATGGTGGAGTTCCATTTGCCTCTTCCTCGCTCCCCTAATTGCAGGAAATGATGTTAACAAGCTTTCTCTTCAACAGGACGGAGACCAAAAATGGCAGTACTTTAAAATGCTGACTGACATTGGCTACAAAGAAATTGAGGTCTCCTTCCCCTCAGCTTCGCAAACCGACTTTGACTTTACTCGTCGCTTGGTCGAAACCCCCGGTGCGGTACCCGGCGATGTTTGGCTTCAAGTTCTCTCACCGTGTCGTGAGGACTTCATCCGACGGACGATTGAGTCCATGAAGGGCGCTAATAAGGCGATCATACATCTCTACTTAGCCACATCCGAGTGCTTCCAGAGAATCGTTTTCGGAATGACGAAGGAGCAATCTGTAGAGTTGGCGGTAAGGTCAACGAAGCTGGTGAGAAGTTTGACGAAGGATAACAAGGATGCTCACGGAACTGAGTGGGCGTATGAGTTCTCACCAGAGACATTCTCGGATAGCAGCCTGGAGTTCGCCATTGAGATTTGCGAGGCTGTTAAGGCGGCGTGGGAGCCGACGAAGGAGAACCCGATTATCTTTAACCTTCCTGCGACAGTAGAGATGTCTACTCCAAATGTTTATGCCGATCAGATTGAGTACTTCTGCCGTCACATTAGTGAGCGGGAGAAGATTTGTATTTCCCTGCATCCTCATAACGATCGTGGCTGCGCCACTGCTGCCTCTGAGCTCGCGCAAATGGCTGGCGCGGATCGAGTAGAGGGATGTCTGTTCGGAAATGGGGAGCGCACGGGGAATGTCGACCTAGTTACGCTCGCGCTGAATTTGTATACCCAGGGAATTCACCCCAATGTTGATTTCTCGGACATCACCAATGTTATTGACGTTGTTGAGCACTGCAACAAGATCCCCGTGCACCCAAGGGCACCATACGGTGGGCAGTTAGTCGTCTGTGCGTTCTCTGGATCTCACCAGGATGCAATTCGCAAGGGCTTCAAACTCCGTGAACAGGCCCGCACAACTGATGACGACGAATGGCAAATCCCCTACCTTCCTTTGGACCCCGCAGATATTGGTAGAACTTACGAAGCCGTTATCCGAGTCAATTCGCAATCCGGAAAGGGAGGCGTTGCCTGGGTCATTCAGCGTGCTTTGGATTTAGATCTTCCTCGTGGCCTCCAAATCGCCTTCTCAAAAATTGTCCAGAAAGAAACAGAGGATCTCGGTCGGGAGCTGAAACCCAGGGAAATCCAAGCCCTTTTTGAGACGGAGTATCATCTCAAATCGATTCCCCGAATCTCTTTAATCGACTACGAGTTCTCTACCGACCGCTCTGCTTCCCCGAACCCAGCCCTGGGCAAGCAATCCGCAAATGCTAAGAGGACATTCCATGGTATTATTTCTATGGACGGTCGAGAGCATTCTATCAGGGGCGTTGGCAATGGGCCAATCTCCAGTTTGGCTGATGCCCTCCGCACTGTCGGCGTAGATCTTGACGTCCTGGACTATAAGGAGCACGCCATTGGCCGTGGAAAGGGTGTGAAGGCAGCAACCTTCATTGAGTGCGATATCTCCGGCAGCGACGAGACCAGGAAGCAGGCAGTCTGGGGTGTCGGTATCCACGAGGACGCCGCACAGGCAAGTTTGATAGCCATGCTAGGTGCAGCTAGTAAAGTGAGTTGAATCCGTGATGAGATACGTACTGTTATTAACATGGTTTTTGTCCAAGGCAATTTCAAGTCGGCCGGCTACGCCAATGCCTACGGCCAGCTTGGCCGCTCCGATGACGACCCTGAAACCCTCTGGGGGTAGAGTAAATATCAATGGATTGGAGTCGAGGGCTGAGGGGATGTAAAATGATTGAGACTGGGGAAAAATTAAAATTGGGGGAATAAAATTGTTTACGTGAAATGGGTAGGCTCTCGTGGGGCGGGTTATCAAAAGTTGTTTTGCTCTTATCTTCCCCTTTGTTTAAGCGGCTGGGGTGCGGTCCTGTATGTCACTGTGTTTAGGTTTGCGAGATATTGAAAGCGATCTCCGCCTTCTTGCAAATATGATAGTTTCCCGTACCGTATGATGTTCTAAAACCCTCATTCTTATGATAGTCCGTAACTTGTTATCATAGTGGAAATCAGCCATAACTGCAGAGTACAAACTACGCTTCATACTCGTAGCACACTTATATTAATTCGTCAAATTATGAAGGAGCGCGATAAAAATGCTCCCCCTTTGTCCAAGATATAAACCAGCGTAGATATCAAGGCTAAATCATGAAGTCGCACTCGCCCGAGTGATATCCTAAGATGATGCGGGCGAATGGGTGGAACTCTGGTTTTGAAATGCCAACGAGGGTTGGAAGTGCTGAGATTGGGTCGAATAAAATTTGATCACATTTACCATTGAAATTCCAAGGGGATCCGGGAAAGATTCTGGAATTTTAACTATCATACCGTATTTTTGTTTCTACCGTAGGGCTAATGACTAACGGGGTTATTATAGAACTAATTAGTTTTAGTTGGGCTAATCCTACTCTACCCGTAAGATCAAGCACCATAATAATAATATTATTATTATTATGTCCTTATGAGACATAAATCATTGCTTTCCCACGGCGGTGGCAGGCTGTTTTAGTGATAAGCTTTTAAAAAAAAACACTATCATAAATCTTGGCATCTTAGGGTTACAACCCCCCCCCTTTCCACAACTGTGACTTCTTCACACATCAGCCTACATGCCGAGAACACTCCTCCAAAAATTTCGCGCTGGATCAATCCTCCAGCGACCTATCGTAACTGCGACCAGCGACCAACACCACCAATTCTTCACGACAAACTAACTAGATACCTAACGCTACCACTAGAAATCTGTCGCCATGCGTATGTTTTCGTCTCCTCCCGTTAACGGTGAATTGGCTAACATAAGGACAGCCCCAAAATTCGATCCCAATGAAGTCAAGGTTATGTACGTGCAAAGCTGTTCAAGAACATGGAAAAATATCCCTCCCATATTGTACCTTACCTTAAGGTCTGGCTAACAATTGGGTTTTTCCTTATGCTTTTTGAAGTCACCTTCGTGCCACTGGTGGTGAGGTAGGCGCTTCGTCCGCATTGGCGCCGAAGATTGGTCCTCTTGGTCTTTCGCCCAAGAAGGTTGGTGAAGATATCGCTAAGGCGACTGGTGACTGGGTGGGTACATCTCCTTTCTATCTGTATGTACTAGTCGCGGGGTGGCGGAAGACTGACACGAATGCTTTCCGTGAAATATAGAAAGGTCTCCGTGTCACCGTCAAACTCACCATTCAGAACCGTCAGGCCGCTGTCTCCGTCGTTCCCTCCGCATCCTCCCTCGTCGTCAAGGCCCTCAAAGAGCCCCCGAGGGACCGCAAAAAGGAGAAGAACATCAAGCACACCAAATCTATCCCTCTCGATGAGATCATTGAGATTGCCCGAATCATGAGATTCAAGTCCTTGGCTCGCGAGCTTAAGGGAACCGTCAAGGAGATCCTCGGAACTGCCTACTCTGTCGGGTGCCAGGTTGATGGCCGCTCCCCTAAGGACATCTCTGACGATATCGCGTCTGGCGAGATTGAGAGTATGTTCCCTGCTACATCCGTATGACATGGGTTGCTGACAGAGCACCTTCTAGTCCCCGACGAATAGACAACTCGCTAGGTTTTCTTTTTCTGCTTTAGGTTGGGCTACTTTCTTCCTGTATCTACTCAAAAAGTGGTAAAAGGGTCAATGTTCAGGCGTATTGGTTTTCTCTCAAGCCTCTGCGCACATCCTATGTTTGCGCGGAATTGTGAAGCTATCAGGATCGTCATTTTTGACTAACTGCCCCTTGCCAACACTCTGGTGTCTACCTACTATTCCGTGGTTTACTCCTATTTTAGTGCAAGGAAGATTGAGTCCTTTGGGAGGAGCTTACTACTCACCGCCATGTCCTGCAGGTGGGCATGGAGGTCCATCATATTAAAGCCTACATATAAGTTCCAGTGCCGGTACTAATCTTGTAGTTTTGGCGGGAGAGATCTGAGGAACTTAGAGAATAAACATGATACGAGACTGGCTATGTAGACTCAACTCTGTTTGCACGCTGTTGCATGATGTGTGTTGTCATAGTGTTCTGAGGGTATGATATTAGAAAACCGTCCGCGATCTAGTGGTTGTTCTGGGAATATACATCTCTGTTGTTGTGGGGGATTGTGCTGTACTTGTAGGACCGCACAGCCTTCTAACGATATCAAAACCTTAAGCTTTAAAAAGTAGTATATTCCGAAGCCTAACAAGGGTGTTGATCTGGTGCCGGCGGAACATCCCTCCCCCATCTGCCCATTGATCCCTTGAGGGGGCGCTCTCCTGTGATTGCTTGGCGTCCGACTTCCACGCCAAGCCTTGCAAGGGTAGTAAATGGGGCTCTAAATTATGTGCTCTGATCTAAAGTCTATTCAAAAAAAACATCTCAACGACCCATCATCCATCCACCCTCGTCCTACAAGCTGGAGAAAACCATGGCTTCGCCAACAACAATCACACCGCCGAGTACTACTAATATAATTAGACCTGCGGAGGTAGCTACCAGCGCCCCCCCTCTGCGTTCTAGTTTATGAAAAGAAAAATGAAAAAAAGGCTAAAAGGGATAACAGGAGTTCGTCCGCGGATCCGTAAAACGCACGCGTGAAGTATTCACCTCCGATTTCGGGAATCCGTTCTTGCTGGACGATGACACTGCGTACCTCTCTCTTCCCGCTCTTCTCATCCACCCATTTTAGCTAGCGCTAATATTGAGTAGTCGCAGGCAATCCATAAACTGCAAAATCCGCCTCGAATACGCAACAGTGCGCGAACTCCCGCCCGCGCTTGCAGCAAAACAAGCCACTGCAAATAAGACGAAGCGCATTGGTGGTGGCGCCGCCCCGGTAGTTTCGAAGCCGCTGTTGACGGAGGCGGATGGTGTCGATGGGAGCACTATGAAGATGATTGAGGGGGCGGCTGCCAAAGCTGGAGGCGCGTCGGCGTCGACGTCGACGTCGTTGACGATACGGGGGCGCGCGCCGTCAGCCGGTAGTGGTGCGGGAGCGGGGGGTAGAGCGGGAGCGGGCACGGCGCAGAGGGAATTACCGGGCAGCAGTCTAGTCCGTAAGAACAACGCCGCAGCCCAGCAGATCAAGCCGACCTGGCACCCGCCCTGGAAGCTCATGCGCGTAATTTCCGGACACCTAGGCTGGGTCCGGGCACTCGCTGTGGAGCCAGGGAACCAATGGTTCTGCACTGGCGCCGGTGACCGAACCGTAAAGATCTGGGACCTGGCCTCCGGCAACCTCCGCCTGACGTTGACAGGGCACATCTCCACCGTGCGGGGACTAGCCGTATCCCCGCGCCATCCATATCTCTTCTCATGCGGCGAGGACAAAATGGTAAAGTGCTGGGACCTCGAAAGCAACCGTGTGATCCGCCATTACCACGGCCACCTCTCCGGCGTCTACTCTCTCGCGCTGCACCCCACCCTCGATGTGCTTATAACGTCGGGCAGAGATGGCGTAGCTAGGGTCTGGGATATGCGCACGCGGACAAACGTCATGGTCCTTTCCGGCCACCAGGGCACTGTATCATCCGTCGTCGCGCAGGAGGCGGACCCTCAAGTCATTACAGGATCAATGGACTCCACTGTGCGTCTTTGGGACTTGGCCGCGGGCAAGAGTATGGCTGTGCTTACCCATCACAAGAAGAGCGTCAGAGCTCTCACTACTCATCCGAAGGAATTCACCTTCGCTAGTGGGTCTGCGGGAAGTATCAAGCAGTGGAAGTGTCCTGAAGGAGCGTTCATGCAGAATTTCGAGGGGTTCGGGGGGATCGTTAATACCCTCAGTGTTAATGAAGATGATGTATTGTTTTCGGGAGGTTTGTGCTTTTCTTTACTGGTCTAGGGGGAAGGGGGGGCTAATTTAGGATTTTTGCTAGCCGATAATGGAGAAATGTGCTTCTTCGATTGGAAGTCTGGGCATAGGTTTCACAAGATTGACACGATTGCCCAGCCCGGATCTCTGGATGCTGAGCAGGGCGTGTTCTGCAGCACGTTTGACAAGACTGGGTTGAGGCTGATCACTGGGGAGGCGGATAAAACTAGTATGTTCCCTCTCCTTCTTCTGTTCTTTTTTTGGGGAGGGAGGATTGCGGTGGCTAATTGGGTGGGGTTTGGTGATTTAGTCAAGGTTTGGAAACAAGATGAGAATGCTACGGAGGAGACACATCCTCTCGATTGGAAGCCGACTTTGCATAGGATGAGATTTTAGGCTCGGGGTTCATGATTTATGGCGTGTAGAATTTGCTTTATTTCCCTTCTCATCATGTACGATAGTCATGTTCTATTTTTCATGGAATTTTTTCCTGGCTTGCAATTTGCATACCAATTCGAGATATTATAGGTGCTTGCTTGCGCGCTCAGACTGCTGGTCACAACCACTAGCTTGTCACAGTTGCGAGATCATGCGTTCCTGGCACCCGGTGATAGATATGACCTCTCCAGAACACGATAAAAAGAAAACCCCCATAATCCGGAACCAATACCTACCATAAGTTTTGTTTTCTAAACCTCCCATCCACCTAATTCAACGCAGTGGCCGCGAAAGTGGGCAATATGAAGCTTGCCTCGTGGATCCGCTTGTTGTAGTATCTGTACATCTTCCTTTCCTCATCGTCGGATACGGTCCTGAGAGGCTTGGAGACGTCCCTATTCGGGTCCTTACAGCAAACCATGAAGCCAATTTGGCCGGATGGATAGGTCGGGATGGTCGTGTAGGCATATTCCGCAATCGGAAAGACTTCGTGACACGAGTTCTTAAGGTCGGTAATGAGCTGCAGGTGGAGCCACTGGTTTTCGGCTGTCATGATAAAACAACTTAGGTCAGCTGTGTAACCGTTGTAGGTTGAAGAAAGCAAAAGGGGGGTATGAGTGAGGAGGAAGGGTGCGTGAAAAAAGATTCGAGATTTCAAGCGCAGGGTGAGATTGAGGAAATGTTCGACACTGTAGCAAAGGGTATCACGGTAAGCCACAGAGCACGCATTCCAACAGAACAGAAAAGACTTCTGTCCTTCCAATCTCTCCCTCGCTCCTTCGGTCCCAGTTCCTAGGGGGGGAGGGAATGAATTGCAATAGAGAGGGAGAACTGACAACCTTGCGTGGTGATCACACCATCCTCCTGTTAACATAATCACTCATAGTTAGCCATCTGCGATTGATAAAACACCAGCACATCGATACTATACCTTCAAAGCTGCAAATAGAAGCTCGAAGTACGGCTTCTGGAATAGAGACTCTGCTGGGCCCTCTGGATCCGATGAGTCGGTAATAATAACATCGAACTCATTCTTATAGCCCTCGAGAAACTTGAATCCGTCTCCAACAAGAACCTTAGCCTTGGGATGATCGAATCCCTTAGACATATGAGGGAGATATAGTTTGGAGAGTCGGATGACAGCCTATGGCATAGGTGAGTATTGCCCGCTATGAGTGGCATTATTGAAGAGGGTTACTTCGTCGATGTCGCAGAGAATAGCCTCCTCAACGCACTCATGCTTGACGATCTCACGGAGGACACCACCGTCACCACCGCCAATAACAAGAATCTTCTTGGGGTTGGGGTGGGAGTTCATCGCAAGATGGGTGATCATCTCCTGGTAACTGGGGAGGCAAGACTATTAGCCCTAGCTGCTATATAAGGTGGGTATATACCGGAGGGTGTATACTCACGCAAACTCGTCACGTTCGGTGCATTGAATAACGTGATCCAAGACAAGAACATTGCCGTAGTCGGTACTCTCAAAGATCAAGACCTTTAAAAGGAGGTCAATTCACGCGGTCCTGGAAGGGCCCTTGGCTGTATTAAAGGATCAAACAAACATCTTGATATTTTGACTTCTCGTGGTGCAAGATTTTCTTAACCCTGAGAGTCATGGCCTGGCCAGGCCACATCTCGGAAACCTCGCGGAACCAGCCATCTGTGGCATTAGGGGAGATTTTAGTTACCAGTGATCCTGCATTATGACCGTCAAAGGAACGATATTGTAGGACCAACCTTGAATAGTGGGGTGAGTAGGTTCGCTCATTTTCGTATAATATAGTCTGTAAGAACGAGTTCTAAAAAGGTTCTGATAATGGAGTCTGTGTTAGTCAACTTCAATACTATATAGAAGCTCCCAGCAGGAATTGAGTGTGACAAACCCTATAAAGGGGTCTAGCAGGGAATTTCCACAGAGATGAAGCGATTTTGGGGGGAGAGGAAAGAATGGAAGTGAGAATTAAGAAGCCAAATCTTCTGACGACCGAGGTTCGAGGGGTAGCTTTAAAGGTTTAATGCCAAGGCTTACCGAGGGCTATTCCTGTCAAAAAAAATTTGACATTTTCGCACGAGCACTCGCGCAGGGATGAGAAAGTCGGAGAACTTGCGGTTGCAGAACAGGGATTCGTGTTGATCAATACCGGTAGATAAACTCTGTGGAGAAGAGCACAGGACTGTGGATATCAGAAACCCGGACCAGTTTCATTAATGTTCACTGTTCTCTGAAACATGAATCTTAGAGATTCTAGCTTCCGGGGGGTTTAGGCAATCTCTATAACTTGAGGGCTAATTTGTATGGTAAATTTTTAACTATTGGCTTGAGATATCTTGTTATTGGTGAGATAATGTGTTTCGTATCAACTTGGGGTTGTTTGGGTCTGCTCGAACGCATCATTTTCTGCTTATACTCGAGTACTCGTACAAACTGTCTGCACACTGCCCCGTAGGACCTTGCTGATCAGCTCTTCCAAAAAAAATTCTACTAGGGTATGGATTGGAGGATCGGAAGACTGACACTGGCAAACAGGGATTTACGCTGATCAATAAATAAACCTTATGAGTGAAACACAGGGCTGTTGAAGTTAGAAGCCCAGACTGGTTGCATTGGTGTCTACTATTCTCCAATGCAGATGCATGAATCTTGGGGATTATGAGGGGCTCCTAGGAATGTCAACTAGCCTCTATAAGGCCAATCGTACTGTGATTAGTTTTCAACCATTGACTCGGAATATCTTATCATTGGTGAGATAACGTGTTTGGCATCCTCTCTAGGTGGGTGTCTACCAGAGCTTGTTGTTTTCCATGTATACCAACTGCCTGCTCACTCCGCCCTACTGTAAATACTACCTCACTGATCATTTTTTCCGATTTTTTTTCCTCCATACCCTAGCACTCGAGCACAGTACGAAGCCTCCCCAACCTCATCCAATAAATCGCTCGAAAATTTTCACATGCGAGTTTCCAGTTGAGAGACGGTAGGAATACGAGATGTTTGCAATGCCGGTGGCCAACGCCCTGTCACGGTCTCGGGGCCGCATCCGGACCGGCAACCTTCTTGCCGACCCCCATACCGGCACACCAACACTACGTTCTGTCTTTCTCCGCTCTACTCGGGGGGAAGAGCATTGGTGGGAAGCCTACCTCTGGCCTTGAGGAGGGGGCGGGGTCGTTAAAAACTGGAAAACTTAACCCTTGTCTCTACAGAGAATTGTATGGAATAGACAAAATAATTTTCTGGGTTTTAATGACACCCCCGAGAGCAAGGGTTCATAGAGATACTGATACTACACTTTGTGTCATGAATGGCTTAGACGGTTGCTAGATTACCAATTTTTACATATTAATTGGCGCTTTAGAGGTCTATACGACATGGGGGATAACAGTACCGATATTCCTATAATATGATATAGCTATGCTTCCCACGTAAGAAGACGACCATGAGTCGCGGCTAAGTTCTACGAGGTGCATCCATGCATGCAGAATTTTGCTTGCAGCCCTGTGCAGGTACAGGTAAGTTCCTGGCGGGTGATCGCATTGCGCGATCTAATCTATAGTATGTTATTATCTTAAAAGGCTACCTCTCCGGCCTATTGTAGTGGATTCTGGTATCCATACCAAATTTGCGGGGTCTACTACCCCGACCTTCCCGTCGGACAATAGAGAATATATCACAATTGGAAAAATATGCCAACGAGTGCCTGCAGGAAACAAGGGGACAAGCGGTGAAGGGGAGCTGATCGCCTAATTTGTTGATTTTTCAAAAAAAAACAAAAAAAACAAAAAGGTTGCTGCATATGGGGATTTCCGCAATGCAGTATGCAGCTCGATGGTCCTGTAGACCTGTCTTTTGTTTCTTTTTTAGAGTATCGCACCCTATTTGAAGGTTAGTTAATGATTGATACTGGTTCTCCTTCACCTGTGAACTGAATGAATATGTCAGCGCTCTGTAGAATGCACAATTAGTGATGATTAAAATACCACACTGATAAGACCACTCATCAAGGTCCACTAGCGTGAATCACGAGATATCACTCCAACCCGTACCTTGTTAGATCCAGCCTCTCTCTCTCTGGGGCTAGAGACAACCCGGCGGTTCAATTAACGAATGTCGAGATGTTCTATATTCACTACCCTCGGGGGAAACCTAAGTTTCCCAGCCATCGTCATTTCGCTTTTTTCAACTGCTCGGAAAGTGTAAGGTGGGGGGGCGTGTAGGAAATTCGGTTTTTGATGTTTATTTTGTGAAGAGGGTGAGTAAGCATTGGTGCACTATCTTTGTAGTCGGCGGCTGCGGCACCGGCCCGTTCAGCTGCTCCCCTCCCGTTTTATTTCATAAAAGGGTGCCAAATGAGAACACTTTGTGGATTATTCTTAAGGTAGGTTTGCTGTGGAAGGGTCTATTTCGAAGTTGATGCATCCGCAAAGTCCCTATAAGTTACCTCGGGCAAGAATTAAAAAAGGTTGTTGCTAGAACTTAGATATGTGTCCGCAACTTATAGATTCAATTTAGATGGGGAAATTGGTCCCTCAATATGAAGCAATCTAAATTGGAAATTGATGAATAACTTTCTGCTTAAATTAAGAGTTTGCCTTAGCGTAGGGGTTCCTGTATTCGTACCTTCTTGGTCGGGATCACACACCGGTAAAAAGCTCTGCGGTATGTATAACGGGTATCTTGTGCTAATACCCCATATTGACAAATAATCCATTTCTGCACTGGACTAAACACCTTTGTAGGGATGCCATTCGCTGAGTAAAAGAGACTTCTTCCTATTTCCTTTGCGGGGAGTCTCCCTTCCTAGATGGTGTTGGTACGATAGGTAATGCACCTGCAAAGTTGAGGATACGTAAAAAAGGTCGGATAGAAACTTGTCTGAGTTTGTCTTTGTCCAAAACAAACAGTGTCTCTCTCTTCCTTGCTGACTTATGATTTTAGTTGTCGTCACCACCAAGATTCAAACACTCTTCACGAGCATAGCTCTGCAATAGCTATTGTGACACTGGGCGAGCGTATGTTGGAGGGGGTCGCCTGAACGAAAGATCCTTAGGAATACACCAGGCGTCAGAGTTTTGACAGTATAAATCATCTCAGTCCTTTATCGTTCCAACCGTTATTCTAATTTTCTTTATGCCAGTATCTTCCTACTTCCTACGCTTTCCTAAGACTTTGTCAGGACAGACTCACAACATTTATCATGTCGAAACTAAACGAACCTCAGACCCCTGGCTTCCGCGCGGGTTCAGCTGGGTTTCTGTCAGCCGTTGATCTGAAGATAGTGTCTGCCCCTAGCTCTATTACTCTTGGAGGATATATGATTTTAGACCACCAGCTATTATGAACCTAAAACTTCTATTTGGACACCCTTTGACAAACCATGATGCTATTCCCTCAATATGGATGCTTACCACATCTCGCTGTTGTGAATATCGCAATGCGTTTACTTTTCACTCCTAAAGGGCTAGGTGACTGTTGTTTTGGAGATCTAACGTTGAGAGTTAGTTTACTAGAGGTAAAAGACAAAGCACTAGGGGATAAGCTGATCCCCCCGGCGGAAGGCGTCCCTAATCCAGAAGCCTATTGAATACTGAAGATCTTGATTGCACTTTGAAAGGTCTGTCCGCCACGGTCGGCCCCGAGTAGGAGGCGCAAAACAAAGCTAGAGTTTCGCTGCTCTCGTTCATTGAAGTTTTCAGAAAATAAGAGTCGGAGACTATCGTCAAACTTGATTGTATGAGACCGAGTAGAGCGGTATGATAGTTTGTTCGGGCAGTTGAGCGACGTTGGAGTGAAGCAGAGGTGGGTACAATACAATTGTGGAGCTCGAGGGAGTCGCAAGGGTGTCATCTCGATGGTGCAATCCCAACAAGAAAGCGTGTGACAGGGGGGTCCCGTGCTAGCGCCGTGCAAAGCTAAAAAGGAGTGGGACCCTCGATCTAAAGTTTTTTTCTCTCTCCACTCCTCATCTTCAACCTCGCCCCATCTCCCACTCTCGCAAGAACCCAAACGGCTCGAGCTATTTCAGCAACAATCCCTCAAGGCGCCCTTTCACTTTAGTTTAGCAACTTTTTCGATCAATCCTACATTCAAAATGCCTTCCACATTCTTGTTCACTTCCGAGTCCGTCGGCGAGGGACATCCCGACAAGATTGCGTGAGTAGCCATCTATCCTGCTTCTGCCATTGCGGGTAGCCATTTGCTATTTCTGCGAAATCTAACTTTGAAATAGTGACCAGGTCTCTGACGCCGTTCTCGACGCTTGTCTTGCGGAGGATCCTCTGTCGAAGGTCGGTTGCCACATAATTCTCTCATTATGACTCCAATGCTGACAAGAATTTTCAGGTTGCTTGTGAGACCGCCACCAAGACTGGTATGATTATGGTCTTCGGTGAAATTTCTACCAGTGCGAGACTTGACTACCAAAAGATCATCCGTGGCGCCATCAAGGATATTGGATACGACGATTCTAGCAAGGGCTTTGATTACAAGACCTGCAATGTTCTTGTTGCCATTGAGGAGCAGTCTAAGGAGATCGCCACCGGTGTTCACATTGACAAGGCTCTTGAAGACCTAGGTGCTGGTGATCAGGGTATCATGTTTGGTTATGCCACCGATGAGACCCCCGAGCTTTTGCCATTGACTGTTGTGCTTGCACACAGACTCAATGCCGACATGTCTGCGGCTCGCCGTGACGGAAGTCTCCCTTGGCTCAGACCCGACACTAAGACCCAGGTCACTGTTGAGTACGAGCATGACGGTGGTGCCGTTATTCCCAAGCGTGTTGACACTGTCGTCGTTTCTGCTCAGCACTCTGAGGATATCACCACAGAGGAATTGAGAAAGGAGATTTTGGAGAAGATTGTCAAGAAGAGCATCCCAGCTAAGTACTTGGATGAGAGGACCATCTATCATGTTTGTTCCCCGTTCTGAAAGTTTATTCGCTTAATCACTAATTCTCTACATAGATTCAACCCTCCGGCCAATTTATCATTGGTGGTCCCCAGGGTGACGCCGGTTTGACTGGTAGAAAGATCATTGTCGACACCTACGGAGGATGGGGTGCTCACGGAGGCGGTGCTTTCTCCGGAAAGGATTTCTCCAAAGTTGATCGCTCTGCCGCCTATGTTGGCCGCTGGATTGCCAAGTCCCTAGTTGCTGCTGGCCTTGCCAGACGTACCCTTGTCCAGCTCTCCTACGCCATCGGTGTTGCCCGCCCGCTTTCCATCTTTGTAAGTTAGCTATCCTGCTGTTTTCCCGAACATTCTTTAACTAACAATCCAATAGGTTGATACTTATGGCACTTCTGACAAGACCAACGAAGAATTGGTCGAGATTATTAACAAGAATTTTGACTTGAGGCCCGGTGTAATTGTCAAAGAGCTTGATTTGGCCAAGCCGATCTATTTCCAAACTGCAAAGAATGGTAGGCCACACTCTGTTCTCGCTGGTTTGGCAATTTTCTAACATTGTTCTAAGGTCATTTTACCAATCAGAACTTCTCTTGGGAGAAGCCCAAGAAGCTTGTACTTTAAATAAACAGCAGCTTCTTGGTTATCTTATTACGACTTTTATTTTCTCAAATGGGGTTTCCTTTATTATTTCTTTCATGATATATCTTCGGTAGACGACTTCAACTTCGACTACCTGTTTTGCATTGAGCTTTATCATGTGATAGCTGATGGAACGGATGGGATTCTGTACGGTGGGGTTAAAACGGCGTTTTCAACAAAGGTAAACAGGGAATCAATGGCTGGGTTTCATTCAACATCTGACAACTACTTTTTTCTGGGTTGTTCAGAGATGTTTTCTTTTTTCTTTTTTATAAACGGCGCATCGTGGGTCCTTCAACCTCCCTCGTGTGTTCTTTGATTTGTAGAAAAAAGTGGTTTTTTTTCGGGGAGTCTTTCATACCATTTTCGGACAGAAGTTCTTATAGGGATATTACTGCACCTAACTCTGACCGATATGATACTGCACGAATACTCAGTATGCAGCTTCGGTGTACTAGTAAAATTCAAAAATATGCGCGTGATGACAACACGCAGATCCTAAGACCTGCTAATTTCTCAACAATTCCCAAGTGTGCACTTGGATCGTACAGTACTCGAGAACAGAAGCACCTTCCCTGCTTCCATTTCTCCCCCCTTCCTTTTTCACCAACGGGGTCTTTTTTCTTTTTTGGTGTGGGCAAGTATGTTGTCCTGGTTGGTGGTATTGTTGGCGCATATCCCGTGGCTATTGGAAAGGTTTCTACCGACAGGCGTTTTTGCAACTTGCTCACGGACCTTCACTCGCTCGCTGGTTCATTACCGGTACTCGAGTACTCATCCACCAACGATAGGGCACTACGGTTTTGACGGGGAGGATGTGCCTTGTGATCGGGATGGGGGGGCAGACCTCTTCACATTTATGGCAACTTTATTATAAAAACACTACCGTAGGCAATCCGAACGAAAGTTGGAGGGTGAAAAAAAGGAAAGAAAAAGCTCCCGCCTCATGCCTTAGACAAATGTAGTCATAAGGCAAATGAGTGACCGGATGAAGAAAAAAAGAGAAAGTATTATCACCCATAGTTGTAAAGTTCGTTCCGAAAGAGAAATTCTAACCCTCCAAAAACAAACCGATGCCTTGTCCCGAGAAAAAACCGGAGATCTGTTATCATACTTAAAACAAGGCCTGACGTGTAACGTCATGTCCAAGGCTGGAAGAAGAAAAAATTTCATTTCTCTTTTTTTCTTCTCCTTTTCCTTTTCAACTTCGCTTAGATTGTGTAGAGAGAGTTTTTAAAGTTGCAATGATAATAATATTATTATCATAGTTATTACTCAATTCGTGGATAAAAATTTGAAACCCCCGGATTGGGTGGTATGTGTGTGACGGTGTGACGGTGTGATAGGGTGCAATGGTGTTATAATGTTATGATTTGGGGGAAGCGGAAATGATGGGGCGGGGCTATTTTTCTTTTTCTTTTTGTTATAGTGGGAGTATGATGATAGTTTCAGTGTATTGGTAAGCTAGAGTCTAGAATGTTATAATAATATTAGAGACGAGGTATTGTGGGAGAGCGTAGTATGGCTTCTGGGAGGGAGACTTGCTTAGAGAGGTGAGGGTGGAGTGTGTGGTCTGGTAGGGGAAGGGGAAGTCTGGGGTAGTAATATGATAGCTAGGGAGGAAGGAGGGGTAGGCAGGAGTTTTGGATATGCCGGTTTGCGTGTAAGGGACTGGATAGGGTAGAATTATTTGGCGGGGCGAGGAGGTTGACAGAGTGCTGGCCGCATATCATGTTGTGGAAGTGTCGGATTGGCCGGGAGTTATCGCTATCATTGACTGCGAGTGGAGTATACCTAGCCTTTCATAGTGTGAATTTTGGGTACTGGAGATTATTGGATGTACGGCACGGCGCAGTACAGTACAACACTCCAGTAGCTCAATCGAGAGATTATGTGAGCTAGTGTAGAGAATCTGTTTGTGGCTACCGGTCCAGTATACCGAAGGAGCGTGTGTGTGGCAAATTTTTTATTATCCACGTCCCTACTCCAACCGCAGGGGCTAGGGAGATCGCCCTTAGCATCAGGGGTGGTTGTATCGGCTCAGCGGGGGAGCAGAGGTAGTGGTAGTAATGGCTTTACATTATTCCAATGGGGTACGATTTCACGCTCGTTGTATTTTCCGTACCTATAGTATTATTTATTCCAATATAAATCTAGAGAGTCCTCCAGGGTCACCTAATAAGTCAGAAAAGGGGCGCATAGTAATTTCTTTACCCGACTGTTGAACTCTCCAAAAATGTGTAGGATTGTAGACCAAATACCATGGACTAGTGGTCAGAGGGGAGGTTAGGAGCTCAACTCTCTACAGGAGGTGGATATATGATAGCATGGAAAATACATATTATATATAAAATACAGGCCCCGGCCAACCCCAGAGTGCCCGCCTACCAGTCCTCCCCCACTACGGGTGAGGGAGCAGGGGTATGCTGATCAGTGATTGGGTAGTGTATTCCCCTTCCAAAACCCTACTGTATTCCTTGATGCCAATCGCAGTATAGGCCGAACCTTTTTGTGGTGTGCCGTATTTGAACTGGACTCCCCCGGACTGCCTACTGTGCATTGTATTATAGACTGCAAGTTCCCTACTCTCCTCCCCGGAATGAACCTGTAGTTGGTGCCTTTGGTAGATGAATATTCCAAATTATCGGTGCCCCCGACAATGGATCCACGCTGTGGATGGTACAATACCAATAACTTAACTTCCACTCAGAAGGGAGTGAAAGGAAGAGAAAAGAAGGGGGGGGTGAGGAAAAGAAAAGAAAAACCGGCCCTGTGAACGGATTATATACCGTATCCGTCCGGGTATCAAAATGCCTGAAAACCGGCAGGAACGGAGACTACCCCAGAGTGCTTTGTCACACGACGGGTAAATTTCCGTAGTAAATGTTCTCATCCATTTCACAGTGTTGACAAAGATCGAATGCACAAGCTGTATACCAGGGACTTGAGAGAGCGAGAGATGTTCTAGAACTTTCTTCTATCTGAGAGTGCCGGAGAGACATACTATTTATGTAGTGAAGTAGCAACATATATCAGTGGTGGGAGGGGATCAAAGGAAGCAATAGGGAAGACAAGACCGAACAGATGAGAACAGAATTGCATATGTGACTAGTTGATCAAGCGATGACACGGGGGAAAAGGCGAATAGGATGGGTTGAGCTCGGACAGCGGTAAACCGAACCTAGAGAAAGCTGACCAGCTTTGTCGTACTCAAAGACGTAGAAAGTAGATATCCAGAAGCACTATTTCAACACACAGTGCAGATAGCTTTATCGAGTGAGACTGTGTGACTGTTCCTGTGTATCGTTTTGGGCTTATAATTGGGCAACCTTAGGCTGCATGATCCGAAAGGCTTATGGACACTAGTCAGCCGGGGGTAGGGTCGTGCCTGGGATGAGGAGGATGGTTAGGAGGTAAGTGCCGAAACTAGCGAATGCTTTGATGGACCGCCCAAAAACCCTGACAACCACTGGTTGGCGATGGGTCTTCTATAAGGAAACCAGTTACGATCAACTCTCTTACCTACCAAAAATTTATCAAGCAGACCGCTGGGGTTTTGCCTGCTTCGATTTAGCTATTAGGTGACCGGGAGGTTATCTATGCCTTAATCTGGCAGGTTCAACCGATTCCCTCAGATTTCATGACATAAATGGCCTCCATCACCTACTATCACACATCTATTATACCACATAATTCATAGCAAATCAAACACACACACAGGCCCCTAGGCCCCTAGTGTGCTAGTGGCAACCCAACAGCGAGAGTGTGGCTCGCGAGCCAGTTATTATTTCCGTTTGGCTTTTTCTTTTCTTTCTCTGATACCGATGATACTGGATACTCCTCCAAGGGGGAGTCCAACTCCCAAGCTTCTCTGTTCTCGTTAGTGTTAGTAGGTGCCGGCCCCGTAACCCCTACTGTGGGAACTTGTCGGCAACGTTTCACTTTTGAGGAGTTTGACGATGGGGTGAGAAAATTACGATACTACTAACCCCTTCCAACCACTGTAGAGGCCTCTTAGAATATTCTTTGGGCTTTGGTTGAGGGTAGATGTGGGAGATGTATTGATGTATATCGTTATTTCACTGACTAACGTAAAGCCATTACGACTACCCGCCCAAGGGAATGTCTTCGCTAGCATCGATGCTTAGAATGATTCCTCTCCTACCCCAGCCGAAATGGGCCGCAGCCGGTATTTCACAGACCCGCCCTGGCTTTGGGCATGGAAGCGCTTTCGAGCCCCGGTGCCTTCGGTCGCTGGATCTAGGGGAAGCTAGCTAATGGATGTCCAAGGTGTGTGCAGGAATCTGTCTTAGATATAAACTGAGAGCACCGTTCGAGGCTCTCACTTACCTACTTGCACAATGCAGGAGTTCTCACTTTCATATTGGTGCTGTGCGTGAGTTTCCACCCAGAGGCTTATATGGTGGCTGGCAAGTAAAGATATGGTAACTTGGAGTTGGGAATGGGAACTAGGTAGTTATGGATTGTTAGCTACCGCAGATTACTAAAAAGGAAACAAAAGATGGCCAAGTGGCAGTAGGAAAAGTTCTATATAAATAAATTGTTTTGTAGACGTGTTCAGTTATTCTTTGATAAAACCCAAGGACAAGATCTCCTGATATCCTCACATACCGTAGGCGCACAGAGAATGGCGCAGCTAGGAAGTCTATTCTCCCAGTTCGCCGCGGTTTTCTGGTCTTGGGGGGTTACGCTCATGGGTGAATTTCCTGCACCTGAGTGCTGCTCACCCTTTGTGGCCACCACAACTACACACAGTACATGACCCACACCGTCTCCGCGAACCTTAAAACTGTGAAGTAATAACATACGACAAATATAAATTGAGCAGAAGATTCCGTGTTGGGATGCAAGCGTCAAAGTGCGCCGCCCTGTTCACTGTGACAATCTACTCCTGATGTTGAAAGAATGTGATATCAGTGACTTAAAGCCTTTATTTTCAAGCTCCTGCCAAAGAAAAAAAGATCGTAGGAAGTCTGCTCGGTTCTACAGTACATCTGCTGTAAATAGGCAAATATCCTAACCCCACCTAAAACCGATTCTATCCCGGAATAAGAAGATATCAGATACTAGAGTTTGACCCTACTTTGAAAGCTAACGCATTGCATCCCAGTTGTGAGCTTTACCGGGCCAACCATGAGGGATCGAGTGCAGGCCCAACGTTAGATGAGTAAACGCTTTCTGTTATTTGATCAGTTCTGTGCCCGGCGGTCTCTAGCTATAGCTCTCAGTAGAATATCGAGGCCAGATCTCTTCTCACTTTTTTCGGCAACTAAGGCCGTTGGCCACTGCTCCTATCGATAGACAAAACAGAGCCACTCTGGAGGTCGGCGAGTCCTCAATACCAGCATTTAGTATCACCCGGATATTGGCCTTGAATTCAACACTATGGGAGACGAGTTTCATTATTTAATACTCTGTAATTCTCACCCCAACAGTTTTTTGATAAGAATAAAAGCTGACGGGGGATGGGAGAATGTATGTAGGTGGATGACCGTTCACCGAGGATCTCCCTCCTCAGTCGTTCCCATTACATATTTACTAAAGACTCCACAGCTTCGATAAAATCCTTATACATTGTTTGGCCATTGAACCCAGGCTCATAGTAGGTTCAACATAACATATCACTACTATCCTGTTGGTAGAGGGTGTCATATCACCAGTGATGCGAGCCCCCGAGGCTTACTCCTTCGAATGCGCAACACGGGGGTTGGGCGTACATTAGCTTCTATTAGACTAACCACCCAGGATGAAATTCCAGTCCATCAATTATCAGTCCTCGGATCCTAACAAATCCATACTCCGGTGCGAGAACAGATAGCATCGGTCAGAGTTACACTCTAGGGTTGATGCATGATAGCTCGCCCAATACACATCAAATTGAACAAAAAAAAAACCAAATGCTCGCAAATTCCGGGAGAATAGAAGCACGCTTCCTCCTAAGCCCTACCACACCCAGGGAAGAGGGGAGACGGGAGAGGGAGGAAAGAATATCATATGGATTTGACATGTATCTCGAGGCCCCATTGCAACAACCAGATGCAACTCCAAGGTGTCTTGAAAACTGAGAATGAAGCTAGGACGTTCAGACTTTCCCCTCTGGACCAGAGTGATAAAACGCAGCGAAAAGAGATTTAGAGCTTATCATACTGGGAGAGGCAAAACTAATGTCCTAGAGATATCCAAAATTATCTCAGTTCTCGCGATATGTATCAAATCCTAGACAAATCGCCAGCCCCAGCCCCCCCACTCTTCCCGCATCAAAAATCACGACATATCGCTCACATGCTTGGCGGTTACTCGGCAAACGCTCCGTTGCATTGCATTTACAGCAGTCCACACTCTTCCGTTCTCGCACCGTAGCACAAACACCAGTACGGTAGTCCTTCAATGCCTGTACCAGTACGAGTACAGTACTCGAGTATCGGTATGGTACCTTCCCCTTAATAAGACAAAATATATCTCATCTGGTACGATACCACTCGAGGACTCGGCACTCAGAAACTAGCCTCTTCTCGGTAAGTACCGTATGGACTCGAATGGGAAAAGGGCATTGGGATTCAACGGGAAAAAACTGCAAACCGATTCCCAGTGGAGACAAAGCAGCAGGAATACGCATGGCGCTTTATACTAGGAGAGACAACTGCAACGTCCTAGCACATTTACGCTACAGTATACGCACAAGTCGCGCAGTTGCATGTCACCTTTATTTGGACCTGCCTTCATCCATCTTTTACCGCGACGAGCCGGAACAAGACCTCATGATCTCCAAGCTATCGCACAGCAGTCTAATAAACAATCAGGCGAGTATAAACTTGGTGCGGACGTGCACATACCCCATTCAAACATTATATCCAAGGTCTCTACAAACAACCAACAAGACAGCGCTTATCCCAAGTAACGAAATATCTAGCACAGCCTTAGCAGATTACAAGCTAGTATTCTACGTCCCCCCGGGGGGATCTAGGGGCTGTTAAAGCCGCAGTCTTCGAGGGGGTGGGTTTTTTCCAAAAATAAAAAAACCCCCCCAACAAGGTCCCTTTTCCTGGTGTTCGCAGTTGAATTGCACAGCTTATCTCGGGGAAGTGATCGGATCAGCTGTGCCAGCCCAGTCTTTTCAGGTATGTTCTCGTATGACATAGGATATCCTACAACCCGCATACGAAGCCTACATGCTTGAAAACTTTTAATTCTCTCACGCTGCTTTTTCCGTGAAATACCTCGGAGAGGTTGGAGTCTCAGGGTTCTCTAGGATCAAATGAAAAAGGAACCACTCCTTGAATGAAACCCGTTTTTGCGGAACGGATAGACGCACTCGGGTGATTCGGAAGTAATTCCGTTGGCAGGCATGGCGAAGGCTTGTTTATAGTGACCCGCGATGCTGGGTCCTCCAATCCTGATATTCTCCCTCGATTAAGCCGCATTGTGCTTGCGTGTACCTGTGCGATGGGATAGAGCTAAACGCAGCTTATTACGGGCAAATACCCTATCATATTTAGTGTTGCGTAAGATTCTTCCCAAATGACTTAGGGTAGTGCAGTGAGCTGGGCCGTGAAGTTACACTGCTTAGAGCACAGTACAGCAGTCGTAATTGAACAAAGTTTGTGGGCGCGACTAGTTTGCCTACCTCTGAGATTCGGCTTTTTTTTGCTTAGATCTTGAGTTGGTACCACGCAGCAGTGATCGTCTCTGCAAACGCCGTTCAATTACGAATATGCTCTCCGTTGTTCCGGGAACCTTGATGGGATATTCTAGCTGCTCAAACCCTGAAGGTTGATCAACTGGACCCTCGATTGGCCGTGATATGACACTAGAGGCAGCGCACCCCGGCCAATGCGAATGAAGGATGGCCGTGCTTACAAGTGCATTTTTGCACCTCCGAACGTTATGATATGTGAGGCCTTACCAAAAAGACGGACGCCTTTGGCAGGCAGCTCAGAGCGAGAATCTCTCACTCCACAATCTCTCCAATAAAAGTGGTTAATGGCCTAAGTTATCCCGCATCCGCAAGTCCACAGGCAAATACAGTACTCGCTCGTCTTTACCAAGAATACCTCCGCCAGCCGATACTTTGCTGGAGTTCTCGCCAAATATTTGGCTCACGGAGGTATTCTTGGCAAAGACGAGTGAGTAGAGGATCTGAGTTTAACATTTCGTAGCCCCAAGAACCATTTCGCCAGAGATCTCAAAGGCGTTGGGTGGAGCTGACTTGAGGCGCCTGCTTTCTCTATCTGGAGTAGCGCCGGCCTTGGTTCCACACGGAGCCCCCACCACCGATTGGTCAGTGGCCCGACTGGCCGTGGGAATCGATCAGTGGGACAAAGGGGATTTCAGCAGAATCCGATTCTATCGGATTCACACCATGCCGCTTGAACTCTCTGTATGAATCAGTGATACTAGCACTCAAAAGACGAGCTTTCCTTCCTAAGATGATAGATGATAGGCAGGCCTTGATATCAGATAGACAAGCCTCAATACCAGTATCCGTCTGAATAATCGCTCAGAATCAAGAAATATGCCAAGGAATGAAAGAGCCAAGAACTCGGCAAGCAAGGAAGATAAAGAAAACAGCGATATCGCGAATCGTAGGGAGTCCGTGCGTCGCAGGGCTAGATGAATGCGGGGAAAATAAGACAAGCGCGGGGCTGAAAAATCCACCAACACTTGTGGAGGGCAGACCCCCTCCTTTCTGTTCCCGGATTTCAAACATTTTCAACAAGGTCTGGGACAAAAAGACGAACACTTTGGCACGAAAACCTAACGATAAACAGGAGGGGTCCCATAAATCTTGGACGTGACCCAGGAAATACTTCTTTGAAGAGGATCAAGGTTATTGATTTTTGGGCTGTTTTGCCACTTCTGCACGGGGCGCAGGTTAGAGACGCTGGTAGCTCGAGCGCTTGAAAACTCACGAAGAGACTGATTCAGTTGCTAAGCCGTCGCCATCAATGGTGTGCGAAACCCATCATAGAAATAACTTTAGACCCACCGTGCCCTGAGCGAGGTGGTGCCCTCAGCGAGGCGGGGCGCTCATAGTCCAAGGAGGACTCCTATGATACTAAACACCGGTTCCGCCACAGCAACTCTACCGTGCCTCGCTGAGGGCACCACCTCGCTCAGGGCATGGCGGGTCTGAGGGTTTCCCCTCTAACATTTCTCAAGTTCGCAACAAAGCACCTAGCCAAAACTAGGCCTCTCCTGGACTGGCTTGGATGTTTGACTTGAGCTTCTACTCGAGTACATACTTTAGACTATTTCAACATACGAGTAGAGGGCGAACCTCGCCAGTTAACGCTGTACTTGTGCCACAAGTAGTGCTGTAAAGCTATGAACCATTCCACAAGTAGATCCTTTATTTTATTTCTATCTCAGAGACCTTAAAAAATGTCGCCGGCTACGCAGGCACCTTGACGCCAAGGTATCTGCATTCCAGCTAAACCGGCGGGCACAGCACCGTAGATGGGGCTTTCTTTAGCAAAATCCAAGAAAAATCCAAGATTCCGCCCATTCGCTAATCCAAATTAGCTCTGCGACCAGGCCCAAACAGGGCCCGCCGGTGCCTTACTAGCAGGACGCCGGCGGGCCCTGGCCGCCCCACAGCGTTACATGTGTTATCTGCTCCCATACAACCCGCTTCCTTCCATCTACTCAACTAGAACACAAGCACTTCGAGGTATTGGACCTTGGAGTTGTCCTCTAATTGATTCTCTATCGATAGGTACGGTATTGACATTCGGAAATACCGTACAGAAGTCGAATGTTCATACATTTCTTTCGGGGGGTTTTGCTTACCATACATAGGCTTAAAACGCCTTCCACAAAAGCGGCAAAACCCCCCCACATCGGTGGGCTGTGTAAGCGTCCCTAATACGGCAGTTCCCATGCTGATCCTCCGTGGAGGCGTACGTCACTGGGTGCCACTGGGAGAACGCAGGCGCTGATAGGTGTTAGAGGTGATGGCCAAGCGGTAGACTGGATTAATCTTTATCCAATGGCGGCGGGGCGAAATGTGTGGACCTATCCCCCCGAGTACACAAATTGAGGTTTGGGTCGGGTATAAAGCTGCTGAGAATCCCCCAGTTGGAAAAGGATTAATCACAGCTCTCCAGAAGCTTACTTCGATCACTGCCCATATATACCGGTGCCCATAACCTCAGCCGCCCAAAGCACCTCTTATCACTCGAAGAATTCCTAAATCATGTCTGGTACCCGAGTATCGCCTTTCGATATGACCACTGCAGACACGCCCCGCACTACCGAAGACACTACCGCCCCAGATACGCTTCCTGAAGGTCGTGAGGGCCGTCGAGGAAGCGATGGGAGTGATATTACCGACCCTACGCCCATGGCGAAGCGGGATCGTAGAATGTATTTACACCTCCCCTTCCCTCTCCCGCCCCTCCTCATACCTCAATGCTGATTTCATGACAGGAGTAAAGAATGGGACGCCTCTTTGACCCCCCCTTCAAGATTCCAGAAGGTCGAGGGCTCGGTATGTTCAACCCCTCCCTCCCTCCATCCCTCCCTTACCCAGCTCATCCCATCTTCCCAAGAACGCTGCTAACAGTTCGCAACAAGATTTATGCCACGCCCAATTCTCGCGATGGACATATCGCCCGCAATAAGATTCACGGATTTAAAGAGAAAGTCAGAGAACTTTCCGGCAAGAAATAATTTATCGAAGTCGGTGAATTAAGATATTGCCCAAGATTCGTCCTCGACTATCGATTCGGCGGTGCTCGCTCCCTTCTTGTCTATCTATCTTGATTGGTCGATTGGTGTCAGCGGTTTTCTTCTTATTTCTCTTTTCCTATTCTACTTATTTTCAGTTTTGGCATTTACTGTCCCTTCCCTATGTCAGGTTATTTCCTCCACTCTACTTTGCGTTCGGGGGTGATCGACTAGTTATGGCGTTTATGCGATATCCTGCGTTCTTCGACTCTTTTTTCCACCTTCTTTCTCTCCTTCCTCCAATTTTTTTCCCGCAATCCTAACTTAAATTATTATTTTCATTAAAGTCAAGGTCACCCATCTGTACGATAATCCGGTGACGGGTGGGGAGGGGAAACGGAGTGCGCCGTAGTGTAGGGTGGTCTATTTATTTAGTCTAGTCAAGTCAAGTTTGAATAAGATTTAAGTCAGCCCTGTTTTTTCCTTCCCCACCAAAAATCTTTTTTCATCTCCAGTTTCTTTATCACCAGAACGACCCACATGATAGCGTGTGCCCACAAGCCCAACCCAAGCATCCTCAAAAAATGCCCAAATAACCATGTTGACACTCAGTTGTAGTCGCTTACCACATATTCCGTCTGTCTGTCCATTAATTAATTAATTAATTCGTCCCTCCCGCATCTGATCAGACCACATTCCGCGGTACTCACCTAATCTAGGCTACGAGTGACAGCTTATGACTTCCAAACCACTCACCACCTCACCTCACCCCACCGCACCTCCATCAACCAGCAGGCCTGCCCCAAATGCGAGACCTGCCACTGTCCTTGGGAAGTCAAAATCTATTGCGCTAACCTTCTCTTAACTTATTCGCCATCGCGCAAGGCGCGCGAAGAAAATTCTGGGGTAGACATGGGCTACGAAAAGGGGCAGCTAGTAAGGCCAGGGTCGGCTGGGATGATAGATCCAGGCCTACGATATATACTATAGCGTCGGAGGGGGATATCTTAGGGCGGGTCAGGCCGGGGTGGTACCCGAATTCAAGCCGACTGTATGCGAAGTACGAATTTAGGTATCACGGTGCCAGCAAGCACAGTAGGTGGGTGATGGTTTGGATGCTGGGTTCTGGGTTCACCAGTGCTTTATGTTGTAGAAGAATAGAGTGCGGGTGTGGTCTGCATGTTATAGTAATACTATGGTATATTATTTTGCTTACATCGGGATTTTTTGATTTTTTGATTTTTTGATTTTTTTTTTCGGGAACTGAAGTCCTGTGGTGGTACCTATACGATACTCGGGTGGGTGGGTATGATACAGCAGGTTGGTATGACAGGAGGAGGGTGGTTGGTTTCGTTCCTGGTACATAACTGATACAAAATGTAACTTAAGTGGCAAGGATCCACTCGGGCTCGCTTTCTTCTAACAATGCCTTTGTGTTTGTTTTTTCTTCCGCCGCCTACCCCCGCCCTTCACGGATGATACTATTCCCTTCCTACTTTACCTAATCATCTTGGGGGCTTATTGTTTTGCCGTAGCGCTCGCGCAGCTAAATTACAGTGCAGTACGAGATCACGTTCTTTGCGTTGTATGATATCCTAACCGCACCGCGCTTTCTTGGCCCTACTCTTCCCCGATCCACAGCATCCAGTCATTCATCCATCCAGACCTTTTTTCTTTCCCTTACTTTTTCTAGCTTGACGGCCGAAATGAGGGCTGGTATGTTTGATTGTTTCCCTCCTTTCCTCCCTCCTCTGCCGGTTTCACCGCAGGCGGTGTGTGTATGGTTTGGCTGACGTTCATTTTGGGAGGTTGTGGTTTAGACGAAGCGGTGCTTGATGATATTATTAGGGATGGTTCTGTCGATGTGTGAGTTTTCTTCTCTCCTGTCTTCCTACTTGGTTGGGTTTGCTAACCGGTGTTTCGACTTCACAGTGAGGAATGGCCAGAGTTATTGAAGAAGTTGATTGAGAGGCTTGACTACGTTCGTCTTTTTTTTTCTCGTTTTTCCTTGTTAGAAGAATTCACCGTCGTGTTTTCTATAATGTTTGCTAGGGGATGCTATGCTAACTTTAGATCCAAGATTGCTCGCAACTCTTTTCCAAAGCCTCAGCCCTCCACCGTCCCGGAAGAGATCGACATTGTCTCTGCCGCGCCCTCACAAGTCAACCCTGTCCCGACCATTCCGGCGGAAGCTTCTACCATCACAGAGCCAGATACACAGGCAACTACTGGGAATACCCCTCCAAGCTTCAGTCAGGATGAGGCTTCATCATCTTCCCCGAAGATGCCGCCTCCACCTATTGTCCCTGCGTTCCCATCCCTGCCTCCAGCACCTTTTGTGAAGGAGGCCACACCCCCCCCACCTGGAACTCTGGATTCGGAGGACGAGACACTGCTGGTCTCCTTATCTAGTATCCTCACAACTCAATTTGACACAGCACCACCATACACCATCCAGCGTCTCTCAGAACTAATCCGCTATCCAAACGCCCATTACAAGTCCTTGTCAAAATACCTTCATGCAATCCAACGTGTCCTATCCGTTTCCTCCCCAACTACTGCGTTCCCGCTTCCGCCGAGCGTAGTGGATAGCATGCCTAATGGTGCTGCGTCCTTTAATCTCGGTAGCGACGAGAGTCTTGGAGGCGCATTGTTGAGCCCTATTCCATGGTTGACGGAATCACCGCTCACTGAGGGTGCTGAGGGGGTTAATGGGGTTAGCCAGGGAGAGCTGTTGAGGCAGGAACAGGAATTGAACATTGTTCCCGCGGCTCAGGTTTCTAGTCCCCCTGAGGCAGGTATGCATGCCGAGGGCCCTCCTGCGTTGGGCCCGGAGGATGTAGGCCCGCAGCCGGAGGGAACGGTGTTCCCGGATCCTCCGGCGACGATCGAAGAGGCGAGGAGTCCGAGACCCACACCTATTCAAGAGAAGGAGGAGGAGATGGGGGATGCGATTGAAGGTGCTAATAAGGAGAAGGAGGTCAAGGATGGGGAGGGTGAGGTGAAGGAGGCGGAGGTGAAGGTGAAGGACGGGATGGGGGAGAAAGTAACAGGGGGGGAGGAGGCCGAAAAGGAAAAGGAAAAGGAAGCCGATGAGAAGCAGCAGCCCGAGTACAAAAAAGATGTTATGGATCTTGACATGAAGGAACCGGAGCCTCCAAAGGAGGCCGTAGCAACCGAAAAAAAGGAGAAAGACGAGTCATTGGAGATGATGCAACTTGATACCCCAACGCCGGATACCAAAACGGCGCCCCCAGCAACCGAGAAAAAGTCGGAAGAGGGGGACGAAGGAATAATCACCTAGAGTCTCGGAATTGGGCCGTGATTGTTTACATTTTCCCTTCCCTGAGCATAGGCCCTACTTGCCCTTGAATTTTCCATCCCCTAACGGCTTTCAGTATCTTTTCACTTGTTTTCTATCTATTACCCTTTCTGCTCACAGCTCGGCCAAATTGACCTCAACGGGAGCCTGCCTACCTGTACAATAGCATTAATACCCAACAAATAACCTTACCTTAAAAAAAAACCCTCCCCCCCGCTGCCATCTAAAAACATCACAATGAATTGGAAGAGCTAAATTTCCGGCCGCCTCCCCATTCTTCCTACAACCGCACACCAATACTTCTCACGCAAAATTGAAAAGCAAGGAAATTAGAAAAGAAATACTATCGAACAATGGCAGTTAAGCTCTCACTGTCAAGTTCCAAGGGCTCCTCGTCATCATCCTTGTCATCCCTCAGAAATAATCCATCCTTTCGAGCTTCTCGCCGTGCGGTTTCAGAACACTCCCCCTGTACCACTGCGAGTACATTTAGCAATGCTATCACTACTATTACAACTATCACAACACCCTCGAGCACGATAGCTTCCTCCAGCAAGTCACAGAAAAGCCCGCATGTACCACCACGACCCGAGGCGACAACACTGCCGCCACCTGCTCTATCTCCAGCCACTGCCCCAGCAATCACCTCCTGTTCCTCTTCTCGCCCTGTAGCAGCGACAGCAGCGACAACGTCAATATCATCAAGGTCATCGCTTCTGCTCCAACCACCGCCTGAAGACGTCATAAAGCTCCTTCTTTCAACAACAACATACATATACGACAGCCTCACCAAGTTAATAGACACAAACAATACCTTGCGCAAGTCAAACTCACGAATCCTGGGGGACCAACCTATTTGTAAAGCCGACGTGCTTAGAGGCGCCCTCTACTCCTCTCGCACCGCCACAGTTGTCGAAGGCTCGTCGTCGACTTCCTGTCCAAATGGAATGACCCACGATGCACTCCACATCGTAAGCTCCCACCGTGCTTTCGCCCGAGCCATCAACGCTGAAATAGCGAGGTTGAGTGTCGCGTTAGCGCACTTCTCACGACTATCTCGGTCCTCGAGACTGCGCTCCTTTTTCTCCTCTTTGTCTATGTCCGCCAAGGGCAGTGGTTTCAGGGCGAAGGTGGGTAAGAAGCATAAGTACACTAGCGGTGAGAAGTTGACGGTCTGGTCGGACATTGAGAAAATTATATGCATGTATGATTGGTTATGGACCTATTCATATTCGGCGAGCGTCAAAAACTGGCAGGAGATCACCTGGGCGTGTGCGGTTGTGACGGGTGTGTATGGAGCTGGGGGCTTGGAGGGAGTTAATGCCCGGATGAGGGATTATGGGATTGCGCATGCGGGTGTAGTTGATAGGTTCTATTTGGCCGACTGGATGGCAGAACAAGAAGCGGAGAGAATTCATGCGCAGGTGGAAAGACTAGGCAACCAGAAGGACGCCACAATACGGGATGAGATAAGAAAGGAGGCTGCCATTAGGAAGAGGATAGCCAAAGTTGATGGGGAATGGGTACAAGGGACAGGCATAAAAAGGTGGTACGGTGTATAAGTAATGTCTCAGTAGCAGTGGTACACTTGAGGGGAAGACCTTCACAGAATAAGTGTTTTCCTCCCATGCTATGCAAATGATAAAGTGAAATTTTAGTGGATAATGTAGTAGATAACCTCTTCCAGCATATTTACCATCAAACCAAACACTTACAAGTGCTGGCTGAGAATGGTGCTCAAACCTTTAAACCAGTATTCTGTTTCATGCTGTTCCTACTTCACCAGGCTGAAGGGCCCTATAGCTTATTTTCAAAATTATTATTCTCTTGCATCTAAATGTTGAGATTATACATATCTGTTAGACTATTATGTATGTTTTATTTTTTCTTGTCCATTGGTGATAGTCAAGAAACAGCATTTGAATTTGAGGACTGCATGGTAAAGGGCTATGGTTTAAGAGGTACTTTACCATGGTAATATAGTTTTTGTGGGAGGGTGGTTGGGTTGCAGGGTTTCACAATTTGTTTGAACCAAGCCAACCCTACCCCTACTACTCTGAACCATCTTTTTATGCCTGTCCCTTGTATAGTGTTAGCAGCGATAAACGTGCACCAAGATCTCAGCGCAGGCAAATACAAATTACCCTATGAATACTGCAAAATTTGTTATGAAAAAACCACTACCATGTAGGCCGAACCAAGCACTAAAGGTGTAACAGCGCACTCTGTAGGAAGACGGATCCTAAGATTGCGACCATACCGAAGACTCAAAGCAGAAGTAAGGATCAAAATAAAGATAAAGATAATTCAAAGTAGAATCAAGTGGTAAAACTTATTATCGTTAAACCTGAAAGCTTCACTCAATAAGTTCTCTCGAGGATCGTTAGTTATCAGAATAAGGTGTCTTTCGCTTTGATTAAGTAGAATAATGTAAAGCCAGAGGATACCCGTCAACCATTCTGACCTTTCATGAGTACCCTGCTCAGCTCAGGGCTGTCCAACTCACCTGCCTAAAGTGAGCCAACACTCGGAGGCAGTCAGACTACTAGGATATTAACTATCTCCACAAATAGGAAGTGGTTCTGGTGATGTCTCTCCAACTACAGCTGCATGAGCGAAAACTCTTTCCTATTGGTAGCATATCAGTGGGCAACCAACATGCCCACCGTAGAGATAATATCCATTGGGACTAGAGTTCGTTACGGGGTGGACGGCGCCCCGAAAAATGCGGGCCCCGGACGGGGGCGGGGCGGGGATTACCCGAAAATACCCCCTCGGCTCTGTGTAAGGGCGGGGCCTGACGAGTGAAAACCCGCCCCACTGTCACAAATCGTGACTAAGCAAGGCAGATTTCACATGACTCATACTTATGAGTCATAAGGTATGTTGGATTTTACACTATGACGTTACTTGACTCATAGTTCTCACATGACTATGCATTTGCGAGTCATTGTTATGTTATAATTGGTTGATGATTTCATGACGCACGATTGTGACGTCATATGATGTAATGACTTTTGCACATGACTCATATTATGAGTCATGAGTTTCGCGCGTGTGACTCGTTTGAGCACATGACTTGGTTTATGAGTTTTGATTGGTTAACAGAATGTTGGGTGATGACTCGTATGAGTCATTGATGGATTTCGCGCTATGACTCACTATGAGTCATAGAGGTTTATGTAGCGCGAGGTGATGAGTCACCAAGGTTAGGGTTGTGAGAAGATGCCTATATAAGGCGCTTGGTTCCGACCAAGGGGTAGGACCTCCCTTTTCCCGACCCCCGGGTACTACCTACACCCTCCGGCGCTGCAGCCAAGGCCTTTTATGGGTTTGGGCAAGTTCGTTGCCGGGAGAATTCACCAGATGAGAGCCGGGAAAAGTTACCTGGCCGCCCACCCAACCTGGAGGTCCCCCGATGCCGACACCTCCTGCCCCCGCTGTGGCTTGGAGCCCGAAACCTTCGAGCATGCCATTCTCTCCTGCCCCTCGAGACAACACAGCAGGTCACGCCTCCTCCACGGCGTCACTGATGTCGGTCCCGAAGCCCCACTTTGGTCTTCCCTCCCTCTGCTTACAAGGCTCGCCACCTTCATAGGCGTCACCTCCACGGGATTTCCCCCCTCGATGTTCCCGCCCACCACCCCCTCCTCTTCCCCCCCGCTTTTTCTCTCTCCCCCCAGGGTGCCCCCACCAGCTTTTCGTGTTTTTTCGTTGGCTGAGGTATAAGGTCGTTGGGTTTTTCTTTCCCTTACTTTGCTTTATGTAGGCTTTCCTTTTTAGACGACTGAGTTATTGGTTGTACTTTCCTTGTTATATGTGGCCGATGGCCCGGCGGAGGAGAAACCTGCACGATAGTGGATATTTACTGGTGCCGTGGCTTTCTTTTGTTTATGTTTTTGATTTATAGGTTTTGTTCTCTCCATAGCTAGCGCTGCACGAGGCTTTTTGTACCTAAATAAACAATGAACGCATGATTACAAAAAAAAAAAAAAAAAAAACGACCAAGGGGTAGGATCTTCACGCAACCATCTAAGTACTTTTCTATACTCAAGATATTGCAATACGATTACTCTTTAC
>Ga0307517_10000298_pt1 | contig 85809 bp, 67 predicted proteins | sample 23_EM_MG_FD_194515 | JGI IMG/M metagenome (GOLD analysis project Ga0307517, IMG submission 194515) | Populus trichocarpa ectomycorrhiza microbial communities from riparian zone in the Pacific Northwest, United States - 23_EM | ecosystem: Host-associated > Plants > Roots > Unclassified | place...
TAATACCGTAACATGCCAAGCAGCACCCCCCCCCCCCCCCCCCCACCGCATCGCAAGCACATAGCCTGCATCTTAGTCCTCCCGCTTCATTAGAACCCCCCCCCATCAATCCACCCAGCCCTCCCCATCCCATCCAACATACCCATACTTCCCACACCACCCGAAAAAATACCAAGAAACCCACCACCACCGGTTCTATTCCATCACTCATGCACAATGACAACAAGCACAATGTACCGCCAAACACTCACTCATATACCCCTCAGGTAGTACAAATGGCTAAAAGGACATTGATTACCGTGCAGATAGAACTCTCCAAAAACTCGCTGTCATGGAAATCTTCCAGACTACCGTACCGGTACCCCACAGACGATGACCGACTACCCGCCGGTAGGTTGGGTGAGCAAATATTCGGCGAATCCGGTAAGTACAATCTGGAAGGTGTTGCACGGACTTTGCTGTACTAGGTGTGCTGGTACATCGAGAAGGACACAAGCATACGGTATTCCTCTCCGGGGGGCAGGAGGGACGGAGGGTCCTCCGTTCGTGTGTACAAGTATCTTAGTGTGCTTGTAATACCATGGGAATCTACATCTAGTCTTTGTAAGGGTTTCTTTTGGGAAGGTCGCAATCGAGTGGCTTTTCCTTTTCTTTCTTTCTTTCTTTTTTTTATAAAAAAATAACCCTCTGGCATCGCTGGTACTGTAGACTGGACTCTACTGGATAGTACAGTACAGTAAGGTACAGCCCCGCGCCAAAAGTTCTCCCATCCAGGCTGGCAATAACACAAATGGCTATACAGTAATACATCCCCTATGAAATCTTGTCACGTTGCCGGCAGGGGTGGGGGAAACTTTTGGCAGACGGCTGTACTACGTAGGTGGTCCGGATTCGGGGGAATCCTACAAGCACAGTACGGGTACCGTACTGTACTGTACCCCCTCCAACCCAAAGTCATTAGGCACTAAGTTATTATCAGCATCCCGAGGAGATGAGGTAAAATAAAATAAATAAGAGTAGGAATAAAAATAAAACCAATCCCCCTCGATGCTTATATCCTACTATAAGTCACAATCCTCTAGAATCGTTCAGGCACTGCCCTTCACCAACAAAAGCCCGGAATCAACATAGAACCATACAGTACCGGTATGAGATTTCAAAAGTTTAATAGAAGAAAGAGGTAGATTTATCCAAGAAACCCCCAATTCCAAACGCAGCAACTTTCCTTACCGACGTCATAATATTATAATAATTATTACCGTTTCAAGGCGGCCGGGGGCAAAAACAATAAATAAATAAATAAAAACTCCAATCCCAATCCAGAACTTGAGTAATCTATACCGGAAATGTTATCTCAGATTTAGAAAAAATTTAATGAATAAATAAATTCAAATTAAACCGGTGCTGTTAAGGTGATTTTTCACCGATTCGCATGGGAAAGTTCGTCAACGGACGGAAGGCGGGTAAGTTGAGTGCAGGTTCATTGTTTTTACCGGGTTACCACAGTCCTGTGCAGTGGGCAAGAAGGTACTATATTGTACCGGTACCCGAACGGAGCAGGGATTAAACAAATGTATAATATAATAACAGCCAATAATAATAATAATAAAGGTTTATCCGGGTGGGCTATTCTGTGGATTCCGGGTTTCGATGTTTCGGTTGCCGGTACGGGTACCGTCTTCCACGCCATAGCGAGCGCACGGCATAGCGAGCCATCTCCAAGTTTGGGCAATGTGATTGGCTAAACCCAGTCCGGATTTCAATAGTGGCTAGTATTTGGGTGGATGGCTCGCTATGCTGGGCGCTCGCTATGGCGTGGAGGACGTTATAGTGAGTGCTTCATATCTCTTGCCCGGAGATGGGGTATTTGCTGGGTGCAGGGATTTAGGATAGATTAATTAATTACCGTGGGTATGATGATGCTGTACAGATTATTTAGACCTTTGTGGAAGGGGGAGAAGGAAGGAAAAACTAGAAAAGAGGGAATGTTTGTGGTGTTGGAGGGGCTGGCGATCATGTTATGGTTTTCAGGAGGATCCAAGGATGGGCAAAGAGAAGGTATGAATTTAAGAAAATCTAAGAAAAACAGAAGGTAAAAAAGATAAAAAAAGATACAACTATATGTTTAAACAACCACAACCGGTACTGTACTCAACAACTCTAATTACAGATTACCATTACCCAATGCCCCCCCACCCCCCGCACCTGTAGAACATTTCCTATCCACCTCTAATATAAACGAATGCGAAAGTATTATAAAGTGGGGGTCTGCTTGGTCTGCTTATTCAACGCAAGGAGGTTCTCCTTGGGTGGGCTGCTGTAGTCGTTTTGGGTGAAGCGCGAGTTGAACTTCATGATCTTGTTCATCTTGTTGAACTGCTGGACCGTGATGGCGAGAGGGTCCTCGACAACGTACCAGGAGACATCCTCAGTGCAAGGGGGGGTAGTCAAAGATCCGGGGTAGCTACGGATGCGGGAGTTGTCGACAATGTTGTTGATGGAGCTGTTTGCCCGGCATTAGTCCCTCCCGCTCATATGAATAGGTATTGTTGGGGCACTAACTGCATCTGGACCTCGAATGAATCTCCACTCTTCTCCTCCCTCTTGGAATACCCGGATTTCTTGAGGCCATCAAGCTTTGAGTAGATTGACTGGAGGACCATATCCCCAGAGCCAGTGTTGACCAGTTCGAAAAAGACGCCAATGACAGCGATCTTATTATCATCTGCAATCACAAAATTAGCCTTTACTTCGTATTGAAGTTTCGGAACAAGGGGGGGCAGCCTACCGCCAACCTTGGTGTGCACAAAGTGGACTTCCAAGGGAAAAGTCTCCTCGCGCAGACGATGCTCGCTGGATGTATGGAAATGGAATTGGCTCAATTTATATTCCTCACCGCCGAGGATGGACTTGTAGTCATCTGGCTTCTGAGGGGTGAGCTCGATGGTGTGACCGTTATCCTCCATAGTGAATTTGCCAGAGAATGGGAAGGAAGTTGTGGTGTTCTTTGCGAGAGGAACTAGGTCGGTGATGTCGATCGGCGACTGTTGCTTCCCGGTTGCACATTTGTGATAGGGAAAGTTTTTGCCGTCAACCGTCAAGTTGTGCCAGAGGATAGGGCCAGTTTCGCCAGTATATGTGAAGGAGGGTAGGGTCGAATCCTCACGTTTGTAAATACAAGCGGAGACAAGGGTGGAAGGCAAAGAGACCGATAGCAAAAACGAAGAAACAAGAAATGAACGCATTTTCGGTATTCAGTAAAAATATATGTAAATGTTTGGAAATGTGCAGTGAAAGGGAAGAAGGAGAGTCCGAGGAGGAGGCTGGTTTCTGTTTAAGTAAAGGAAGATAGTGGTGAAAGGAAAGACTTGAGTGGGAAAGCCGGTAGGTTATATGCTTGAGGTCTGAGAGAGTTGACGACTAAGGTTTTGGGAGCTAAAATTGGGTTGAAAGAGCAAGAGTCGGGAAAGGACTTGCAGCCCCCTCCCGTACTTGGCAGTGAGGGCCTAGAGGAGAGGCTGTGGTGATTCCATAGTCCGTGCTGAAGTGTCTTATTCTTACTCTTACCCTTGACCTATCAAACTTCGCTCGAGAGTTTGTAAGGTATGGTATTCAACTCCGCCGCTTGGCAAAGGTCACATCGTCACAAACATAGGGGGACAGCTATCAGAGCGTATGTTTGGGGGGTAAAAGAGTGCTGTAACTTATTAGACGCTAAAGAGTGGAATAGCCCAGACTTTGCCAAGCGCAGTATAGCGTAAGCTTCGGGAGGGCGGTGATCACTCACCACATTGGTCACCACTCCGCCGTGTGGATGGCAAAATGCGTCAAAGACCTCCATCTTGGCTCCGAGGCCCCAGGCACAACGGGCCAAGTGAACTATTACCGGAAAAGTGCCAAAAAACGACGGAAGAGTCCAGCCATTAGCGCCTCTGGTTTCAACTAGTCAACTGAGACCGCATGCCGGCGGCCTTATCGCAACTTGGAAAACTCTTGGCAACCCGAGAAAGTTGGAAACAAAGATTCCTCCTGCCTTGGCGGGTCTATATTCTACTCTGATTTGGCCAAGGTCTCTGGGCTTTTTTTTTTTTTCCTTGATAAGCCGTTTGCTCTGGGGGTCCAGAATTGCCTGTTCCAATGGTGATGTTTTTTGTTTTTTGTTTCACTCGGTCAGCCAATGACTGCGTTTGTCGAGGACACAAGCCGCGGCAATGCAGGCGCTCCCCAGGTAATATTACCAGCCACAGGAGCTTATCTAAACGGAAGCCACCCTTGCGTCATGGTGCTTCATCAGCTGCGGGATGCTTACGTTTTTGGCCAGGCGGTGGCTCTTTGGCTGCTGCTATGCCTGAGGAGCCTCTGCCATATTTATCACAATCCCGAAATACACAGTAATTCTTGGCACTGCTCCGGCGATATTTTATCGTTTGTCTAACCCAGCCTTTCATCGTTCGGTGTGCTATACTAGCACAGTGCAGTACTCAAGTAGGAGCGTCGGCGAGTTAATTCGGTGCGCAAGGCTAGAGCACACCGCTACTCGCCGAACCTGGGTGAGCAAACATACCGATACTAACATTATTGAATTCTTCCCAAGTTAGGACGGGTTAAAAAATCTCCGAAAAGATGTTGAGTTGAACTCTCCTTCGCCTTGTCTAATCCCGAAAGGTTTTGGGAGGGTGAGACTACCCCTTGACACAGTCCAGCCACACTGTTCCAAAAATATGCACTTGGGGAGTAAGATGCGGGAGGCTGCATCGCCAGGTCTTGACAAATGAGAATGTCGTGGGGCTAAAGTGCCCAGATGCCAAGATTGCGCCACAACCAGTATCCAGTGATCACGGGCGGCAAGCCATTTACCAAGGTCTTGTTCGCGGGCGCAATACGGTACCGGTACCATACTGGAGTAACGCAATTTGTGGGACGAGTCGCATGTCACGGAGGGCAGACAAGGTGGTTGAAATGGTTGGACCCGGTGCGGCTATGGGCGATGGCGGTAGGGCTGAATATTGTTGCCCAATTATTTCTCGACGAGACGAATGGGGTGCCCTACTGGTATCTTCCAGCTGATCCCTACCACGTGGGCCCTTGGCGTGGCGCGCCCATAAGCGCACTTGGCTCAAGCTTATGGGCCCTCGCTTACTGATTTCGCTTCATTACTCTGTTCTGGAGCACCCAGTCCAGAGTTCGGGGGCTGATATGCACCGAGATACGCTATCTAACATCTTCCCGCGCACCGCCTCTACCGTATCTGCCCAAATTAGAGGGAGGTCAGCGCTGAATCTTGGAAGCGAGCACGCTGACACTAGCTATATTTGGGTTCAGGAAGACACTATACTGTACTCAGCGTAGGTGCTACCAATACTGGATAGAAGGCTACCCGGATGGGCAACACCGGAAAAATTCATCTGCCTTGCGTCCGTACGACTAGGTGAATTAGTCTCCGAAAAAGCGGACGAATTATTTCCCCCTCCCCATCTCACATCTCCTTAAAAGCACCCCCAGATCACTCATGAGAAATGGCTAATTTCATAACGGTTCCATCTATTCAACTATAACGAGGTCTTTTGCTCCAATTGTTGGTCCGAAAGGGAAACCGCGAGATTCTAGAATACTGTTCTTGTACAGTACTAGTACGATAGAGCACGCTCAATCGCGGATGGTAACTTGTATCGGTGGAATTAATTTTTTTGTGGTGGTTTATCCCTGCTCCTTCGATTTATCCGTAGGGCTAGACAAGGCTGATTCTGATGGAACCGAAACAAAAGCACGTAACAACTCGAATGATTGAACCATGTGCTCTCTTAGTGAGATCCAGGGTTTTTTTCCTTTTTTGTTTGTCTCAGGGGACAGATTTTTAGTGATGGTTCGATATAACTTAGCCAGATAATAGTCTTGCGGGACAAACAGATCTGGTGTATGATACTCGATTACAGTACGCCCCATTTTTTGATATGTTTTTCTCCCCTTTTCCAGAAGAAGGAATTTCCGACTACATAGCACATGGTCCAATTACTTGAGTTTTTACGGTAGTTAAGCTGTCAGAGGATAACTGGTAAATGGCGCGGTAGCTGAACGATAGGACTAGAATAAGGTTTGACAATAGAAAATGTATCATATTGTTAGAAACTTCGTCCACCCGCTGCTTGCCAACCAATATGTTAAGATATGAGCATATATGAGATATAAGGAAATTATCTTTATCGTTCCATCTCTTCCCATACCTGCCGATTTCTCTCCATGTATGTTTTAGTTCGTCTGCTTACTCTAGTAATAATAAAGGAAAGACATAGTCAGCGCACCATCTCCGCGAATCATTCTAACCTCAGAATAAATGTAATCGCTAAAACCATTCTGTAAAAATCCCACGGCCAACCACAGTGCACTCCTTACTCCCGATAGCTCTCACATCTATCCTTATCCTTCAGCTCTGATAACAGCCCCCAACAAACCCAACATTTCTTCATCTCGCTGATGTACTAGTACTCTACAAGTACTGTGCGAGGATATCTAGGCTGAATATTCAAAATCTCCACTCGCTTGTTGATTTCCGCCGGAGCAGGAGCGAGCTTGTTCAATAAAGTATATAAAGTAGATCAGCCTAAGACTCCGAAAGGAGCGGTTTTGTTGCACTTAACTGGGCACCGGACTTGCAGCGGAATGAGATACCGGGGATCTATGAGGCCGACGTGGTAGCGCTAGTTCTCCCGAGAGTCGTGAAAACCCGGAAAACTATTCCTGCTAACCCCATACAATTCTCAATAGAGACAAAGGTTATGTTTTCCGGCCTTTAGTGACCGCCGAGCACAGTACCGGTGGCTGAGTTGAAGATTTACAGTAAAAGGTATTCTCACTCAGAACCTCTTACCTTGCACCGACACATTTGGGGAATATGGGAACCTTGCTACAGCGCTGTACGCCCCCTGACACTTTCCGAAGTAGGCCAATCATTCATCAGTCGGGATCGACAAGAGCTAGAGCATCCAGATGGTGACATCTCCCCCTCCCTGGTTACTCTAGCATCTCTGTTTTTTGCATTTTTTACGATAATAAAAGCCCCTATGGCCAGAGTCCCATATAGAACTTTCCATTTATTAGAGGAACCAAGTCCGGCTTTGTGCATTGGGTCTAATGCTTACCGGATAAGGGTTTTCGGACTCAGTGCCCTACTAATACAACGTCCTATAGTGTCCAATGTGGGGTTTATCCCCGTCGAAAAAGGTATGATAATTCTTAAGCAGCTATGGCTCGATGCTAACAATTTCAGTTGATAATCGCCACTGAGGAAGCACCCGTGAGGGAATTAAGAATTGCCCCTAACTTATAGAAATCTCCAACTCGCCGGATTTCGTTCCTTCAAGCCAAACCGCTCCTTAGAGACTGAACTCTCTGTAGCCAAAAAAAAATTGCTTAAAAATCTTTCTGATAGGTTAGGTGTGAAGAAAGGGAAAAACAAATGAGTCTGGGATCCCTATGCCTTCCTTCAGAGCATTAGAATACAGCCTCCCTCCGCCGTCTGCCATACAATCCTTACGACCTAATGTAGTTACTTACCGGAAACCAATTCGAGTGATCATCGTGCAGTGCGCAACAGGAAACCAGGACCCTCCACAGTGAGACGAAGCCGTACACGGAGATTAACTAAAGGACTAGAGACGCCTTCCGAGTCACCATTCGAGTCCAGGAGTTAAGTGTGATCGAGTAGCACCCAGACTCATGTACGCACTCACATGCTCCTTACACGCATGTTTAAACCATACTTTTCTGTAAATGATACTCTCAGTAGCATAGATCCTCGGTTTTGCTGACTATAACATAGAAAGTGTTCTTATGGGGTAACTTATGTTTCTGAAGATAGTCTAGATTCATATAATATCACTCGGATTTCTAAATCGGCTGCAGCGAGAACCCCCCTTACTTAGTCTTACTAACGCTCTCACATATCCTACCGTAAGAACTGGAAATAATTGAGAATGTCGCTAGGACGTTGGAGTTGCCTCTCTTAGTAAGGTCTATTGTCTCAGCCGGGGGGCTGAAGGAGGACCTTTCACTTAGTCCTCCCCCCTTTTAATCTAAATGGGGGGGATTCTAGACGTCCAAGTGGCATTCTCAACTATTCCAGTTCTTACGGTAAGGTTATTACGCCCCCCTGGAGAAAATAGATCGTACCTCGAACCACCGCTATCACAAAAGCCTATTTCCTACTACAAGTGCTCGGGTGGACCTCTCACTTTGGTTGATAACCCTTTCCTGACGTCACACATTAACCTTAAATGCAACAATTTAGAGCACAGACTAGAACACAAGGAACTAGATTACTAGAAGCCGAAATAGACATGAGCGGCAGAGGAAAGTAAATAATAAGCCGAGCTCCTGACAAAGATGGCTGGGGAGACGTGTGTCAGGTTTCCGATCCTAGATCTGAGATAGAGAGCCTGCGGGTGGAAAATATGTAACGAAAAATCTTACAAAAAGGTTAATTTTGAATGCGGAAAGGTCCCGCCTGTTGGGTCAAAGCGTGCGGGGCTTGTGTTATTTGCCGGGCTGGATTGTTGGTCTTACTGTGCTTGGAGAAGAAGCGGGTTCTGTCTGCAGAGGGCTGAACGTCGAGGTAAGCTAGTACGATACATTCGTAAGCTGCGGCGATAACTCGATCTATGTATATCTGTTTGATCGATGGGGTGGTATAAGCTTTAAGCTTGGGTTCGCGGCATTCCTGATTTGCCTCCTTTGTGGGGTTGATGTAGGCGGAGGGTGAGACCTTGTGCCAACGCACGAAAGTGTAATGTCACGACTGGCTTTGTTAGATCATTGTGAGTGGGTCTCATGCCTATCCTTTTGCCCACCTCAGTCCACCTGATCTCCGCGGTGGGGACTTCCGGTGCCTAGACTTCCGTTTGGTGCTTTGGAAGAAATGGGACGGCTAGGTAAGCCCAGAAGTCGTTACCGGAGTCACAGACTAGCATCAAGGTACCCGGGGACCCAGATTTCTCATGCCCCTCAGCTCGGCCGCTCTCGGGGATAATAATTAACCCTCGAGAAATAGCGGCGTGCCCCGGGGAGACTAAGGACGGAGGGGCGAGGACGCGAAAAATCAAGGGACATGGTATATGATACTCAGAACGGGTATTTCCCTTCCACTTTTCCTCTTCCTTCTTCATACTACTCTAGGAAATATCAATCCTGAACAAGGAGGACGTATGGGGAACAGGATAAATCAAGTTAATCTTTATGCTATTAGTAAGGGGGGGGGGGGGCCTCGGGGTTGCTTTGGTATTGTGTGGACTACTTTTCAAGCCCAATAGCTCTCTCTGTCTAGGTTAGTACCTGGATAGGATAAACCTACATGTACAAGAGTCTTCTAGTGTGGACTAGGTGATAAGGTGATAAGAAGTATTCATCGGTCACCTTGTGGTGCGCGAATCCTGGTACAGACTGAGCAGAATACCAGCGCACACGAACAACGGGGAAATATGCTATGTAAGCCGCTTTCTTCCATGGAGTATGATATCTATGATACTAGGAATTAGTTTTACTCTGTTGGATTGCCTGTACGGCATGCGGTTAGACGGTTTGCGGATATGCATGTATGAATATGCGGCCAGGAGAGATGCGGTGATAGGGCATGCGGTTTTTTGATCTCCGGCCATTGGGTATTCTCCCATGAGTTTTTGTTCTCACATCCTATGCCGCTAAGCATAGGATATTCCTTTCATGGTTTTGCTGATGTTTCTAACAATGGGGTATGAGGTATCGGGTATTTGGTTTTATTGTTTCTTTCATACCCCTATGTCACTAGGCATACGGGAGTTGGCACACCGGCAGGGCATAGGCCTTAGTAGGATCACGGAGGATTATGGGACATCAGGATGGGTCTGGATTATTTGTGATCATTATAGATCAGGTTTTGTTAGCTGCGTGTGTTTCTTTAGAGTGCGTTGAGTTTCGGGAGTGTTTGGTGTATCATAGTTAGTTAGACAAAGAGATATATCTCCTGGCTTGTCCTTGGCTAGAGAGTTAGCAGCCATCTAGTCCACCGTTCCTCCATCCTTGACCGCTCCGCTTAGAGTCTATTGAGATCGCACTTTCGTTCGCTCCATCTTTTGTGCTTTCCCTTAGGCTTCATCATACTCCAGGGGCGTCGGGGTTACTAGCCCACGGTGGATCGGAGTGGCTATATGTACGGAATGGGCCGGCGGGGAAGGGTGCATGCTATTGACTGTTTCATGATCGAGTGATATCAATCGCACTCCAGTCACTGTGTATTGATTTAGGGGAGTAAGTTTTATCCTCCTTCCCTTCATCTGTGCAATGACATATAATTAATCTCAAAGGGAGGGATATTATGGAACATTCTAGGTTGTTGGCAGAGTTAGGTGCGTGAGTTGCGAACGCAGATTTGTAATGTACAGTATAGCATTGATGCGAGACGGTGTTATTTAAAACTTCGTATCGTGGGATTGTTCTCTGGGGAATGCGGGAGGATATCCTCGGAAGTTGACTTACTTATATAACCAGTGTTAGGGTGCTATGGTTTGGGGAGTTGTCGGGGGGCTACAGTGTTTGTCATTCCCTCCCGCGCACGGCGCCCCCGAACTATGTGAAAAAGTCGAAAACAAAGATTAAACTATTCGATTGAACCTCGAGTCCCCGCGTGAGAAGCATCTCATTGTCCAAAGACGATCAAGGCTAAATACTTAATGGGTTCACCTCCGGTGGTCGACGTGACCTCCGGGCTAGGCCTATGGAACACAGGCCCAATATACCCATTAGCTCTAATAATTTCCAAGAACACCTCCGGATAAAACTTCATCATATTAAGTTTGTTGGAAATGATCGCCCTGAGTCTTCCCTCCAACATGTGCGTGCTTCCGGATGTCACCCTTACAAATACGTTAGTGATCTGCCCGCCGCGCACCTGCATATTACCAACGGCGGGCTCAAACTCATACTATCAAAACCCCTCGCCCTAACCACAAACTCATTATGCGTTTTAATAGACCCAACAATACCATTCTCCAACCCCCCCAAACCCCACCCTCCACCAACGCCACGGCAACCGCATCACCGACATCTCTCAAATACGCACCCACATCCGGCCACCGTTGCTTCCGCGTTCTTAGAATCGAGAACAAATCCGACTGCCAGCGTGTCCCTTCCAAAAACTTCTCCTTGATCCCGGGCTTACCGCCCCCACGAAGTAATTCATACCAGACTTCTCCGGCACTTCCCGTACAAGTCCCCCTCATGTGCGGAGCGAACACAGGGGGATCGTGGGGCTGAGTTTCCGTTGCCAAGGACGCTAAATCGTGTTCGCTTCGCACATGCGGGGGACTTGTACCAGTGGCCTGAGAGGGTTGCAGAGAGAAAGGTCCCCGTTCGATCCACAGGGCGGGGCGTATCGAATGAGCGAAGCCCTCGATTCCGGCGGCTTTATGGCTTCGACGATGATAGGGTAGAGGGTTGGGTCGACCACGCTCATTGCCGAAGGGCGACTTCTATGTCAGAGAAGGCAGTGGTGAGGGAGATGTGGTCGCTTGCTAAATGCATAGTTTTGACGCCCTTATGGAGAGGGTGGGATTGGGAGCGGGGTTTGGGGATTAGGGTGTGCTGGGCGTCGAGGGCTAGGATGGGGTTTGAGGCAAAGAAGCTAACACTGACGATTACGGCGGTATTTCGGAGGATCTGGAAGAGTATATGTGAGCGAGGGCTTCTGGTTTGGATGGGAGGGAGGAAGTCTAAAGCGAGATTTGATATTAGAAGACGATAGACAAATATGTTTTTTCCCTGATCTGAGAGCTTGATGTGGGTCTCTTTTGGCTGGCCACGCGGGTACCGGTATGATCGGAGGTTATTGATGTGAGGCACGCGGGTGTTCTTTACGTTTCCAACACAATAAACTCCCCCAGTCCAGCGCAGGGAAACGCATCATAGGCGCGGTGCCAAGCTCCGGCTTGCGGTTCGATATGTGGGGCATATGGGATGGGCTGGTCCGCCAGGGCATTAATCGGCGGGCATGGGAGCCTGGTGGGGTGCGGCCTCGGAGAAGTGGGTCTGTCCAAGGCACCTGGGACAATAACAATGTTCTGCCAAGATCCGGGTCGAGCAACAATCACGTGATGGGATGCTTACAAAGGGATCCCTCGAACTCCTGTCGCAACACCAAAACAAAGTCTCAACACGAGTCGGCCGACCCACCCCCTGCCAATAATTTTTGGCTCCTGCACTTTCTATTGCTACGTCGCTTGCAACTGATACTGTGATTAGATTATTCGATCGTCCGGTTTGTGGGACAACAATTTCGCATGCCTTCCTTTCGAGATGATCATATTCTTGTACTGGTTTCAGTCTACTCTCGCTGGTTTAATGGCTAACAAGCGTAGGTGATATCCCCCGGGTCGCAGGTAACTCTCGCGCAGCTAGGTTTACCTGAATCCTTCACTCCGGCCAAGCTTCGTCTTGCGAGTCGCATGTTCCCCGCATTGGAACCAGGAACATGGACATGGACTAAGGTTAGGGAGGCTCGCGAGGGTGAGAAGGACCGATTACTTGCAACGGCGATGGCTAGGCAGGATGACGATGACGATGATGACGATGATGAGGAAGAGGAGGATGAAGAGGAGGATGATGAAGAGGAAGCTGAGGAAGGTGATGAGGCTACAGCCGTAGGGGCCAAGCCTGAGGATGACAGCACGGAAAAGCCAAAGATTCCAGTGTCCGCGGTCGCAGGGGCGGTCAATGCAGCTACGGAAGACACCGCTAAACTCGACATCTCTGAGAAAGGAGAGGCTAAACCGGGCGAAGAAATGGCGACAACTGTGAAGGATGAGGTGAAGCCATTGGTGTCAGAATTGAAGGCGGAGGACTCGGAGATGATGGATGTCGCTGGCGAACAAGAAGAGGAAGCGGAAGAAGAGGATGATGATGAGGAAGAGGATGATGAGGAGGAGGAAGATGAAGAAGATGAAGAGCTAGGTGATGTGTACGTGGAAGATGAGGACGATGAGGAGGGTGCGGTCTGGTGTATGAAGGAGGGAAAGGTTGTTGACTGGGGGTGTTTTTTTGCGCTACTGTAATCTCCCTCATGCCATTCTCTGCCTCCATACTGACCCTCTCTAGGCAACATGTCCACGAAACAATTAACCCGACGTTTCACACCCCAATTCTTATGCTCTGCCCCCCAGTTTTCACACCAAGTGATAAAGAACGGATCACCCAGTTTGTGTTCGAAAAGTTGAAAGCCCCTGGCTTCGTACTTATGGACATGGCTCTAGCGACCCTGTGGGCCTACGGTCTGCAAAATTCTACGATCATTGATGTTGGGTTTGAGAAGACGGATATCACACCGATTTTGGATTTCACTATTCAGGAGCGAGCCCGTGAGACGGTCCCCGGCTGGGGTGGGGAGTCAATGACGAAACATCTAATGAAGCTACTGCCGGATTTGAAATATGAAGAAGTCGAGCAGCTTAAACGGTCACCCATTTGCGAAATATTGCACTCTGGCCACCAGTTACCAAACGCGAGTTCCGTGAACACCGCAATCGCAGCAGGAAACGATAAGATGAAGAGAGCAGCTGAGATGGATGGATCTGATTTAATTGATGAGGAGGAAGGTACCATGAACGTGGCTGCTATTGTCGCCTCAGGGAAGACACATGAATTTCTTGCGAAGAGGGAAAAAGAGAAGCGCGGAGAGGCGGAGCGCAAGTTACCTAACAGGGAGAGGGAGACCAATAGTTTCTGGGTGGTGGAGAAGAAGAAGCCCGGCGACGAGCTAACTTCGTCTTCGGCAATGATTTTGGACGAACCACAATCCGCTGTCTCAGTATCAGCGCCAAAGCTCCCTGAAGTTGTCGTAGGCACGGAAGCACCTCCGGCTATTCCGGTCGCAACAGTGGCCCCAGAGGTTCCGCCTATGGCCACCGCACCCATTCCGGAGATAGCCTCTATAGATGCTACACCGGCCGCTCCAACTGCCCCGGCTGATCCAACCGAGTCTGCTCCCCCTGCCCCTCCTACCCTTCCTGCCCTTCCTCCCCCTCCTGTGCCTACAACCACCACAGAGGAAGTGGCTGCTACAACTGTAGTGGCTCCCGTCCCACCCATAACCACAGAAGCCGCCGCCGTTGAAAGCACCATCACAGAGAAGCCCAAGACAGAGGACCCTGTCTCCGAACCTGCGAAGCCTGCCGGGGTCGCGGAGACTGCTGTCGTTACGGAAGTAGTAGCTACTACAGAAGCTACAACTACAAATACTGCGGAAACAACTACGGTTGCTACTACAGTTACTACGACTCTCCAAACTACAGATACCGCAGCACCGGTCGCACAAGAAACTGAGGCCGCACCTCTTCCAGCTCCGGCTCCGGCTCCTGTCGCCATTGATGAGGAAGCGCTTCGCAAACAAAAGGAAAAGGAGAGGCGGAAGGAAGAGAAAAGGGCAGCGGCGGAGGGGCTTCCCAAGATCGGCGAAGACGAGATCCGTAGGGAGATTCAAGTTGGCGTCGAGCGCTTTATGGCTGCAGAATGTGGAATCTTACAGGAACTGACGGACCGTATATGGAGGGTTATTTCAAAGGTCGAGGATGTCTCCCGTAGAGCAGAATTATGGGAAAGCCTCATCCTTGTAGGGAACGGTTCCAAGATTAGAGGTTTGTCTCCCCTGTTCGATAGGATATTCCTTTGCATTCAAGTTTTGACAACGAATATAGGTTTTAAGGAAGCTTTGCTTCAAACTATTCAGAGCAAGTACATCATTCCCCCTTCCTCCGCCACTATCTTTTCTTCCGAATTGCCCTCGAACATGTCTACCCCCGCTGCAACCGGAACATCAACACCCGTCCCGCAGGCTGGCCCCTCCAGCCATACTGGCGCCAATCCTCTTCTCGTCGCTGCGACTACCTCTAACCTCTCACTCCCTGCCATGGGTCATCACGGCCACCACTCCAGCCACGGCCAGACGCCGACAAACATTAAATTTCCGCGCCCACCAGAGTATTTTCCCGAATGGAAAGATGCCGGATTTGAGGAGGCGGCGTTCCTGGGAGCTCAGGTCGCAGCAAAGGTTTTGTTTATCGTTGACCAAGGTCTCAGCTGCGGGTTTATGACAAGAGTGGAGTACAATGAGGGTGGACCTGCGGCTATTCACAATGTTTGATTGCTTTTTCATTAAGTTTTTTTTTAAAGCGGCCCTTTAGATGTACTTCTATGATGTAACTAGCAAGTAACTCCGATTAAAATTTCGTGTCACGCTGTGTTGATGTTGATTTATTACTTGTATGGCGGTGAAGAGTTAGCTATTCATACGCCTTTGCGATAATAATTATCGACGAGCCACAATTTAGTCATGTCATCCAAGCCATCGCACCCGCACAGTAGTCCTATAGTAATTCGATTAGTTCAAAGAGAAAATCTAGACCGTTAGAGAGGCGACTTATCAGACTTGAGTTATCGTCGTAACGTATTATATTACGGGCAAATAGCAATGATGTTGAAAAACGAACTAGGTAACGCAGAGCTACTACGAGTACAGTACACTTGTAACCATTTTGATTGCACACATTTTATTCTATTCTTATTCTTTGCGCGACATGAATTCAGTTAGCGTTCCCCTCCGCACCCTAATTTACTTGCACGGCCGTATGTTTGGTCCCACCTCCATAATGTGCTTCTGGTACAGTACTCGAGTACTTTTCGGCCCTCTTCCTTCAAATAACCTGTCGGGTTCGTGTGTATGGCATGCACGCAGCCTCCCCCAGCAGCCCAATGGATAACAATTCGCTGACTGGACGACCTCGCTTACGATTATTATTATTTAAGGGCATAGATGCTAGAACTCACAATGAATTAGACGATTTTTGAAGGGATGACGGGATAAGCTGTCTACCGAAGAGAAAGGAAGGAGGGAGGGACGGTGGATGTCGTCAATCCCCCCCCCGGAGACTTGAGGGATTTCTCACACGAGAACTGCGAATGGGGAGGGTATTCGTCAAAGGTTCCTAGTGGCCTATTCTCAATTGATAGGGAGGGAAGAGTTCGCCTCAAGTACTGTACTGTTAGCCTTGGTGCTAAATAGAGCTTTTTAGGTTAGTCGGGCCAGTTCGAGTACCATATCTTTCACTCCGCCTCACGGTCCAATAGGTGCGGTGGTTCCTGGGGGGTTTCTCTTACCAAGTATTTGTTGGGGCGTTCCTTCCGCCCGATTGCTCGACTGAGCGGCACCGGTCCCTGTTCTGGAATCCTGGACAAGAGATAGGGGATAAAGAGTAGGGAAGGGATTGGGCCTAAGGATTTCTCAATGGTCCCCGGTATTTGGTGCCGCTCACTTACAGCCCGAATTAAACTCCCCCATGGAAGGACGAGTGGAACTCGAAGAATGGCGCCCCCGCTCTCCTGCACTCCGGATGTTGGACCCGAAGAATTAAGATTACCGTACGTATGTAGGTGAGCGCTGTTCAGGGTTAGGTGTGATAGGACACTAATGGGGAAGGTTAGTGCTGTACGCTGTTTTCACGTGCGGTCACTCGGGGAGACGGTGAATGGGAGACCTCTCATGGAATTTAGAAAGTATCCGGGGGCAATTGTCCAGACAATGGACGGTTGCTTTCCCCCTCGAGCACATTGACACATAGAATACCCCACGCGCGTCGTTCGCTGGCAATCGGTCGTTGTCCTCCAACTAATGCTTGCGGGTATATGCTTGGAATCGGCGCCTTTCTCCTCGGGTACTCGAGCACGGTAAAGTACAACCACTCGCACTGTACGAGTACTTGCCATTTCCAAACCCTAAAAGAGCTGCAGCGAGATGCGGATCTTGACGAGCGCATGTATCGCTCAATCCTCTTATTGAATAAGGCGCAATCACGATGGCAAACAGATTAAAATTCTAGGCGGATCCTTTTTTTATCTCCGGTTGCTAGACGAATGATAAGGCATGATGAGGGTGTGCAGATGCAGTTATTGCCAGCGGGCGAATGGAATGGAGGTGCGTGGGGAAGCGGTCGACCAATGAAGCCGCAAATGCAAACGCAAACCCGTTAGCAAAAGGTCAGGTAGTTATATTCTAGACTGCCGAAGTGCGGGGAATAGCGACAAGCCATTGCAGCCTTGTGTGTTTGTTAAAGAGTTGTCGCAAGGCGAAGAAAGGGGAGGGGGGGAGTGGGGAGGCGGGAGGGTACAAGTAGAATGCCCCCTCCCCACCACCACCGGGGAAGGGAGAATTCCTGAGTTCTCCGAGGATTCCATTGACAGCGAGGGGACTTCAATTGCTCAGGTTTATAGGATATCTACCGAATCATGTCGCACGCGCCTAAGCGAAAAACCGACGGCGGGTCGGATCGGCCAGCGAAATTTGCGACGAGACCACGACAACCGGCCTTCCACAATCTGAGGGAAAAATATCCCACGGTGGAAAGACTAGAGGAGCATCTGAAGAGCTTGTCACGACCAGCGGTAGAAGCGCTCATCCTCTCCGGAGCATTCCCGGAGGTAATGGATAAAGATCCCCTCTTCAATTTTAACTTTAACTTTAACTTTTTTTTTGGAGAAAAGTAGAGCTAATAGAATTCAGGCCGCTTCGGATCTCCGTCATTGCGTTTACTGTCATAAGACCTTTCACAGACTGGCCAACAAGGGCGGTTGCGCCGTCACACACTATATAGAAGAACCCTATGAATTCGGCGATGAAAACGAGACGCAGGAATTCCTGTGCTGCGGCGCTAGAATATGTTATTCGCTGAGCGAGGAACATGAGGATGATCCAGCCGACATGTACCCCTATTGCTACCAGGGGCGGCACTGGGAGGTGGAGATCACGACGGATGATGAGAGAGAGGCGTTGAAGCAGAATGAAGCGGACGAGATGATTTCTGATGATAATCCGCCGAGGAAGGGGCCCAGACCGGTTTGGTGGCGGGGATGGAGGGAGAATGGGATGAGCTGTCAGGAGATGAAGTGCAAGGAAGTTCAGAGGTAGAGAGGGGGCTTGTTGTTGTTGGGTTATCTGGGGCGTTTGGAAGAATTCGTTATGATACAGATCTCGCTTTGGCTGCTTTGGCTTATTTGATTTGAAATTGTGGTTAATGATCAGGGTGTTTGGGTACTGTGCCTTGCTGGGGGTTTTGTGGTGTGACGGAGTGGTATGAATTTATTTCTTGCGTTGTTATAAATTGTGCGAGATGTTTTGTTTCGCCAGTGGCATGAGCTTGGTCGAAGGAGAGGTCTGTCAAGTGAGGTGGTCCACCGGTAATTAGAATTTGTCCCGTATCATAACAGCAGTCGTCAGAGGTTATGGAAGTGCTTGGTACAGTACGGTAGCATAGGGCAGGAATCACGGCAAAAACATGTGTTAGTACACTCCCGTTTGAATAGTCCTCGTTGCTACACTGGTGTATTCATGTACCGGTACCGTACTCGTCCCAGGCAAGAATTATACGGAAACAGGGATTAAAAATATATATGGTAAAACCCCTGCGATTATCTGAGCGCCCATACAAACTCAAAACTCGTATTTTCCAATACTTCTTCCCTGGGACGAGTAGTTGTGGCATACAGTACAAGTCCCCGGCATGAAGAACCTGAAAACAGGGATTAAAAATTTGTACTCGAGTATGGTTGATTGTCTGTGCACCAGAATTTTGTATGGAGACTTGGACCCGCACAGACAATCCTCCATACTCGAGTACATGGACGGGTTTTTAATCCCTGTGTTCAGGCTCTGATCGTCGGTAACTTGTAACATTTGTACTGGTAACTAGAGGCGTGGTATTAGTTTGAGAAAGTTCGGGAGGTGTGGCCTAAGCTTTCATCTGCCAGGCTGGACAATAGTGATAAGCCCAGCCCCCCCATCACTCTGGATTATCCAACACCACCGCACCTCATCAGCCTGTCCTCTACGATATTCCTAAGGTCTCCAGATCCAAGCTTCGTTATCAAGTCCCTCCATAATCCCAATTCTCCAGGATATAATATTTCTATCAACACCACCAACTCGCAAAATAGTAATAGCTTTTTTTTAAAAAAAAAAACTACCGGCTGCCAGAACCGTGATACTATCCCTCTTTCCTACAGCGCCAATAGTTTCAACATGGATAACAGTCATGACTCTGCGGTCACTGATAATCGGTCAGAAATCCTGACCTGGCTGTCGCCTCTCGAGCCCCACTTACGGCACAACGATATTCGAACAACCCGGGTTAAGGACGTGGGTGACTGGCTTCTATACACAGAGGAATTTCGAAGCTGGAGGAACGGCGGTGGCCAGGGTGAATCGCAAAAGGCAACTATGTTTTGCTCCGGCAATCTAGGGGTCGGCAAGACTTACATCAGGTAAGACACCTAATGGCAAAGAGGGAAAACACAACACTGGATGTCCTTTCTGACAATTTACGATTGTAGTTCACTTGTCATAGATACCTTATGCGACGAGCCGGGAGAGGGCGGAGAGGATAATGTCGTGGCCTGCTTCTATTTCGACTCCGCTGCTCAAAAGGAACAGTCCGCGATGAGTGTGCTGGGAGCTTTGCTGAAGCAGGTCGTTGGTAGTCTTGAGAAAATTCCCAAAGAAATAACGGAAGCATTTCGAAGGCATAAGAAATTCATCGGTGGTCGGGAATTGCAGCTCTCTGAGATTGTGAAGATGTTGGGGAGCCTCTCATCTACACAACCCACGTTTTTGTGCCTTGATGCACTGGACGAGTGTGCTGCACCAGATCAGGCCAAGGTACTTCTTTCGCTCAGGGATATCATCAAAATTTCCCCCACCACTCGGGTGTTCCTAACCGGGAGACCATATGTTGGTGATGAAGTAGAAAAGCACTTCATAGAAGGAACAGCACTGTTATCGATAAGCCCCCCGAATGATGACATTATTCGATACATCAAAACAAGAATTGCCGAAAGCACAAGTTCGGGTGAGATGGGCGTAAAATTAGAGGCAGAAATTGTGGAGAAGATTCCGGAAACTGCCTCGGAGATGTGAGTATAATTGGCTAAATATGGAACCTTACCTAAGCTATCCACTGACAGATATGTATCAAGATTCCGGCTAGTCTCTCTAAACTTCAACGCAATTATGCAGGAGACTACCATTCGTGGGCGGCGAGAAAAGCTCCGGGCAATTACCGATGGACCGAGCCTAGAAGATACCTACGGCGCAACCTTAGATCGGATCAAGGCACAGGGTGATTATAAATCAAGACTCGGGACGACCGCTCTGATGTGGATATGTCATTCGAAACGGCAGCTAGGAACAGAGGAGCTCTGTCAGGCCTTGGCGGTGGAAATAGAATCGACGGATTGCAGTGCCGATGATGCTCCCTTAATTCAGACAGTGTTGAACTGCTGTCAAGGATTTGTTGTGGTGGATGAGGAGGGATCGACTGTTCGACTCATCCACCACACACTCCGGGAGTATTTGGTCAATCATCCTAGCCTTTTCCAGAGTCCTCACTCGGCAATTGCGGAGACCTGTTTGACATACCTGAATTCGCAGCAGGTAATGGCTCTTTCGGACTCTCGCGTTCAGAGTATTCAACACTTACCCTTCCTGAAATATTCAGCGTTATACTGGGGAGACCACATCAAAAACCAGCTCACGGATGTTGGGAAAGCGCTTGCCCTGAAACTCTTTAGCCGCTACGAATACCATGTATCAATTAGGCCACTCTTGGAACCCATGCCCCATTGGGACCCTACGTATTGTGTGGGATTTTTCAAGTTCACAGGACTGCACTTTGCGTCCATGTTTGGGCTTGTTGAGATTGGGAGGGGTTTGACAATGATGAATGGGGTCGATATAAACAGGGTGGATGAAAGTGGTGTTACGCCGCTGATATGGGCTGCTATGAATGGATATGAGGCAGTGGTGAAGCTGTTACTAGGGCGGAAAGAGATAAATCCCAATAGGCCAGACGATGGCCACCGCCGAACGCCTCTCTCGTGGGCCGCTGGGAATGGACATGGGGCAGTGGTAAAGCTGTTACTTGGGCGGAAAGACGTCGACCCTAATAGGGTAGACGTCTGGGACCAAACACCAATCTCGTGGGCTTCCGAGAATGGACATGAGGCAGTGGTAGAGCTGTTGCTTGGACGGGAAGGCATTGATCCCGATAGGCCAGACTCCGGCGGCAGAGGGTCAATATCGTGGGCTGCCGAGCGTGGACATGAGGCTGTGGTAAAGCTGCTACTAGGACGGCAAGACGTCAACCCCGATATGCTGAACAATTGGGACACAACACCAATCTTTCTGGCTGCCAAGAATGGACATGAGGCAGTGGTGGAGCTGTTACTGGGACGGGAAGGCGTCAACCCCGATAGGCCAGACAAAAGCAGCCGCACACCTATCTCGAAGGCTGCTGAGAATGGACATGGCTCCGTGGTGAGGCTGTTACTGGGACGGAAAGACGTCAACCCCAACAGGCCAGATAGTAAGGGCCGAACACCAATCTCGTGGGCTGCCGAGAAAGGACATGAGGCAGTACTGCAGCTATTTCATGGGCCGAAAGACGTCAGCCCTGACAAGCCCGAAGTGTGAGGCCTACCGCACACTCGCACCGTGCCACGAGGAGCGATCAGGATATCACAAAGTCGATAATGGATTTCGAAGCCTTACCCACACCGCCACCTAATCCCGAAGCCATATACCTACCACCTTTTGGAGGGACCCTGCACACTAATTCCTTTGCAAAATTATTCCCATGCCTGTTCCGGAAAGGCCATTCACTCTCTACGCTAGTACCAGAACTATTACCCCACGATTCCCTTTTTCTATTTTCGAATCCGCTGTAATATAAGTCGCAGTAAGGAATTGCGCTCCAGCGCTGCGGTCGCGGCACGAAGTTTAGGCCACCTTTTTACGATATGCAAGCTTATCCCGGTTCCCATTTCGTAATAGATTTTTGCTCTCTGTCGGTTTTATCTTCGTTCTCTTTGCTTTGTTATTTCTTTCCCCTTCTCATCTCTCCTCTAAACATCGATGTATGTTAGATACCAAGTTATTTAGACGAGCAACCCTTTAGAATACCATGTGCTTGGCGGTCAACCCTTTCGGATACCATCAACCAGGAAACGATTGCATGGAACCATGACTCTCTTCGGTCACCATTAAATAGCAAAGAAAAGTTAACAAATAAAGTGAAAAAGGTGTAAATGCAGTCAATGCCTTATATTTATTTCCCCACACTCGGAATGGCTTTCTGTGGGATAGTTTTTCAACCAAGAATCCCTAGAAAATGGTTAAAAAGGTAACTGCAAGGAGGTTCTAGAAAAATACTAGGAGGGTTGAAGTAATTCTTTATTTTTTCTGTCATTTTTTTCCATTTCCCCCACATCGTTTAAGGGATAAAGAGATACCGAATGTGTCAAGACTTCGTTGTTCGTTGTTCAGTGCAATGGGGGTTGCCCCTTTGAAGGCTCTACTTCCTCGATGGTGTACTCGGGTATGGAGGTAAATGATGAGACGGACAGGGGGTCAAGATGTCAAAGCTTTTTACCCTTCCTGGCATTATTCCTGCCAAATTAAATCATTTTCACCTCTACTGTACCAAGCACCCGGACCCATAAACCCCTGTCCGTCTCATCATTTATCCCCTGACCCAAGTACACCCCCAGTCGATGGTACCCAAAAGGATTGACCGGCAAGCGCATGGTAATCCAGAGGTTTTCTCGTTTGCTGTGTTGTTCCCCTCGCGTAGCTGAGAAGGGGGATTCCAACGTCCGAGCACATTTTTCTTCTATTTGAGTTTTTGCGGTATGTAGGGCCTTCAGTGGTGGTAAGAGGAGCAAAATCGCCGAACAGCAAGGCAGTCTGGTAGCATGTTGTTGCTAGGTTTTCCTACGCAGTAAAAAACTCAATATCTTAGACGTCCATACTGGTGCTTGTACCGCTGAATTCCATAAATAAGGCACAATCCAAAGTTAGGCGAGCCCAGAAATCTGGTAACGACTGTTGGTCCAATCGGTAACCCAAAAATTTAGCTACCCTCCCTCCTGTCATAACAAAAATGTTGAATAAGACGCAAGCTTACTCGAGTACCCGGTATTTAAGGAATCCTAAAACGCACGGGGGGAAGTTTGCGTAGGGGAGGGGGATTATTTCCCGGGCTAACCTAAATTAGCAGGCAAAATCACCCTCCCTAGCACTTGTAGAGTACTGGTGACCAGAGGCGTGGAATTGGTTTGCGAAAGCTCAGGAGGTGTGGCCCAAGCTTTCATCTACCAGGCTGGGCAATAGTGATAAACCCCGCTCTCCTCTCACTCTCTGGAGTCGGATCAACACCACCACACCTCATCAGCCTGTCCTCTACAATATTCCTAAGTGCAGGGGGCAGAAAAAGGTCCCCAGATCCAAGCTTCGTTACCAAGTCCCTCCATAAACCCAATCCCCCAGGATATAATATTTCTATCAACACCACCAACTCGCAGAATAATAATAGCAATCTCTTTTTTTAATACCACCGGCTGCCGGAATCGTGATACTATCCCTCTTGTCTACAGCACAATAGTTTCAACATGTATAAAAGTCATGACTCTGCGGTCACCGATAATCGGTCAGAAATACTGACTTGGCTGTCGCCTCTCGAACCTCACCTACGGCACAACGAAGTTCGAACAACCCGGGTTAAGGATGTGGGCGACTGGCTTCTGCGCACAGAGGAATTTCGAAGCTGGAAGAACGGCGATGGCCAGGGTGAATCGCAAAAGGCAACTATGTTTTGCTCCGGCAATCTAGGGGTCGGCAAGACTTACATTAGGTAAGACATCTGATGTTAAAGAGGGAAAGCACAACACTGGATGTTCTTTCTGAAAATTTACGACTATAGTTCACTTGTCGTAGATACTTTATGCGACGAGCCGGCCGGAGAAGACAATGCCGTGGCCTGCTTCTATTTCGACTCCGCGGTCCAAAAGGAACAGTCCGCAATGAGTGTGTTGGGGGCTTTGTTGAAGCAGGTCGTTAGTAGTCTTGAGGAAATTCCTGGGGAGATAACGGACGCATTTCGAAGGCATAAGAAATTCATTGGTGGTCGGGAATTGCAGCTCTCTGAGATTGTGAAGATGTTGGGGAGCCTCTCATCTACACAGCCCATGTTTTTGTGCCTTGATGCACTGGACGAGTGCGCTGAGCCAGATCGGACTAAGGTACTTCTTTCGCTCAGGGATATCATCAAAATTTCCCCCACCACTCGGGTGTTCCTAACCGGGAGACCATATGTTGGTGATGAAGTGGAAAAGCACTTCATAGAAGGAACAGCACTGTTATCGATAAGCCCCCCGAATGATGACATTATTCGATACGTCCAAACAAACCTTGCCGAAGGCACAAGTTCGGGTGAGATGGATGTAAAATTAGAGGCAGAAATTGTAAAGAATATTCTGGAAACTGCCTCGGAGATGTGAGTACAATTGGCGAAATATGGAACCTTACCCAAGCTATCCGCTGACAGATATCAAGGTTCCGGTTAGTCGCTCTAAACCTCAACGCAATTATGCAGGAGACTACCATTCGTGGGCGGCGAGAAAAGCTCCGGATAATTACCGATGGACCGGGCCTGGGAGATACCTACGGCGCAACCTTAGATCGGATCAAGGCACAGGGTGATTATAAATCAAGACTCGGGACGACCGCTCTAATGTGGATATGTCATTCGAAACGGGAGCTGGGAACAGAGGAGCTCTGTCAGGCCTTGGCGGTGGGAATAGAATCGACGGATTGCAGTGCTGATGACGTTCCCTTAATTCAGACAGTGTTGAGCTGCTGTCAAGGATTTGTTGTGGTGGATAAGAAGGGATCGACTGTTCGACTCGTCCACCACACACTCCGGGAGTATTTGGTCAATCATCATAGCCTTTTCCAGAATCCTCACTTGAAAATTGCGGAGACCTGTTTGACATACCTGAATTCGCAGCAGGTAATGGCTCTTTCGGACCCTCGCGTTCAGAGTATTCAACACTTACCCTTCCAGGAATATTCCGCATTATACTAGGGAGACCACATTAAAAAACAGCTCACGGCTGTTGGGGGAGCGCTTGCCCTGAAACTCTTTAGCCACTACGAATGCCATGTATCAATTAGGCCACTCTTGGAATCCGTGAGGTTCTGTTAGTGATATTGTCGAATTTCGCAAGTTCACAGGACTACACTTTGCATCCATATTTGGGCTTGTTGAGATTGCGAGGGTTTTGACAATGATGGACGGGGTCGATATAAACGGGGTGGATGAAACTAGTGCCACGCCTCTGATATGGGCTGCTATGAATGGACATGAAGCAGTGGTGAAGCTGTTACTAGGACGGAAAGAGATAAAACCCGATAGGCTAGGCAATGACTGCCGAACGCCTATCTTGTGGGCCGCCAGGAATGGACATGGGGCAGTGGTAAAGCTGTTACTTGGGCGGGAAGATGTCGACCCTAATAGGATAGACGACTGGCTCCAAACACCAATCTTGTGGGCTTCCCAGAATGGACATGAGGCAGTGGTAGAGCTGTTGCTTGGGCGGGAAGATATTAACCCCGATGGGCCAGACTCTTGCGGCCGAGGACCAATGTCGCGGGCTGCCGAGAATGGACACGAGGCTGTGGTGAAGCTGCTACTGGGGCGTAAAGGCGTCAACCCCGATAGGCTGAACGTTTGGTACGAAACACCAATCTTTCTGGCTGCCGAGAATGGACATGAGGCAGTGGTGGAGCTGTTACTGGGACGGGAAGACGTCAAACCCGATAGACCGGATAGAGGATTGCGAACACCAATCTCGGTAGCTGCCGGGAATGGGCATGAGGGGGTCGTGAAGGTGTTGCTTGGACGGGAAGACATTGACCATGACAGGCCAGACTCCGGCGGCCGAGCGCCAATAGCGTGGGCTGCTGGGAATGGACATGAGGCAGTGGTGGAGCTGTTACTGGGGCGGGAAGACGTCAACCTCGATAGACCGGATAGAGAAGTGCGAACACCATTCTCGCTAGCTGCTGGGAATGGGCATGAGGGGGTGGTGAGGCTGTTGCTTGGACGGGAAGACATTGGCCATGATAGGCCAGACCCCGGCGGCCGAGCGCCAATAGCGTGGGCTGCTGGGAATGGACATGAGGCAGTGGTGGAGCTGTTACTGGGGCGGGAAGACGTCAACCCCGATAGACCGGATAGAGGATTGCGAACACCAGTCTCGGTAGCTGCTGGGAATGGGCATGAGGGGGTGGTGAGGCTGTTGCTTGGACGGGAAGAGATTGATCATGATAGACCAGACTCCGGCGGCCGAGCGCCAATAGCGTGGGCTGCTGGGAATGGACATGAGGCAGTGGTGGGGCTGCTACTAGGGCGGAAAGACGTCAACCCCAACAGGCCAGACAGTAAGGGTCGAACACCAATCTCGTGGGCTGCCGAGAATGGACATGAGGCAGTAGTGCAGCTATTTCATGGGCCGGACGCCAACCCTGACGAGCCCGGCGTGTGAGGCCTACCGCACACTCGCACCGTGCTACGAGGGGCGATCAGGATATCACAAAGTTGATAACGGATTTCCAAGCCCTACCCACACCGCCGCCCAATCCCGAAGCCATATAACCACCACCTTTTTAGAGTGGCTCTACACACTAAGTCCTTTGAAAAATTGTTCCCATGCCTATTCCGGAAAGCCCCTTCACTTTCTATGCTAGTATGATACCAGAATAATTACCCCGCAGTGAGGAATTGCGCTCTAGGGTTGCGCTCGCGGCACGAAGCTCAGGCCCACCTTTTTCCGATATCCAATCTTCTCCCGGTTCCTAGTTTACTATAGATTTTGCTTTCCGTCGGGTTTATCTTCCCTCTCTTTGCTTTGTTATTTCTTCCCCCTTCTCATCTCTCCTCTGAACATCGATGTACGTTAGATACCAAGTAGAGAAAACAGATGAAAGAAAAGACTGATTTTCAAAGCAGATGGGCCAATGCCGGATGTCTATGATAGATCAATTTGGTCTGATCACAAAACAATGAACGATAACGATTGGAAGTGCGGTCTCTATTAACTGACGAAACCCCCCACGACCCCTCTTGCTCCTCTCAGGAGTTGCCATGGTGCTTAAATATTAGAAGTGCCTCTGTCCAAACAGCCCACATTCTCCGCTGTGTAATAGCATACGGTACGCAATCCCGACAAAGACAAGCTAAATTCACAAAGGCTATCCAACGAGCTCGACAGTAGCGGTATGCAGGAGCAAAATCGCCGAACAGCAAGGCAGTCTGGTAGCATGTTGCTAGGTTTTCCTACGCAGTAAACTCGATATCTTAGATATCCATACTATTCTAACCTTGGACGAAAACATCTCTCCTAGTGATTGTACCGTAGAATTCCATATATAAGGCACATTCCAAAGTTTGGCGCACTCAGAAATCTGGTAACGACTGTTGGTCCAATCGGCAACCCAAAACTTTAGCTACCCCCTCCTGTAATAACAAAAATGTTGAATAAGACGCGCAATTGAGTATTTACGGAGGTACCGCGTGTAAGTTTTGTAGGTTACACAGGGGGTGAGGGTGGCAGTGATAACCCCCGCTCTCCTCTCACTCTCTGGAATTGGGTCGTCCGACGCCACCGCACCTACCGTACTCGAGTAATCAACCTGTCCTCCTACAATATTCCTAAGTGCGGGGGACAGAAAAAGGTCAGGTCCAAGCTTCGTTATCAAGTCCCTCCATAACCCAATCCCCAGGATATAATATTTCTATCAACACCACCAACTCGCAAAGTAATAATAGCAATTTTTTTAATACTACCGGCTGCCGGAATCCCTTGCTCACACCACCAATAGTTTCAACATGTATAAAAGTCATGACTCCGCGGTCACCGATAATCGGTCCGAAATCCTGACTTGGCTGTCGCCTCTCGAGCCCCACTTACGGCACAACGATATTCGAACAACCCGGGTTAAGGATGTGGGCGACTGGCTTCTGCGCACAGAGGAATTTCGAAGCTGGAAGAACGGCGATGGTTGGGGTGAATCACAAAAGACAACTATGTTGTGCTCCGGCAATCTAGGGGTCGGCAAGACTTACATCAGGTAAGACACCCGGTGTCAAAGAGGGAAAGCACAACACTGGATGTTCTTTCTGATAATTTACGACCATAGTTCACTTGTCATAGATACCTTATGCGACGAGGCAGGAGAGTCCGGAGAGGATAATGTCGTGGCCTGCTTCTATTTCGACTCCGCCGCTCAAATGGAACAGTCCGCGATGAGTGTGTTGAGAGCTCTGCTGAAGCAGGTCGTTAGTAGTCTTGAGAAAATTCCTAAAGAAATAACGGATGCATTTCGAAGGCGTAAAAAATTCATCGGTGGTCGGGAATTACAGCTTTCTGAGATTGTGAAGATGTTGGGGAGCCTCTCATCTACGCAGCCCACGTTTTTGTGCCTTGATGCACTGGACAAGTGCGCTGTACCAGATCGGGCTAAGGTACTTCTTTCGCTCAGGGATATCATCAAAATTTCCCCCACCATTCGGGTGTTCCTAACCGGGAGGCCATATATTGGCCATGAAGTGGGAAAGCACTTCCCAGAGGGAACAGCGCTTGTATCAATAAGCCCCCCGAATGATGACATTATTCGATACATCCAAACAAAACTTGCCGAAGGCACAGGTTCGGGTGAGATGGATGTAAAATTAGAGGCAGAAATTGTGGAGAAGATTCCGGAAGCTGCCTCGGAGATGTGAGTACAATTGGCGAAATATGGAACCTTACCCAAGCTATCCGCTGACAGATATATATCAAGATTCCGGTTAGTCTCTCTAAACCTCGACGCAATTATGCAGGAGACTACCATTCGTGGGCGGCGAGAAAAGCTCCGGGCAATTACCGATGGACCGGACCTGGAAGATACCTACGGCGCAACCTTAGATCGGATCAAGGCACAGGGTGGTTATAAATCAAGACTCGGGACGACCGCTCTAATGTGGATATGTCATTCGAAACAGGAGCTGGGAACAGAGGAGCTCTGTCAGGCCTTGGCGGTGGAAATAGAATCCACGGATTGCAGTGCTGATGACGCTCCCTTAATACAGACAGTGTTGAGCTGCTGTCAAGGATTTGTTGTGGTGGATGAGGAGGGATCGACTGTTCGACTAGTCCACCACACACTCCGGGAGTATTTGGTCAATCATCGTAGCCTTTTCCAGAGTCCTCACTCGAAAATTGCGGAGACCTGTTTGACATACCTGAATTCGCACCAGGTAATGGCTCTTTCGGACTCTCGCGTTCAGAGTACTCAACACTTACCCTTCCTGGAATATTCCGCATTATACTGGGGAGACCACATCAAAAAACAGCTCACGGATGTTGGGAAAGAGCTTGCCCTAAAACTCTTTAGCCACTACGAATGCCATGTATCAATTAGGCCACTCTTGGAATCCATGCTCGATCGGGATTTTGTTAGTACTATTGTCGAATTTCGCAAGTTCACAGGACTACACTTTGCATCCATATTTGGGCTTGTTGAGATTGCAAGGGCTTTGACAATGATGGACGGGGTCGATATAAACGGGGTGGATGAAACTAGTGGTACGCCGCTGATATGGGCTGCTATGAATGGACATGAAGCAGTGGTAAAGCTATTACTTGAGCAGAAAGACGTCGACCCTAATAGGGTAGACGTCTGGGACCAAACACCAATCTCGTGGGCTTCCGTGAACGGACATGAGGCAGTGGTAGAGCTTTTGCTTGGACGGGAAGACATTAACCTCAATAAGCCAGACTCTTACGGCCGAGCACCGGTGTCGCGGGCTGCCGAGAATGGACACGAGGCTGTGGTGAAACTGCTACTGGCACGGGAAGGCATCAACCCCGATATGCTAAACAATTGGGACCAAACACCAATCTTTCTAGCTGCCGAGAATGGACATGAGGCAGTGGTGGAGCTGTTACTGGGGCGGGAAGACGTCAACCCCGATAGGCCAGACAATGGCGGCGACACACCTATCTCGATAGCTGCCGAGAGTGGACATGATTCCGTGGTGAAGCTATTACTGGGAAGGGAAGACGTCAACCCCGATAGGCTACTCTGCGGAGGTCTTACACCTATCTTGTCGGCCGCCAGGAATGGGCATGAGGCAGTAGTGAAGCTACTACTTAGACTAGAAGACGTCAACCCCGATAGACCGGATAAGAGAGGGCGAACACCAATCTCGCTAGCTGCCGGGAATGGGCATGAGGGGGTGGTGAAGCTGTTATTGGGACGGAGAGGCGTCAACCCCAGCAGGCCAGACAGTAAGGGCCGAACACCAATCTGGTGGGCTGTCGAGAATGGACATGAGGCAGTAGTGCTGCTATTTCATTGGCAGGAGGACGGCCCTCACTGGCCCGACGTGTGAGGCCTACCGCACACTCGTACCGTGCTACGAGGAGTGGTCAGAATATCATAAAGATGATAACGGATTTCCAAGCCCTACCCACACCACCACCTAATACCGAACCCATATAACTACCACCTTTTGGGGTGTCCTTTGCAAAATTATTCCCATGCCTATTCCGGAAAGGCCCTTCACTCTCTATGCTAGTACCAGGACATTTACTCCACGATTCCCTTTTTCTACTTTCGAGTTCGCTGTGATATAAGCCACAGTGAGGAATTGCACTCTAGGGTTGCGGTCGTTACACGAAGTTTAGGCTCACCTTTTTACGATATCCAATCTTCTCCCGGTTCCTAGTTTACTATAAATTTTGCTTTCCGTCGGTTTTATCTTCGTTCTGTTTGTTTTATTATTTCTTTCCTCTTCTCATCTCCTCTAAACATCGATGTACGTTAGATACCAAGTAGAGAAACAGAAGAAAGAAAAGACTGATTTTCAAAGCAGATGGGCCAATGCCGGATGTCTATGATAGATCAATTTGGTCTGATCACAAAACAATGAACGATAACGATTGGAAGTGCGGTCTCTATTAACTGACGAAAACCCCCACGATCCCTCTTCCTCCTCTCAGGAGTTGCCATGGTGTTTAAATATTAGAAGTGCCTCTGACCAAACAGCCCACATTCTCCGCTGTGTAATAGCATACGGTACGCAATCCCGACAGAGGCAAGCTAAATTCACAAAGGCCATCCAACGAGCTCGACAGTACCGGTATGTAGGGCCTTTAGTGGTGGTAAGAGAAGCAAAATCGCCGAACAGCAAGGCAGTCTGGTAGCATGTTGCTAGGTTTTCCTACGCAGTAAATTCAATATCTTAGACGTCCATACCATTCTAACCCTAGACGAAAACATCTCGCCTAGTTCTTGTACAGCAGAATTCCATAAACCTAGAAATCTGGCAACGACTGTTGGTCCAATCAGCAACCCAAAACTTTAGCTACCCCCCTCCTGTAATAACAAAAATGTTGAATAAGATGCGCGCTAGAGTATTTACGGAGATAATACAGCGTGTAAGTTTTGTAGGTTACACAAGGGGTGAGGGTGGCAGTCTTCGTTTGTGGAACCTACAAAACTTACACGCTGTACCTCCGTATGGAATTCTATAAGGCACTGGGGGATATTTTCGTAGGGGGCAGGGGTTATTTCCCGGGTTAACCCAAATTAGCAGGCAAAATCTCCCTCCCTAGCACTTGTAGAGTACCGGTGCTGGTGACCAGAGGCGTGGTATTAGTTTGTGAAAGCTCAGGAGGTGTGGCCCAAGCTTTCATCTGCCAGGCTGGGCAATAGTGATAAACCCCGCTCTCCTCTCAATCTCTGGAATCGGATCAACCCCACCGCACATCATCAGCTTGCCCTCTACAATATTCCTAAGTGCAAGGGGCAGAAAGAGGTCCCTAGATCCAAGCTTCGTTACCAAGTCCCTCCATAACCCCAATCCCCAGGATATAATATTTCTATCAACACCACCAACTCGCAAAATAATAATAGCAATCTTTTTTTTAATGCCACCGGCTTCCGGAATCGTGATACTATCCCTCTCGCCTACAGCACCAATAGTTTCAACATGTATAACAGTCATGACTCCGCGGTCACTGATAATCGGTCAGAAATCCTGACTTGGCTGTCGCCTCTCGAGCCCCACTTACGGCACAACGATATTCGAACAACCCGGGTTAAGGATGTGGGCGACTGGCTTCTGCGCACAGAGGAATTTCGAAGCTGGAAGAACAGCGATGGCCGGGGTGAATCGCAAAAGACAACTATGTTTTGCTCTGGCAATCTAGGGGTCGGCAAGACTTACATCAGGTAAGACACCCGGTGTCAAAGAGGGAAAGCACAACTGGATGTTCTTTCTGATAATTTACGACCATAGTTCACTTGTCATAGATACCTTATGCGACGAGCCGGAAGAGGCCGGAGAGGATAATGTCGTGGCCTGCTTCTATTTCGACTCCGCTGCCCAAAAGGAACAGTCCGCGATGAATGTGTTGAGAGCTCTGCTGAAGCAGGTCGTTAGTAGCCTTGAGCAAATTCCCAAAGAAGTAACGGATGCATTTCGAAGGCGTAAAAAATTCATCGGTGGTCGGGAATTACAGCTCTCTGAGATTGTGAAGATGTTGGGGAGCCTCTCATCTACGCAGCCCACGTTTTTGTGCCTTGATGCACTGGACGAGTGCGCTGAGCCAGACCGGGTCAAGGTACTTCTTTCGCTCAGGGATATCATCAAAATTTCCCCCACCATTCGGGTGTTCCTAACCGGGAGGCCATATATTGGCGATGAAGTGGGGGGAAAGCACTTCATAGAAGGAACAGCACTTGTATCGATAAGCCCCCCGAATGGTGACATTATTCGATACATCCAAACAAAACTTGCCGAAGGTACAAGTTCGGGCGAGATGAATGTAAAATTAGAGGCAGAAATTGTGGAGAAGATTCCGGAAACTGCCTCGGAGATGTGAGTACAATTGGCGAAATATGGAACCTTACCCAAGCTATCCGCTGACAGATATATATCAAGATTCCGGTTAGTCTCTCTAAACCTCGACGCAATCATGCAAGAGACCACCATTCGTAAGCGGCGAGAAAAGCTCCGAGTAATTACCGATGGACCGGGCCTGGAAGATACCTACGGCGCAACCTTAGATCGGATCAAGGCACAGGGTGGTTATAAATCAAGACTCGGGACGACCGCTCTGATGTGGATATGTCATTCGAAACGGGAGCTAGGAACAGAGGAGCTCTGTCAGGCTTTAGCAGTGGAAATAGAATCGACGGATTGCAGTGCTGATGACGCTCCCTTAATTCAGACAGTGTTGAGCTGCTGTCAAGGATTTGTTGTGGTGGATGAGGAGGGATCGACTGTTCGACTCGTCCACCACACACTCCGGGAGTATTTGGTCAATCATCGTAGCCTTTCCCAGAATCCTCACTCGGCAATTGCGGAGACCTGTTTGACATACCTGAATTCGCACCAGGTAATGGCTCTTTCGGACTCTCGCGTTCAGAGTACTCAACACTTACCCTTCCTGGAATATTCCGCATTATACTGGGGAGACCACATTAAAAAACAGCTCACGGATGTTGGGAAAGAGCTTGCGCTGAAACTCTTTAGCCACTACGAATGCCATGTATCAATTAGGCCACTCTTGGAATCCATGCTCGGTCGGGATTTTGTTAGTACTATTGTCGAATTTCGCAAGTTCACAGGACTACACTTTGCTTCCATATTTGGGTTTGTTGAGATTGCAAGGGCTTTGACAATGATGGACGGGATCAATATAAACGGGCTGGATGAAACTAGTGCCACGCCGCTGATATGGGCTGCTATGAATGGACATGAAGCAGTCGTAAAGCTATTACTTGAGCAGAAAGACGTCGACCCTAATAGGGTAGACGTCTGGGACCAAACACCAATCTCGTGGGCTTCCGTGAACGGACATGAGGCAGTGGTAGAGCTTTTGCTTGGACGGGAAGACATTAACCTCAATAAGCCAGACTCTTACGGCCGAGCACCGGTGTCGCGGGCTGCCGAGAATGGACACGAGGCTGTGGTGAAACTGCTACTGGCGCGGGAAGGCATCAACCCAGATAGGCTAAACGATTGGGACCAAACACCAATCTTTCTGGCTGCCAAGAATGGACATGAGGCAGTGGTGAGGCTGTTACTGGGGCGGGAAGACGTCAACCCCGATAGACCGAATAAGAGAGGGCGAACACCAATCTCGCTAGCTGCCGAGAATGGACATGAGGCAGTAGTGAAGCTACTACTTGGACTAGAAGACGTCAACCCCGATAGACCGAGTAAGAGAGGGCGAGCACCAATCTCGCTGGCCGCCGGGAATGGGCATGAGGGGGTGGTGAAGCTGTTATTGGGACAGAGAGACGTCAACCCCAACAGGCCAGACAGTAAGGGCCGAACACCAATCTGGTGGGCTGTCGAGAGTGGAAATGAGGCAGTAGCGCAGCTATTTCATTAGCCGGACGACGTCAGCCCTGACTGGCCCGACGTGTGAGGCCCACCGCACACTCGCACCGTGCTACGAGGAGTGATCAAAATACCCCAAAGATGATAACGGATTTCCAAGCCCTACCCACACCGCCGCCTAATACCGAAGCCATATAACTACCACCTTTTGGAGTGTCCTTTGCAAAATTATTCCCATCCCTATTCCGGAAAGGCCCTTCACTCTCTCTACGCTAGTATGATACCAAAACACTTACTCCACGATTCCCTTTTTCTATTTTCGAGTTCGCTGTGATATAAGCCACAGTGAGGAATTGCACTCTAGGGTTGCGGTCGCGGCACGAAGCTCAGGCCCACCTTTTTCCAATATCCAATCCTATCCCGGTTCCCAGTTTACAATAGATTTTGCTTTCCGTCTGTTTTGTCTTCGTTCTCTTTACTTCGTTATTTCTTCCCCCTTCCCGTCTCTCCTCTAAACATCAGTTTACGTCAGATACCAAGTTATTCAGGCACAGTATACTTATACTAGGACAAGAAGTATATGGCTAGGAATTTTATAATCGTCGCGATCAAAAGTGTTTTAACTTGTGATGTGTAAACCGGCTGCGGGAATTATGATTGATGAGCATCTAAACCCTTTATAAACCTTATTATACATGGCGGGAGTTTTTTTGTTTTTTTTTGTTAAAATTAATGATAGTTTCATTAGTTTTTAAGGTACAAGAATATCGCATGCAGGTACAAGCTATGGCGTGAACAAAACCCATTATACATGGCGGGAGTACGGCACGAAATTATATACGAACGGTATCTGCGAAACTATTGAATTTCCACCCCATTCCCCATCCGCGATAACACGGCCACTCCCATCGCGGGGTATAGTGAATGAAATAAACCCTCACCCTCCATAAATGAAGAGTAAGGGATAGAACAATGTCCGGGACAGGCCCGCCATTTTGAAGGCGTCACTGCAATACCGAGACATACTCCTATGAGATCCTCATTGCAGCGCAGATATCTACCCTCAACCATTACGACGCAAGCAAAGCCTTACCCTCCCCCACCACTCTACGGCACACCTTTTCACGGCAAGAGTTTGGTTTTCGGAATTATTTTATACAAGGCATTACAGACGACCGCCACTATTGTTTCTTCATCCCTGTTGCACCTTTTTTGAATTATTATTTCTTTTTGCCCTGCTCCCCGCTCCCTTTTCCTCCGCATACCCTCCCCGCCCATCTACCGTAGCGAGGCACCACATTCCCAGGGTCTATGACGAATGATACTGTATCCCCTCTCCCATGTTTTTACCATACTCGAGTAGATCGCAAGAATTGTGCGACATTGGACAACGCATGCAGGACGCCCCAACCAAACTAAACCCTACCCACAATTGAACCAATCATGTTGTCCGTGGTGGCTTTTCTGGAGAATGGAATCACTATTCTGATGGTTGGTATTGGTATGGGAATGACAATGTGAATGACTCGCATGTCTGGAATGGCAAAATGGCAGGTATCTCTGGAACGAAGGCTGGCATGGGAACAAGTATGGAATGTTGGAATGCTGCATATCTGGAGGCTACGCTGGACTAGGAAACTTGTATATATTGACCACTGTTGTTGTTATGATTGGTTAGAGCAATACAAGACACTATAAGGGTTGACTTCGGATTTTAGGTTATGAGCCCGGATCCCTACGCGCTTGACTTCTACTTTGATTGCATATCAAAATCCTTCACCTACTCTTTTCAATTCCTTCACTTATCAGCTTTGTTCCAAAAGAATTTCCAATGTCATTCAATTCCTCTGCCCTGCTTCCTGCTGTCAGTCCGGTCTCGGCAGTCTTTAATTCGGCCACTGGAGGTGGACCAGCTCATGCTGGAGATCCTATGGTTTACCGTTGCAAGTATGGGGAAATTAACAAACTAACCCACTACAACTATGCGAGATGGAAGCGCGACATCGAGTTCTTCCTCCAGGCAGAATCCGCACTTAGTATCGTTCTCGGCGATGAGGTTCACCCTGGTGGGCGGGTTGCCCGTGGCACAGAGTTTGACAGAAGGTCTGGTAAAGCGGCTGCAATTATCAATGCATCCTGCCATGGTTCAGTTAAAACCTATATTAATGGCATGAGAGACCCTCACCTCATGTGGGAAGAACTTAGGACAAAGCTTGATACTTCAAATACACGTGCAGGCCGTACCGCTATTCTTCGCCACTTCAATCAACTTCGTCCAACTCCGGGTTCTTCTATTGCCGAATACGTTACACTTCTTCTTGACTGTAGGCAGGAGCTTGAAGGCTCTGAGCAAGCAATCCAGAACGAGACCTTCATCACCCATCTTGTTACCAGTCTTCCAGCTGAGTGTAATTCTATCGTGGATATCATTACCCACCAGCCGATTGAACGCCAAACCGTTGATTATGTAATCGCCACACTTGTTGAATGGGAAACCTCAAGACGGAACCACAAGCTAGAAGTCGGATCCAATGCCACCGTAGGCAGTACGATGATAACAGGGAATGCTCTACATGTCAGAAGTCAGCAAGTTCGAGTTCGGAACTCAGGACGCTTTCGTCCAAAGAGTAGTCCTCGTGCTAATTTCGTATCCTCTCGACCCTCTTCCACCATCTCACTTACCTGTTGGTACTGCAACAAGAAAGGGCACCGGCAAGCCAATTGTTTTGCCAAAAGAAGAGCTGACCGAGCACGCTTGGAGAGATCTGGTCTACAGAAACGAGGCCCTCCGCAGCATGAAGAGCTTAATGAGTCTGCTTTTGCTTCTGTTAAGGCGTTAATGGCTAGGACTTCAGCCACAACTCGCACGGTTGGTAACCCAGGCACCTGGCTGGTAGACTCTGGAGCTTCTCATCATATGTGCTCAAATGCCCGCTACTTCTCCAATATTCACCGACTTGCAAAGCCTATCAAGGTTTCTCTGGGTGATGGCTCTGTGGTATTTGCTTCTGCGGCTGGCACTGTTAGTCTTCGTTTACCAACTACGACAATTTCCTTTCCCTCGCTCTATATTCCTCATCTTACCTACAGCCTTCTATCAGTTAGTCGACTCTCCAAGTGTCCTGAATATTCGGTTCTCTTCCATGATAATCGGTGTTATCTGAAAGTAGGAAGTCCTAAGAATGTCAATTTTCAGGACGGTAATACGCACGTTCTTGGGTCCTTGCGTAATGGACTCTACGAGTTAAGTCATGCTGGGCAAGATGTGAGCTGTATGGTTTCTGGTTCCGGTGAAAGTCTGACCTCTCTCGGGGCCTCTCTTGGACCAAGTGCAACTTTTCAAGTTTCTCCTAAGGTCTTCCTCCAGCTTTGGCATGAGCGACTTGCACATTTGAACCTTGATTCACTCAAGGAGCTTGTACCACCTGCTGCGTATGGCTCTGGCCATGAAGCTCTCTTGTCTCAGCCTTGTACAATTTGTATAAAGGCAAAGCACCAAAGACATATTACCCGAATACCGGTTGAGCGAACTACCAGGCCTTTTGAGCTAATTCACTCGGATCTTTGTGGGCCCATACAACCAGAATCAGCATCGGGGTTTCGGTACTTCATTGTATACATTGACGACTTTTCACGTTCTGTTTGGGTTTATTTTTTGAGATCTAAGACCGCAGTTGAAGTTGTATCAGTTTTTCAGGAACTACTCGCCTCTTTAGAAAAGAAGTACCCGCAATGGCCGATGGTCCGCTTCAGATGTGACAACGGAAGAGGAGAATATGACAACAGCCTATTTCGGGGAATCTTGCGGGTATCAGGAATTTCTTTTGAACCCTCACCACCATATACTCAACATAAAAATGGTGTGTCAGAACGGATGATTCGAACCTTGGTAACCAAGGCACCGGCAATGCTACTCGACTCCAAGCTTCCAGATCAGTTTTGGGCTGAGGCAATCAATACAGCCAGTTACCTACATGATCGTTCACCCTCTCGTACAACTGGTGGGCACACTCCCTACGAGAAGCTACGGAAGAAGAAGCCAGAAATAAGCCATTTGCGCCGTTTTGGATGTCCGGCATACAAACTTATACCTGAGGAGCAGCGATCTGGAAAGTTTTCTGAGCGAGCACAGGAGTGTATATTTCTTGGATATGTACATGATACCTGGAAGATCTGGAGGTTATGGGAACCACAAGGAAAACGGGTAATACAAGCTTCAGATGTTCGGTTTGATGAAAGCAAGGTACTCGGAACAACTGTTAGAGAGCACATGAACCTAGAAAATAGCATCCTGGGTTCCATAGTATCACGCGATCTGCCGGCTGAGGAGGATGATCTCGAGCTACTTGTTCCGGCCTCTACTGATTCTTTACAAACTGGTGCTCCTATTTCTATATCTACATCGGTAGATGATACAGCTAGTACCCCTGGGGCAGCAATACCTGAGCAGCCAGACTTTACGTCCACTGAGGTTGCACCTTGTACAACTACTAGTACTGGACAGGCCAACTCCCCGTCACTACGCCACTCTATGCGCTTAAGATCACGATCAAAGTACGGTGCGATGTTTGTGGAAACCAACAAAGATCGAAACTGGACTACTGAGGGCGACCCGCTTAGCTACCGGGAAGCCTTAGGTCAGTCTTGTTCGGAACAGTGGAAGAAGGCAATTCAGGATGAGTTCGCATCACTGCTAGAAAATCATACCTGGGATTATGTTGATACTATACCGGCAGAGTCTAAAAGTATCGGTTGCCGCTGGGTTTTCAGGAAGAAAGTAAATCCTGATAGAAGCATACGCTTTAAGGCTCGCCTTGTCATCAAAGAATATGAGCAAGTCCCAGGAGTGGACTTTGGCGATACATTTGCTCCCGTTGGGAAGCTTGCTAGCCTACGCTTAATTTTGGGTCATGCGATACGATATGGGTGGGAGACACATCACATGGATGTGGTTACAGCTTTTCTTCACCCTGCAATTCATAATCCCGTTTTTATGAACTTACCCGAAGGCATTGAGTTTCTAGGAGAACTACCACCGAATACCTGTGCTTGCTATTTAAGGAAAGCTTTATATGGGCTGAAACAAGCTCCGAGATTGTGGTATCACCATATCAATACCTTTCTACAGTCAATTGGGTTTAAACAGTCTGCCAACGATCCTAATCTTTACTTACGGTATAAGTTACTTGCAGAAACTAGCATCCGAGTTCCCGAAGTTGTTATCTTGTTATATGTTGATGACCTATTGATTAGTGCGAGAAACATACAAACAATTAAGGAAGTTAAGAAGCTACTTCATACCAAGTATAGAATGAATGACCTTGGGCAAGTTCAACAGTTTCTAGGTCTTGAAGTCACACAAACGCTACCAAACAAGATTCAAATACATCAAGCACAGTTTATCTCTACTGTTCTGAAGCGCTTTGGTATGACTGATTGCAATGGCGTATATACTCCTATGGAGTCTGGTCAAAGGCTTTGCCTATCGGTTGAGACTGATGAGCTTACAGATCAAGGTGAGTATCAGTCTTTAATTGGAAGCCTAATGTATTTGGTTGTAGGAACAAGACCAGATATTTCTTTCACCGTTGCTACCCTCAGCAAATTCAGCTCGAAGCCAAACAGAATCCACTTAACAGCAGCAAAGCGCCTCCTCCGATACCTTCAACAAACCAAAACCCTAGCGCTCACCTATTACAAAGATCTATCACACATTCATGGTAGCTGTGGGGAGCTAGAGAATAGGTCAATTCTATCTACTAGTCTGATTGGCTATTCCAACTCAGATTTTGCTGGGGATCATGATGACCGAAAATCCACAAGTGGATATATCTTCTCCTACGCTGGTGGAGCAGTCTCTTGGCGAGCCAAGAAACAGAAATTAGTTTCTATATCCACAGTCGAAGCAGAATACATCAGCTATTCGGAATCTGCTTGTGAAGGAATCTGGCTTAAAAGACTGTATGATGAGATTAAAGGTGAAGTTACAAACCCCAAACCTCTAACAATATTTTGCGATAATCAAGGTGCGATTGAAATTACTAGGAATCCTAAGTTTCACGAAAGGACAAAGCACATTGATATCAAGTATCACTTTGTTCGGTCCTTGGTTGAAGATGGGAAACTTAACCTTAGCTACATACCGAGCTCTGAACAAGTGGCCAACATTACTACAAAAGCACTCTCACGGGATTCACATTGGAAGCATGTTCAAGGATTGGGTATGGAATACGTATGATCTACTACTATGGTTGTTTACTTTCTTTTGTTCTTTCCTTATGGTCATGTATGGCAGTACTCTTTTTTCCCTGTCTCAACCCGGCAGGTTTTTAATGAGGCTGGCCTTTCTCCTGTCTTTCCTTTAATTTCCTTCCTTCCATTTGGTGCACATGAATGAAAGGAAGGGTGGGAGTGTTGTCCGTGGTGGCTTTTCTGGAGAATGGAATCACTATTCTGATGGTTGGTATTGGTATGGGAATGACAATGTGAATGACTCGCATGTCTGGAATGGCAAAATGGCAGGTATCTCTGGAACGAAGGCTGGCATGGGAACAAGTATGGAATGTTGGAATGCTGCATATCTGGAGGCTACGCTGGACTAGGAAACTTGTATATATTGACCACTGTTGTTGTTATGATTGGTTAGAGCAATACAAGACGCTATAAGGGTTGACTTCGGATTTCAAATCACGCAAAGCCTGTAACGAGTGATTTTACATGTCCAGCCTTGCCCTCCATTTTTTCATCGACAAGGCAAGATTGGGGAGGGCGAAAAAGAGTGGGGTGGGTTAACCCTGCAATGGTGACAGATGCCCCTGCTGGTATTGTTATGCTGGAGGTAATGTACTATTAATTGTCGGTGAGTCGTAATCGCAGCAAGTATATATGTGCATGTCATTCAAACACGGGAAATCGCTGGGGATAGGCCGAACGAGGGACGCCGCCATCGGGGAACTTATTCTCCGATCAAGGGCCATCAGAGAGTGGCTTGGTCGGAGAAAATATCGAATTAAGGGCCAGCGATGACATATCCACCGCCCTCGTCCCACTATGGTAAAACTGTAGGATCAAACGGCAAAATATACCTCTCATTGATAGCTTCGGTAACGGTATGTATTAGCCCGGTATTTTTGTCATAGCTAATATCTTCCAGTCCCTTTGGCAGCGCACCACCCAGAAAATAAGATCGCCGTTCGACCCGCCATTGCTCCTAGAGATGTAGAACTTCCCATTGACAGAGTTGACGCCCTGCATGCGGTCGATGTTGACTTGGTACGCCCAGGTGACGGTGGCGACAGCGGCAGAGTCGGAGGTCAATTGGCAGATAGTATAGTCGATTCTCCAAAGGACGAAACGACGTGGTTCGGTGAACGAGGCGGGTTGGTACTCACCCGGGTGCGGTTGTGCGGTCCAGGGAAACGAAGGAGAAGCGAATACCTAGGGTGGGGTGATTGGTCGGGGTGTAGGTTCTGTTTAAACCGTTAGCACGAGTTCTCGTGGGAAGATAAATAAAGGAATTGCACCGACACTGCAGCAAAACATAAGAATAATTCGCCGCTGAAAACCCCCCGCCAGCCTTCCTACCAATCCCATCTCCCGCCTCAACCTTCCAAATCTCGTAAGATCATTCAAACACCCTAAGCTCTTTCTCCGTATCCACTATAATATTATATAGTGAATTTCCATACTAGACAATGTCCCCTGAATGCACGACCACAGCCCTAAAACCCACCGTCCAGGCATTCGAATACGGCTCCACAAGCAAGACATAGCGATAGGCATCAGGGCTCTTATCCCTATCCACGAAGGCGATCCTAACACCCTTACGCTCCGCATTGGAGACGTCGCGATTATCGTACCAGCTTACCAGCGCTAATTGCTTGCCCTCGTACGTGCCGACACCGCACGCGTCGGCGGAGGTACTGATGCTTTGTAGGGTCCAGGAGACCGTGCCGAAGTGGTTGAAGGAGGCGGAGTCATCCCAGCGCGTGGCTTTGTAATTCGTACCGATCGCGCGCACATCTTCGGCGACCATGTCGTGGTTTGTTGAAGCGAAAGCATCGAGAACGCTAGACTTAGGCAGGATTTAGGAGAGGGTTGCGATGTAGGGATTGTATCTGGACTCTTTGAGCTTCAAGGTTGTCTCGTCGAGTTTTTGGGCGGTGGTTGAGGCGGGGGATGACAGTAGGGGGAGAAGAGTAAAGACTGTAAGAGAGAGTAGAATATAACGAGCGTAGTGTTCCAAGACAAACTACAAGAAAGCTACCGGTATTGCACAAAGACCGAAACTCGACTCAGGAGAATTTCTCTCCTCTTTAAACTCTCCCCAATCCCCACCGCGTTCCGTGGAGCAATATCTGGCGCAGCGTCCGGCAATCCCTCTGCCCAAGGAAGCAAAACCTCACAAGAACACATCCCACCCCATTTTGCCCGCGACCAGCCTCGTATCCACTTCCGTCAATATCGGTTCGCCGAGAATCAGCTACGGTGCCCTTCAAGATAACCCCGGGGAGTTCGCCGCACAAAAAAAACGAAAACCCTCCTCAAAGGAAACCACAAGGAGTTGAATTCATTATTGCGTCAAGTGTATCCTGCTGTGTACGGGCAGAGGCGCCGGGCATGGATCGTTCTGATGTTGTTTGGGAAGGCGAAGGTGGCAGCGAGAAGGAGGAGTGCTGGCACAAACGATGCTGGATCGCTGTTCGCGGGATGGGGTTGCCAGGTTGAATACGAGGGTTTCTGTTAGGGGGTGATGAAGGATCGTGACAGTGAATGTTCAGAGAGTTGTAGAGTGTGGCAGTAGTCCCGGGGTTCCGGTCTCGAGCGTTCCCGGGATTTGCAGACTCCGGGAAAATCCAGTTGATAGAAGGGCCTAGGGGATTTTTCCACATTATTATAGTCGCACCTAGCTACTTGCGCATTCCACAAGTATTCGGATGCCTTGGCGCCAAGATTCGTGGCCCAGGCGCAAACCGAGCCGGCTTGGCGCCAAGGCATCCGGATACTTGTGGAATGCGCAAGTATGAACCTCGTTATAACGAATCCCTGGGCATGAAGAACTGTGCCTGGCCGCCACGCTAGTGAATTTACCGCAAAGTGCAGTTTGCTACAGAGATAGCTCCTGCGAGTAAGTTTTGTATGTTCCACAAGGGGCAAGGACAGCAAACCTCGCTTGTGGAACCTACAAAACTTAGGCGCCATCTCCGTAGAGTGAACGCCCACAGCAAAAATTAGTGAACGAGACTCTGAGACCTGGATTCTTAGCGTTGATTATAGCCAGTTGCAAATATAGTACGGTACTCGAGTATGGCGGTACGGCGGCACCGATCTTAGAAGTGAGGCTGGCGGGAGGGGGTTAGGAGAACGAGATTGAAGGTTATAATGCCCCGAGAATGACATATGAGAAGAGTGGGGTTGACAAAAATGTCGGTTGCTGAACAAGTATGATTTGAGCACCCGCACAACATGATGCCGGCAGCATGTCCGGGATGGAAACGAGATCGCCTGCGCAGATTTGCTCCCGATTACTCACGATCAGATATGCTGGCGTTCAGCATTTCAGACTGGGCCGGGTTTCTCAGCCGTCCAGGGGTTAACTCAAATCTATCACCCCTCTTTCCCTCTTTCCCTCTTTCCTTGGATCTTCGAGATCCCCTCAAGTTCCAATAAAGCTAGATTCCCCTTGTACATGGTCCTCTCTACTCAAACATCCCCACAAAAAAGGGAATTCAAATAATAGTCTACACAGCAGATGTCGCTAGGGAGCTAGCAGGTCATCGGTAATATCAACTCGTTCAATAACAATAACTCGTTCAACACTACAGTATTGTCAACTTCATCCCTGAGATAGACGCCGAAGGGCACTGAATTCTGCAGTGGCTCCATTTGAATCATAGCAACGCGACCAAAGTGTGCAAACCAGCCGACCAAATGGCTTGGGATGGTAGAAGCCAGCGAGTTGAGAAGGTGGCGTGATGGGGAAGAGGGTTCCGGTGATCAGTGTGATTCTACTCCAGCGGCCCCCGTGGTAGGAAATGACCCATAGTCGGAAAAAGTGAAATTGAGGTTATGGCTTGGCACACAGCGAAATAGTAACACCCTTGCTTCCCCAACCCATTACTCCACAGTGGCATAATGCCTTTCTCTGATAATGGCAGAAGACGAGAGTCAAGCATTCCGGAGAGTATGTAAACATGTATTGTAACAAGTTTCATAGGTATAGGCGCAGTCATTCTCTCTTAGAAAGCAAAAGTTGGTCGGTGGTTTACCCATATTTGTTTATCAGATAACTAAAAGGACCGTGCTAATACAGGCTTTGATCCTACGGCAGTACATTCCCGAAGTACGCCAGCTCAACCTGCCTATCCCGCAGTACATCTAGAAAGTCGGTGGCTGTGGTTACCGAACGGCCGGTGCGAACCCCACTTCCTCCCACGACCGCACAGCGATAGCCTGGGCTGCCTGGAGAGAGCATGAGGGGGTTATGAGGATACTCCTCGAGCGGAATGATGTCAATCCCGACAGGGCAAATAAGCGGGGCCAAACACCGCTCTAGTGGGCTAGGAATGGGTATGAGGGGGTCGTGGGGATGCTGCTCGAGCGGAACGATGTCAATCCCTACTAGGCGGATAAGTGGGGCCAAACGCTCAGGTGGACTGCCAGGAATAGGCATGAGGGGCTGTGAGGATGCTCGAACGGAACGACGTCAACCCCAACAAAGCGGATAAGTGGGCCAAAGACCACTCCGGTGGGCTTCCGGGAATGGGCATGGAGGGGTCGTGGGGATGCTAGTCGAGCGGAATGACATCAATCCCAACACAGCTAAGACCCAACATGGCCGAACACAGCTCTCGTGGGCTGCCGAGAATGAGCATGAGGGGGTTCGTGGGGATGCTAGCCGGGCGGAACAACGTCAGCCCCGACACAGCTGGCGCCGAAAATGACCAAACATCGCTCTCGTAGCCTGCTAAGAATGGGCATGAAGGGGTCGTGAGGATGGTAGTCGAGCGGAACGACGTCAACCCTAACACAGCTGACACTGAAACTGACTAAACACCGCTGTCGTTGGCTGCCGAGAATGGGCATGGTGGGGTTGTGAGGATGCTACTCGAGCGGAACGATGTCAATCCCGATTAGGCGGATAAGTGAGGCCAAACGCCGCTCTGGTGGGCTAGGAATGGGTATGAGGTGGTCGTGAGGTTGCTACTCAAGCGGAGCGATGCCAGCCCGGACAAAGCGGACAGGTGTGGCCGGACACTTCTCTCGTGGACCTGCCGGGAGAGGGCATGAGAGAATTGCAACGCTGCTGCGGGCGCCGACAGATTTGACTCCCAAATATGCGGCAAGCCTGCAATCAACTACTCTATGGTAGCCTCCTTCCGAAAGGACCCGCAAGTTTTGACATCCAAGGATAGAACCCGATACTTCCCTTTCTATCTAAGTTACTAGACGCACTCTCCCAACAGGGGAACATACCTACTTGTAACTTAGCGAAATAAATTTATCATATCATACCTGGGATGTCCCATTGCCCACTTGGTTCCCACGAACCACCCCCTTCCCCATTTCTTGTTGTCCTATTGTTTGGCTTTTGTTACCCGTGCCCCCTCTGGTGTGTTTTTGTCCTCCCTTCTCTCTCCATATACCGGTACACTCTTCTCGTTTGCTTCTTTGTTTATCAATACCGATAATTGACTTTGTACCACTTAGGGCGCGGCTGGCCGTCCAGAGTTTCTCAAACCTTGATAATCACAAGACAAGAGTAGCTGGCAACCACGGCAATCGCAAGTTGTCATGTTCGTGTACCCGAGTGCGGCTCTTCCGCTACCCTGCTTCTGAACCAATGTGGTTGAGGCTCTATCGGTTGAGGCTCACAGGGAGCAAGAGAGAAAATAACTTCCTTGTTTCTCAGACGTCTTCTTGCGATCATGAGTACCGGATAGTACTGCATAACCTGGGTGGATACACGAATACGAGTAATCTCCTTTACCATACAGCCACTTCCGCGCAAATATTGAATTCGTCGTGGTTCTAAACTGCAAAATGGTCTAAATTCAGTTGACAGCTCTCAGCTACAGTAATCCAAAAAATGCCGGGAGGTTACAGATCTCCCCTCCACTGCTTCTGGCACCATAAGTTCGTAACCCTAACCCTAACCAACCTGTTTTTGTCTACAAAGCACCCCTATTCACCACCCGTCTACAAGTAGTTTCGTCTTCTCCCAGTCTCCCAGTGGTGAGTGTAGATCACATTGCTCCACTATGTCCCGATAAATACACCTGGGTCTGGTCCGTTCTTGAGAAAAAAAAAAGGATTCGATTTTTATACAGAAGTAGGTATTGTGATTTTCCAAAAGGTCGTCGCAACATCCAAAGTTCAAAAATTCTAGGAATCTTTTTTTCTCTTGGTTTCAGAACGCCATATATCAAATCAGTGGAGATTGGTGAAAAATACCACAGTATATCTGGTCCTTCAGGGCGGTTTTTGTGGTATGGCCTGTTAAAGCGCCACTTGCGTCTTCAGAAACAGTTTCAGTGAGAAAAAAAAATCGAGCAGGAAAGGCACAGACAACCTTTTGGAAAATCACAATATCTAACTAGATGACTAGGAACACTGTCCAGGGTGGGGAACGGCCAATCGACGGTGTCAGAGAGGGGGGCGGGCAATGGCGGAGGATATCAAAGCCTGCGGATCCTGTTGAGGGGTGGTCCGGGTATCTTGAGCGACTCAGCCATGAAGGGCTCAATCACCAGTGCAGTACTCCCCCTGGAATACCGCTTTGGCGATGGAATCGTGCGAACCCTCTATCAACTGCGCAACTCTCGTGCACCCATTCTCGGCAGCCTATGGAAATGGTGTTCGACCACTAACGTCTGACAGGTCGAAATTGACATTGCTCTCCAATACCCGTAGCATCTCAGCAATGCCCTCACGCACATCTCCAGGAGGCCATGGAAATGGAGTTCCATCAATCTCGTCCGCAGTGTCGCGATTGACATAGTTCCACTCCCATAATGTGTCCACAGCTCCCTCATTCCCACTCTCATTTGCTGGTGCCGGGTCAGGGCTAACACCTCTCCGTTCCGACTGTAGGAACGTGGTGGTGGTGGAAGAATGACTTAGTGTATTTCCTATCTATGACCGAAGGTATATATAGAGATACATGACCGCCAAGAGCCAACAACCGGTTCTACTAACCCTACTGCTCAACCCCAACACATATGAGGATAGCTACCCGTACCTACTGCTACCCTAATATCTAACACCGACAGCATGTCCACGATTCCTCCATGTCCTGATACCGAGTATACCGGTGGTAGCAGATGGTGGTCGCGTTTGGACGCCCATATTTGCCGCGTCGGGATTAATATCGCTCCACTGCAGCCGCATCTCCGCAACTCCCTCATATTCACTCTCCACAGCCCAAGTGGTAGTGCTCGGCCCATCCATCTGCCATGATGGAATTGAGGTTCTTCTGCTTTAATAGCATCTCTACAATTCCCTCCTACTGATAGATGACAGGCCATGATAATGGCATAAGGCCACTCTCAACTGCAGCGTTCGGGTTGGCATCATTCCGCTCGAACAGCATCTCCACGATTCCCTCGTGCCCGCGGCTGGGGGGGCATGGGGGGGTGCTCAGCCACTCTCCTCTGATGCATCGGGGTTGACATCGCCCCTCCCCGATAGCATCTCCCCAACTTCTGCATACCCATCTATGATGGCCTACGAAAATGGCGCTCGGCTCCTCTCATCTAGGGTGTCGGCATTGACTTCGTTTCTCTCTAGTAGCATCTTCGCAACCATCGCAGGTTGGTCCTACCTTCTGTGTCGTGATCATCGTCCGGCTCGTTAACTTAACCCACCGCAGCCTATGAAAGGGGTGTTCGCCCCCTCTTATCTTCAAGATTGACCTCGTTCCTCTCCGATAGAATCTCGGCAAACGCTACCTGACACTTTTCGACAACCCTTAAGAAAGTGGTGTTCGGCCACTCCTATCTACGGTGTGGGGATTGACATCGCCCCGCCTCAATGGTATCTCGGCAATCACCTCAATCCAATGACAACGGTGTACCGCCATCCTCATCTGCTGCGCCAGGATTGACGCCTCGCCCTAACAGCATCCCCACAGTTCCCTCCCGCTCATAGATGACAGTCCATAGTAATGCTGTCCTGCCACTTTCATCTGCCCTGTCAGTATTGACATCGCTCCGCAGCAATAATATTTTCGCGGTCTCCTCGCACCTACACATACCGGTAAGATGAATCGGAAAACAGGGGAGCGCGAGAGGCAGTGGCAAACTTTCGGCAAACATAAAATCTATATATTTACTGGGGCTCTTCTACGTTATTCTACTCACTTGACTTACTAGAGGCTTCTCGAAGTCCTTCAGACCAATGGTATGCAAGTATTTATCTCTTGCCACTGGGTCTCGCTTCCCCCCGTTTTCCGATTCATCTTACCGGTATGTTGTACTCTGGATAGTCTATGATACTGGTGTGCCGCCACTCTTGTCTGCCGTGCCAGGGTTGACGTTCCCCTCTAATAGTATCTTCACAATTTCACCGAGCCCGCAGATAGCAGCCTGTGATAATGATGTTCGGCCACTCTTATCTGCTGCGTCGGTATTCACGTCGTTCGGCTCCAATAGCATCTTCGCAGTTTCACCGTGCCCATACCACTAAGCCCATAACAGTGGTGTGGGCCCTCGCTATCTGCCATGTCGGGGCTGAATCCCCTTGTTTTAATAAGGCCCTCACATCTCTATCATGGGCTTTCCTTGTAGCCCATGCCAACGCCGTGCTATCATGCAAGTCAGTTACATTGAGATCCCCTTTCTTGGTATCGAATAAAGAAGCCATGAGTTCTAAACCCCCGAAGAAGAAGACCCCAGCGTGGAGCCCGGTGAACACAATCATGCTACCTTCAACATCGAAGGACTGCTATCCTGTGGGCTCCCCCAATAGAAGGAGCTTGCAAGACATGTGGGCACCGAATGTATCGAGCAGCTTCAGCGTGAGTGGCGTTGCGCTTTCGCTAACTTCTCCGCGAGCATGTACAGTACTCCCCAGCGACAGGAAACATATTTAAGAAAGAGAGTCGCCAGAGGGGTAAAGGAAGAGTAGGCGAAAGGTCGCTGATGCACGCAAAGTTGAGGTAAGTCAAGCAAACCTCTGCAATCGCCCAACGGGGCTCTTGAAAGCGTGGGATTGGCTAGGAAATGATAGAGCCTAAAGAAAGCATGAAAGAGGAAAAGAACAAAAGTACAATCGTGATAGGCCCCAGGCGCAGCGGAATATGGAAGAACAGTAGCCTAGTTCGCTACTCTCTCTAACTAAGGACAGGCTAGGATATATACGCCTCCATCTAACTAACAACACCGCAAAACCCCCAGAGCTCAACCAATTCAATAGAAACACATTGAGCTAACAAAACCTAAACCCTAGCGATCACAACCAGTCTAGACCATCCCGACACCCCCGAGCCCTACCAGTGCGCCAACTCCCGTATGCCTCAGCACAAAGGGCATGGAAGGAACATCATGAAGCCAAATACCGGATACCTAATGCCCAATGACGAGTATCAACGAAGCCAAAAACCAGTACTCTATGCCTAGTGGCATAGGATGTGAAAACAACAATCTGCCGCCCAGTGTCCAAACGCCGCGCACCACAAAGTCAGATGCCCCATAGCCGTATATCTCCCTAGCCGCATACCCGTGCAACCGCATCTCATATCTGCATAGCCACTGAACCACACAGCCACCAAAACGCATGCCCTATAGGCAATCCACAGGACATATACTCCCGTAGAGTGAAATGAACAAACCGGACGGCTGACGATGACGAATCGACTGTGATCAGTACTAGCGTTCAGTTCATTACGGTCCCTACCATCGCTATGTTCTCATCGTCCGGACTCCTAGCCCCGCTTCTACCTGATCGCAATAGCCACTCTAGAAGCTCTTCCCCCCCTCCGATGAATTTTTGTCTCTGCGAGAATTGCCTCGATGCTAAGGGAGGCGAGAAGGGGTTTAGGTGAAATCACTCATTAGTAGCTTAGCCTCTACTCGACGAGGGAAAGCTAAGCATTGGAATATACAGTACGTCTTGGATATTGTTTTCGGAAATAGTTTTCATTATAATCCGCTCTCAGACCCGGGTTCATGGCGCCAGGTCCTTGATCCTCGTCCAGCTTCACCTTCCATAATATCTTGGCATCTTCACTTGATGGGCTAATTGGTAGTGTCCAGGCGGAGGAGCACTTCCCAATCTCATCTCGGATGAAAGGCCTTCCAGTCAGAAGCAAATACCGTAAGAACTCAAATAATCGGACCATGTGCTATGTAGTCCGAAATTTCCTCCTCCGGAAAAGGGGCGAAAAACACACCAAAAATCCCCCCTGAGAGAGAAGAAAAAAGAAAAAACACAGGACCATACTAAGAGAGGCAACTCCAACGTCCTAGCACATGGTCCGATTATTCGAGTTCCTACGGTAGACATTTAACAGCTTCCGGAAAATAGCTTGCGGGGGGGGCGGAGAAGCCCGTTCTGATGGTGTGGAAGAGATTCGTTCAACCCGTTGATACATATAACCACTCGTTGTCGTTGCTCAATCGCCGTCTTCAGCATCTTGATACTAGTTTATAGAACTCGTGGCCGTATCCTGTTAAAAGGATCCCTCCTGCCTTCAAAAGCTTTGCATATGCCACTCGGGGTGTTTCCTCTCCCCACCAGCTGCTTAAGCATGGCTCCTAGCATGTTCGATGCAGTCTGTTGCTTTCTGTCGAGGCAGTCACAAATTCGCAATATAGCCCAGCGACTGCCATATCCGACCCACTGCTATAAGAATGATTGATTACCAGAGAGCTGAAATCTCAAGTTGCGATTTCTTGTCGCTTGGTATGGTCAGTAGACATAGGTCACGTGATTGCGGAATACTGTGACAGTGTCTGCATTGTGCGTGGTCAAAATTAACCGATCACCCGGGTCAACGCATCGCCTTCCCCCAACAAAAATCATTACCATATTTCCGTCAAAACAATTGAACGGTGTGCTATGAAGTCCAGAATTTCATTCTCTGGAACGGGGGGCAAAAAAACACAGCAAGCACACAACCCCTTTCCCCCTCCCAAGACAGGAGAGAAAACAAAAATTTCTTGAATAAGAGGCTTGCGAAGTAGCTTAGCGGATTTGAATTGATAGTGACTTGTGTGGTTTCTGTTTCCAGGTGTGATTTCTTGATAGTGACAGTTGTTTGCTCGCGCCTTTTCCACTTCGCAGAGTGTCCTGAGTTTTTTTGATTTCAGTACTGACAGTTCCCGAACTGGCCACGTACAGCTGGGCTGGCAACATCAGAAACTTTTTGGCTGCCTTCGTAGGAAAAAACCTAGGCCAGGAGGGAGGCACCGCGAGCCACCCACCAGCCACTATTTAAAACCGGACCGGGTTTGGCCAATCATTTGCCTAGGCTTGTGGGTGGCCCGCTGTGCCGGGCGCTCGCGATGGCGTGCAAGACTTTATTTGGCCTTCCCCTAGGGGCTCTTGTCATTTTCTAGTATCTTCAGAGCCGGTTTTTGTGCTTTTGCTACTTCCGGACATTTAACCTCCTCAAGCACAATAGGAGCCGCCTCGCTGTGCTGCTGGAATTTCCCGAAACCCTTCCTTATCCCTACCATAGTTATCGCCGCAGCATTTCTGCCTGGACCAACGCTTTGAACGGGCCATCTCGGACCACACAGCATATAGGCACTTGATCAATACCGGTAACGCCAACTACTACAAGGTAACGAATAGTCATAATAGGATCATCAATATGAACAGAGTCAGAGCCGATGAGAACCCAGAAATTATGCAATGGCTCTCACCACTGGACCCCAGGAGAAGGCATCAGGAGGTGTCCACTGATAGGGTCGATGGTGTGGGGAATTGGCTTTTAGAAATAAACGAGTTTCGGGAGTGGATGAGTAATGAAAGTGGAGCAGATAAGGCAGTCTTATTTTGTTGCGGGAGTCCGGGCGTGGGCAAGACGTATCTAAGGTGCGTGCCTGGTTGGGGTAGGGAGAAGGAGTTATCGCTAACAGCTAGGAATATTAGTTCGTTGGTCATCGATAGCCTGCGCGATAAGGTTAGCGAGGAAGGACATGCGATCGTGGAGTTATATTGCGACTTCCGGGACCAACGGGGGCAGACAGCTACTAACATCATGGGAGCCATCCTTAAGCAGCTGTTGGATAGACGGGAAGTGCTGAGGGGTGTGCAATCGGCGTTTCGAAAAGCCAAAAAGGAACGGGGAGGCCAAGGTCTGCGACTTCCGGATATGGTGCAGATGCTAAAGCGGGCGGTTGCCAGATTACCACAGGTTTTCATTTGTATCGATGCTTTAGATGAGTGCCTTCCTGGGCATCTACTGGAGCTTCTTGAGTCAATGAAGGATATCCTTGAGGAGTCGCCGAGGATGCGAGTATTTATCACTGGGAGGCCTGAAGTTGAGGCCGAAATTATACGATATTTCACCACTGCGGTTATTGTACCCATCAGCCCTAAGCCGCATGACATAAAAAGATATTTGGATAATAAGTTGGAGATGGACCCCGAGCCTGAGGCAATGTCTGATACCTTACGGGCGGATATCCTAAGAATTATTCTAGAAAGAGTCTCGAAAACGTGTGTAGGAGCATGCATATTCCCCGTTCCATCCAGAAGCTTATATTGACTAATGGTGGTCTCTAGATTCCTCCTTGTTTCATTAACCATCGACGCTGTCCTGGGAGAGGTTACCATCTCTGAGAGAAGGCAGAATTTGACCGAAATGACCAAGGGCGGTCGTTTGGGGGATGCGTATACGATAATCCTAGCACGAATAAAGGCACTGAAGGGGGGCAAATCTAGACTCGGATTGGCAGCCTTGATGTGGGTATCGAATTCGGAGCACCCATTGAGCACCAGTGAGCTATGCCATGCCTTAGGAGTAAAGACAGGATCGGAGGATCTAGATATCGAAAACGTTCCCGAAATCCGGACCGTCCTAGGGTGTTCTTTGGGGCTTGTTACTGTTGAGGCATCCTCCTCCACCGTACGGCTTGTCCACTTCACTTTGCAGGAGTATTTATCCGATAATCCAGGCCTGTTCCAAAACCCACACTCGATGATAGCGGAGGTTTGTTTGACGTACCTCAATTTCCGATGCGTCCGAAAGCTTTCGCCAACTCTTAGCTTAGCCCCGTCGACAGTTCCCCTTGTTGGATATGCTTCTTGCTACTGGGGAGAGCACATAAGAAGGGAGGGGACCCGGAGTGTGAATCCGCTTGCACTAGAGCTTCTAGTTAGATTCGAAGAGCATATATCCTCTCGGCTGTTCTTGCTGCGTTACCATGAAGACATACATTGGTGGGGCCCGGCTTATGATGGTAGTAGTTCCCCTAAGGGCTTTACAGGGCTTCACGGAGCGGCGTTTCTTGGAATCGCGGAGATAGTTGCTGCTTTATTGGCGATGAGGGAATGGGATATTAATGCAACAGATGCCAGAGGAAGAACCGCGCTCGCATGGGCAGCTGTCGGAGGCCATGAGGATGTTGTCAATATGCTACTACAACGGAAGGATCTCAATCCCGACGCCGCGGACACCAAGTATCGTCGAACACCACTCTGGTGGGCTGCAGGGGGTGGACACGAGGGAGTAGTAAAGTTGCTATTAGAGCGAGAGGATATCAACCCCAATGCTGCAGACACCGAATATGGCCGGACACCATTCTTGTGGGCTGCGAGGGGCGGTCATGAGGGAGTAGTAAAATTACTATTGGAACGAGGGGATATCAATCCTAGCACTACGGGCATCGTGGATGATCAGACGCCACTCTCATTAGCTGCGAGGCGCGGGCATCAGGGAGTAGTAAAGATGTTATTGGAACGGGAGGACATCAATCCCAACACTGCCGACATTAAATATGGTCGAACACCGCTCTCGTGGGCTGCGGAGCATGGGTATCACGGAGTGATAAAGTTACTATTGGAACGAGAGGATATCAATCCCAACACTGCAGACACCTTCTATGATCGGACGCCACTCTCGTGGGCTGCGGAGAGCGGGCATGAGGGAGCAGTAAAATTGCTATTGGAACGAGAGGATACTAATCCCAGCGCTGCAGACACCGATTACGGTCAGACGCCACTCTCGTTGGCTGCAGAAGGCGGGCATCATGGAGTTGTAAAGTTACTGTTGGGACGAAAGGACATCAATCCCAACACCGCAGACACTATACACGGCCAAACACCCCTCGGGTGGGCGGCGAAAGGTGGACATGAAGGAGTAGTGAATTTGCTACTGGCGCGAGAAGACATTGATCCCAACACTGCTGACGCCAAATGTGGTCGAACGCCACTCGGGTGGGCCGCAATGGGCGGACATGAAGGAGTTGTGAATTTGCTACTGGCACGGGAAGATATTGATACCAACACTGCGGACGCTAAATATGGTCGAACGCCACTCGGGTGGGCGGCCCAGAGAGGATGTGAGGGAGTAGTGAGGTTGCTATCAGAACGAGATGATGTCAATCCCAACACCCCCGACCTCATCTGCGAAACAGCCCTTGACTTAGCTATGTCCAGGGGACATGCAGGTATTGTGGAGTTACTCTCCAAACGCAAACGCAAACCCTCCCCTCCCGTCCTAGCAGATGTTGATGAAGTTCCAGGGCACTCCTCACCTGAGCCGTCTGGCTTACCTCAAAGCTCCTCTCAACCTATCCCGTCAGCCTGCCCCCCACTGCCGAAGCCCCATATCCGACCCCTCTTCGGGGTAGCGATTTATTCTTTGATTTTTCTCCTATATTGTCTCCTTATAATTGGGCCTATCGTTTTGGGTGACCGCGGTATTGCGCATGCGGGGTGGGAGGGCGAAACATTCACCGGTCTGAGTTAGATATATAGGCTGAGCTCATCTACGGGCATGGATGGAAATTAATGTCGGGAGTCCTGTGGTGGTCTGTGGCGCATAATCTATACCTCACTCTCTTTCTTTTTCTTCTTTTTCTTCCCTTTTTGTCGTCAAAAAAGTTTCCTTTCGGCTACGGGTTGTGCCTTATAATGCCCTCTTAGCAGAGGACAGTTTCGGGTGCTGCGCCCGCGGGGTCTCGTTGAGAAAACGGCGGGACCTTAAAATTATCTTTCCTTAATCGAAAATACCTCTCGCTTTTTATAACAACTACTTCAAACAAATATGGTGGGAATATTTTTATAGGTATCAAAACACCGAAAGGGGGATAGGCTTCCTAATGTGCCGGGATGAGAGAGGATACTTGTGCTCGTACTCGGATACCAGGGCTAGTCCGCGAACACAGGGCTGACAAAGCTAACGACGATATTGTGAATAGCGCACGCACTAAGGGGTGTGGGTTGAAAACCAGAAGAATTCCTCGAACGCTTTCTGCTTTACAAGTACTATTGGTTGAACTATCTATTCACGGTTTCTATTGGATATTTGCCACTTTGGCTCATGCTCAGAATAAATCCTGGTATCCGAGTGCTGACAGGGGTGCTTTGCTAACCGTATTCGAGAACCTCTTGTCTTTTTTTGGAAAAGCACAGACCCTCAGACAGATTACCGCAAAAACTGGTCTTATTGGAAATGGAGCTAACACCGGAGGAGTAAATGAAGCGAGTTCGCCACCTTGGTGGCGCAGTTAGAGCACAGTAATTTTCGGAATACTCATGGTTAATTGAACCTCACTGAACTTAAAGTTTCTATAGGTAATGAAAAAAGAAACCTCCCTCCAATGAGGAGTGTTCCATAATTCCAGTGAGTGGGCCAGAAGTGAACCATTAGGAGTATTTCCAAGCATATCCCATCACTCACCTCTCTTTAGGGTTCGAATGGTAAGGTACGGTAAGTTACCATACGATACAATACGGTAATATACGGTAACGTACGGTAAACTTACCATGGGCCGTTTGCCGACCGTCATAAAGTTCCATATCATGATCTTGGATCTTAGTGCGATACTCATGTCATAGCCAAGAATGCCTAGCGGTATGATAGCTGATATTTTGTGGGTTGGGTTGCTTCAGCTTGATAAACACAGAGGGCAGAAGACAGGATTACCTAACATCAGAACCTAAGGTGGGAGAGGCCGTTTTCCGGTATTTTATCTGCCTAGTGTAATTTACGTAATTTACCGTATGGTATCAACCGTGTAAGGTACGGTAACGTACCGTATTTTTCGAACACTACCTCTCTTCTGATATTCGGCTAAGTTGCCACCCCCTATTGTTGCGCCATATATATGCCCATCACCCTCACTTAGCGCCATTTCCAGTTTTTGCGGTATTGGCATTTGGAGGGGAGCTTTCCTTAACAGGGAACAAACCTCTTGGCGTTTCCAACTGGGACATGCCACTGATTTCCCGGGCGCCAAGTGGGTGGGCATAAACAAATGTAAGCATACTCGCGCCGAGAATAAGTCCTGAGACAACTAGCGCAACCACGATTCCCAACGAAATTGAACCTTCGTAATCCCCCCGTCTGCATTCGCCGCTCTCTACGAAGGTACAGCACCTAAGTTTTGAATATTTTACTAGCAGGGGTGGTACGCTAGCAGGGGCCAAGGCAGCAAATCGGGTATAAGGACAGCGAATTGGGTATAGTGGTTACCCAATTCACCTCCTCATCCCTGTTAGTCGAACATCCCCTGCTAGTAAAATATTCAAAACTTAGGCGCTGTACCTTCGTAGTTGCCCACCATATTCCGAGATTAGGAATAGTTCAAGTGTCGCAACGGGGGAGATGTTTTCTACTCGTCAGGTCACAGCAAGAGCTCGTTGACCATACTACCTTTGGTAAAGATCGGAGGCTAACCTATGCCATTAACCACGCTAAAAAGCTGCGAAATCTGCACACATATTAGGGGATAGCCACAATACCGGTAGCAACCCCAATTACAATCACAGCTGTACTGACTATTATTACAAGTACTATGGCCTGCGCACCTGTGCCCCTCCTCTTTAGGAACCTGGGATCTGGTAATGGGACTTTTGATTTTGGCTGTGGCATTAACTTGAGTTCTTGTCGTATGTGATGGTTGAATGCTGTGGGGAATTCTGGTTGCGCCCGTTGTCTCAGGACTTATTCTCGGCTCGAGTACTCGTGTTTGATAGATGTTCTGCCGTGTAAGTGTTGACGAACAATTACACTGGCGTAACTTAGGGGATAAGCTAGGGACAAGTGGTTGGCAGTGGCTTAGAGCCTGTTTGGTAGAAATGGAGGAAGTGGCGACCGTTCCGTTGTGAAATGGTTTGACCCACAGAAAAGGTTGTTGACAATGGCAACCAGTAAGGGTATTCAAAGTTGATGAACAGAAAATTTTGTTCAAAACTTGGAGGTTGAAAGGTGCATAAGCGCAAGCACTATTTGCTTAATAAAGTTAGTTTGACAAAAGAATTTTCAACAGAAATATCTGTAGGTGCTCGTGGTGGAGAGCTCGGTAGACAACATAACTATGTTGTCATAACTGTTATCATACCAATAGGACTGAAAAGCACGTTGTCAACGCTGTGGAAGAATACCACTCCTACCGTATTATTTATACATCTTCCCTTTTTCCCCCTAGCTCCTTCTTTTGCGTTCGCTGCAACAGTCCCAGGTTACTCAAAGTTTCAACTCCCAAAAGTTTACATTCAGGCCCCCTATTGGCCATCTAGCTCTCACAGTACATGTAGGCCAAGAACCTTTTTTCTGTTCCCCCCTTCAACCGTCATTTTCCGTTCCTAACTTTGAATACCCTTAGTGGTTGCTCCATGAAAAAATTTGAACGAAAATTCTTCAACCTTTCAGAATTAACGTATGTCCAGTACGCCTTGAAGTATGTATCATACTTGCTAGGTCGGAAGGAAGAAATGGATATAGAGAGCTGTTCCAATAGCCAAGCGGATTCGTTGCTGCATAATAGCTGTATTAACAGTGATAATATCATTATAGCTAGCGATTGAATTGGAGAAATGTGGATTTATAGCTGACATAATTGGCGGTTGATATTATATTTTAAACAAAATTATTTTACAAGAAAAAATTAAGCATCAAATATTTCTGCATAGCAACCATCTCGTTGCCATCACTTTGAAACGGAATGGTTGATAAATTTTGGGCCAAACAACTGTTTTGTTCCTTCCGTTTCGAAATGGCAGGAAATGGTCGTTTGTATGGGCCAACGGAACGGAACCATTCCATCCAAACAGGCTCTTAGCGAATGCGTTCTTACAGGTGTCTCGAGTAGAAATCCTTAACATGGGGGTCAACGAACAGGGGGGGGCCCAACGAACAACCCAAACAAAATCGCTGCTTACTAAGCCATTTTGGATGCAGTGTTGGCTGAACCCCCCTGTTCCCTCCCGATATTAAGTGTGGAAGGAAATAGCGCTCGTTCATAAGACCAAGCCCAGGGTGTGTGACAATGCAAGGCTGCTGAATGTTGCGAGGATTTGTGCTCATGCATAATTCATCACTCGTGCAAAAATGATTTCTCGGGGCTGCAGAGTGCCAGAGGGTCGCGAGATTCTCGAGTTGCGAGAGTCATAGCAGAAATACGGGTACATGTCTCCACTTAAATCAAGGCTTAGCCCAAAAGAGAAAACTTCAGTCCCAAGAGCAAGCAAGAAAAGTATCAAAGAAAATTTAAAAGCAGGGGAAAATCCATGCCAAGTGGCCGAGAGCCCCGCTAACTCTCGCAACCTCCGAGAATCTCGCGACCCTCTGGGATACTGTACATCCCGTCCAGAAGGACCAAGTTTTTGTAATACAGTATTCGTATCTCCTGATCGGGTGAGACGATGGGAAAATTGGTCTCATGCATCAGAGTCGATTCTAGTTACTAACACGCCAATGGACATCAAAGGCAGGTTGCCGCTATTCGGCTGCCTAGATAAAAGCTAACCTTAGAAGTCACTACATAACTAATTTAGTCAAGCTGATGTATGAGACCAATTTTCGCACCGTCTCACCCGACCAGGAGATAGGAATAAGTGTATGTAAAATGGGCCATTTTTGGCGTGAGATCGTTTGTGCCCGTTCACTTTTTCCATCCGGTCAGGTTTGAGCGGTGGGAGCTCACACCTCTTTTGGCCGGAACTGGCGCAGATCCCTTAAGACTCTACTAGTACTATCGCTCGGGAAACGATTGCTCTTCCGGCCTGAGACAAAAAATACAAGCACACCGGGAAAGAAGTAACTCTTTTCAAGGGTCTTTGTCTTGAATCTGGAAGTTAGAGGGGTGTCGGAGATAGCGAATTTGACGGGTAAATGCGGCACTAAAAACAGACACTACGAAAGTGTAAGTCTGGTGTCCCTTGACCGACATCGAAGCGCCTGTGGTTACTCAGCGTGAAACAATTGGCTGGCGGTTTGGGGTAGTGGGAGCTGCGCTGGGAGCCGCGCCCCACCTCGTGGCTCACGGCTGATACAAGTTCCATCAATCCTGAACGGTCACCACCACGAGTATCTTTATCGCATATTTACGTTCGACCACCACTCTGGCCATACCATGGACTACGCGGCATATCCGCATTCGATTAATGCCGGCAATACCGACCGCACTAACCTAGCAAATACTCATAGCATAATCATCAATACAAAAAAAGCCGTAGCCGATGAGAACGAGGAAATAATGAGGTGGCTCTCGCCACTCGACCCCAGGGGAAGGCATCACGATGTGCGCACCGACAGACTCGATGGTGTAGGGAACTGGCTTTTGGAAACAAACGAGTTTCAAGAGTGGAGGAGTGGTGAAGCCGGAGCAGACGGGGCTGTCCTGTTTTGCTACGGGGATCCGGGAGCCGGGAAGACATATCTAAGGTAAGCTCCTAGTTCATCTAAAGCGAGCAGGAATCACCACTGATGGTCGGCAATACTAGTTCATTAGTTATCGATGACCTGTGCCATGGACCTTGTGAGGAAGATATTGCTGTCGCGATCTTCTACTGCGACTTCCGCGACCAGCAAGAACAGACATCTACCAATATTATAGGAGCCATCCTTAAGCAACTCGCGGCTAGAGGGGAAATGCTGGAGCACGTGCGGTCGGCATTTCAAAAGGCCAAAATGGAGGTCGGGGGTCGGGGCCTGCGGCTCCCGGATATGGCGCAGATGCTGAAGCGGGTGGTTGCCACCCTGCCCCAGGTTTTCATCTCTATCGATGCTTTAGATGAGTGTCTTCCTAAGCATCTACTGGAGCTTCTTGGGTCATTGAGGGATATTCTTCAAGAGTCACCGAGGATGCGGATATTTGCCACTGGGAGGCCTCAGGTTGAAGCCGATATTACAAGATATTTCGCCGCAGTAGTGATAGTACCGATTAGCCCAAATACGCGTGATATAAAAAGATATTTGGAGAATAAGTTGGAGATGGACCCCGAGCCTGAGGCGATGTCTGATACCTTACGGGCGGATATTTTAAGAATTATCCCAGAACGGATCTCTAAAATGTGCGTGGGAGCAGCTACTGTCCCCACTCCGTTGTGACTTTATATTGACTCACTATTGTCCGTAGATTTCTTCTTGTTTCTTTAGCTATCGACGCTATCCTAGGAGAGGCCACCACCTCTGCGAGAAGGCAAAAGTTGAACGAGGTGACCAAGGGCGATCATTTGAGGGGTGCGTACGCGACAACCCTAGCACGAATTAAGGCACACAGGGGGAGTAGGTCTCGACTCGGAATGGAAGCCCTGATGTGGGTATCGAATTCGGAGCGGCCGCTACACACCAGCGAGCTATGCCATGCCTTGGGGGTGCAGGTAGGATCCGCAGATCTGGATAGTGAGAACGTTCCTCAGATCCGAACTATCCTGGGGTCTTCATTGGGGCTTATCACTGTTGAGGCATCATCCTCCACCGTCCGGCTTGTGCACTTCACTTTGCAGGAGTATTTATCCAATAATCCAAGCCTGTTCCGGAGCCCACACTCAATCATGGCTGAGGTTTGCTTAACGTACCTCAACTTCCGGTGTGTCCGAGAACTCTCACCAGCTCTCCGTTCGGCCCCGTCCGCAGTTCCCCTTGTTGAATATGCTTCTTGCTACTGGGGAGAGCACATGAGAAGGGAGAAGGCCCGGATTGTGAGTCCGCTTGCACTGAAGCTTTTGGTTGGATTTGAGCAGCATATCTCCTCTCAGCTGCTCTTGCTACATTATTTTCACAGTGGGCCTTGGTGGGACCGGCGTGTTTACAAGAGGGGCGGCTCTAATGGTTTTACAGGGCTCCATGGAGCAGCATTTCATGGGATTGTGGAGATATTTGCTGCCCTTCCGGCGATGAAGGAATGGGATATTAATGCAATAGATACTGTGGGCAGAACTGCACTCGTATGGGCAACTGTGAGAGGCCATGAGGATGTTGTAAAGATGCTATTACAGCAGAGGGATGTCAACCCCAACACTGCAGACACCGAATGCGGTCGGACGCCACTCTGGTGGGCTGCGGAGCGCGGGCACGAGGGAATAGTAAAGTTGCTATTGGAACGAGAGGATATTGATCCCAACACTGCAGACGCCGAGTATGGCCGGACACCACTCTTGTGGGCTGCGATGGGTAGACATGAGCGAATAGTAAGGCTGCTATTGGAACGAAGGGATATCGATCCCAACACTGCAGACACCGAATATGGTCGGACACCACTCTTATGGGCTGCGGAGCGCGGGCATGAGGATGTAGTAAAGTTGCTATTGGGGCGAGAAGATATTAATCCTGGGGCTGCGGACCCTGGGTCCGGCCGAACACCCCTCTTGTGGGCTGTGATGGGCAGACATGAGGGAATCGTAAAGTTGCTATTGGAGCGAGAGGATATCAATCCTAACGCTGCTGATCTCGAATATGGTGGAACACCACTCTGGTGGAGTGCGAGGGGTGGGCATGAGGAGGTAATAAAGTTGCTATTGGAGAGAGAGGATATCAACCCGAACACTGCAGACACTGGATCTGGTCGAACACCGCTCTTGTGGGCTGCGATGGGTGGACACGAGCGAATCGTGAAGTTGTTATTGGAACGGGAGGAAATTAATCCCAACGCGGCGGATATCGGATATGGTCGAGCGCCACTCTCATGGGCTTCGAGGGGTGGGCATGAGAGGGTAGTAAAGATGCTATTGGGGCGAGAGGATATCAATCCCAACACTGTAGACAATCGACCCGGCCGAACGCCGCTCTTGTGGGCTGTGATGGGTAGACATGAGAGAATAGTAAAGTTACTATTAGAACGAGGGGATGTCAATCCCAACGCTGCGGATATCGAATATAGTCGAACACCGCTCTGGTGGGCTTCCAGGGGTGGGCACGAGGGAGTAGTAAAGTTACTATTGGAACGAGAGGATATCAATCCCAACGCTGCGGACAGCAAATATGGCCGGACACCACTCGGATGGGCTGCGAGGGGTGGGAATGCGGGAGTTGTAAATTTGCTATTGGGACGAGAGGATATCGATCCCAGCGCCGCAGACACTGAATATGGTCGAACACCACTCACGTGGTCTGCGATGGGTGGGCGCGAGGGAATAGTGAAGTTGCTATTAGAACGTGAGGATATCAATCCTAATGCCGAAGACACCGAATATGGCCTGACACCTCTCTGGTGGGCTGTGGCGGGTGGACATGAGGGAGTAGTGGGGCTGCTATTGGAACGAAAGGGTGTCAGTCCCAACACTGCAGACACCAGATACGGTCGAACGCCTCTCTTGTGGGCTGCGATGGGTGGACATGAAGGAATAGTAAAGTTGCTATTGGGACGAGAAGATCTCAGTCCAGACACACCCGACCTCAGTGGTAAAACAGCTCTTGGGCTAGCTGCGTCCCGGGGGCATGCAGGGGTTGTTCAATTACTCTCCGAACCTAAACCCCCCCTTCCCCTCCCGATAAATACCGAAAGGATTCCAGAGCGCCACCCACCTGAGAGGTGGGCCTGCCCTTCACTATTGGGGCCTGATACCCGGCTCCTCCTCTTAAGAGCGGTTCTTCCCTTCGCCATTATATCCTTCTTCGCTTTTCTCTTCTATGTTCTCGCTCTCATTAGCCCCTCCCTTGCCACCCGTTTCACTACTATCACTTTCTAGCTGAATGGTATATTCTTTCATGCTGAGCGGGTAGGGACAGAAGTGTTACTGCTCTGCGCTCGATACATAAGCGTAGGCTCGTACGTGACGTGAGTATAAATACGAATTAGCTCAGGGACTTCCCCTACACCCCTTCATTTTCTCTTTCATTATTTTCTTCTTCTCTCTCACTTAGGCCCTGTTTGGTTTGTGCTGGGCCCATTCAGGACCGTTCCAGTGGGAAACGGTCGGACTTGTAGGAACGGTTGTTGCCAATTTGGTACCATTTGCTTCTGACAAAAACACATTTAAAAAAATTTGGCCCTGGAGCCTTCATGAAGAAATTTTACTAGTGCTTTTAATCCTTCTCAAATTTAAACCTTCTCACAACCTCTGCTACTGGCTCCTACTCCCCACCTGCTGCTTCCGGCTCTGGCTTGTAGATCCAGCTCCTTCTCCCACTGCTAGTATCTGCCGGAGTACCCATCGAATTGTTGGAAATAAAAATAAGAATCAAAAAAAGATGTATTGTTGATATTATAATATTATTATAAAGGAGTTATTCTACAGGATAATAATTATTTTATTAGTATAATAAATATTTGCTCATGATGTTTCTACATGGCAACTGTTTTGTTAGGGCTGTTTGGAAATGGAATGGTATGATAGATGCCTTTTACCGTTGCCAAACGCCCATTTCGTTCTCCCATTTTGGAATGGAAGGCGAACGGTCGTTTGTACGAGTACTCGCGCCGAGAATAAGTCCTGAGACAACGGGCGCAACCAGAATTTCCCACAGCATTCAACCATCACAGTACCACAAGAACTTAAGTCAATGCCACAGCCAAAAACAAAAGTCCCATTACCAGATCCCAGGTTCCTAAAGGGAAGGAGGAGCACAGGTACGCAGGCCACATTATTAATAGCCAGTACAAGTACAGCTGTGGTTGTAATTGGGATTACTACCGGTATTGTGACTATCATGAGGGTTGAATTTCGTTGGGGATCGTGGTTGCGCTCGTTGTCTTAGGACTTATCCTCGGCGAGTATGTGGCAACGAAATGGGCCCAGCACAACCAAACAGGGCCTTAGCTGTGCGATACCTAACGTTGCCACTTGGAGTGCCCTGTGCTATCCCAATGTGCCCAGCACGGCACTACGAAATGCTAGAGTGTGGTGGGATTAGTTGATAGCACAACCTAGTAACAATTCAATTACCGTGGGCTGGTTTCTGTTATTAGGGAAGCAAATATTCAGGTTCTTCAACACAGCAAGAACTTACAAGGATGGGAAATGGGGGATATTCGATGTCGAATTGGGCTTGTATGATAGATAGTTTCTCCATTTTTCTTCTTCTAACGTATTGGACTGGGAAGTGGATCAGACGGAGGGGTGGATTAGTAAAAATGCACCAAAAAAAAACAACCGAAATATGGAAATCGCAATTGACGCACAACACTGAAAAGATGAGATTCAGAAGGGTAGGTGATATCTCTGATAGTATGATACACTATTTTAGATTTGCTTAGTATTGAGCTAAATTCGGAGGGTTTGTTTTATAGAACTTCTCGTAGTGAGGATTCGTGCAAAATTCACATACAAACTCATTCACTTCTGCGTCTTATCCACTTCCCGGCCCAGTACGGTAGTAAAGTCATTTTTATTTATGTGATCTTATGTACTCGGGTTACCGTAGAATTCCATAAATAAGCCGCGCGGATTATGGATTATCTAAGGGCTTCACAACCGGGGGGCACTCTAGAGGGTGCCTGAAAACTAGCAAAACATAAGGCTGGCGAGGTATTGAACCCACAGTAAGCTCGAAGTGAATAAAAGCCTATATATAAAAAAGGAAAGTATAATAGCTCAACGTCACTTTGTGGCCCAACGAAGCTTTTTAGCTTGAAATAAAATGTTAACAGGAATTAACCGTCTATCATTGTCAATTGAGGATTGATCGATGTTATTAATCCCGATTAAACTCTCTATAGCCCAAATCAGCTACTCGTACAAAGTGATGTGCTAGAAGCCTATTTTTCGTCGACAGTTATGCCAACACCAATACTGATAACCAAAATGGAGGAATATTTGGCCTAACCGCGGAGAATAGGAGGCCTAGTATGATATCTTAAACAAAGAGAGGCTGATCTAAGGGTTAGGGTTTGGCCAATTCAATAAATTTCATTATAACTAATAGGAGTCTTGCCGATTAGAGGTGTAGAATTGCAAGGTGCTCAGGAGTACCGTATCATATTTGGTTGCCTTGCATCTTTTGTGTTTGGTTAATTTTGTCCAAGAACAATACTATGAATGGTAAGCCGCAATAATTAGTTGAGCCACAATATTTGTTCAGCCACAATATTTTGTTGAGCGGTTAGGCACTCTCCGGGACACCTAAGGTTGGAAAACAGACGCAATTGCACGGTCGAACGCACTCCAGTTGCCACAGTAACAACGTGGGTAAGGGTTACTGGAGTCGGGGGCTCGCACCCACTCCTCGAGCGCAGCCTTCTGCACGCACTTCGCTTTGAATTTGGAGGATAAACAAATGATATGATTGGAGGATTTCAATGTCGTAACCAAAACCCTACTCAAACACACCGAACAATGTAGTACCCTAGATAGTCAAAATCCCGAAATGGAAAAAGTGCTTAAAATAAATATAAAATAAATATTATAAAAAATAAATAAATAAGAATACACCGAAAAATCTCTCACTATGATGGAGAATAATCATGCTTGCTAAGAAATTGAAGTGCGGGAGGCAACAGCTGCAAAACCTCGCTCTTTTTCCATCTTGCACTTGGTTTACAATTCGCTCCCGCGGAGTGCGTGCAGCCAGTGCAAAAATCTCGATATTTAGAGTATCCCGATCCTACGTGTCTCTCCAGCCCATGGGATACGGGATGGTGTGATGCAACGTTGAATAGCAAAGGAAGGTTTTTTTTTAAAATAATAATAATAATTGTTTATTCTCTTGAGGTTTTCTGTGGATCATCTCGTCTGCCCTTACACTACCGGTACTCAAGTAGGTAGACTATGATACTCACCTCGCTGGAGCTAGCCATAGGTCACGTGGACCACGACTCGAGAAAATGCACGCTAAATGACCCTTCCCTTGTTCACGTGACTTATGACTAATCCTGCCAGGTGAGTATCATATACTCTGACTAGAAGCGCTCCCCCGTCCTCTTCATCCAACATTCTCTCGAAAACCCTCGCCTCCCCTCTCCTCCTCCGCCCTCGCCGCCGTCTCACCCTCGCCCAAATTCATCTTCCTCCACCTCCCACCAGCCACACTTTTTGCCTCGCCCTTCCTCCCTCCTCACTACTCGTAGCCACACCCTTCCCTCTCCTGCCACTTCCCCCGCCCAGATCCCTCTTCCTCCCCCCACCAACGCCTTCCTCACCTTCTCACCGGGAAGGTTGCCTGGTAGTCTAACCCGAGATGCAGAAGACGTGAGTGGGCGTTGCAATGTTGCAATAAATACTTCAAACAACTACGGGTCCCTGCTATTTTAGCTTCCTAAGTCATTCAAAACCCCCCCCTCCCTCCCTCCCTCCCTCCCTCCCTCCTTTCAATTCCCATTTTCAGAAGCCCCGATTCAACCCCCCCCCCCTTCTAACTCCCTTAGGTTCGATTACCGAAGGCCTTCTTTGCAGCGCTGGGGGGCTGTAACTCAACTCAGGACCTAGGATAATATTTGACCGGTATCACGATACACCACAGACCGCCACGGAATCCTCGGCATTTATCAACGCTCATGCATCAGTGCGTGGAGTGGCGACATGAAAGTTACTGGACATTGTCTGAATTAGATCTGACGCGAAGAATGAAGACTATTGTATGATCAGAACGGTACAAGTAATAGCATCCTTATAACTCGCAACAACCCAAAATGTCTACCAGAAACTTGTAATAAAAAAATAATTCTAGTTGTCTCGTCACTTCCATGTCGTCGCTGTACATGTACCATATATCTAGCGTAGATACATAACAGTTTTGCAGGTACCTACTCTGCGGTTATCTACAGGGAAGTAGTAAAATGGTGGAGAAAAATTAAAAGGGCAATAATCATCAATGAAGAAATCTCTACTCCGCAGAGGGGCATGGCCGGCAGTAGTCCGGTCGGCTGGATGGGCTGAGAAGAACCTTGAGGTAAGGATGGCATAGGTGGGGGGCGCTCCGGCACTTTGCCGACATCTCCTGGGACCGTAAGGGAGAGTTTGGGTTTGGAGAGTAGCTCCACAACACCGGCGTGTCCTCGGGACATAGCTAATTCAATGGCTGTTTTTTCGGTAGAGTCTGGAATATTGAGGCTGACATCGTGCCGCTCTAATAGCAATTTTACCACCCCCTCGTGCCCGCTCTCCGCCGCCCATGAGAGCGGTGTCCGATCATATATGGTGTCTGTAGTGTTCGGATTGGTGTCTTTTCGTCCTAGCAGCAACTTCACTACTCCCTCGTGCCCGTCTTCCGCAGCCCAGGAGAGTGGTGTTCGTTCAGAGAAGGTGTCTGCAGTATTGGGATCGATATCCTCTCGCTCTAATAGCAACTTTACCACTCCCTCATGACCACCCCTTGCACTCCACCCTAGGGCTCGACCATATCCGATGTTTGCAGGGCTGCGATTGATATCCTCGCGTTCCAATAACAACATTAGTACTTCCTCGTGTCCACCCTTCGCAGCCCACCAGAGGGGCGTTCGGCGATATCCGGTGTCTGCGGCGCCGGGGCCAACATCCTTCTGTCGTAACAGTATTTCCACGACGTCACCATGGCCTCCAAGAGCCGCCCATGAAAGAGCCGTCCGACCATTGGTATCTACAGCGTTAATGTCCCATCCTTTCTCCGCCAACAAAGCAGTAACCACCCTCGCAATCCCGAGAGATGCCGCTCCATGGAGCCCTGTAAAGCCCGTAGGGGAACTTCCCCGATAAGGGCCCAGCTCCCACCAAGGTATGATCTTATGGTAATGCAGCAAGAGCAGTCGAGAGGATATATGCTCTTCGAATCCGACTAGAAGGCTGAGGGCAAGGCGAATCAGCCCCTCAGTCTCTTCCCTCCTTCTCTCAGCCTCTTCCCTTCTTATGTGCCTTCCCCAATAACGAGAAGCATACCCGAGAAGCGGGAATGTCAATGGGGCCGAAGTATCGGTCGGCGAAAGTTCCCGGACACATCGAAAATTAAGATACGTCAAGCAAACTTCCGCTATCATGGAGTGTGGACTTTGGAACACACTTTGATTGCTAGACAGATAATCTTTCAAAGTGGAGTGGACAAGCTGGACGGTGGAGGAAGATTCCGTGATAAGACCCAAAGAACATCTCAAGATAGTTCCAATTTCAGGAACATTTTCAAGATCCAGATCTGCGGAACCTGTCTTTACTCCTAAGGCATGGCACAGCTCGCGACTCTGTAATGGGCGCTCCGAGTTTGACACCCACATCAAGGCGGTCATACCGAGTCTCGGTCTATCCCCATTCTGTGCCATCATTCGAGCTAGGGTTGTTCTGTACATATCGCTCAGATGGTTGCCCTTGATCATCTCCTTCAACTTTTGTCTTCTCTCGGAGATGGTGACCCCTCCCAGGATAGCGTCGATGGTTAATGAAACGAGGAGGAATCTACGGATAATGAGTCAACATAAGATCATGCATGGAATGGGGACTGTGCCTGTACATACATTTCAGAACTTTCTGGAATAATTCTTAGAATATCTGCCCGTAAGGTATCGGACATGGCCTCAGGATCGGGGTCCATCTCCAACTTCTTCTCTAGGTATATTTTTACATCGTGTGCTTTCGGAATGATCGGTACCGTGAGCCTATTGGCGAAATATTTTGTGATTTCGGCCCCAACATGAGGTCTGCCGGTGACAAATATCCGCGTCCTTGGTGAATCCTTAAGGACATCCTTTATCGACTCAAGGAGCTCTAGTAGATGCTTAGAAGGGCACTCGTCCAAAGCATCGATGCAGATGAAAACCTGGTGGAATGTGGAAACGGCTTGCTTCAACATCTGCACCATATCCGGAAGTCGTGGACCTCTGCCGCCGACCTCCGTTCTCGCTTTCTGAAACGCCGCTTGCACGTGTTTTAGCACCTCGCCTCGAGCCGCAAGCTGTTTAATGATAGCTCCCATGATGTTAGTAGCTGTCAGCTCTTGCCGGTCGCGGAAATCGCAGTAGAACATTGCGATAGCAGTACCGTCCTTGCGGTGGTCACACAGGTTATCGATCACCAGTGAACTAGGATTGCTGGCGGTCAGCAATAATTCCTATTTCTTCCAAATGAGCGCGACGCTTGCCTTAGATACGTCTTCCCCACTCCCGGATCCCCACAGCAAAATAACACAGCCTCGTCTGCCCCAGCCTCGTCACTCCTCCACTCCCGTAGCTGGTCTGTTTCTAAAAGCCAATTCCCCACGCCATCGAGCCTGTCGATTCTCACATCGTGATGCCTTCTCCTGGAGTCAAGTGGTGAGAGCCACTGCATAATCTCTGCGTATTCATCGGATATGATCGTGCCGTTATAATAATTGTTTACATTGAAGGAATTGACATTACCGGTCTTCGAGTACTCAGGTGCTGTGCGCTCCATGGAGACTTGTCAAAGGTGTTGGCCGAAGGTAGATATGTTCGGCACGGAAAACATGGGATGTTTGGGGAGATTGGAGCAGCCCAGTTCGTGAGCGATGCTGCGCCGAGCGCTGTGAGAAAAAAGACCCGTCCAATCGGCACAGGCTGAGTAAACACCCCACATGTATCCTTGTGAGCACACGCCCACCAGTGAAAACGGGCAGCACTAAGAAGCAGGGCTCACCAAGCGAGAAGTGGGGAAAGGCAGACACTCGATCGGTTCGGGGTCAAGTTGGACCGGATAGGAGGATACCAATTGAGAAAGGAACCATTCCTAGAGTTAAAAGAAAAGAAAAAAAACACCTACAGAAAGAAAAGCAGCAGGAAATAGAAAGTCGATGAGGAAATAAGGGAGGGGGAATATATGAGAGAAAAAGTGGAGGTTTGCCATTCTGCGAGACTGTGAAATATTAGGTTTCGGTAAACTTGGGGTGGGTGAAGAGGATGAGGGAATGAGGCTTGGCGGCTGGAAGCAGCGAGGGGTAGAGTGGGGAGTTGGGAAAATGCCCCACTACTCACCCGTCTTTACCAAGAATACTTTCGTGAGCCGCATATTGGGTGAGAACTCCAGCAAAATATCGACCGGCAGAGGTATTCTTAGCAAAGACGCGCGAGTATCAACCTCGTACCGTACTGCGTAAACTAGCAAGAACAGACCACGCGCGAGTACTTGTGCGTTCAAATAGGATTTTTATCCTAATTTTGCCTCGAAATCGCAATAAGACGCCATATTATAACTCTTGAGAGCCAGGACTAAGCTTTTCAAGGCTCTCATTTTGACGCAATTGTAAATTTATGTTTCATCTCAGCCGCATCTTATTTCAAAGTGCTAGCACGTGGCCAGTTCTTGCCGGTTTATGCGGTACCCCAAGATAGAGATGGCCAAAGGTGTTTCCTTCAGTGATAATGTACCAGCGTGCGTGCCATAATAGGGAATATCACAGACACTAGACATAAGTCTCGGTGGTTGCGGAGATCTGAAGGTATTTAGCAAAAGGCGGATAATGGTACTGAAAGAGTAGGAAAAAAGAGGAGAATACATATTATGTGAATCGTAAAGGAGCATGAACATATTTAGTATGATTTCGGACGAAAGGTTGATATAACCAATACCCAGCAACCGCCAGTGATCTCCGGAGGAACGGTACGGCGGGGACGTATGCTGTCGGCTCAAAAGGGACTCCTCGGGGGGGTACAGCCTACCGTAGCGGAAGGGAAGGCTGGTAAATTAGATCGTGGGTAGCCTAAGTTGACTCTGATCCTGTCCTCCGACCTATCTACCGTAGTTTGTAAATTTATCCCCGACCGTATACACAACAATTCGCTGCAACGGTGGACGCCATTGCCATAAGACTTTAGGGTAAAAAGAACAAACTCCACCAACTATAGTACTCGAGTACATCCAAGAGGGTGGCACTCACCGCTGGAAGAATCCCGGGAACGGGCGCAGATCCCGTCCCCTACCATACTCGCCGTGGTTACGGCGAACAGCCGCTTCACCACAGCTAGAAAAGACAATCACCCGGATTTGTATCGGGCCCTCTGCGGGGATGGCGGAAGCGAGCGCTCTATTCCCGGTTACAGAGGTGGGGGGATACCGGTGCGCCGCCGGGGACAGGGGGCCATTCTGCAGAGAGAGGGTAGGTCGGAGGATGCCAACGCCAGGCGAGTGGAGTGATTGAATTGCCCGGCCCGGCGCCAACGACACGAATCACCGAAAGGCGTTCTGGGCGGGAAAATTATCCGATGCCATACTAGATTAAGCAGCGGTATAACACTGCGGGGGTGCTATTTGCTGAGACGGCACGTCAAGTTTCTTTTTGAGCCGGGGAGGCCGGCGGGGCTTGGTTGTTAGTGAAAATGGTGAGGAAGGTTTTTATGATGAGACTTAAACGACGGGGCAATGACATGGTGTTCACCCCAACTACTGCTTCAAACTTCAGGCTTCTGGAGGGAAGAGTTGTCAAAGCAGTCATAGTAAATCACTCGCAAATAATCGCTCCACCCTGACGGGCGCTGATGTTATTGTTCTGAATCAACAGCGATTCCCCATCCACAAGCCACTTATATAAATGCTTCCAGGTCAGAGCTACCATCACAGATCTCAATTCTCGTATGATCAATCTTACACAAGATGCACCGCAATCCATCTACCACCTCATAGACCCACTGCGCGTATCCCATTATGGCAAAACTGTGGGATCAAACGGCAAAATATACCTCCCATTAATAGCCTCGGTGACGGTATACATTAACCCAGTAGTTTTATCATAACTTAGATCCTCCGGTCCCTCCGGCAACGCACCACCGGCAATTTTAGCAAGACTGCCAGGAACCCAGGAAATAAGATCACCGTTCGATCCGCCATTGCTCCTGGAGATGTAGAACTTCCCATTGACAGAGTTGACGCCCTGCATGCGGTCGATGTTGACTTGGTACGCCCAAGTGGCGGTGGCGACATTGGCGGAGTCGGTGGTCAATTGGCGATTCGTGTAGTCGATGCTCCAGCGAACGAAACGACGTGGTCCGGTGAACGAGGCGGGTTGGTACTCACCCACGAGGAGGCTGTCCGGTGTCGTGGTGCGGTCCAGGGAAACGAAGGAGAAGCGAATGGCTGGGGAGGGGGGATTGGTCGGGGTGTACGTTCTATTTGAACTGTTAAGCACGAATTCCTGTGAGAACATAACTAAGAAGGGGAATTGTACCGGCTCTGCGGCAAAACATAAGCATAATTCGCCGCTGAGAACCCCCCGCCAGCCTTCCTCCCAATCCCATCTCCCGTCTCAACCTTCCAAATCTGCGTAAGATCAAACACCCTAAACCCATTATCCGTATCCACTATATACAGCGAATTCCCATACCAGGCAATGCCCCCTGAATGCACAACGACAGCCCTAAAATCCGCTGTCCCGGCATTTGAATACGGCTCCACAAGCAAGACATAGCGATAGGCATCAGGACTCTTATCCCTATCCACGAAGGCGATCCTAACACCCTTATTCTCCGCATTGGGGACGTCGCGATGATCGTACCAGCTGACCAGTGTTACGTGCTTGCCCTCGTACGTGCCGGCGTCGTACGCGTCGGCAGAGGTACTGACGCCTTGTGGGTACCAGGAGGTCGTGCCGAAGTCATTGAAGGAGGGGGAGTTCTCCCAACGCGTGGCTTTGTAGTTCATGCCGACCGCGCGCACGTCCTCGGCGACCATGTCATGGTTTGTTGCAGCGAGAACATCGAGAACGCTGGCCTTAGGCAGGAGCTGGGAGAGGGTGGCGATGTGGGGGTTGTATCCGGATTCTTTGAGCTTGAAGTTGGTCTCATCGAGTTTTTGGGCGGTTGTTGCAGCGGGGGATGATAGGAGGAGGAGGGGGAGGAAGGGGGAGAAGAGTAAAGACTGTAGGAGAGATTGGCAGAGCATAATGAACGTAATGTTTTAAGGCAAGTTGCGAGAAGCTACCGAGACTCGATTCAGGAGGATTTCTCCAGCTCTTTAAACTCTCACCAATCCCACCAGCACCTAGCACAGTGCCCAGCAATCCCCTGCCCGAAGGAGCAAGACCTCACAAGAGCACACTCCACCTCACCCCACCCCAATCTGGTCTCGTATCCACCCCCTTCAATATCGGTATCGCAGAAAATCAGCTACGGTACCCTTCATCGCAATAACCCCGGAGAGTTCGCCGCACAAGAAACGAAAACCCCCCTCAAGAGAAACCGGAAGTAGTGTAGTTTAATGGTGTGCAATGTGTGTCCTGTTGTGTAATCGTAGAGGAGCCGGGCATGTTCTGACGTAGTTCGAGAAGACGAAAGTGGCAGCGAGAAGCAGGAGTGGTGGTACAAATGATGCTGGATGGCTGTTCGCGGAATGGTGGGGTGGGGTTGTTAGATTGAATACGAGGTTTTTGCTAGGGGGTGAAAGATCGTGATAATGAGTGCTCAGAGAGTTGTAGGGTGTGAGCAGTAGTCCTAAGTTTCCGGCCCTGAGCGTGCCCGGGATTTGCGTACTCCGGGAAAACCTGGTTGGTAGAGCGGTCACCCAGAGGATTCTCACATTGCAGCGATACGGCGACACCGACCTCAGTAGTGAAGCGGGGGAGGAGGGGGGAGGGGGGATGAGATTGAAGGGTTATAATGCCCTGATGGAATGACATATGATAAGAGAAGAGCGGGGGGCTGAGCGAAAATGTTGATCGCAGGACAAGTGCCATAGGGGCATCCTCCAACTGGAGCAGGCTTTTCTCCCTGTTACCCTACCTTGATGAAATCACCCTTTCGCCCGCCAATACCCCTGTTCGTCACTTGGCAATTTTCATTGTGCCTCTGTTCAAGACTGTCCTCGAATTCTCGTACAAGACAGATGCGCCAGGACGCCGTAATCCCCTCCCGCAGCAAGATGCTGTCTGTTTTTCTTCTCTTGTCCCGACCAAATTCTAGGTTTGCGGCGATCTCTCCACCCCTATCCCAGATGGGGAATTCTCACGAGCTAGCACATTTCCCTGATGTCCAAGTGCGGCACTCACGCTGCCGGCTGCCGGTACCATGCTTTTGAACCAATGTTGTTGCGGCTCCGCCGGTAGAGGCGCACGAGGAACAGGGGAAAATTGGGAAAAAAGGTCTTTCCTTATGTCTCAGACGTCTTCTCACGCCATTACGCCTAGATTAAGCGATGATCGCTGGAATAATTGTTAGTTCTTAGGGTCGGCCATTGGTTTTGAAGGTTGGAACCCCCCCTCAGAGACAAAACTTTATCCTTTTACCCATTCCGCCAGTGGCGGCCGGTACATTTGCTAAGGCATTTCGGTAGGGACTGCAGTATTTGTATAGTACTCGAGTCCTCGAGTACCGGCAGTATCTCTCAGATGGCGAGGTTTAACAGCGTTCGAATTTTGAATACCAGATTGGCTAGAGAGCTAGTACCTGTGCAACACAAGTATCATTCGGTCCGGGGGTTTTTTGAAAAAGGAGGAGCGCGGATGTATTGTCAACAAGGTTCTGTCGTAAACTAGTAGCCAAGGAGATTGCCAGTCCGGCGCAAATTTGAGCCAAGGGAAACTACAGCAGGAACTAATCGACATGAGGGTAGGACGGTGTCTATCGGTGGCCTAGGCCCTCAGGGCTCCACTCTCCTTTCATGTGAATGCCGACGGTCTGCTGGATCTCATAATAATTGGAAACTAGCTGAGGAACATTCATCCAGATTTTGGAAGATAGAATGGAGAGCCCTTGTGCGTTTGTTCTGGGCTAATTGTCATTTTCGAACGCGTGCTTTCCTCGGATGAGGAGGAGAGTATTGGGATAAGCAGCGGGGTAGTGGAATCACTCGAATTAGTAGTTATCCTACTTTTTCGTTATTTGATACCCCTTCCAAGGTATATGCACAGGCCCTGTTATCCCTGTTTGTCCCGATGCTTCACCCTACCCCTCGTATCTATTAGTTGTCTACCATATTATTTAGCAATCTCTTGTATGTGCGCTATGTTTCACCTCTTTCGTTACACTGGTAACTTTAACTGCCATATGATAGGTATGTATTCACGTAAGGTAAACCTCGTGCTACTCGTAGGAGGTTGAAATTACTTCTCGTACAGGCAGTATCATAAGGTCCGGCCTCTTTTCTTTTTCCGTTTGGACAGTGACCCATGGGGAGGCGAGAATGTCCATAAAACCTTTATAGGACAGGGACTATTTGCAGGGCATTCTTGTTATGGTGTGGGCTCACTTTGCTATGGAATAGTAGTCCAGTGTCGCAAAGAAGGCCTTCGATAATCGAGCTCGGGGGGTCAGAAAGGGGGGGTTTGAATCGGGGCTTCTGAAAGTGGGGATTGAAGGGGGGGGTTCTTTAATATCTTAGTAAGCAAAAATAGTAGAGAATTTCTACTTTCCCCCCAGCTGTGCGAGTATTTATTGTTCAGAAGCAGGGGAAGTGGAGTGCCGGTGCTAGTTTATTTGCTTTCTATGCTACATTTTGCCTGCTTTTCCTATCATTTCATTTGTTTCTTTGCTTCTCACTGCCTTCAGATATCATTGTTTACCGATTTGTTAGAAGGGATTCTAACTTATAAACCCCCAGCCCGAGAAAGCGCATTCCTGGTCCTTCAATCATTTTTGATCGAACCCCCTATCGGAGGGTAGTTTATTTTGGGTCATCCCCGCTGCTCCAGGGGAGGAGAATTTGGGCTACCTAGCATATGATCCGTTGATTGGCTCTTATGGTAATTAGAGGAGAACATCGAATACGATTTTCTGTTAGAGCTCGAGTGGGAGAGCCCCCTAGAATCGGATTCATCCGAGATCGAGTTGGAAGGATGAGTCTTAACTTAGAGTACGATGCGCGGCTACGAACCACTCTGGTTGTATTCGGAGGCATTCAATGTTCAGGGTCTTCACGTTTCTTTATTCTTTGTGTTTACCATATCGGCTATCTCCTCAATCACCAATTAAGCGACTCCATTGTCATCCCTCTCATCTCATACCCATTCGACAGATTCTGCTACCAGGGGGTTTAGTGAATCTGAATATCTGACTGTCCTGGAGCTGGAACTGGCTCTAGGGATAAGTCCACGAGAACGGCCTGTGGCGAAAATTGGTATAAGTGTGGGCCGGTATCGAGCGTCCCTACCTACCAGCGGATCACTGCCGGTTGCGGTCGTGGAATATAACGCATTACCACTTGGGAGAATCGTGATGTATAATAACTCAATCAATTGCTGCTACTACCGCACACTGTATTTTCGCAAACAAACGCGTAGCTCAGTCCGGTTGACCAACAGTAGTCGATGGATGTTAGGAGTTAAATTATGTTGTGTCTCTGCTCGAGTACCCTCCAACCGCTAACTACATTTATCCATCCGTGGGACTGCCAACTATCAGTCCTGATGCCAAATTAAGCGATAAAGCCACAAGGGAACGCAACATTCGCGACCCCATACTCCACCCCTCTCTCTAACGCCCGGAGTGAAAAACAAACTTGCTCAGTCTCGCTAGGATAGCATGCAGCAGGTGCGGAGGACTGAGGAAACGGGAACCACGGTGACCACATCAATCGCTAAAGTTAAGCTTGGGGATCATTCATAAAACTGGAGTTTGCGGGAAGGGCCTCGGTAGTAGCAACGTTTATAGGAATAGTGTTGCATTGGGTGAGAGCTCCATACAAGGTCTAGGTAGCAATCCTCTTAGAGAAAGTAGTTGGATCGCTGTTGCACTAGAGTTCCCGGTTTTGGCGTCTACACTTGGCTCCAGCTTCTTCAACCGTTGACTCGGGCTAGTGGTGTTAGTCGCGACGAGGGAGGGCAGTGGAGTGGCGGAGGTGAGGAGGAGGATAGAGGTAGATTAGAACTGTATTTTGGTTGGAGGAGTGGTCGGCTGGTGAGGCGCGCAGAGGTGTAGGTTGGTGGGGCGGAATAAGAGGACGTATGAAAGGCAGAAATGAGGAGAATACCGGTGCTTTCTGGATTGCGAGAGGCCATTTGGGCTATGGTTGCCATTCATATTGTAGTAGTCTTGGTTCGGTCTGACGCGTGATTGCCGAACGTCGGTGTCTGGTGAAGTAGGGTAGTGGTTAGTGTGATGGATAAGCCCCTGCTGACTAACACACAGCTCTGTAAATCCCGACCCTTCTGATAGGAATGGTGACAACAGGTGAAGTTCCATGATATATTGAGCCTTGCGCCCGAAAGGGGGCCATGGTGTAGGGGGTTTAAAGTCTATGGGACCGAGAGACCTATCACTAAAGGTTTGTCCACAAGTACTCGAGTATCCGGTATTACGTTTATTCCATCCTGGTTGTTAAGCAGCTCGTCTGGTTTAACTTAGTGAGAATTAAATGCCAGCCTATCCCAGTGACTGGGGACTGGGTTTCTTGGACTGTACAGTATTCATAGATGCGTTTCTTTTGCTACATTGCTGTCAACGAGAGGGATCCGGCCGGTCTAGCGGCCTGCTGGTTTCATGGGCGGGACAGCAAGCCCGATAGCCGAGGGAAGTTAGGCGCCTTGCGATACTTAAACCAAGTATTGTAGTGTCTAGTGAGACTCAAGTTTTGTCTGCAGAGGTATGCAATGATTCAACCTGAATAGATACTGTAAGATGCGCTCGGATACAGGGTCTACAGGTACATGGTAGGTTCTTGGGCTACCTTTCATGGGGCACTTGAAGTATGGATTGCTCCTCTGCTAGAGTACTGGTAGCTGTCTTGGAAGAAGTGACATTGAGCACATATGGGTATCACAGAGTCATCGATGTTTACTCAGCAGGAGATGGTAGGGTTGGATTTCAGCTATTGGAGCCGCCCCCTCTTTTTCTTCAGCCGTATTGGTCCAAATTCCATAAAACCTCCAATATCGCCACCACAGTTGGCTACAGATAGCGCATCTACACTCGACCACCACTTCAGACACATCATGTCCTACCGGTACTCAGCATATTCGCATAACACCTCGTTTGGTGACAGTAATGCCAACTGCAATAACGTAACGACTAATAATCACAACAAGATTGTCAATGTGAACAATGTCATAGCCGACGAGAACCTAGAAATTATGGAGTGGCTCTCGCCGCTGGACCCAGGGAGAAGACACCAAGATGTGCGTACACGCAGGCTTGATGGTGTGGGGAGTTGGCTCTTGGGAACAAACGAGTTTCGGGGGTGGAGGAGTAATGAAGGTGAAGCGGATAAGGCTGTCTTATTTTGCCACGGGGATCCCGGTGTGGGGAAGACGTATCTAAGGTAAGTTCCTAATTCATCTAGAGCCAGAAGGAATCACCACTGATATTCAGCAATACTAGTTCGTTAGTGATTGATGAGCTGTGCGATAGACATTGCGAGGAAGACATTGCTATCGCAATGTTCTACTGCGACTTCCGCGACAAAGAGGAGCAGACAGCTATTAATGTCATGGGAGCCATCCTTAAGCAGCTGTTAGCTAGAGGGGAAGTGCTGGAACACGTGCGAAAGGCATTTCAAAAAGCTAAGAAGGAGGTTGGGGGTCGAGGTCTGCGACTTCCAGATATAGTGCGGATGCTAAAGCAAGCGGTTGCCACATTACCTAAGGCGTTTATCTGTATTGATGCGTTGGATGAGTGCCTTCCTGAGAATCTACTCGATCTTCTTGGGTCAATGAAGGATATCGTTAAGGAGTCGCCGGGGGTGCGAATATTTGTCACCGGAAGGCCTCAGGCCGAGGCCGAGATTACAAGAGTCTTCACCAATAGTGTCTTAGTACCCATCAGTCCGAAGATGCACGACGTGGAAAGATATTTGGAGAATAAGTTAGAGAAGGACATAGAGCCCTCTGCGATGTCCGATGGTTTACGAGCGGATATCAGAAGAATTATTCCGGAACGAATCTCGGGAATGTGCGTAGGATCATCCATAGTCACCAGCTCACGCATGATCTTATATTCACTAATCATGGTCTATAGATTCCTCCTTGTTTCTCTAACCATCGACGCTATCCTGGGAGAGGTTAGCATCTCTGCGAGAAGGGAAAAGTTGAACGAGATGACTAAGGGCAATCATTTGGGAGATGCGTATGCGGCAACCCTAGACCGGATGAAGGCGCAGAAGGGGGGTAGATCTAGGCTTGGAATGGAAGCCTTGATGTGGGTATCGAATTCGGAGCGCCCATTACAGACTAGCGAGCTATGTCATGCCTTAGGGGTCAAGATAGGATCGGCAGATCTGGATGTTGAAAACGTTCCTACAGTACAAACTATCCTTGGGTGTGCTTTGGGGCTTATCACGGTTGAGACATCCTCCTCCACCGTCCGGGTTGTCCACTTCACTTTGCAGGAATATTTATCAGGTAATCCAAGCCTGTTCGCAAGCCCACACTCGATGATAGCGGAGGTTTGTTTGACTTACCTCAATTTTCGATGTGTCCGGGAACTTTCGCCAAATATTCGTCCCGTCCCGCCAACAGCCCCCCTTGTTGAATACGCTTCTTGTTATTGGGGAAAGCACATAAGAAGGGATAAGACGGAGAATTTGACTCGGCTTGCGCTTAGACTTCTGGTTGGATTCGAAGAGCATATATCCTCTCACCTTCTCTGGCTACATAATCATGGGGATATAGATTGGCAAAGCGTGTCGTTTGATAGGAGTTCTCCTAAGGACTTCACAGGGCTCCATGGAGCGGCATCTTTCGGGATCGTGGATATTATTACTGCCTTGTTGGCGATGAAAGACTGGAATATTAACACAAGAGATATCGTGGGCCAAACGGCGCTTGCAGTGGCAGCTATAAGAGGCCATGAGGATGTCGTAAGGATTCTATTACAGTTGAAGGATGTCGATCCCAACGCCGCAGACACAGAATATTATCGAACACCACTCGGGTGGGCGGCTAAGGGGGGGTATGGGGGAGTAGTAGAGTTGCTATTAGAGCGAGAAGATATAAATCCTAGCGCTGCGGACGCCGAATATGGTCAAACACCGCTCTGGTGGGCTGCGAAGGGCGGGCATGAAAGAATAGCAAGAATACTATTGGAACGAGGGGATGTCACTCCCAACACTTCAGACACCATATATGGCCGCACACCACTCATGTGTGCTGTGGAGGGAGGGCACAAAGGAATAGTAAAGTTGTTATTGGAACGAGAGGATATCAACCCTAACGCCATAGACGTCGAATATGGTCAAACAGCCCTCTGGTGGGCTGTCCAATGCGGGCGTGAGGGAATAGTAAAGTTGCTATTGGAACGAGAAGATATTACTCGCGACACTGCAGACACCATGTATGGCCAGACCCCGCTCATTTGTGCTATAGAGGGAGGGCACGAAGGAATAGTAAAGTTGCTATTGGAACGAGACGATATCAGTCCCAACGCCGCAGATGCCGAACATGGCCAACCAGCGCTTTGGTGGGCTGTCCAGTCCGGGCGTGAGGGGGTGGTAAGGTTACTATTGCAACGAGAGGATATTAATCCCAGCACCGCGGACGCCGAATATGGCCAAAGAGCGCTCTGGTGGGCGGCGAAGGGTGGACATGAGGGAATAGTCAAGTTGTTATTGGAGCGAGAGGATATCAATCCCAGCGCCGCGGACGCCGAATATGGCCAAACACCACTCTGGTTGGCTGCGAAGGGCGGGCATGAGGGGATAGTAAAGTTGCTATTGGAGCGAGAGGATATCAGTCCTAATACTGCAGATGCCGAATATGGCCGGACATCGCTCATGTGCGCAACAAAGGAAGGGCACGAAGCAATAGTAAAGCTGCTATTGGAACGAAGGGATACCAATCCTAGCGCCGCAGAGGCTGAATGTGGTCAAACATCGCTCTGGTTGGCTGCGAAGGGCGGGCATGAGGGAATAGTAAGGATGCTATTGGAGCGAGAGGATATTAATCCCAACACTGCAGACACCGAATATGGTAGAACACCCCTCTGGTGGGCATCAGGGGGTAGACACGAGGGGGCAGTAAAGTGGCTATTGAAGCCAGACACAATTGTCAGCATTAACACTGTAGCTGCTCAATATAATCCGACACCGCTCAAGCCTGCTGCGAAGGGCGCGAATGAAGGAATGGTAAAGTTGCTATTGGGGCGGGAGGATACCAATCCCAACATTGCAGACACGAGATATGGCCGAGCACCCCTCTCGTGGGCTGCGGAGGATGGTAATGAGGGAGTAGCAAAGTTGTTATTGAAGCGGGAGGATACCAATCCCAACACTGCAGACACGAGATATGGCCGAACACCACTTTGGTGGGCTACGAAGGGTGGACATGAGGGAGTAGCAAAGTTGTTATTAGAGCGAGAGGATGTCAACCCAAACACTGCCGACACGTTATATGACCAAACGCCACTTTGGTGGGCTGCGAAGGGTGGGCATGAGGGAATAGCAAAGTTTCTATTGGAGCGAGAGGATATTAATCCCAATATAGAGGACGCCAAATATTACCGGACACCGCTCATGTGTGTTGCGGAGGAAGGGCATGAAGCAATAGTAAAGTTGTTATTGGAACGAGAAGATATCAATCCCAACACTGCAGACACCGAACATGGACGAACACCGCTTTGGTGGGCTGCGGGGCGCGGGCACGAGGGAGTAGTAAAGTTGCTACTGGAACGAGAGGATATCGATCCTAACACTGCAGATACTCAGCATGGTCGAACACCGCTCCAGTGGGCTGCGGAGAGCGGGCATGAGGGAATATTGAAGTTGTTATTGGGGCGGGGGGATATCAATCCCAACACTGCCGACACCTATCATCGAACACCACTCTTGTTGGCTGCGGAGAGTGGGCATAACGGAATAGTAAAGTTGCTATTGGAGCGGGAGGATACCAATCCCAACATTGCGGACACGAGATGTGGTCGAACACCGCTCTCGTGGGCTGCGGGGGATGGGAATGAAGGAATAGTAAAGTTCCTATTGGGGCGGGGGGATATCGACCCCAACATTCTAGACACTGAATATGGCCGAACACCGCTTTGGTGGGCTGCGAGGCGTGGGCATGAGGGGGTAGTAGGGTTACTATTAGAGCGAGAAGATATCAATCCCAACACTGCCGACACCTTCTATCATCGAACACTACTTGGGTGGGCTGCTGAGAGCGGACATGACGGGATTGTAAAGTTGTTATTGGGGCGGGGGGATCTCAATCCAAACACTGCTGATACCGAATATGGCCGCACACCACTTTGGTGGGCTGCGAAGGGCGGGCACCAGGGGATAGTAAAGTTACTGTTGGAGCGAGAAGATCTCAATCCCAACACTATCGACGCCTTCTATCATCGAACACCACTCTTGTGGGCGGCCGAGAGCGGGTATGAAGGAATAGTAAAATTGTTATTAGGGCGGGGGGATATCGACCCCAACATTTCAGCCACCGGATATGGTCGAACACCGCTCTGGTGTGCTGCGCGGCGTGGGTGTGAAGGAATAGTAAGGTTGCTCTTGGGACGAGCGGATATCAATCCCAATACTGCGGACACCAAATATAGCCGAACGCCACTCTTTTGGGCTGCGATGGGTGGGCATGAGGGGGTAGTAAAGTTGCTATTGGAACGGGAGGACATCAATCCTAACACTCCAGACACTGAATATTGCCGAACACCACTCTGTTGCGCTGCGGGGGGCGCGAATGAGGGTGTAGTAAGGATACTGTTAGAGCGATATGATATCGATCCCAACACTGCTGACACCAAATATGGTCAAACGCCACTTGCGTGGGCTGCGGAGGGTGGGTATGAGGGAGTTGTCAGGTTGCTATTGGAACGAGAGGACATCAATCCCAATACCGGAGACACCTTATACGGTCAAACACCATTATTATGGGCTGCGAAGGGTGGGCATGTGGGAGTAGCGAAGCTGCTATTGGAACGAGAGGATATAAATCCTAGTATTGCAGACACTGAACATGGCCGAACACCACTTTGGTGGGCAGCGGAGCGTGGGCACGAAGGCGTAGTAAAGTTATTGTCGGAACGAGAAGATATCAATCCCAATACGGCCGACACCTTCTATCATCGAACACCACTCTTGTGGGCAGCAGATAGCGGGCATGAGGGAATAGTAAAATTGCTATTGGGGCGGGAGGATATCGATCCTAACTTCGCGGATACGGAGTATGGCCGGACGCCGCTCTGGTTAGCTGCACTGGGCGGGTATGAGGGGGTAGTAAGGTTGCTATTGGAGAGAGAGGATATCAAGTCGGACGCTGCAGATACAAAGTATGGTCAAACACCCCTCTGGTGGGCGGCGGGGGGCGGGCATGAAGGAATTGTAAAGTTGCTATTGAGGCGGGGGGGTAACAATCCTAACACTGCGGATACCCGACATGGCTGGACGCCGCTCTGGTTGGCTGCACTAGGCGGGCATGAGGGGGTAGTAAGGTTGCTATTGGAGCGAGAGGATGTCGATCCCAACACTGCAGACACCGAATATGGCCGAACACCGCTTTGGTGGGCTGCCAGGCGCGGGCACGAGGACGTAGTAAAGTTACTGTTGGAGCGAGAGGATCTCAATCCCAACGCTGCCGACACCTTCTATCATCGAACACCACTCTGGTTGGCTGCGGAGAGCGGGCATGAAGGAATAGTGAAGTTGTTATTGGGGCGGGACGATATCGATCCCAACACTGCGGGTACGGAATATGGTTGGACACCACTCTGGTTAGCTGCACTGGGTGGGCATGAGGGGGTAGTAAGGCTGCTATTAGAACGAGGGGACATCAACCCCAACACTACAGATACCAAATATGGCCAAACACCGCTCTGGTGGGCTGTGGGGGGCGGGCATGAAGGAATTGTAAAATTGCTTTTGGATCGACAGGATATTAATCCCGAAATACCAACCCTCACTGGCACAACGGCCCTTCAGTTAGCTGCGTTCGGAGGACATGTAAGAGTTGTGCAATTACTATACGATCATAGGCCCTCCCCTCCAATCCCAATTGACTCCAACAATGTCTCGGAGGGCTCCTCACCTAGGCTGTCGGCCAGCTCTCTACCCTGGAATCTCCTCCTACCCCTTGTGAGAGTGGTTTTTTTCATTATTTCCTCTTTGATTTTTCTCTTCTATATTCTCCTTCTTATCAGCCCATCCTTATCAGGAATTTCATCACCATCGTTTTGCAGGTGATCGCATGGGGGGTGGGCGTGGACAAAAATGTTACTGCTCTTTATCAGATTCATAAACTCGAGCTCATGTGCGAGCGTGGATGGAAATTAACTCATGGGGCCCTGTGGTGGTCTATGGTGTATAATCTAAACTCCTCCCTTTTCTCTTTGCTCTTCCTTGCCATTGTTCTTTTTCGTCTCTCACTTACGCTGTTCATCACCACTTATCTTCCTTTATCGGGGCCGCTCCTTTTCTTCGTTTTCTTCTCCTGATTTCTTTCTTGTTTTTAGAATATTTTATCGTAGCAATTTATTATGCCCCCCCCGCGGAGTTCCTTCAAGTAATATACCCCTCAACAGGTATCATACCAAAGGTGGCGGCTTTCTGGAAATATCATTTATTCGGTTCCCCAACTAGTAATTCACTAATCTCATCAACTGCTCGCTCATAATTCAGCTTCCATAAACAAAGAAGCAATGATGGGGCCTATCCGCAATCACCCCTAGCCGCAATGCTCAGTGAGGTGCTCACTTTCCTAAGGCACATACCCATCAGAGAGGCCTGTTAGCCGTCTTGCCGATAACTTAAGCACGAGTGCTCGGCAATGATGGCTTCTAGCACAAGTGACAACTTAACCTCGGGGGCCCTAGGGGACCTAAAAAAAACAATATTCTCACAGAATGCAGGGATATCCTGGATGGAAGATAAATACAGTCCTGACTGGCACGATGGAAACGGGATTGATTCTTGAACTTCCTCTTTTTTTTCCCGGTCTCTTAAATTTTGTATTCACTCTCAATGGGATGGGCCATGAATCCCGCCAATGAGAGTCTGAGCTCATGCTCTGTCTGGATATACTCAATGCCCCCCTCCTTGGTTAGCACTCCAGCTTGCCAAACCGAAGAGCGATTTAAGATACCCCCCCCCAGCTCCCTTGGAAAATCTGTAGAGCCGCGGTGGTGTCTAGGAGTACCATATAGTAAGAACAGGAATAATTGAACCTAGCGCTAAGACGTCCGAAATTCCCTCGCTTGGATAGGGGGGCAAGCGCACAGCGACGTCCTAGCGTAAACTTCCGTTATTCCAGTTCTTATAGCATGGGGATTCTGTACTCTACTAGCAGATTTTCAACTTTTTTTCTTTCGTTTTTTATCGCTGGGGGGGGGGGGGGGGGGGGGGGGGGGGGGGGGGGGGGGGGGGGGGGGGGGGGGGGGGGGGGGGGGGGGGGGGGGGGGGGGGGGGG
>Ga0307517_10000299_pt1 | contig 85601 bp, 93 predicted proteins | sample 23_EM_MG_FD_194515 | JGI IMG/M metagenome (GOLD analysis project Ga0307517, IMG submission 194515) | Populus trichocarpa ectomycorrhiza microbial communities from riparian zone in the Pacific Northwest, United States - 23_EM | ecosystem: Host-associated > Plants > Roots > Unclassified | place...
CCAAAACTCCTCTATTGCGGATCACCACGCCACGATGACAGTCAACCATCTTATCAGTCTATCTCCATGGTTGTCATGGAGTACATCAACGGCGAAACCCTTGCGAAAGCAAAGCCCAAAATGAACGAGGAAACAATGAAAAGGGTGTCATTGGAAGTTCAGCGTGCCCTCGCGTTGTTGCACGAACATGGTTTGGTGTTTGGTGATCTCCGCCTACCGAATATCATGATTATGAAAGATGGCAAAGTCATGCTGGTCGATTTAAATTGGGCAGGAGAAGAAGGCCAGGCTAAGTACCCTTTACTAATATCCCAGGAAATTGATTGGCCAGAGGGTGTTGAGCCGTTGGCTATAATGAAACCAGGGCATGACTTAGACATGTGGCACAAATTATTTTCGCTGAAGGCTTGATGGATGTCCTGTCGCAATTCTGTTATTCCTTTTATTCTCTTTCCTTGGAGATCTTCCACAATCTAATCTTATTGGTATTGAACCAGTCACCACATTACTACACAAGTCCGAGGTATCTACCAATGCAATTACACTGGCAATTGCGCCTGCTCAGGCTCCTGTGAGGTGCTAGATGCCAAGAAAAGACGACACTGAAGCTAATTCTGAATCGGTTCCTGAGAAATTATGTGCTCCGCTTCTGACGTTGCTGGCAGCGCAAGTTCTGACGTTGACTCTCCTGTCGTACCCAGTCTGGTTCTTTTTCACCATGATACCAGGCCCCACATGGATAAATAATGTGACCATCTGGAGCCAAAATAGCGGTGTACAGTAACTACTTGGTAACTACCCTCCCTCCTCAACAAAACCATTACTAGTTTGCCCAGTATTTGTTCCATTTGTCTTGGTAGGACTCAGGGCTGCACCAGCTGCACCCCTTGACACATTGGCAGTCCGGTCCTTAGTGCTCAACAAACTCTGGAAGAAGTTCTGCAGAACTTCATGCTGGCTCTGCCCTCCAGGACTTTGACCAGGATTGTTCGACGGCGATACTGGTGACCGACTCGTTGATATATTTGATGGTGATGCTGGACCCAATGTCGACAGACTGGCGGGTCTGCCACCCATTCCCATCGCGGCACTGACAGGTCGACTAGCAAGTCGGGTGGCAGCTCCGAGGACGGCTGGACCTCCTGAAGGTACCATGCCCGCCTCCATCTCGCTTAGCGCACGTTCAACATTCGGTAGACTGAAGCTGCTGCTTCCCAATGGACCGACAATTCCGGCGGCGGCGCCTGCAAAGTCTTGAGGGTTTCTGAATGCTCCTCGAGGATCTCTGTCTGTCTTCTTGGCATTTTCGTCGTAATTCTTGGCAAGGAACGCCTGTTCTGGTGTGGGGTTGTTGAATGGAGGTAGAGGGTGCGGCTAAGGAACAGGAAACAACCATAGTCAGAATCAGTCATGATGAATCAATTCTTTCACCACCTTTGGACCTTGATCTGGCACAAGACTTGCGTATGCCTTCTTGGCACTTGTTTCACTGCTTGGTTGACCATCTTCACAAGCCAAATCCCTTTCCCAAGCTTCGCCCCACATTTTTGCATCAAATCCATCCCTAAGGACTGAGATTTTCCCCCAGCTGTCCCATCCTGCCGGCACAACGATACGGTCACGGTCTAGGGTATTAGGCTTATGTGTGAAAGGGAATATTTTGCGAACAGGAGCTTGCACTTCTGAAGATGCTGCCATGTTGGGAGACGGAGCCGGGGGCATAAACAACAGGTGTAGAGCATATTGCCGTAGTATCTGCAATGTTGAAGGCACAGGAGTCGTATAGAATAAAGCGGCGCCGTCTATCACATTCATCAATATCCGAATTTCTTCGCAAAGTCGAGAGAACGTACACTTCAAACATATCGTCCGAAGCACTTGCATAACCCCGTCTGTCCGTTCTTCCCATTCACCCCCCTTCCCTTTCACCATGCTTCCCATTCCAGAAGCACCAGCAACAACATCATTTCCCTCATCTATCAAGTCAGCTTTCGTACAAGCAACGATGATAGGAACGCCAGCAGAATTATGTGAAAAGGTTCCAGATCCCAGTGGAAGTAATGTACTAGAAAGCGTTGCATTCGATGCAGGAAGAGGATCAGAGGACGGTTCCATATAATGTTGAAGATGTGCTTGTACTTGAGAACCGTCAATAAAGGAAGGATTATTGTGGGTATACTCACGTCTCTCGCGACATTCCTCTCGCACAATTTCCAATTCACGAGATGCATCTCCTTTCGCCCAGGTTTCCACCAAGGTCAACCAAGTTTCAAGTTCTTCGACAAATGTCCATGGTCGCGTCCAGTCGAGGACAATGACAACGAGGGTTGAAGGAAGAGTGAATCGCGGTGGTAAAAAATGAGGTAATAGGGCTGTGTACGCTGGAGCCGAAGTTGGCACAGTATACAGTGAAAGCCTTGCAAGGGTGTCTACAACAAAACCATAAGTACGCGCCATGCTAGAAAACCATAAGCAATATTGCATACCTTCATCCGACTCGTCTCGCACGTCGGCAAAATCATAGCCAATTGCAAAGTCGGTTTTCTGACCATCCTTTGGGTCCTCAACTAGGGGTTTGTTCAAAAGCGCTGAAGCAATAGCCGACTTCCCTGATGATGGTTGGCCGAGAAGAAGAATCTGTTTTGCGGGTATTGAACGCGATGAGGATACAGAGTCAAGAATTGAAGACCAGAGATCGTGCGGGGGGACCTCTGGCGTTGAGGAACGGGAGTTGTCCATATCAGTGGTGAGATCAGAGAGTGGTCACACTGCTTGGCACAAACGATGGCGACGATCCCACAACACACACTTCAGGAATCTCCCAACTGCCGTTCAATTACGATTTCAGATTGGACAATTGCAGCTTCCACAAACCCAATTTCTAACGCGCAAGGATGCGATGCTCTGTCTTCAGAATTAGGATTCCCAATCCCCGAGATGACATTCGGAAATAATTTTTTGTCACTGTTCCATCAACCGTCGGGCAAAGCGTATGCATTCACCACAGCAGAGGCTTTGAAACAAGTCAAGAATGGTGAGCTTGGAGAAGGCGATGGAGGAGTCAAGGTCGGCTATGCAGACAAGTGGATGGAGAGCAGGCAATTACCCGACCCGTTTCTCATGAGATAGAAAGCTCACAATCCTTAGCAGAACAGATCCATCTTCCACAGTCCCAATGCCAACGACTGTGCTGGCGAAACCTTACGATTGGACCTACACAACCACATATCCAGGTAATGACGCCAGAATCGATACATCAGCAGATATTTCCGCCATGAGCAGTCCAGAACCTGTGGACGAACCCACAATGTCCTGGAAACCAGCCGACCCAGAAAACCCGTCCAATGCGATCCCACTTGCAGAATTATCCCGTCCAGATCCAATTCTTTTCTACGCCGAGATTCCTCTTTTCGAAGACGAACTCCACGACAATGGATCATCTTCTTTACTTGTGCGAATAGTAAGCTTTGTATCCCAGATAGACGGCATCCCATTCTGACATGTTATTCCAAGCGTGTGATGCCCACTTGCTTCTTCATACTCTCTCGTTTCGCTCTTCGAGTGGACAATGTCCTTTTCCGAAATTTTGATACTCGAATGTATCATTCTTTCTCTTCTACCCCTCCTCTCCTAGTCAGAGAAATCGGAGGATGGGAAGCACCCTACGAACGCATCCAAAGGGTACGTCTAGTTGTTCTTCGTTCCGATTCCTCGCGATCTCATTGTGACCTGTACCAGCATCTTCCTCGCCGCGACGATTTGACTCCTCTTACTGATCCTACTTTCGTCGCGAAGGTTCTGACCGAACTACCAAAATACATGTCTCAGAAGGAAGGAGCCCAGACTGGTTGGAGAGGCATTGGAACCAGAAGTCAAATCGCACAGCTGAATTGAAGTTGCTTAAATTGCAATTGTATTATACTCCAGCGGGAAGCCACAGCACAGTTGCAAAGACCCAAAAATGAGAAAAGGTGCTAGCTCTGAACATCATATAATCTACATCAGCTTTGCCTCCCTCTTAGCCTGCTGCACTTGGGCAACCCGTTGACTTCGAAGGGTCATATGTGTCCCTTGAGTGGTTTTCTTTCCACTTGGAGGTGGATTCGAAGGGGCGAGAGTGGATTGAGAAAGTGATATTTTTGTTTCATCTGAAGCGAAGCCAGGAATTCGAATATTATGGTTTCTTTCTATAAGAAACACAATTAAACCTCATTTCTTTGATAGTGGCAAGTCAAAGGTACCTAGATGAAGTTGCAGATCCTTAACTTCAAGAGTTTCTGCATTTCGATGTTTTGCTAGTCGGCAGGAAAAATTCGTGACCGAATCAATGAACTCGTCAGCGACAGACAAAAGCAACTTTAAAAACGAATCAATCCAGCAATGCAGATAACGAAATTAATGCGTACATCCTCCACTTCGGGTTCCATCTTCACATTCGGATCAACGCTCGCCACCAAGTCCTGAATCGTCCTCCTCATACTCTGATCACCCGGCGTATTCTTCCTCCTTGCTCTGCTATCATCTGCTGTAAGGATTGCGGGGTCGTCGGGTGGCCGAGCGACCTGGGCTGGTGTGCCACCTAGGCGTCCTCCTACAACACCACCGGTAAGCGTCGGACGCGTCTGAGGCCACTGAACTGGACCAGGATTGGTAGTCGTAACTGTTTGACTGTAAGAAGGATAACGGTCTGCAGCACTAGTGAGAGTTGGGAGGGTATCAGAACTCGAGGGCTTGATGGCAGTGGGCGTTGGAGCCGCGGCCTATATGAAAATCGAAATTAGTCCGAAGACGGAGTAGATAAAATAAAAGACTTGCCTTTGCACTAACGCTAGCTGGAGCAGGAGTTGTTGAAGCAGATGCGCCTTTGTGAGTATCCGCAAACTCTTTCAACTAAATATAAATCAGAGAAAATTCCAAAGACAGGGATTCTGTTATGCACCTGTATAATCTGGTTCTGCGTCAACTTCCCCTGCTGAACCAACGTTGTCATGTTGGCCAATAAGAGATTCGAAATCTTCTCATTTGATAGTGGTTCGCCTGACTGGGACTTGAGAATGGCTCTGATCACATTTTGTGTCTCTTGTGAACTGGAGACAGCACCTGCTTGTTGGGCAGGACTGCCGCTTGAGCTGGCGTTTGTATTGTCGCTCATGTTCGTGGCACAAAACTCAAGACGACGGGCACTAATGAATATTTGAATCAAACCTCGGAGTAACATTTGATAAGTGGTCACATATTTGTCACGGTCACCTTCGATTCTGTTTCCAGCCAATTCAAGTTGTAAACCATGGACGTTTCAGATATCTTGGCAGCTCATGCAGCAAAGCAGTGAGTTTTTGTAATCACACCCTATGAGATAACTCTTAAAATTTGTTCAGAAATACTGTGATCGTTGAGAAAGACACACCTCTCGACATCGACACCGGTCTCCTGCTAGTTACAGACCTAAATCCAATAGAAGAAGAACGATACAAGTACGGAACATATTTTTGATTACCCTTAAAGGTACTTATATTTTCTAACTAGCGAAAATAAGGAGGAATATCTCCAATCTTTAGCACGAGATGGCGTACAATCCCTCATAGCGGCTCTTTTCTCTCTACCAACAAAATCTTCACCAGAAGGACCCTTGGCAATGCTCCCTCCGCCTGTATATCAACTTCCTCGTGCTAAACTCCTACCCAAACCTAAACCCCCTACAAAATGGGAGAGTTTTGCCGCCGCCAAGGGCATTCAAAAGAAGGTCCGGGAAAAGAAAATTTGGGATGAGGAACAACAAGACTGGGTCAATCGATGGGGAAAGGGTGGAAAGAACAGAGAACTAGAAGACCAATGGCTACATGAAGTCCCTGCTAATGCTGGTAGGTTTTCTCTTCTCTGACGCTAAAGAATAGGGCACTAGTCTCACTGATTTTTAGCTGTAGATTATGACCCTCGAAAAGCAGCTCGCGACGGGCGAAAAGAAAGGATAACAAAAAACGAAAAGAAACATCAACAAAATACGGCTCGTGCATCTGGGATGGCTTCTGCGAACTCAAATAGTAACCCTGTTCAAAACCGTAAAGCAGACATCGAGAGAACACTTGCAACAACCCGAATGAGCACCGCCAGCATGGGGAAATTTGACAATCGGCTAGATGGAGAGAAGAAACTTCGTGGTGTCAAGAGGAAGGCATGTCATGGATCTCATTATAAATGAGCCGGCAAGTACTGATCTATGTTTTTCAGTTTGGGCAAACCGAAGTCGCTTTAGAGACAGAGAAAAAGGAATCTTTGGATCTTCTAGCAAAGATGGAAAGTGAAGGCAAAAAGATGAAGGCCTCAAAACCAGAAGAGAGTGTTCTCAATGTGAGAAAAGCGATCAGATCTGAGAGGAAAGGTCGGGGTAGAATCTCACTTGGTCGTTCTTCAACTGGTGGGAAAAGGGTAAAAACAGGCAAGAGCAAGCGCTAGGCCCAGATTTACATAGATGCACAATGTTGGCTACTATTAAAGTGCTAAATAGCTACAAAAGCATGGCTAATAGGCACAGGTACAAGCAATAAGGTCCGCGGTTTTTATAATGACAGTGGAGTCGAAAGAACGATTGCGAGACTACTTAGTAGGGTCATTAGGCAGACGATCCAACTTCGCCTTGCCCTCATCAACCCACTCCTGTTTAATCAGCTTCTCCTTTTCTGCATAATAAAGCCGATAAACCAGCTTTATTGTCCCTTCACTGACACCTGCCACTGCACTTATATCTCTTACCGACTTCACTTTGCCCAATAGATGACACGTAAAGTAAATCGCTCCACCAGCAATCGAGACAGGACTCCGCCCATCAGCGATACCATGCTTCCTTGCGGCAATGATAATGTCGGAGCAAATGGATTGCACCTGGGCAGGTAGATCGAGGTGGTTGCAATAACGAACGAGCAAGTTTTCGGGGCCCGAGGACGATGTGTTCGGGCTGGTGGTGTTTGTTGATGCACCAGGAGCCAGGTTAAACGCCTGTTCCAACGCTTTATAACATTGACCCAACACCTTTTTGGATACATGCGTAAGGTTACAAATCTCACGGAACGTCCGCGGTACATGAGCCTGCCGGCATGCGATAAAGATGCAAGCAGCTATGACTGCGTCGAGAGGCTTGCCACGCAGCAGTTTCTCCTCGTCGGAACGCTTATATAGCTGCTTTGCGATATCGCTGATGGTTTTTGGTAGCGAAAATTGATCGCACCAGTTTGAGATGTCCCGGAACGCGGAAAGAATGTTTCGCTCCGAACGAGAGTTCTGCTGTCGGGATGCAGCACGCTGAAGTTCGCGGGCGATGCCTGACCCTCCATCTCGGAAGCTGATAACAGTGTCCAACTGTTCTATTCCTTCCATTAGAGGGTCCGAGGCAGCACCGACACGAGAAGGATCATCTCCTTCATCGTTGGCGAACGTCTAAACAAGAGATAAGAAGTAACACGTGTAGAGAGAGGGTACCAGGGATGACAGAAAATTTCAGACTTACCCGCCATTCGCTTCTCGTGTCGACAATTCGGTCACCCAGAACAAGCCCGCAGGCACCACATACGAGGTCTCCGCTACCAAACTCTTCGACGATATGGGGATTTGGATCTCTGCAGTCAGGGCAGATGAGGCGAACAGCCAGGTCTGGGCCAAAAGTGAGCTCTTTTGGGGCTTTGGACTGGGGAGCTGCTAGAGGGAACGGTTGCGAGTAGGCCATATTCAAGGTCGGGCAGCGGAAACTCGATGTATATTGTAGAGCAAATCTATGAGACTTTTTGTTGGCGACCAAAGTACAGTCAAGTGTGTAGTCTATTGTCTTGTAGGAGCGCGTTCGTGGCACAATTCGCTATACAAAACCCACCAGAAGCCTTCAGCGCTCAATAAGCGGCGACAAACGACGGCAATCTGCTAAACAACACCAACGGCGTCGGCGAGACAGTGGTGGTCAGAAACAAGCAGGGTTGTGGGCTGTCATCACTGGACAAAGCACAGCATTATGTAATTTTTGGCACGTGATATTATTTATTAGTAATCATTCCACTGCAATACTATGCGCTAAGATCTTGAAATGTGCAGAAAAAATAAAGGAGACGGACCTTTGGCTTTCGCTTTCATTTTGAAGTAATCTTCATGCAGTCCACACTCAGTTTTCTCCCTCCCAGCCCACCGACCAGCACGCTCCTCCTGGCCTTCTCCAACCTTGCTGGTGCTGTGCCAATCGCCAATGCTGCGATATCCCTGGACGAGTAATTTATTCCGTGGAATATCGTATTGGTTGATATACTTTTCGACGTCCTGAAACGACCAAGAACACAGCGGATTAAGTTTTAACAACCCGGTCTCATCCACTTCAAGGGGTTGAAGTAGACTCCGTGCCGCTCCTTGTGATGCACGTCTGCCAGTAATGACAGACTTTACGCATAATTTATCATAGGCTCGTTTAGAAGGCTCGACCTGATAGATAACATGGTCAGGATTGCAGTATCGCCTGAGCAGAATCACCAACGAACCTTGACGAGATAATCGTACCTACTCTCATCGGTTTCCCAGAATTTCTGCCCAAACATCTGCTCGAAATCCTCCACGGTATTACAGCCGTATGGTTTGAAAACGTGAACATCCACACCATAACGTTTCTTTACGTCCGCTACGAGCTCGTGTGTTTCCGAAAAGTGGTAGAGTGTGTCCAAGAAGATGAGGGGTGGCCTATCGTTTGGAGATTCGACTAGTTTTGAAATCATATCCATGGCCACGAGGCCTGTAAGTCCAAATGCCGTTGTCTGTGCAAGATTAGGGAGATGCCCGATTGCCCAGCGGATAATTTCCTGGGGTGGAAGACTGCTTAGATACGCATTTATTGTTGCTAAGTCTTCTGAAGATAGAGGTAGTTGGAGGGGGATTGTCCCCGAAGTCGATGTTATATCTATGGTGGAGGAAGCCATCGATTTGGAGAATGTGGTTCAAGCCCTGAATAAGGACAAAGCTTATATATATTCTTCAAAGCGTCATGTGAGGAACTTAAAATTCGCAACTTATCCTTGATGCTTAAACACCCGGAATAATTCAGCAAGGATGGGGACGGACAGCCCAGTGATTGAGTCTAGTCGTGTGGTTGGTTTTGCTTGGACCACGAAAAGTCGTATCTGTGTTTGAACAGAATTCAGTATCGAAGCGTTTGGTTTGGGCTGCAAGCAAAGTGAGAGAAATATTTCGTCTTGGATGATATCAAAACAAGGGCCTGAGCCTAGAGTTACGGGTCATAGTTGGTAGAGCCTTATAGGGACCGTTGCTGGGCCTGAGGGAATACCGCGAATAGGCGGGGTCATTGAGGCGATGGCCTTACTAATTGTAGGGATGCGTCGTCGTTATATGAGTTCTCGACAGGATCAAAGCTTCCTCAGACTATTGACGATGAGATGAGACTCTTTTTTTGAAGATGAAGTCAAGTTCTTATACTTTGAGTTGTCATTGACTTGATAAACACTCACCTGAGCGTACACATCGTGGCAGAATAAATTTATGAAACAGCTGCTGCCCTGACAATATGATTGTCGTTGTCAGTCGTTGTTCCGGACGTTAAGACAAGAACCTGGCGTCTATTACGTAAAGCATTTTCAACAATTTAGCACTCAACTCCGTCGACGCCGAGTCCGACGACGAGCTCAGCCTCTCAGCTGGGATGAACGGAGTGCGTAGATTCCTGGGGTCAGCAACATCCTCTCCCCAACAACAACCACAACCTGAGATTCTTCCGTCCTCAATCCCTAAAGTCGTCCCACTCAGTTTCTCTTCAACACCGAAACAGTCTTCCGCTCCACTCAGTTCGGACATTCCTTCGCCTCTACAGCCAGAGTCCAATTCAAAGTCAACTCCATCTCTGACAATAAACAAGAAAGAACGTCCGAAGCAAGTGTCTCTGAGCCAGTCAGCCGCCATCTCAGATGATCCGTCAGGCTCGAGTCCAAATTCTACACCTCTGAAATCCGCTACGAGTAGTAATGCAACGCTATCCCCTCAGCGATCCGATATGTCATCCCTATATTCTTCCAATTCACGAATATCAGATCCTGGTTGGAAAAGGGATTCAGCGAATCTCACAACAAGAGACGAACTCCTCATAAGTCTCATGGCTAGTGAGGCCGCAATAGACTGCCGAGAATTTAACATTTTAGGAACGGAAGAGTTTGAGGAATTGAAAAAGGTGCGTGGTAAGCCAATCAACGGATCTCATTTTCTATACAAATCCAATTGCTTTAGGAGCACCAAGTGCTGTCATCGCGTCTGGTAGCGATGAACAGGAAGCTGGCATTGGAAACCAAGATTCGGGATGCAGCGCTTAATTTATCCCGTGTGAACGCTGCTCATAGGAAGGTTTCGAAACAGACAGGTGAACAGCTGGAGGCTGCCAATAACCGTGTCGAAACTGCGCAGAAGGAGCTGTGGAGAACATCTGAAAGTTCAAACGAGGTGTACAGGCGACTCATGGAACACCGTGCTGGCGTTTTGAGCTATTCATTCAGGAATCTAGAGGCGAAAATGACCGAAGACTCGAAATACGATTCATGGAGTAGAAGTACACTCATAAGCAGCGTTTCCCCCTTTTCCATCCCCTCCGTTTCTAAAACGTCGCGATTCGACGGTGCACACCTGTTTGCTGGCCATGCTGATACTATTGTGCCACGGCCAAAGTTGTCTGCGGACGCCGCTATAGCAGAGCTCGCGAGGGTTGAAGAGAAGCTGAAGGAAGCAAAGGAAAAGCTCGCGGTTGCCAGTAAGAAGCAGGGTGATATGACCAGAGAATTGTTGATGGTGAGGCTCGAGAGGGAAGAGGTGGAAACTACGTTAGGGATGGATCTACAGGCTGCAGAAGAGACTATCATTGCATTGGAAAAGGAAATACCACGTCTCGAGGAGGTTAACTTGGAGGTGCAGCGATTAAGGCAGGAGAAGGGTGCTTGGGAGGTGGAAAGGGCGCATTTGACGGAGTTGATGGGACAATCACCAGCCATAGAAGAAATCGAAGCTGGGGTTTCTGCACTTCGGTTGATGATCCAAGACTTTGGCATCGGATCAGTTCCCCGTGAGCCTTCCTTGCTAAATCTCCTGAATTCAGTCGCTTCGCACCTGGAGATGATGCATGCGAAGGTGGAAGAATGTCTTGAGGCAAAGGCTGAGTGGGGCTCTATGAAGGGGAGGTTGGAAGATGGGGTGCGTGTGGGGTTAGATAAACAAGCGGTGCTCACAATGGAGCTGGAAGATGCGAGGAAAGAGCGTGATGCCCTCAGAAGGAATTCGCCCTTGTTGGATATTGGGACAAAGGTATGTGTTTGGTTTGATATTTTCCGTGATCATTGGTTATGAACGATTCTTTTATCCAGTCATCCAGTCACCTGCGTACACATTCTATTAGCTTGTCTTCCGAAGACAGTGACTTCAGCTTGTCTCACACCATTGCTATCCTCCAACCTATATGGGCAATCCTGCCGTCACCGGAAGCTCGGGCAACGAAGTTGGGAGCTAACTCCAACAACAAGAATTTCCGAGCCGGTTCTCCAGTACACAACAATTCCGGCACGACTGCCAGTTCTCTCTCCGAGTTAGACGTCCGTTCTCTGAAGACCCTCTACGACTCACGACATATTAGTGGTAGCCCGTCCGCGTCATCGAATGGCAGTGAACCATTCAGTATTGAGGCCCTTGCGCAGCGGGTTCAGGCGTTGATTAATGATGATAAGGCTCTTATTGAGAGGCTAATCCGGTTTGCGCAAGCACACGATTTATTGAAGAAGAATGCGGAAAGAGCACAGAAGCTAGCACAGGATGGAAATGCAGCTTTGGAAACATACCAAAAACAAGTGAAGACGTTAGAGGATAGGAACATATCGTTGTCCGTTCAATATTCTGGGATGTAAGTCCTATCCTTTCCGGCGAGAGAAAGCGCACATTGACTTGGTTTACAGGCAAGAAGAAATCGACAGGTTGCAAGACGCGATCGAGCGTATGACAGCAGACAAACACGAGTTGGAGGGTCTTGCGGCCGAGCAAGCAGACCAGGTTCAACAACTTACGGAGGCGAATAATGTGCTGAGTGCAAAGACACTGCAGCTCGCAGATGATGCGGCTCAGGCACCTGAGATGGTTCGCAGGCAAATGGAAGGACAACTATCGGATCTGAAGAAGAAATTGGAGGTTGCGGAGGGTGAATTGTTGGCTATGAAGACATCAGAGCAATCACAGCGGCTGATATTGCTTGACGAACTCAACACGATGCAGACGGAGAACTCGAATCTGATGGCGCAGTTGCGGGCAGTAAAACGGTAGTCTGGTGGTCTGGGATTTGGATCTATTCGTCATATTTATAGAAGCTGCTCATCTGTACACTACCAATCTACACACTAGACTACATAATGACACTGATTTATTCTGCAAAAAAAGAAGACAAACTAACCCCTGGCGAGACTCGAACTCGCAACCTCCAGATTAGAAGTCTGACGTCATAACCATTAGACAACAGGGGCCACGTCCAACAAATGGAGCCAGGCCATGTCATCACGCCTGCAGCCAAAATCTGTATCTCTAATATTTGGTCTTGTATACCAGATCCCTCTGCTTAAATGTCTTCCTCACTGGGAGGCGCAGTGTCCTCGTCGCCCCAGTCGATCCACGACATTTCCCCTGTGCGGAGGCGGAGTGTCTCCAGCGATGTCAGCGACCTCAGGGCACCCCGGCATTCTTCCCCTGTCGCGCGTCCATTTGACCCCAATGACCCCCAGGCAATGGAGCGACAGAGGACGATGGATGCCGACATGGCCATGCATCTGTCGTTGGCGAGGGGGGACCCGTCGTATTCACCAGTAACGCCTTTTGCTTCGCCGGTGGTTACAACGTCCCCGTTCGACCCCTCCCACATCCATGGAGTGTCTACGCCAGAGCCTACAATCCACTTGGACCAAGATAATTCTGTTCTTCAGGACCAAGACCATCTGAGTCATACAGACCATAGGTTTGAACACCAGGACGATATCCCCCATGTCCATCTTCCACATCCCATTGATCCGTCTATTGTCAGCGGAGGCGCTATTCACGAAGCACCATCGTCGTTAAATTTTGGCTTGCCGAGCTACCAGCCTAATGCTTCCCAATTCAATATCGATTTCTCCCCTATGGAAGATTTCGCAACGGCTGAGAAAGTCAAACTTGGGCTAAATTCAGCTCTTACTCCCAAGTTTGTGTTTCCCACTCGTCGGCCAAAAGTTCTGGACAAACCAAAAGTTCCCTCTACTCAATCCATTCCCACTTCCTCGGTTGTAGATGGTCCTCAACATGATGGCACTCCTGATAACGGGGATGCTTCAGCTGCAGGACAAAGTTCACCAAAAGCCCTCCGTCTACGTAAGCTCAGTCAAAGTAATCCACAACCTCGACCTCAACGCAGGGGCATTGGCGTTAAAATGGCCCTTTTTGAGGGTGGCGCACAAGAATCGCCCTTCAACCTCTCCGCACGTCTCGGTGTCACCTCGGGGGGCCAAGGCGGTCCTGCAACCAACTCTTCATACGAAAATATCGTTGGTCCCAATGTTACAGGTATCCTCAATACTGGACATGACCGACCCTACCGATTTTCCTTCTATTCCAATGCCCTTTCTGCCACAATCCATGCTAGGAGTCTCAGTGAGCTCCCAGCTGAAGGACAGACTTTTGAGCAACTTTTTTCTGGGATTCAACCTCAACCCCAAGAAGGTGACATCAGACCTGCCTCACCAGCTCCATCAAACCATGGTAGAGATAGACCCTCATCTTCAATGAACGCGCCACCTTATCATGATCCAGCAAAGGGGCTGGTTAACAACTCCAATCACCACTCGAATAAGCGTGGCGGTGGACTAGATGGACCAAACGCTTTTCAAGGAGATGTCAACACTTGGTGGTTGGACGTCCTGTCTCCTACTGATGAAGAGATGAAAATGTTAAGCAAAGTGAGACTTCAGATTCGAAATTTTGATTGTTTTATTCAACTTTCTCTCAGGTATTCTGCATCCACCCTCTTACAACGGAAGATATCCTTATGGAGGAGACTCGCGAGAAGATTGAACTTTTCCGCAACTATTATCTCGTCTGTTTCCGCTCTTTCGATCAAGACCCGTACAGTCCGACCCACTTGGAGCCTCTCAATATGTACCTCATTATCTTCCGCGAAGGGATCCTCTCATTCCACTTCCGACCTACCCCACATCCGCAAAACGTTCGTCGCAGAATAAAGCAACTTAGAGACTATATATCCGTAACCTCTGACTGGATTTCATATGCCCTCATTGACGATATCACCGATGCCTTTGGACCGCTTATTCAGGGTATCGAGTATGAAGTCGATAGTATCGATGAACTCGTGTTGATCCTGAAAGAAGCTGAACAGAGTGATATGTTAAGAAGGATTGGGACCTGCAGGAAGAAAGTCATGGGTTTGTTGAGACTAATGGGCAATAAAGCTGACGTTGTGAAAGGATTGGCTAAGAGATGCAATGAGAACTGGAGGGTTGCACCGACATCCGATATTGTAATGTTGCCATTTTGCCCATTTTTTCCAGCTTTTAACAAACCACTTTAGGGCCTATATCTTTCCGATATACAAGTAAGCACACTGTCTTCATTTATGGCTTTTCATTCACATCTCTTCAGGACCATCTAATAACCATGACTCAAAACCTGAATCACTACGAGAAAATCCTGTCCCGCTCTCATTCCAACTATCTTGCCCAAATTTCCATTGAGATGACAGACGCTAATAACCAAATCAACGATGTCCTTTCTAAATTGACAGCATTGGGTACCGTCTTGATTCCGATGAATCTAATCACTGGTCAATACATTTGTTTTTTTTCCCCGTCGTTTACCTGAGTCTTTCTCTAGGTTTGTGGGGTATGAATGTCCATGTTCCTGGTCAGGATGTTGACGGATACGCTTGGTTTGGGTCTATTATCGCATGTCTTCTCGTCTTCGCTGTGGTGGGAGGTTATTCAACATACAGATTCATGGTGCGCAGATAAAAGCGGCAAACCTTGGCTTGTTGACATTCCCTTGCTTACATGTCGAGTTCTTCTCGTGTTCTCATCCTCTTCGTCTTCGGTTTATTCGACTTCTTCGGGCACCCAATTCTATCTTATTCTCATGTGTACGACCTTTGTATAACTTTTCTGGTAGCACAACACAACATTTCATGTATTTTCACCACACTTCACCTTTATTTATTTTCTATAGACATGTGTATTGGACTTTTCGCAGAAGTAAGCATTAATTCTATTTTATTAATCTTGGAAACCTGAATTCATGAAAAAAAACGGATTTAAACCGTGCAAATAACGAAGCATATAGGACTCCTAATAAAATACACAATGAAGAATGACAGGATAAATACAGTGAGTAGAAGAGTGATCATAGCGAACACGCTGCTGCGAAAACAATAAAGAGACGAAAGTTTGTCAAAGCGGGGCACCACGAGAGGGATCTCCCATGAGAGATTTCACAGGTGGCAGAAGGGGTGAACCACTTGAGCCGTTCCTTCGTAGAGGTGGTAATTGAGTTCGAGGGGAGGTATGGACCGCTTGATTTGTCGGTGACACAATCATTGCCAACGAGGGTGATAATGTTTGGACTGGACGAGGAGGAGTGGAAATGGGCGTAGGATTAAGGCTCGGGCCAGCGTGTCGTTTCAAGGGGTATGAGGTGCTGAAACGGCCATCATCTTCAATGGGTCCAGTCTGGTGATGATTCATTTCCTCAGGGTGTTTCCTCTTTCTTGGGTTTGGCTGTAATAGTGCATGACCCCTTAGGCCATCTCCGTTTGGGGCACGCCGTTGAGTAGATGGAGGCATCGTGGGTGTCGACATTGGTGCCCACCTTGACCATGGAGGAGGAGGAGGTGTAGGAACAGATAAAGAGTGGAAGGGGACTCCTTGAGGAAGGGGAGGGGGAGGAGGAGGAGGGGGTTGCTGAATTGGTGCCAATGGCTGTCCATGGTGAGCATATGGAGGAGATTGTGCAGAGTAAGATGGGCCTGAGCGGTGGCTTGGAGGACGGGAAGTAGATCGATTCGAAGACGAACCACCATCAGAACCAGCGTGGAACTGTACGAGCTCAACAAACAGAGTTGGAGCTTGAGGAGGAGGCATTTGTTTGAAAGTTATATTTTTGCTGTAACTTTCCAGCATTTGTTTGGTATCCACGTATACATCCAGGGGACGCTTTTCACCAGTTAGGATTTCTGGAATTGACCAGGTTAACCACAACTCGGCAAATAAGAATATTAATAAAGTCACCTGCAGCGATAACCCTGACATCAGAGTAGGGATACGTTTTTCCTTTCCGCAAACAACAGATGGGACACGTGAAATGAGATATGGGAGGGGCCGATTTGTTGTCTGGGAGAAAGACGCAACCTTTGTGGTATTTTTTCTGACATAGTTCACATTCAACCTTGTGGACAGCATCCATGATCGTCATTCTGCCTCTACAAATGCATCTTGTGCCATCTGTCCAGTCGTTATCCACATCCTGCCCAAACACAAAACGCGGTTTTCTTCGCTTCTTGTTTCGAGTGGCGGGGGGCCTGCTCGCTAATATACGGTGCAAACCCGCCAGGTCGAGACCAAAGGAGATGTCAGGGTTGGGAGAAACGGCAAATTGGATCTTGTAAAGTTTACGCATATAATGGCGCACTTGAGGAAGATACTCCGATCGCTGATGTTCTGGTTCAGCTGTGTAGGACAGAAACTGGCCAATAATTGCAGACAAACGGTCGACACGGTGCACAATAATCTCCAACTTCTTATAATCGTCAGAATAGTTCCTGGAGATATCGGGTGCACTGGCGAGGATGGTAGGCAAGAAGCAGAAGTGGAAATTGCGTTGTTTCTGGATCGTCCCGTTCCAGTGCTGATGGTCGCAAAACGGACACGAGCCACCATTCTTTGCGCATTCACCATGGAATCTGGCGAAGCAATGGTCACATTGTACAGCATCCGAAGCTGCACCATTTGGAGGAGGTCGGACAGAAGTATTGCAGATACAGGTGAAGAACTCGTCATTGGGTGGTAAATCATCTTCAGGCCTTGTATTTTCGAGGACGTCGTCTAGTATGCCCTGGCTGTGGGTTTCGTTATGCTCAGCACAAAACCAGGGGATTGACCGCAACCAAGCGTCGTGCTTAGCGACCTGCTTTTCCAATTGCTCGAAATTGGGAAGCGCAAACATATTGAGGTGTGCCGTGGAATAATCCCTCCACTTTGCAATGGCCAGGAATACATCTTCGTCATTGCTAAAGTACCTGTTGCGCAAGACGTTTTCGCAACGCGACTCGAGGTCGGCCGCGATGTCGGCGCTGCGCTTTAACAGCTGGACTGAGTAAATACTGAAATCTTTCGAGGCTCGACCCGCAAGGCGTGTGACATCAGATATTCTGGCTCTCGTATCGGTACCCTCGCAAGCCAGCCATGCCTTTGCTTGCTTCTCGAAGTCGTGAGCCTTTGCGCGGGCAGTCATAATGCGGTTGAGAACACCAGGATCAATGGGAATGTTAGGATCCATGTCTGCAAATTGGTTCAATTCTTCAATCGTCTTGATGGGTTGCTCCAAAATGTTCCGTGCCCGTGTTTCCCAGTCGTCCCCTTGGCTTTGTCTCGCACGAAGCATCTGCATATATTTATTATCTTCCGGCAGATTGCAAAGCCGCGCACGCGTGATTAATTGCCGAACCTCCTCAAGAGTTATTGTAACCTCGGTGTCATCCAACTTCTCCTCGAGGTCGCTCAGGACTTGTTCCCGTTCGACAATCCTTTCCACTTCAACAAGTTCGTCGAGGAGAACGTTGAGGGAAGATCCCTCGAGGAGGAGACGTTTGCATTCATCCAGGAAAGTCTCCCTTTCCTCATCTGAAGGCATAGTATGGAGGAGGTCGGCCGCCTTCCGCTTCACTTCCTCCGCCTCTTCGGCCAGATTGCGGAGAACACTGATCTCGGGACAATCAAAACCTAGTGTTTCAACTTCTCGGAGAAGAGCATAGAGATCCCCTAATCCACGATCGGGTTTATCTCCGGAGTCCTCAAAAAAATCAAGGCGGACCCTGGCCCGTCGAGAACGCTTTTTTTGCTTTCGAATGATAAATGAATTTGCAGAGTCCACCCACTCGTTTGCTCTCTGAACGCATTTCCGCAGACTGGCAACCTCTGGGAGAGGGTAGCTGATACGATCGCCTTCCGCAAGCAAAGCACGAAGTGAGCGAATTGGAGGGCGGGCACTTTCCGAAAGTAGTTTTTGCAACTTTACCTGCCATAAAGTTGGGGCAGATGCGCGTTCGGCAAACTTCACCAAGGTTTCAGTCAGTTCCATGTCCGAAAATCGTTTTCGAAGTATAGGTCGATGTGCGGCTTGGTTTTCGCAGAGAAGGTCGTGGTGGTCAACGCAGACAACTTTCGTTGAGCACTGGCAAGTCACTTGTGACAAATAGCAGAATGTCTTGCAGATGGCGCACTGGTACTGATCCTCCGGACGATCTTGCTCTTCCAGAATTTCAGCCAACCCAAGGGCACGTGCTTTTTGTCGGTCAATTAACTCCCTACCCGTCATCTCTCTGAGACTGTCTATTAGCCTGAAAATGGGGTAAGACTCTTTCCACGAATATCCCATCAGTTGTTCGACGTACCACATTGCAGTCCTGATTGTTGCTGACTGCTGTGTAATTGTGATCAACAATTCGTCGTGGGAGAATACAGGTAGTTTTCTATGTTCCCTGTATCTCTGGACGCATTCACAACCGTGAGGGAGCCAATCAGGCAATGCAAAATTGACTGCCTCGTTAAAATTCAGCTGCAAAAGATTGTATCAATGCACTACTAACAATAAAAAAGTGGTCACTTACTCCATGGTTGAAACCAGCGTGATATGCCTTGGGAAAGGTGACAACGAATTCCCCTGCTCGTTGATTACATGCGTATATCCTGACTCCGGCTTCTGTCAATCGCTGAGGATTCATCAGGGTGACCAGTTGGAAGAGGAGATCTGGCTGCGCTTTGAAAAGGTCAGGCGCCTCGCTCCTGATAGCGGCTTCAAACTTCTCGGCATCAGCACCAGGTATGCCGTACCAAGTCTTCGTTTCACCCCAATGCACTAAAAACTTGTTAACGCAGGCATCCAACAAAATTCCCTAACCAACGTACTGTAGTTGATGCTGTATGTATAGTGATCCTTATAATAACAGCATTAACACGCTACTCGTGAAACAAAGGCGCAAGACAATACCTCATTATGCCAACAAAACGTTGAGAAGACCATGCCGACATACGTCCAAGGAACGGTCATGCCAGATATATCCGACTTGATGAAACGAAGTAAAGACTCAGAAAGGATAGGGATATTATTCAAATTCCAGGGATCTTTCGCATATGGTTCCAGAGGATGAGTTTCCATAGTTGGCATGGCACTACAGGATGTAAAACTGTTAGTAAATTATCGACAAGTCAACGTTCTCCCTCACCTTCCATGTGTAGTTGAATGGACATCAGCACCATACTCAATTTCTACGGTCTCGATGGGCGATTGCACCAAACGCCAGAATTCTCTTTCAATGTCACATTCTGACACAAAGACATTGCCAATCCGATTTTTAGTGATGTCACCACCTTGGGGGGGCTTATGAGATTCGGGTGGCGGATGGGTTTCGAACCACAGTTTTCTGAATTCGTGGTCCCGGGCTTGGAAACTTGACAAGCTGTGTTCTTCACCTTCGTCAAAACCGAAGTCGCCACCGCTATTGATACAAGTATAGCAGAACCATTGCTCCTTCGGTATTGATTCAATAGGTGGATCAAGGCAGAACGTATGAAATCCTGAAAATCATCAGAAGCTGACGAACTAATAATCTTGGAACGAAACTCACCACAATCGCAACCATCACAGAGAAGCATTGCTTCGCCGCGATTTTTCTTGTGGCAGATTTCACAATTTTGCTGTTCCCGTAAGGCTGTTGGCGAAGTGACGCTTCCAGCTTGATTGGGATTTCGTACCTCTTCTGTTCCAATTTTCACTTCACTTTTTGGCCTGTCATAGAAAGTAGGTGCCGGAAGGGCATCAGCAACAGCGAGTGGTATTGGTTTCCTTGGCGCTGCTACAACGTGAAGTCAGCAATGAAGGTTTTTTCCGAATTATGACGTGGAACGTGCTTTGATCCAGGAAACCCATTCTTGAGCTCCGTCGTAATCTCGAGCCTGGGGTTTTCCCATTTCTGTCTCTTAATTCTGATTCATCAGGGGGTTCTGAAAGAGGACTAGATCTTGCTGTCATTGGACTTCCCCGAGGACTAGCCTCCTGGGAAGGAGCGGCACTTGACCGTAAAGGCTTCCCGTCGGGTTCCTCAGAGGGCCTTTCTTCGTCACGTGCCACTCCTTGTGACAATGGTGGAGAATTGCGTCCGCGATCGCAGTAATGCTCAAACGGGAGAATGACGCGGGTATACGAGTTCTTGATCTGCGTAGAAAGCCCAGGTATGCCACGATAGCCTAGGATGCGCCCCAAGTCCGACCATTTCCTATCCCTTGTTACCTACGCATCATCATCAGCTGCAGTCAATTAGTAACTAGCTGTAACGCTCACAGCGTCATAGCCCCCCAATTTATGGACTTCCTTCCTTAATAACCACAAATCCAATGGCTTATGATTGATTGTTGGTATCACAACACGAGAATTGCCTTGTTGCTTGTGGAATTGATAGAGTTGCTCCAGAAAATTCAATTTTGCTCTAGAAGAAGCTTCAATGCTGTTCAACCGTTGTAAGCGGGTTTTGAATCGAAAGCTCTGCAACAACAAATATAGAATCTTTAATAACCAAAAATCCCTATTGTATCTTACCTCGGTGTCCGTGACAAACGGCATTTTCCAATCCGCAGGAGGAACGATCTTACAGATCCCATAAGTGGAAGCCTGGGCAGAAATTGATTTGATATAGGCCATCGGATCTTTGAACTCTTCCGCCGTTGGAAAGAATTCTGGACAGTCCGTCAATCCAAAAGGTCGAGGTTGTCTCGGTTGGCCAGGGGGGACGCGAGGGGTTGATGTTTTGACGGTTGATAAGTCAAGGTGCGGAGTCACAGAGATTGGTGGAACACCGCGGTACTTGGCAGTAATGTCTTCTGCGACATCCACGTCATCCGTACCGGGTGAAGGTGACCTTGCTTGATTATTCAAAGCCGCTAGTGCATCTGTTTTGGACTTTCGTGGTGCACGCTTCGATTCCGGTAGAATGGTTTGAGTGGAGTCTGTGGATGAAGAATTCCTGCTTGAATCTCTATTGATTGGTACGGCACCCTGCACTGGAATATCGAGGCAAGAGACGACAAAGTTTCCAGGGTGGTTGCCCTGCAAAGTCCCTGACAGGGATTGGCCGTCGGAGAAAAACCGAGGGGACTTTCCCCTACGAGAGGGAGTTCCTCGTGTACCTGTGGATGAGCTGGTTGCGTGCATACTCTGAAAATAGATCCTGGTTTTTTGGGAGGCTGTAACCTCGCCCTCCAGGCTTTCTGGCAGTATGGGTGAAGGAGAGAAGTGTCGGAGTCTTAAAACCACTTTCATATAAGGCGACGCCCATTCTCCGTGGGTAAACTACTTTAAAAGGAAACATGGTGGCATGGGGATCACTGCATCATGTTTCGCTGCCAGGCGAACACACCAATCCATGCTTCTAGCAGCCTGCATAAAAATGTGCCAAACTCCAAAACTGCCTTGTGGCCCCTGTGTGGTATAAACGAAACCGACTATGTATTTTTTGGACAGACACAAAGTCCTTTCTCGCCACAATTCGGCCAATGTTGCCATCATTTCGGAAGCAGAAAACAGTATGCAACAATAATCACAGCAGTAAATTTTCGATGGGTAGATCGACGTTAAAGACAACAGATAAGGGACTGCCCTTTAATTTTTAGTGTAAAACTATCGAATTTCTCGTATTCTTTATCTTGTTGATCGACTCTAACTGTCAAATATCCTCCGGCGCGACACTGATAATGATTAATGTGAAAATTCTCGACAATCCAAACTGAAAACTCATTGGAATTCTGAGTATTTCCTAAAGAGTATTTTTGGGTCCTTGCGTTCTATTGAATGATTGGTCGAGAGCTGTGAAAAGTTCCACGTCAACAGTCGCGGGTATTCATAATGACTAAGCAGAGATGACTCCGACTTGTCACTTATCAGAAAAATCTTACCATCATCGGATTCAGGTACATTACAGATTAATACAACAACTGTGAACTTGACAAATTAATAGAAAAAGACAATTTGTTTATAACTTCGCAGACAGTGAATGAACCTGGTTTCAGCAAATAAATAACAAATTGGTGTCCTGCCAAAGAATATCAGCATCAATAACAGAATCTTCTGACAGCGTGTAACTCACCATTGGGTGAGAACTCGACAGCTACGGGGAAGGAGAAATCAGTCTCAATCAAAATCTACTTTGTGAAAATATACCTGGGGTTTCTGGCTATACTTAGACTTCAATATCTCTCGAACGCTACCAAGCAGTTGCTGATAGCTTTGTTGAGGATTGGCATTCAAAGCGGAAATGAAGGCCTATGAGAAGAGGAAAAAAGATCAAACGTCAATTATTCGGAGAGCAAAAGAAGACGCACAAAACTCATGGCCCCAGTGGCCTCGCCAGCCTCCTGTGTATCGGCACTGGTCTGATTGTCCCTACAACCACTGAACGAAATCTGGTGATCTCATTAGACATTTTGCTACAAATACAACTCGCAGCAGACTTACGCAATCTGCAGGACTCGTTTTCGTTGCTTTCGCATACTTATCCGCTTTTTGTGAGTTTCCGGTAGCAGTCTTGACCAACCCCATCGCAGATTGGAAAACCTTGGACATGTCACCTTTTGCATATGCGGTGGCGGCTTGAAGGAGACCTTGCCCAGCTTCAGCAGCCAGATTAGGCTCCTTGAGTTTGCCTTCCGTCGAATACTACAGAAAATGAAGAACAAGGTTTCCCGGGTGTTAAAAACTCACCATGTAAGGAAGATCTAAAAGAGGCAGTTAGCTTTGGTGGTAGAATCGGTCATGAAGAAACAAACCAAGCCCAGATCCAGAGTGGCAGCACTATAAATAAAACATGAGAACCTCTCTGACCATGCAAAACACTAACGTACATCCATAATAACGGTTAAACGACAACCTGGTGGTAAGGGTTTAACAAGAATTTCGTGAAGATCCTATGAGCAGAGAACGAATTCAGAGAGTCGACACGTAAATTAAGCAATATTAACGCACATCGTCAGTAATGTGGCCAGCAGCATCGAAATCAACCTGGAGAATTATTCAGGTACCAAGAAAAGATGCCAGCATTAAATGCCTGTACCGGATAAATGACTTCGTCATAACCATCTGCTTCATCCCCGTCCAGGTCCTTGGTCTGGCCACCGTGCCCAGAAACTATATCAAACTACTTAACTGAAGACCTGTGACTGTCAGCAAACAACTTACAGTGGAAGAACAATGAATCGTTCGCTTTAGCACCGCGCACAAGCCACTGCATGGCTTGAATCTATATCCCAGTCAAAAATGGATGCAAATAGATGGACCAAAACAGACCATGTTCGAGCGCGAAGGAATCCCACGGGGATTTTTCTGATCATCGGTGAGAGTGACCATGTCCTCCCGCTTATACCCAAATTTTTCTGTAAAGGGGGTCAGCTTACACCACGCCATCCTCTCGATGTACATACGGATAAGGAAGTTCTGGATATTCTGAACATCATTGATGCAACCCTGAAGTTGGCCATCTTGGCCAAAGTAGTTTACCCCAACCTGGGACATAAGTAGGTTTGATATGCAGCACGGGAAGCTAAAAGACTTACAAAGAGACCTTTCTTCTTGCCATTGCACTGGGAATACTGGAACCAGGGCTGTGCGTCCCGGTTGTTGGCACCTTGAAAGTGAGGTCCGTAATGCTGAACGTCGGCAGGAGGCCTCTGGGGAGCCGGCCCAGCTAGGAAGTTTAAGTTCACCATTAGAAAACATTCATAAACAACGTACAGGGAGTGTAAGAGGTTGGCGGGCTAAACGCTTTTTAAAGGAGTACCACTCAATTTGGCGAACTACTCACGGTGGTTGATAGCTGTTCTGATGTTGCTGCTGACCTGGATACCCACCGGGTCGCTGTTGTTGCTGGTGATATTGTTGTCCGGGATATCCCTTGTTATGTACAGGACCGGGAGGAGGACCGGGAGGAGGCGGATACCTTGACAAGTCTTAGGCACAAGTATGAAAATTGTCAAACCATCTACATACCCCCCTTGCGGATGTGGACGTCCATATCTGCAGAAGGGTCAGAATATAAACGAAAATGGAGAGAGTAGCAGATAGTCACGGTGAGGGAGGTCCTGGAGGAGGTGGATAGCCACTACGCTGAATGATAAACATGAGTCATCCAATATTCAGAATTTCTCACCCTGGTGGTGGTCCAGGAGGTGGTCCGTAGCTAGGACAAATGAGTTACGTGACTCCGCCAAAAGTACTGAAACTCACCCTGGTGTAGGAGGAAATCTTCAAATAGGAGATTAATATAGCAGAAATGTTAGTTGGTGGCAGAAGCTCACCCCGCATGCGGAGGACCAGGAGGAGGAGGATATCTGAGAGTAATCCAAATCAACGATGGGCGCTGTATGCGATAAAGCCTATACTAACCCGCCAGGGGATGGGCCGTACCTATACCAGAGTCAGATGCGGAATGCGCTGGAAGGGATCTATACATACGAGTTCGGTGGTCCAGGAGGTGGTGGATAGGAGGGGGCATAACTCGGTTGATATCCAGACTGTGCACTTGGAAAACCCGGGGAGTTGCTACAGGTTCCTGTTAATCGATATCCATAGGCAGAGGGACGCGATCTCTTGCATTACCTATAGTTCGGGAATCTAGTGCAAATCCCCCTCGTTAGATAGATCAGAAGAAGATCAAGACAAGGACGTACGGTGGTGGAGATCCACCAGCCCCAGGGTTCTGCTGATTATTGTGGTTATTCCACATGCTTGTTCTCGAGGTGAACGCAAACGAGTCGAGGAGGCGAAGAAAGCCAAGCCTGAGACCACGAGCAAATCTTCCTTTTATAGAAGGCCTGGGAATTGAATATTGATGGCCTAAACTCGGCACCGCTGATCAATACCAGTCAGTGCGGTGTGCACAGGCTTGTTATCAGGACATTGAAAGCTCTAAAATCGTCCATTGCGGTTCTAATTTTGCCCTGTCCATGAAGGACCGCCCCAATACCGACGCCCTATTCTAACGAATACAACTATACATGCAGCAACCTTCCCGACATCAAGCACCAAGTAAGGCTTTCGTGACCCAAATACGAAGGCCGTTGCCGACACCAATACGAACAGCCATCTCGTCGATATTCGGTTCTCAAAGCTGCGGGTACAAGTCAACAAATTGAAAAGAAAATCGAGAGGGGAAACCTTACTCTGCTCGCTCGAATAATCGTCCAGGAGTCCATGAAGCGTAGTCTACAAGAATAAGGAAAGGTAGCACTGAGACGAAATTGTGGTCGCTGTCAAATGGTGTCGCAAAACCAGCTGTTAGCAGTGTTCGCACCCACACTGCAAGTACTGGTGCCGTAAAAGGCAGGAGCCAAGTCATAAGCAACAGCATATGTAGGCTATGATTCAGGTTGCTCTGCCTGATTATGAATTCACTTGGTGGCTTTCGTGGTGGTAGTGTTGGCGACATTGCACCATGGTCTTCCGCGCTATCTCTTCTCGTATGAGTCATAGGAACTGCATCCGTTTTCGAGCCATGAGCTACTTCCTGCTGATGTTGCCTTGCAGTCGCGCAGGTATACAAGTGAAGCACCCAACACCCGAGGAAGGCTACTTGCCACGGAATAAACAGGAAGATCGCAGCACAAATAGTCAGCAATGAAAGGATTGTCCCTCTTTGAACGGTTGGTCTTCCACTCCGGCTACGGGATTAAATGTTCATTACTTCTTTATGAAGTGGAAGGCGAATGACGTACCTGCCAAGAAGAAAGGAGCTAACTTTGCCACAGATAGTTAATAGAAGCACAAGGATCCCCCAAATAACACACACGAGGCCGCTTGCAATGAAAAGAATGACAGGAGCTATGGGTGTTAAGAAAGCGATTCCCCTGTTCCCGACGTAGAGTGAAGGGGGTAGTGGAATGTATGCAAAGAGAAACGAAGCAGGAAGGAAGTAGCGGAGGAGCACGCGAGTGAAAGTGGCCAACGAATATTCAACAGTAGGCATCCATGCTACATATGCATCAATTTCGTCTAATTGCCAATACAATGTGAAAATTACTCACAAGTGGCATCTTCTTGCATCCAACCTAAAAACACAACAACTGAAGCGACACCTGCAGCCCAACTTAACAACGTATTCAGGTATCTTGATGACCATCTCCCCAGCGTTGCAGACCAATCGATAGTGATATCGAAACCAGAGAATTCAACTTGACATGCTGTTTCCCCCGTCGAGTACATTTTGAGATTCACTGCGGATCGATCGAACGAGGATAAATCAACAAATGGGGCTTCCAGGTGTGTATGAAGCAGAATTCGACGGTGAGATCCGGGTAAGAGTGGGAAATAATGGGTTTCTGATGGATGCGAGCTATGCATGAGGAGAGGTGGCATCAATGATACTATAATGCGCCAGTCAGGGGAAGGAGTTTGAGCAGAAAAAGTCAGGATACGAACCAGAACAAGAAGGCATTTCAGAATGATGTGGTTTTAATCGGTAAACTACTAAAGCGTTTGAGATCAAATTCGGAAACGAGAAGGACGACGCCAGGCCTTCTTGAGGGGAAAGGGATATGGATAACTTTCTGAATAATAATGCTATTAAGAGGAATTAACATACGAATCCATGTCAAGACAAATGACATACAAAAGGTCCCCCTGTTCACAACAGTAGGCTTGGAATGGTCCAATCCCGCTACCACCCAACCCCTCCCATCGCCGTTGTCTATTTTGATGCCTACCCAGCGGTATTCATTATGATGACCTTTAACATATGGAATGCGCGCTTCATAGAGTACAACTCCTTCTGTTTCGTCCGAACCTTCATGAGGCACAGGAAAGGTAGTCCCCGGAATCGGGTTCGGAATAAGTTTGAGTGTTTCAGCGGGAAGAACCTTGCATGTTGCAGAGGGTACTGTGCTGCCAACGCAGTGAAAAATAGAGACCTTCAATGGGATAGAGTTCTGTGGTGAAACAGGAAGGATTGAGCCTTGCGACACCATGACTGTCAATTGCGGCGGTACATTTGCTGGATCATGCAGAATGGGCAGCAACACTATTTTCGTCCTAGGCGGATTGTTCAACAAAAATCTTTGGCCGGATGAAAGGAGTTCGATATTCGATATATTCGATAAATCCAGAGATTCACTTTCGCCCATCACGGAAGGCGGGAGCGAGTGACCATCCCTCAGCCACCTATCAAGGACACGAGCGCGCGATGGTAGGTCATCTGCAAGGCCAAGTTCCAGCGCAGCACGGGCAACCTTCCACCTTACTTGGTGGCACCAAACCATATCATCGTGCCTAACGCCAGTCCACGCCCCCTCCAGTGCTGACGTGAAGACTGTTTTCCGAAAGACGTCCTTGGACGGCTGCGGTAGAATACATGTTTCCGAGGTGATCATCATGTCTGACGCACCACCGCAGAGCGAAAGGATAGGTGTCGGGTCCTGGTCCAACTTGACCTGCAGTTTTTCGTATACTTTTTCAATGCGTGCATCGAAGCGGGCGGGAGGCAGTGCGAAGGGAGTGGACATTGTTATGATAGCTGAGATGTTGCTGCAGGGAAGAAGTGATGCGGCGACAATGCCGCCCATGGAATGGCCCATGACGATAATCTTGGTATTAGAAGGATATAGGGAGAGAATATAGGATATTGCGTGGGACGTATATGTAATTTGAGATTCCAACGTCGAGCCATGGAAAGCTGAAAGATCTTCGTTGAATTCGACTGTTGGAAGGGCTGAGTTGTCTAAAGTACCTAACCAAACGTGCACGTACCTGTGAAGATGTCCAAAGGCTTGATACCACGCGACTCAAAATCGTCGGAAAAGTACTGTCTAGCCGCTGACGACGCGATAGAGCGGACCTGACGAGCTGATCCTGCGTTGCCGGGTAGAAAGAGAACGGGCAAACCGTCTGTTGTTTCCTAAAGGTAAAATAGATTCGCGGAGAATCATGGAAATATTTGACATGATTCACCTGCATTGAATCCCAACCGACCTCCCGGTATAACCACAGGGTATATCTTCTTGCCAGTGGACTCCATGTGGTATTGAAACCTGTTTGTAAAATATATGAGGGCGACATCCACGACATTCTACATCCTTGCGGGGACAAATTCTTGGAGACATCGGAACTGGCAAAGAAGAATAATAGAATAGCCAGCAAGGAGCTCAGGCCTAGCAGCCCCGTTATTAGTGCTGGCATAAGGTGTCCGAAACCAACCTCTACTCTGGCGATTCAATTCAAGTCACGCGAAGCGCACACCAAATGAGGAGTGGCCCGGCGTATGTCCACACCAATAGATAAATTATTTATGACCACACATGCGAATATTCCTTTCAAGTGTCAAGTGCGAAAGAACTCATGGCATTCATTGAACAATCTGATGCATTGGCTATAGTAACACGGTTTGCAGCAATGAGAGTACAAGGACATATATGTGAATTAACGCATAACGACCTAACTCGCCCAACGAATGAAAGAAAAAAAACGAAAGAAAGACGAGAACGGGGAAGTTTACTCTTCAGCCGCTGGCTCAGCGTCTTCCTTGTGGTCACCTTTCTCTGCTATTAACAAATATTAGCGTTCCTAATTCTTGGCAGTCGCAGAGAGGAACACCTACCAGTTTCCTGCATGTCCGAAGTCCATAATGTCAGGTTGTCACGGAGGAGTTGCATGATGAGGGTCGAATCTTTGTAGCTCTCTTCTGACAGAGTGTCCAGTTCAGCGATAGCATCGTCAAACGCCTGCTTGGCGAGGTGACAGGCACGGTCGGGGCTGTTGAGAATTTCATAGTAAAATACAGAGAAGTTGAGGGCAAGGCCAAGGCGAATGGGGTGGGTGGGAGGGAGTTCGGTCACAGCAACGTCAGAGGCTGCCTTATACGCCTCCAATGACTTATCAGCGCTATCCTTGCGCTTATCGCCAGTGGCAAACTCGGCAAGATAACGGTGGTAGTCACCCATCCTGTGACAATGATGAGGCGGTGCCACGTAGAGAATGCTTCTATGCCACTTACATCTTGTGATAGAATACCTTCGATTCGCCTGAAGCGGCGGAAGGGATGAGGTGCTTGTCCAGTACGTCGAGGATATCCTCGCAGATCTTGGCCAGCTCGCTCTCGATTTTCTCCCTGTAACCCTTGATCATTTGAACTTGTGCCTCGTTGCCTTTTGATTCCTCCTTCTGTTCGATAGAAGAAACGATTCTCCATGACGCACGGCGTGCACCGATTACGTTCTTGTAAGCGACAGAAAGAAGATTACGCTCCTCAACGGTGAGCTCCTGGTCGGACGACGCGACGCGCTTCATGTTCTCAACCATTTCTGCACCAGCCATCAGAAAACGGGCGGTGGCAAAGGAGACACAACTCGCCTTCATATCGCTCAGCTTGCTCAGCGAGCTTGGCGAGGTAGACAGAATCTTCACGGGCTTGAGACATCTACGTAAGCGGTCAGAGAGAACGCGTTCTGAACGCGCAGGGGACAGTACCTAGAAAGCTTAATTAAAGGGTTGTTGTCGAGATGAATGCTGGAAAGGGGCTGTGAGCTCGCTGTGGACAACGGCGGGGGGGACTCACATCGTACGGAGGGCAATGACTTGGGAGAAGTTTGGTTGGAAATCGCGTTAAAAAGGAGCTAAAATAAAGCCACTTGGGCAGAGGGTTATCGAATGCACGTGATACAATTCTGTTGGGCTTAGGGTTGCCTGCGGTCACGTGGACATTCCAATGGAATCTTCTGAAACCTCTCACCAGCTGCTCCTCTTCTTGTGGCGGGAGTTTGGAGACTGCGTTATCTCCCGGAATTTGGAAGTCCGTGCATCAGCCGCTCGCAAGTCATCTAAGCGCGATGCAGTACAGCCAGCGCTGGTCAAATATTCGGAGTAGAATTGAGTAAGGGAATTGTCCTAACAGCATTTCTTCCCCACATTTCATTACGGACTTTGTCCCATTTGGTAATTTAGCCCACAATTAGGTGTCCGAAACAGTTTTCATGCAATGAGTTGGCAATGACCAAAGCAGTGAGCAAGATGGAATAGAACTTTGATAAACAATGGCATCACAATACCGGCAACTTAGTGGAGCGTTACCGTCTCGTAAAATCATTACAATCAACCAACATAGCAACAGATAAACAGGAATCTGCTCGGAAAACAGCAGTCAGCCCGAACGACCCTGGTCATCGATATAATCCTCGAAATACACAACACATCTTGATACGCGTCCCCCGGAACAATTGAGGGATAGTTTTTTCGCCTGGTGGAGGCTAAATTGATGTGACAAAAGAATCGTTGTGGATTGGACGCCTTATTCTTCCAGTTGCTCATAATTCACCTCAATGACTCGCCACTTGTGTCCAGGGTAATTAATCCATGACGCCCAGAAATGCATTCTCACATTAGCCGAGCGAAGCTGCAATATAGATGTAATCAGTCAAGCGAATGAAAGCGCGCTCGATGGCTTCTCTGAAGATCTGACCTTCGGGCACACCAAAAGGTTTGATTTAATGACTTATCATAATCCTCATCTGCGATAAAGGTTTTCAAAAAAATTCCAAGACTGGTGGCCAAGAGCCGCCAATTGGTGGAGAAGCTGCTAGTCGCCATCAGTAACGACATATGCCACCTGGAGATGTCGAGCAATGAAATATGCCATAGTAGCCGTGGCTGCAAAGGCAGAATATCGAAGGATCCGACACGAAAGCAACGCAAAAGATCTCGTCGTTTGTCAGTGCCTCAATCGAAAAAGTTGCTTCGCATGAGCAAGCTCCGACGGGTTCTAGATCGGCCCGTATAAATGTACCAATTCTGCAGAAGTTGGTTCAACGAAGCATGTTAACTTATGAAAGGCGAGAAAGCTTACAGGGCGTCCGAAAGTGCTGATGAAGGGTCAAAATTCTTAATATCAATGCCCCAGCCTGCAAAGTGCCATGATGAAACCAATCCTTTGCACGACTTCACAATATAGTGGGATCGTCGACGTCCATGACATGCCAAAGCGGCGCATTTGTGCCGCTTCCTTCCGTTGAAAGGGACATCACCCACCTCGGTGTGTCTTTGTATCGCAAGGGGACCCAAGATTCCAAGTATCAGCAACGGTATTCGCAGTGTATCCAACTTGTGCCGCAACCTCCCCATATACCAGAAACATCTACGGAAATGCCCACACCGAGCGGCCAAATACGGACGGGAACTCTAGCGTCTTCGGTGTTATCGAGACCAAGGTTTCCATGTTCATTCCACCCCCACCCCCAGATTTGTGAAGTAGGAATATCATCTCGAGATTTAATGAGGGCAAGGACGTGTTCGCTACCGCAGGCGATCTGTACAGAGGTATCCGTCGTGTTGATAGTACTGGAAAATGACACTCTCCCTGGAGATTCTTCATATCCAAGCTGGCCATGGGTGTTGCTACCAGACGAAAGGACAGACCATGCAGAGCCGTCTCGAACAATGCAGTATGTGCCATTCCAGGTACACTTGACGCCCCGTGCATCTTCGACGTTCGCAACGATTTGCAATTGGGCTTTTCTATCAGAGCCCAATGCAGTGAGATGACCGGAAGCATGAAGAAAAATAGAATGGTGCATGCCGAGAGAAGTTGCAATGACCGGATCTAGCGGACGAGATACCGCTATGATCTGGGGAGTAGAGGTGAAGGGGAGAGATCTTTGTTTTAATAAACTTGCAACGCCTAGTTGACCATGACGAGAAATGCCCCAGCCCACTATAGCTTGATCGAATGAAGGTTTTCCACGGAAAATTAGTCGCAGTTCGAGAATGATATGGCGCTGTCCAGTGGTTAACGAATTTACAACAAGGCGATCTCTCTTTGCCTCCGATCCAGTTTTGTTGAAAAGTTGTTCGAAATCGACGATATTGAAAACCCGGTTCTTCGGTTGTAAGCCCCCAATTCCTAAATCACCATAGTCATCGGAACCCATTGAAATGACTACGTCGTCTTTGCCCTCACAAGAAAGCACAACATAGCTCGTCTCCCAAGTTGCGCCTATCAATTTGACGGAATAACCCTCGAGCCCTGCTTCGAGTAAGGGTAGCTCGATTTTCCTGAAGAACGAGCTCGTTTGCAACGGGTGATCTGTGTCTTGAGAACTAAAGCAACCCAGCTGACCCTTGTTGCCGTCCCCAGTACCCCAAATCTCTCGTTTGTAACCAACACCGTCCGAAAGTTCGAGCAGAACGATGGTGTGATTAGCGCCAGTGACAAGGTCGACTATGCGTGTTGTTTGGGTGGGTAGGTGGAACGGTGGACAGCCGTCAAACATGCATCTCTGAAAGAAGTGAGAATCGTCGGCAGAGCCGTTCCCTAGTTGTCCTCGTGCGTTGGATCCAGAAGAAAGTAAGATGTGTCTTTGGGACATTAGAATTTAGACAGTGGGCACCCAAACTCCACTATCTTTTTAACACGGGAGTGACGGCATGTCCCGGTCGGATACGGTCCGCCGTGAACAGGACGTGGCCTTTGATTGCTCACTTTTACTAGACTATGGCAGACCGCAACCCTGCAAATGCCCCAGCGCAGGGCGGTGGGCAGCAGGAGGAATCAACTTTCAAGCAGATATTTGGTGTTATTCGGGTGAGTCCTTTTCTACTGAGCTCGTAAAGCCTCCAATTGATTGTAATTTCAATGCTCCCAGCAAATGTTCATGATATGGGCAGTTATTCAGATTGGTATAAGTCAAACTGTTTCTATACGTATCCAAAGCTCATTTTTTTTTTGGGAATCAAGCTACAAAATACCTGGCTCCGTCAACCACAGTGGACAACCCTTCATCTTTCAATAATATCCAAGGAACGGTCAAGAATGCGGACATACCAGATATAGACCCTCGTCTCACCCCGCCTGTTGACGCCGCCCCATATTGGCCCCTTGGAATTACGTTTGACATGCATGTCTATCTTTCAACAATGCCCGAACCCGACGTACACGCAAAATGGACTTCGGAATATAGCAAAGACAAGGATGAGAGTCTCCCTCATTTCGTCTGGAAGAATATCTCGTATGGAAACTATAATGATAATCGGGTTGCCAATTTTAAGGTTAATTTTCCTCAAGTGAGTAACAGCTCTGCTAATGAAGGGTTGTGGAAGTTTACGGGTGTCTTTTAACTATAGTCTGTATTGAGGAACGGCTCGCTATGGGCCGATATCTTCCTCGCCCGAGATGGTGTAAGCCTTGACCCACAGAGTGCGACGTTTGACCCTCAGAGAGTGCATCACGTTCGAAAGCGTATGTTACATTATTTAGTAATAACAGAAGCTCAAATCTCGTTTTGCAGTGTTGACACCTTACTTGCAACGTTCCAAAGTGAGAAAGCAGAAGAGCCTTTTGGCGACTACAGATGAAAATGGCGAGGTTGAAGAAGAGGTAAGCTTTGACTCCATTCGGGCTGCAGCAACGTCTCATAGCTTTATAGCCCGATGTAATCGCTCCTCATTGGCACCAAGTAAATTACACCATTAATGCGTTTCCAACGCGTCTAAATCATTACAACAGAATGTCACTTTGGCGATCATTTCCGACGCCAGCGTTATCCCATACGCGCAGCTTCCACCACCACTCTTAGAACGTGAGCTTTAGTTATTCGTTACTGAAATTCCGTCTCAAAATGCATACTAGACGTGCACCTGGTACCCGACAGACGCGACGAAACTGGCAAAAGGGGGTATTATAAGCCCGTCATTTTTCCAAATGAATTCTGGCACCTCCGTTCTCACTATATTCAAATAAATGACACGACGCCCTCACTGCCTTTACAAATCACTTTCCAACCGATGTCTTGGATGAAATTCCAGATGTTTGCTTCAATGACTCATGGATTTAACGAAGCTGCAAAGCAGCAGGGTCAGACGGGCAGCTCCGAATTAGATGAGATTAAGCGAATGCTTTTGGAAACAAATCCATGGTTCCTGGGTTTAACGGCACTTGTTAGTGTATTGCATATGGTGTACGTTTATGGCATTCTCGTTCCTTTATCATTCTGATCCAAACTTAGTTTTGAAATCTTGGCCTTTAAGAGTGATGTGTCGCATTGGCGAAAAAAGAAGGAAATGACTGGGGTTTCGGTTCGGTAGGTCGAAGTTATGTCATTTTATATTTATATCGGATGACTCCAACCCTGTCATCACACAGAACTGTGAGTCTAGTTGATCCCAATTCTGAATTCTCCTTGGATCTCATGCTCCCAAGATTATCACCAATGTCTTCGTTCAAACAGTTGTACTACTTTACCTGATTGACAACAACGAGAACACAAGTTGGATGATCCTTATGGGATCTGGAATGGGAGTCGTTATTGAGGCTTGGAAGGTCAGATCCTTTCCTTTCGATTACATGTTCCTCTCTGCTTATGCAATTTGCATCAGATTACGAAAGCCGTGGATATCAATCTGGTCCCGGCGCCAGCGGGCTCGGTGCTACCCTATACAATCGAAGTCAAAGGTTGGCCAATTTGGGCTCTTTCGACCCAATAACTCTGACATCTCTATTTCCCAGACAAACACGTCCTTAGTGAAGATGAGAAGAAAACACAAGAGTAAGTATTCCCACCTATTTATTTAAATAACATCAATTCTGTTGCTAGGTTTGACCGCCTTGCCTTTCGTTATGTGTCATATGTGGCCATCCCTTTATTGGCGGGTTACACGATTTATTCGTTACTTTATGAGACACATCGAGGATGGTACAGTTTCGTGATATCGACTCTCACATCCTTTGTCTATATGTTCGGCTTTGTGAGTTCCTTTGAGTCGACATTCATCGTTCGCTCAAGCTTAGTTCCCTTTTAGGCACAACTCGTTCCGCAACTGATCATCAATTACAAGCTGAAGGTGTGTCCCCAGATTTACGTGACTAGAACGAGTATCCATATGGTCGCCATTGTAGAGTGTCGCCCATATGCCTATGAAAGCAATGGTTTACAAGACTCTTTCAACTGTGGTCGATGACTTTTTCGCGTATGTTGACCGTCATTGTTCCTCATGCAAGTCCTCATGGCCTCCCGGAACAGGTTCTGCATCAAGATGCCGTTCTTACATCGCCTTGCGTGCTTCCGGTAAGACCGATTTTGGGAGAGAATTCCCAGTTGCTGTTTCATAGCTGACATATTCGGTCAACAATGCTTTTGATTGCATAAATAGTGACGATGTTGTGTTTCTCATTTTCTTGTATCAGGTGCGTCATTCATTAATTTGCGATTGCTGTCGATCATGCGGACTGGCTAACGAGTACATGTGCAGCGCTGGATCTACCGCATTGACCCGAAACGAGTCAATGAGTATGGGCAGGTACTTGTTGGCGCCGACAAGGGTGATGCAGCCAAAGGGGAAAGCAAAAAGGATCGGTAGCACGAGTCCGTTCGGCCTTTGTGATATGTACATAGTACTAGCTAATAGGGGGATATTCCATCTCGTCGTGCATCTTTGGTATACTGTGTGCTCGTTGGATTTAAGTTCCGCTCGAGCTCCGGACTTGTTATTTGTGTAGCGATCCGGCTCGTGTGCCCGAGATGTCTGAATAAATTGTGTTGACGCTGTCCTGACAGTGCAACCCGTTACCGCAGCCCTTCAAGCCGTTCTGTCGTTCTGTCGCAACCCGATGGCCAGCGACGCCCAGGCAGCACCGTCGACATACACCTGCAGATGCCTTAATATTCGCATATCCACATTCTCTTCGTCTGAGCGCCCAGACTACCCCTCAGACCCCAATTATTCTTCCGTCTTTGTCAATGACGACGGTATTCGAGTCGTGCGTGGCTTCTAGCTCGTTATGTCCTCCGTGTTCTAATGTATCGTTAGAACCACCCTCAGGCAACAGTGCGACAAATGTCAAAGCCTGTACCCATCCCTGGCTCAACAAAGCACTCTCAGTTTACAGCGCTGACATGTCTATTCTGCGCATTACCCGTTTACCGGGTCCACCATGCAATCTCTTTGGAAGTCGAAGGGAATACCACGACATTCCTTCCATCCGAGGAGTGGGTCGAGAAAGAAATACTGAAAAGTGGCACCGGGTGGATCGATGTTCATAAAGATTGCTTGGTACGTGTTGGGTTGTGCGTTTCAACATGAAAGGCAAATACTACTCGTTATCCCGACTGGGAGAGCAGTTGATCTCTTTCATCTTGCTCAACAGATTTTCCAGAATAATTGGCTTATTTTCTCGTGTGTAGACAAGAGACGACATTGCCGAAGCTCTCTCGGCCCCCTCTTACGTGTCTCTTTTTGCAATGACACTACCTGGAACCCTTTCTTCCTCGCAGTCACCAGAATCAAGTGATGCGAGTCCCTCACATCCGGAAGGGAATAAGAGTGACATCACACATCTTCCCGACATCCCACCAGTTTTCCTACCGCCTCCCTTTACGCCTTCGAACCAGGTCTTCATCCATCTGGCAGACGTCGCAAATACGCAGTCTCAAAGCCTGCGAACCGAAGCGGAGAGACGGATACAGAACTTCATCAAGGCGGAAGCAGCCGAAATTCTGGACAAGGAAAAGATCATTAAAAGCCAAGTTCTTTGTTATTGGAAAGAGTTCAAGCAACATCTAGGTGATTTACAGCTGGACATGAGTACAAGAAAAGCCCGTTCACCAACACGGCATGGGGATCACGGTCCAAATGGTTTCGTAAGCGCTCGTGGGCCGGCATCATCCGCTGTCAGGAGTTTCGAGCCGACTCCATCATCATCTGAAGGTCGTCATGCGATGTCTCCTCTACAGCCACGCATATCCGCTTTGTCTGCGTCTCTCGCAACATCCACTTTCCATTGCCCAGAGGAGGGTCGAAGGCGATCTTCAGAAATCGAATGTGCATCACCCGGATCGAGCGATGACCAAACCCTAGATTCCCGATCAGTATCTTCGACTCTCGTTCAGTCTACAAGTCATGGCGAAGTGACGAATGTGTTGCAATTTAGGCGCACCATCAATGACGATATAAATACTCAGGCGAGCTTCAGATACTTCGCCTTGGAGGAAGAAATGGAGCGAGTCAAACGTGCTAAAGAACTGGAAAACCAGGATACCGAGAGCCATCGTGCCCCGTCATCGGCTCCAAGTAAACCCTCTGAGATTACCCATAAGCGCCCCCAGGCCACTGAGGCCACTACCGCAGAAGGGAGCGAACCGCAGAGTGAGCCGAGCCCGCAACGAGGTCGTGATAAGGGGAAGAGGAAGGTTACGTTTGAAGTGAAGACTGCCGTGGTTGCAGTCGAGAACGATAAGAAAGCTGCTGATCCAGTTGGCCCTGACCAAGGTAATTTCTAGTTCCCAACATCAATTGTTCCAATGGCTGAGATGATCTATCAACAGAGACAATATTCCGTCTAGATGACGAAGTCCCAGAAGAAGCCATGGCGCCGTCTCCAGCTGACGACACACAGAACACACTGCCTTTGCTTGAGCAGCCACCACTTCGGCCTGTGACTGTCAAAAGACGGTCTCTCAATGCTGGTAGCGAGGCATTCCAATCTCTTCGACCAGCTTCGCTGCCTCCTCCGTCTCATATACGGCCTATTCGTAGCCCTCCGGGCGTTGATTCTTCTTATGGCATGCGTGCACCTCTGACCAAGTCACTCTCGCCCACGAGGGCTGTGCAGAGGGTAACAAAGCCTGCCCCATCTTTGAGCGAGGACGAGAAACTCCTTTTGAAGCTCGTCGCTGCAGATACCCCTAGTCACAGAGGGGCGTGGACTCCAGGTAGTGATAATTGGAATATGATTACAGGCAAAAGTTCACAGGAGGATGTCGAGGACACGCCCGAGGAAGACGACGACGAACACACTGCACAATCTACCCCTACTGCATCCCGGGGCAGGACTTTGGCAACGGGTAAATTCCAAGGTAAACCTACATTCATTTGTCCTGTTTTTCTTTTCTAATGTTTGCTTGTATTAGATCTTAACAGTGATTCTCTTATGGTTGGCTCGCTGCCAATTAATGTCAAGAAAATCAAGCGTCCCAAGACTTTGAGTCTTGCCTCATATGCTGGACAAGATGCAGAGAGCGGAACATCTGATCTCGTCGCTCCGTTGATTGACAACAGCAAGAAACAATCCGCCAGTTCTATTCGGAAAGCTGTGTCTTTGGAGAAGGACCGTGCTCGTGCCATCGATCCTGGTCCGTTGGATTCGTACGGGGAAGATGACGATGTCGAGGACGATGACGACACCACTGATGTTCAAGATGAAGGTGAGAAGGCCAGACTTCAGGCTCTGCGTATCCTCCAGACTCGAAGTGAACTTCCCGAGGAAGGAATGTGGAGGAGCCTTGCCTGACATACATCAATTCTGGTCTCATGTTTCAATAACTCTTTTCTTTGTATTTTTGGCGTCTCTAAGTTAAGGTCCAATTCCTTTTTTTGCACCATTGTTCACGCATAACCAAGCATTTTATCCAAGTCTTTCGCATAATGTTTTCCACCTGATATCTTAATTACCCCACTGTGTTGTACGCTCGGTTTCAATGTGTATTTTCCTGTTCAAGTCGATTGCTCTGCTCACATCATTAGCGTAGCACCATTTGCTGTTACTTTACTTGCAAACCCTAATGAGTCGCTTCTTGTAGATGGTGGATAGTTGTAAATCAAACATTCGAGGCTCGTTGATTTTATGGTGAATACTTATTGAGTAGTGATATTGTCAGAAATATTAGGTGTAACTTATTTCTGCCGTAAATCATTCGACAATGGGAGTCCTCTCGCAACTACTCCAAGTCTCTATCGGGATTCCCCAACGTAGCAAATTTCTCCACCATGTTCTCGACCTTGGACTCATCTCGTTCCTTCTCAGCCTCAGCTCCACCTTTTTCCTCAAGCGACAACCCTTCTGCCTCCAGATTGCATCTCTCACAAGTGCACGCAAACCTCCATCCTCTCGCGAGCTCAAATCGTCGGCGCCTCCTGCACTCGGCAACACTTTCACCAGGATGTCTAGTAACATCAACGAAAGAGATCGTGACCTCGTCGCCCTGTTTCAAGTCGTGGTTGGCGATGATAGATATTTCGGCTGTGCCAGAGCTGAAAGAGGGTCGAGCAGAAGGCCGGCATGAATGCGATAAGTAGGACGAGAGCGTGTAGAATGCACTGCCAATCTGGCGGTTGGTTCCGTATGGTGTACGAGTCCGTTCAAGGTCTTCTGGTCTGGTGGTTGGCAAGGGCTGGATTTAAAAAGAAAAAATCTCATCATTTCGTTGTCAGACGGTGATAGCGTCAAGAACGAACCTTGTCATCACGGCCGCCACCATAGCAGACACCAAACGCATTGTAAGCCATCTTTCCGGAAATCATAGAATGCTTTTCCCCTGTGATGAAGCCCTCCAGACCAGGAACAGCGGAGCTTAGAACATCGATAAGGAGCTTCTCTTCTTCTTCGCTCTTCTTGACTTCGAGGTAACGCAAGCGTTCGATATGGTCATTTAAAGAATACCCATCAGAATGTCCCTCAGCATCAGTGAAGTCCTTCTCCACCGTTGTTTGCGTCTTCTTCAATCCTATCAAACTCAGCTTTTGCGTCTCAATCGCCACTTGTCTCGCAATGAACCGGGCAACAAGCAGAGGTGTAGTCTGCCCTGATTTCTTGATAAAGTTGGCAAATTTGGCCTGTGCCTCCCGCCGGGGCCCAAGTGGTGGTTGAGGACCAGCGGAAATAGCTAGTTCAAGTGGCAGTGGGTTGTCGAGTGTGAAAAGGAGGGTATGAGTTTGATTCTTGGCCGCTAGCATGCAGTCTTTGGAACAGTATGTCTGTGGGAATGAGTGTGAGCTGTCCTTGACTTCGAGAGAAATGTCTGATTCGATGGGGCGAAGGCATTGGGCGCAATACGTTCCCTTTGCTTGCAAGTCCGAGTCGAGGGCCGTGACCACAGGTTTCTCCTGTGGAGAGAATTTAGTGATGGCTTTAAAATGGGTTCTCGACTAACCTTGTAGATGACGTCCCCGGCCTTGAAGCCTTTGGTAACCACAAGAGTCTGTTTCAAGGTTTGACCGGGACGAGTGGTCACCGAGATGTTCATGTTTCTTGGCGGGAAATAGTTATAGTAGCCTGGAGATCACAATTGTTGCTAAGCCGTTTTTCGAAACTCAGAAAGTGCCTTGCATCTGCTCACCTGAGATACGAATTTCGGTCTGGTGGAGAAATCATAGAGGACCCAGCCAAAAAAAAAAAAAAGAGAAAAGTCTATTAGAACACAGGTCACAAGGATGAATAGATGGGTGAGAGGATATGGTGCTTTACAAACGCACGAAATCGATTAATGTACACAAAGCCCAAGAGGAGGGAGGTGATTAGATGGGCGTGTGTGAGCCCGGATCTGTCACTTTATCCCACTCCTGGGAAGAGGTCTCCGAAGGAGGGCCCCTCGTTGGGCTTGTATCCTGATAGATGCCCGAGCTGCCGTCGAGCAGAGAGTCTGGTTCATGATCACTCACTTCGGTATTGGTCAAGTCCATGACGATCTAAACCTTTGTCAGAAATAGAATAAAAAAGAAGCGAAAACGGAATCACTTTGAAGACAGGTTCTGGGATGGTCTTTTGGTAGATGACGATGAGCTCTACAGGTGACGGGTAGACTCGGAGAGCGCGGAAGAAAGCCAATGCAGAAGGGAGGTAGAAAACAGGTCCTTTCGGAGAGATGAGAGAATACTCTACATGATTTGAAAGCAACGGTACCTTGCAAAGCAAGCTGTTCACCAAGGCCGACTTGGCTCATGAAGTAGGTTTCTCTCTCTTCCGCTGTCCTGGGTTGCTCCTCACCCTTTAGTTGGTTCAGGACCACTTTGAGTTCAGCAGGCGGAATGGAGTGCTCTAGAGTGTCGTCTGCCGTCTTATTTTGAGCTACCGACTTTTGGACGCGTTTTTTGTCACGCTCTGTAAATATGATTAAGGGAGGCAAAAAACGAAAAAAAAGCGGAACTTGCTGAGTCGCTTGCGAAACTCGACGTCGTTTCTGCGCTTGTAGTCGAAGTAGACAGCATAGGCTGCGAGGCCTACGGCTGCGGTGACGACAGCAATGGTCAGGCCACTGCTCATGGTCGGGTTAAAGAGGTCAACACGGACAAGTGGCAAATTGGACAGATTACATAATTCCTCCCATTTGGATGCATACCTGGCCTCGTGTATTCGTTACATAAATGCATTAATATTGCCATACTTTTGTGCTTTTCCTGCGCCCGACAAAGCGTTTATCCGATTATTTTTCCATTTTCTAGACATTTGTCTCCTGGGGCTTTGGCCAGGTCGTGCCGGCATTCGGGCCGATGGTTTATTTGCGTCAGTTACCCACGGAGACTACTGTTCAACGCTCCTGTGACTCTCCCTTTTTCCATTCAAAGGCCAGGTTATCGTCGCCACTGCTGCTGGCCATGGACGGCCTTGCTAGCCACCACCAACGGGATCAGTCTCTCCTTCACGTTGGCCAGCACCGTGCTGCCACCATCTCCGATATCCACCCTGCAGCGTCTTCCTCCGGCTCATCCTCAGACTCGCTTTCGCCCCATCTCGGTCAAAATTCTTCGCTGAATGGCGATCCAGGGCCGTCTTCGGTAGTTCTTGCCCTTCCAGATCAGCAGACACCGCAGACGTGCACAGAAACAATGATTGGATTAACGCCACTAGTTGAAGAGAGGGGCGCCGGAGGTGCTAATCCCGACCAACATGTTATTTCCATCGGTATCGTCGACAACGTACCTGTGAAAGACGAAGGAGAAGCATTGCTTGGACATGTTAATGGTCAGATAGAGCTGCTGGAAGGCTCACCCGACGTCAGTATTGGGTCCGGAGATTCTAGTTTAATTGTAGAGGAAAGTCAGGAATGGGTCCCAGACCCAGATCATGAACTGAAGCGCGTCAAAGTGAGTTGACCCATTCAATTTTTCTGAAATTCTCCGCTTGTCCGTCGCCCGACTATGCCTTGTCCCTGTTCTGTGCGGTTCAATCCGTTGTTCTGGATGCTGATCTCCACTTTCATAGGTTTACGAACTTATCGGCCAGCGATGGGTGGACCAGGGGACTGCGTTCTGCTTCGGACAGTTTTCAGAAGAAAGGAACGAAGCGCTCTTGATAGCCCGGTCAGAACGAAACTACAACCAAATTATTCTTTCTACAACCATCCGCACTAGCGACGTCTACCAGCGTCAACAGGGTGAGTTACCATTTCCCAGATCCCACCTTGATATTTGCGACCCATTCGGTGCGCACGCGATCAAACTCTTTTAAGACTCCAAACCAGGCGCTTTAGAGCTGACACAACTTCATTTCACCAGATACACTTATCGTTTGGACCGAACCAGATGGTATAGACTACGCTCTCAGCTTTCAAGATCCAGAAGGTTGCGCAGAAGTGTGGAATTTCATCGTCGAAGTACAGCAGCACCTGGGCACGTCTGGTACGTTAATATCGTCATGGGTGGCATTCTTTCATTAATTTCTACAAGACGACCAAACAAATGTGTCCTCCTCGCCTCTTCTTGGTCCAGAAACGTCAGTCACGACAGCAAGCATCATTCGTTCTGGTCATTTGCCTGCGCCACAGCTCGGGATTATTAGCGAAATTGAGAGGGCTATCAAACAATTAGCGAGGACACAACCCATCAAAGAGCGGATATGTGAATACATTCAGCACGAGGTAAGCATTCATTTCAGACATTTTATCTATTGCTTCAGTCTTTACATGTCCAACCCTTCACGCGCCAGTAATTCATTTTTGCATCTATTAATATCTCACGTCACAACCGGCACCAATTGATCGCCACCATCTAGGAATACATCAAATCCTTAATTGAAGTAATGCATACTGCAGAAGACCTGGAAAGTCTGGAAAATCTGCATGCCCTTTGTAGCCTAATGCAAACATTACGTGCGTCCTTTTCGTATCTGGATGACAGCTATAATTAAATTCGAATTAGTTATGCTGAATGATCATACAATGTATGAACACATTCTCGAGGATGACATATTTTTTGGAGTCGTAGGCATCCTAGAATGTTGGCTTTCCTTGCAATTATGACACACCGCCCACTCAAACTTCCACAGATGACCCAGATTTCCCGGCTCACAAAGCCAACTACCGTGACTTCCTCCATAACACTGCCCAATTCCATCAACCTATAGTAATGCGCGACGTCACCATTCAACGGAAAGTCCACCATACCTACCGACTTCAATTTCTTAAAGACGTCGTCCTTGCACGCGCCCTGGATGACTCTACATTCAACGTCCTCAACTCCTGCATTATCTTCAATCAGATTGACATCATCACCCACTTACAGCAGGACCCGACTTTCCTTCGGGATATCGTCCGGCTGTTTGTTGATGAGGAAATGCTGACGGGTGGAAATCCAAGAAAGTTGAATCCTCATGCACAACCATTTCAGCCCCAGGCCCAACAACAACTGCAGGGTCAGCCGCAACATATTGTCATCAGCTTGAATGGCAGTGGAGACGAATCAAACTCAGATACCACACTGATGGACATCGATCAGCAAAAGTCGGGTTCAACGAGTACGAAACTGTCCAATGGCACTCCTGTACCAACCATCCTAAATGGGAGCAGTCGTAAAGCACGACCAGGAACATACGCTTTCGCTCCACCTGACGACCTCACAGAAGCAGAAATCAATGTACGACGCGAAGTGATCATGCTTCTTCAGCACCTTGCTATAATGGGCAAGAACGTCCAGTTGCCTGCTCGCCTAACATTGTTCCGCACACTGGTCGATCGGGGCATCCTCTTTGCCGTGCAGTGGGCATTGAACCTGCCTGAGAGGGAAGAGGAAAACAAACAGTTGATTAGCATGGCAGGAGAAGTTCTGTCAGCTATGCTGGATCATGACTTGAACGGAGTGCGAGGACATGTGATGAAGCAGGACTTTGCCATCCTAAAAGAGCGGGAAGCAGAGAAGAAAGGTGCAGACAAGGCTGAGACGATTTTGGAGATGGTGTGTAGGATCACAGCTCAAAGCAAGGACTTGTCAGTGCAGAGCCAAATGGGTGACGCTCTCAAGTCTTGGTTGGAGATTCCTACTGGTGAGCCGCCGGCCAATGCTGGTGGTACTGAGGTGAGCATCAATGTATCAATTTTATTTCTTACTATTTGTGACGTGTCATCGTTGTACAGGCTGTGGGACCAAAACCTCTGCTGGCACGGAAAGACGATCCCAACACGGAGCGATTCATGGACTACTTTTATAGACATTGCATCGACACTCTTCTGAAACCCCTAACTAACCTACCTGAATGGAAAAACTTCAAGGAATCCATCTACACTCTCACACGCGAGGAAACCAACCGATTTGTTTATCTCTGTGATTTGTTGTACAACTTTATCCAGCAACACCAACTCCGTGGCCATGTGCATGTAACAACATCTGACATCCTTTCACGAATTGCAACATTATTTAGAGCAAAAGACAAACACCTTCGGCATGGTGAGCAATGTCCTCTCTTACGGTTACCGGTGTCTAACCTTGCGATGCAGCTGCCTTCCGTGTTTTTCGCCTGCTTCTCAAGCAGAATAACCCGAACTCCCATAAAATCATTAAAAAGCACGGTATTATGAAGCCCATTCTTGATCTAACCATTCAAGAATCACTCAGAGACAACCTTCTCAGTTGTTCTTGCCAGGAATATTTCGAAATCATGCGCAAGGTGAGTTGGAGATTATTTGAATTCATCCCGTCAATTCGATTTCTGAATCATTAACTTGAAGGATAATATAAGAGATCTCATCGAAGAATGCATGACTAAACATGAAGCGGAGATCCAACATCTGGCAAAAACCCTGCTTGGCGGAGAACTGTTCCAACGTTTCATCCTGAGGCATGAGATGAACTTGGCACCACGGCCACAGGAACCGACGTCCAAGCAGTACGTGATCGTTTCCATCTCTCACACAAATTTTTAACTCCTCATCGCAGACTCGAAGACGAGAGGTGGACAGGCCCCGAACGGGCGTTCGATCGTGACGAAGAAGCCTACTTTGACGGGGATGAAGACGGAGAAGTTGTCCAACCATTTAGTCAGCAAATTCGACCTCGTCTCTCTGACACAGCCATTCTGCTGTTGACAAATAACACCGGCCTGAAACGGAAACGGCGACCTGGAGTCGGCGCTGCAACGAAAGGCTACCGGCCTCCCCTGAAAACACCACAACTACGATTGGGTTCTTTGGTCGATTATGACGAAGATGAAGAAGAGGATTCCACTCCTTCATCACTGCCGCAGAGTGAAGCACCTCTGTCATCAATTGTAACATCTCCTGTATCTCCTGTATCTCCTGATCCCCCCACTGCCTCTCCGACCGCCAAATCACCCACAATATCTTCTGGGCCACCCCCGAGGCGCACTTCCAACGACGACGACGACGAAGATAACCTGTTGGAGGTTCTCGCACGGAATAATCGAATTAATCGAAGTCGGCCTCAATCCCCGGCTCCAACAGGCACGAACGCAAAATCAGGTGAAAAGCGACGGCGAGAGGACGAGGAAGAGGAAGAACAACTCTTCCGTCATCTCGTCAAACCATCGAAAAAGTCAGATCCGTCGTCAGTTAAGCGGAAAATTGGCGACGAACCCCCAGCTGCCAAGAAAATCAAGGTTAAAATCGGTACCATTGGCCTTTCTGTCGCATCGTCGCTGAATTCGAACCCCTCATCGATAAACTTTGCACGCTCCCCAGCGTCCACATCACCACCTGGCACTAAAGATGGAGATACGGGATAGAACCTTGTATTGTTTTTTATAACTTGTATCACCTTTGCATGTTTGTTCATCAATCTAGATTCCGCTTTTTTCTTTCTTTTCCGTTTCGTTCATCCTGCAATCATGGACATCTTGGCCCTGCTTTCAGTTAATTATGATATTCATTTCTCACCGGGCCACACAGCTGTATGTACTAATGTAGTAGAGTAGTATGTTCCATGCTCAATTAGGTTATGTATGCTTTCGATTGGCGTTGTTCAGCAGCTAAGCACTAAGCACTAATTCCTAAATTTGTTGAATTCCATCAAAAAAAATCCAAGTCCACTTATATATTAGCTGCCGCCTAAGAATTTTCAAGAGGGCGATCGAACAAATGATGCCGGGATTGATCTGATATCTGATTTTTATTCCACCTCCTTCAGGGTCCAGATATTATGCCCATTCAATGCGACTTCTGCGACAAAGTGCTCACCAAGAGCGAGGTAAAGAACTGCGCCAGATGCAAGTAAGTGGTCAACACATTGATATCGGTTCTCCTCAGTGACCACTCCCTTCACCCCTAGGGCAGTAATCTACTGTGTAAGTGAACACGATGGTCTCTCACATTCTCAAGAACGCCGTCCAACAACAACCCCCGTAGTCTAAGGATTGTCAAAAAGGGAGCTGGAGGAAGGATCACAAGGACCTCTGCACGAGGATCTCCAACCCTCAGAACGCCGCTGATGAACTCTCCCATTGGTTCACCTTGTGGTCACCGTCCTTCTTGTATGCTACAACTTGGGCCCTGGATCTTAAAAACAAACCGGGACATAATGTGACGCACGGGTGTGTGATTAGGTTGGCTTAAACTGTAAAAACACTGACCCTCTTTCATTTCTTCAGCTTGATGCTCTTCGTGGAAAAGACAAATTCGACTAGTCGTGCTCACCGTTACAGAGTGAGCTCTTCCGACCGTGTAATCTACACAGTACTAACTAAGGCTTCCCAGATTATCGGACAATGGTTTGTGCCCTTGTCGATACACAAGCACGTCAAGCATGTATCACCAGAACACTTTGTAGTTACCGTTCATGAACCCTCTACGCTTGCCGAATCCCACCTCATGTGGAACAACCGTGCATGGAACGCATTACCCTCCATGCTGTCTGCTCATGATTCGGAGTTGCTTGGGAAGCTCGCCGTTCCTATCCTCCGCCAACTCACCGAGACTGTCGGTCACATCGAAGCGATGTCGTTATGGGACCCTAACGTGTGGTTGAGCCGACCTCACCCAATGGTCCAACCAGAGAATATGTGTGTGATGCCCGAGGAAATAGCTCGTACCCTCCGGGAGGAGTCTTCACTTCCATTGGTCCCAAGTAAATACTAGTTTATTCCCTATGAAGACTTTGAGAAGCAAAAATTTCTTGATCATTTTAGACGGTGATACAGTGGTTAGATGTAGAGCTATGGGAGACAGTTAGAATGGGTAAATTTGCGTTCTTTACGCAGGAGATTAAGATTTATATGAACAAAAATGTTACTGAGCAGAGGCGAGAGGAATCGCAAGGAATTGGAAACAAGACTTGTACTGATCTGTAAAGCATCCAGAAACATGTAAAGATTAGATGAACATACAAACAACTGCCAAGTGGAAAGGAGAATAACACTAATGGGAAACTGGAACGATGCAAGGTTAAAAATTGGAGCAAATGAGGAGTGGGGGAGTTGAAAAAAGGTTAAATAGTTGACGCGACAGACCAATAAGGAGGAATAAGACCAATAAAACAGAAAGACGGAACAACAATTTGAGTCCAGGAAGGGATGCACAAGAACAGAAGATGGAGAAAAAAATAAGATAAGCAGACGGGACGGATTGTATGCAGATAATTGATCATATAGGAAGATGCTGTCAGTTGCTGTGGGGTGTAAAAGTATGTATGGATGTGCAATGAAAATAGCAGTTGTACATAGATAAATTCCGGTAAGCTGCATGCTTGTGATTACGATTGCTTGTCGTTTGGACATGAAGTACGTGTGATGGGGGGATTTGGAATTGCGTATATCGATTATTTTTGACGATGGCGATGAAGGAATGATAATGAATGCAAAGGAGTAATAGTCCCACGAGGAAACTGGACAGCGTTCTAGAGTGGACTTGGGAGTGAAATTGACGCGAAATGGTAAGGCTGTTATCAGCTGTCCGAAAGTGATTGCTGTTCGGAGGGTATCGCAGCAGGGACAGAATGGTGGAAAGCGCTTTCGCTGCTCGCAAATGAGACACCATAAGGAGACAAATTTGGAGGTGAACCCGCAAACACTCCGTTATGATGTGGGTTACCAGCAGTAACACCACCACTACCGCCAGCAGTGGCTGCCATCGACCGTGGCACGAAAGCGCTGGATGAACTTGTAAGGGGTGTCGACAATGTCGAAGCAAAGGACACCCCGCCAGGAGAGGTCGAGTAAAACCTCGGAGGTGGCGACGAGAGGAATGTGTTGGGGTTATTGGTTGTATTCCCGGTGCCCACTCCGAAGGACTGATGGTGAAGAGGCGGCCCTTGGGACGACATCATTGATTCACCCCTTCTAAGAATCAAAGGCAGATGAGGTGCCCCTCCACGGTGGTGTTGCTGGTGGTGTTGCCCGCCACCACCGCCAATGTACTCGTCCGGAAGACGAGCTTGGAGATCTCCGCCATGGTGTTGTTGCTGAAACGATGCACTATGTGGGCTGAACGATTGTGAGAATGATTGCGGCTGATGATGTTGAGATCCGTTAGCCACATGTGTAGATCCGCGTACACCGAGCGGATTCTTGCTATACGAAAGGCGAATTCCGTTCTTCACCAAGCCTCCCAAAGTATTGCCCGACAAATCTTGTTTGGCTTGCGCAGCATGCTGAACAGTTTCAAACTTTGAACGGGATCAGATCAGACCAGATAGGATAGGATAGTTGAATTACCTCGACGAAACACATTGGCCCTGCAGGCTTTTGCCTGAAAGAAAGTTGGCGATATCCGCGTTGTTGCGAGAAGATCTCTTTCAATGTTTCCTCCAAATAATCGGCAGGGTATCCCACAGGCGGAGGGGATGTTGGCAAGTTGCCGACATAAAGTGTACTGATCTGTTGGCAGATGTCAGCTCAAGTTCTGACGGATAAAAAGAAACAGAGCCATATAAAGGTAGGACAATGACAATAGGGAACCGCAAGAGTTCAAATGGGAAAAAAAATAAGACAATAAAGATCGTCACAAAATGGCCAAAATGACCAACATAAGAAAGAGGTCAACTCACTGGGGGATTCTGATCTACAGACCCTCTGGTAGTACCCGTCGTGCAACCAGATGCCCCACTACTGCTACTGCTGCAGCTACTATTGCTCCCATGACTCATTCCCGATGCGGGCGATGGCAAAGTTGGCGAGACGTTTCCCGTACTTCCATTACTCCCAGTGCTGCTCGAGCTCACCAATCCTCCAACACCATTTACGAGACGAGGATGTTCGGTATTCCCATTAATGTTGGATCCAAGGCCAATACTGCCGTTCAAGAGGGAACCGATATACCCCAGAGCATTCATCCCGTTCTGGGTCGTTGTGGCAGCGTCACTTGCTTGACTTAGTATAGGCGACGAAGACCCCTGGGTCTGTGACCTGGGCCTGCTGATGGCTTGAAGACCGATAGGAACCCCAAGATTCAAGTTATCCCATGGACCAACTACTTCCTCTTTTTTCTTCTGCTGGGAAAATTCTGCACCCGAAATCATGGGAGACCCACCACCAAAGCCACCATCAGTAGGCACACTTGACTGTGTAGTGGAGGACGGAGGTAGAAGCGCACTGTTTGGAGCGCTGTTCGTGCATTGACCCGCTGACGTCTGTCGGGACATAATTGAAGAGCCAACACCAGAAGAAAACACACTGGAAGGTGTAGCAGCACCAGAAACAGAGCCGGAAGAAGGTGCGTTGACATTGACTCCAACAGAATGAAAAGCATCGAAGGCAACGGCATTACTGGCTCTAAGTTTCAACAAATTCAACTCCTTCTCTCGTTGACTTTCCTTGATCCTCTCTTCATCGCGAGGACCTCGAAGTGTAGGCGTCGACGAAGAGCCTGCCAGCGACATGCCACCCAGAGCCGTTACGAGACTCTCCCGCCTCCTATCCTCTTCTTCTTCTCGAGATACAGGAACGTTGCAAAAATTTCCAAGTGAAGTCGAGCCATTTACAAGGTCGTTTGATTGCTGGGATGTGGTCTGAAGAGTAATGGAATCCCTCCAACCGCCAAGACGTGCAGCATCTCTGGCCTTGAGTTCACTGGTAAACGAATCCAGGCCATTGAGGACTGGTTGAGGACCAGAATTCTGCAACAATCCAACACCAGCGCCAGTAACGATTGGAGGGACAGGGACGGATCCAACTCCTCTCTTTGTATGCAGATTCTTCTTTGCCATCTCCGCCTTCAAGACCGCACCCTTCTCGATATCGACTCTCTTCCCTTGCAACTGATCCCTTGCGACCAGCGCATCCTGCCTTGTCTTAAACTTAGCAAATCCGATAATTTGCTTCCTTGGGGGAACACTGGTGGAGTTACTACCGATCATTCCCGCCACATTCATTCCTCCAAGTCCGCCAGCTGCAAGGAAGTGCTGTTGGCCAGACGCACGTTCATCAGAACCATGCCAAGCGGCCCCGAGAAGACCATCTCGGCCTCCATCCACACCATTAATGTTGTAAGGGTCGCTTGGGGCACCATACGGTGTAAAGGCAAGACCGCGTAAACCATTCGCGCTCGGCGGAGCCCCAACATCTGAGGGATATTGAGGATATTCCTTATTTGGAATCTTCAAGGTTGCTGCTTCAAACCCTTCACTGAAGGTAAACATGTTCACGAACTCCCGTTCCTGCCAATCAGAGGTTGTTATCATTGGAAGACTAAGAAAACGAAATAAAAAAACAAACCTGCATATCCTCCGGGAAGCCCACCACGAAAATGGTGGATATTTCTTCCCCACCTGTGGAATTGTTGACACCAACGCCATGTCCCGTAACATTCGGGGCAACATTACCATTGACAACGATCGAGGTGTTGCCCAAGGATAGGCCAGCTGGTACATGCGGCCCAAAGGGAGTTTGAGACGAAAGCTGTACACTATTATTTGACGGAACAGATGATGAGTAATTGGACAGCGACGGTTGTGGTTGTTTTCCCTGGGCGTGCAAAAGTGAAGGAGCTACATTAAACTGTTCTCCAGGATATGATTTGTGGGGACCGCCGGAGTGTCCGTTCGTATAATCGTAAGGAGGGCGAGAGTCGTATCCCGGCTGTAAAAGCGGTTGAGAAGTGGGTGTGCCATACATCTCGGCACCAGGTGACGGGAAATACTGAGCAGGGTCACGATAGGGGGTGTTAATATTGGCTTGTTGGCGTGAACGGGTGGTATTGGGGTAAGAAGTGAAGGCGTTGCGATAGTTATTCGGGAAGGCATCGTACTCGTCCGAGAACTCTGGTTGACGATGAAAGGTTTCGGAGCCTGTGTACAATCCGGGGGGGTGATTGTAGAAACTCTCCTGAGTGCGCAGCATCTGCATCTGTTGCTTGTGTGCATCGGATGGGGAGTCGGTACGTGGGAGATGGATTTGATGAGACATTGGGAAGTTCACGTTCGGAGAACCTGATGAAGAGGAGTTGGAAGTCGGGGGGTGCGATGCTTGGATGTGTTGGTCTGCGTCATCTGCATTGGAAGTGGGTTCTGCGTCGGCCTGGGCGTCGAGAGAAGCCAATAGCGACTTGTTTATAAAGTCCTCGTCTGGTTGGTAGGGGGAAATCTGATGTACTGGTGTAGCCGGCATTTAGAAGGACATGCGAGAGGGACGGGACGATGGAGAAAGTGTGTTGCTCGCTGTCTGACGCGGCGAAGTCAGGGGGCGGGAGGAATTGCGATCGAGGGGGGTATGTGATGAACCTGTCACATCTAAATCGAATCAATAATTCCCAAACAACGCACAGACCTTTCTAAAATAACAATAAACACAAACCTTATTTTCACATGACCATCGAGCTCAACGTCTTCCACATCGAGCACACGGTGATACACCCCCGCCACCAGCCAATGGGTACATACCAGAAGGTGCCACGTCTCCTGTTTTTCATGCGCCACCTCTTCTAGATTTCTCTACTTTTTTCTGGTTTACATTGCATCGATGGCCGTAGTTGCCTTTTTACCGCTTTCCTGACTTGGGAGACATGCTCGAGTTGTCGAGGAAAACGCTCAGGACAAAGTAGGCGACGTCGAGTTGCAGGTAAGTAGGAAAAAAGACAAGCGTGACAAGAAGACAGGGCATCATCCATATCATTTTGATTTGATTACATATAATCATATCTTCGGAATTGTACCAAGGTCCCTCGTAATACGATTATAATATTAACGGATGGTCAGAAAGAACAATAGCTATAACGACCCTGCCATTTCACCCAATAGCACAAGCCCTACCACTGCCGCGACAAAAAGATATATACCTAGAGCAATCATCACAGCACCGACGAATCTCCACCTTGCACGAGCAGCCGCAGCACCAAATGATTCATAAAATGCGTATGGGAGGAGGGGAAGCGACGTTGAGATTGGTGTGGGACCGAAGCCTTGTTGGTGCGGTGTGGGACCAGGGTGAGGTGCAGGGTACAATCCCTGTGCTGGTGGAAGTGTGTGATTGGTTCTAGGGGAACTTGCGGGTGGAAGAGGCACGTAAGGAGGCGGAGGAGTCATGGATACTGTATGTTGCAAGGGACCGGGAATATGTGCGTTGGCCCTTCTACTGGAGGTCGGGTGTGGGTGGTCCATTTAGAACTGAAAACTCCCTATCAGCATAACGCAATCGGGGAATAGGTATGCAAGAATGCACCGTTCTCAAAGTTGTAGGGATGCGTAGAGGATGAGACAATTCTTAAACCTCATATGTACCCTCTGCCTCGAGGATACCACAGCGCAAGCGAGCAAGGGGCGTTAATTGTTGCCTAGGAAAGATAAGTCCGATAAGGAGCAAACAAATTATTTGCGCAATATTCCTTAGACCACCGTGCTTTGTCGCGTATAATAAATCGGCAACCTGTCGTAACTGATCATTTGAAGCCAGGCTAGGTATCGGACAATGACGGACATCCACGACCCAAGATCGTCTTAAAAAGGTAATTTTACGAGGGTATGCAGTTGATAGCATTTTCTTAAAAATCGGCTTCGTAGTAATTTATCATATCTGCAATATTGCCTATACAATCAAATGAAAGCTGGCCGAGGAAGTATGCCTCTCAATAACTATGTTTTCATAAAAATGACATTACAGGTACATGTATATCTCAGGAATCTGATTTGGCAATTTTTTTTGAAGAGAGAGAAAACAACAGTTTTGTTGATATAGCATGCTCCCCAACAAATTCTTGCACAGATGTGAGCTGTTCACACTTAACATTTAGGAGCTTGAGCACAGATTTTGTTTATTCTCACAACTTCGGCATGGTAGTACCCCCGCTTCTCGTATTTATCATTCATCACAACATTCCAACAGTTTAAGTAGCCTGATGGACGTGGTACCCGAAAAGTAAACTACAAAGCCGTTACATTTGAACGATCACCGCAGCCGAGTCTGCCATGGCTGGAAAATTGATGTCTTGTTCTCTCTCAAGCCTAACTATGTCCTCATACAGTCACGACGGTCTATCCAAGAACCGAATGTGAGGATGATAACTGAATACTTGTCAAATCGCACGCCGGCGGGTCTTATGTGATAATATATCAACCGAACTAGCATTCAGATTAACATCTCTTCACATGTCATACTACACACTCAATTTATTTCTTGCCATGCGTCGAGTCCTGATCGCAGTTCCGTTCAAGTTGATTGGTATGAATCTGGATTATCTTTGAAAATATATATATCCCAGCACATTTTGAGTAGTCTGAATCGATTATCCTTCGACACGGCCTTCACTGGTCATCATCGTGCATGACGTCTGGTTTTAAGGGACACGAGCCTTCACGATCGCCTTCAACAGCGGACACCTCGACTACTTGGACAGGGGCCTCATTCCCGTCTTGTTGAAATTTCCGTTTCGGGATGACAGAGTAGAGTGCCTGTTCCCAATCCTTTGACTCGACGTATTTAACCAGGATCTCGAAGACCTGATTAACGGTCAAGACCTTTCGAGTAGGAAGCGACGCAAGATAACGTCCAATCGGAAGCCGCGCAGTTCGTATGCCAGATTTCACCGCTTTATTGAGGCACAGGTTCTGTAAAACGATATGAAGGTTCTACAAGGCGAAGTGGCGCTCGTGGGGTACTTCTACTTGCCTTGTAACGATTGTGGTCGCATATTCCACCGATAATGTATATTTCATCTGGTTTGATTTCCTGCAACTCATCTTCTGTATCTGCAGTGAGGTAAACAAAGGAAGACTTTGGGAATGCCGGGGCACCTGCTGTCGATGTTGAGTTCTCATTTTCGTTGGAATCCACACCTCCCAAAGTTTCCGCAGTGTCTGAGTCGCACAACCACAGGCTCTCATAACTGTCTGGATACCAGTGGGTGTTGGACCATCGCTTGTAACTTGCATCACCGAGTGTTTGCAGTCGGTCGTATGTCTGACCATCGAGGGAGGTAAAGAACAGAGTAAACGGGTACGATGCCTGGCGATTGGCACTATGTGTATATGCCAGCTGGGAGCACAAAGATTTGATCTCCTGGATATAGGCATATGAGGAGAAACGGACAAAACGGGCTATATGTGCGATTCTGCCGAACTCACCTTGTCGTTCATCATTTCATCGAAGCCTAGATCAACCACGACCTTGCCAGCGAAGTCGACCTTCGCCCTCTTAGCGCGCCTCCTCGTTTCCTCTTCATCGTCTTCGTTGAGCTCACCGGCTGCTCTCTTTTCCGCCAGAATTCGCTTCTTCTGCTTCTTGGCCTCTTTTTCGCGTGCTCGTCGCTCGAGTTTCGTGGCTGCGAGACGCTCTGCCCTGACCGCCTTTTTCATCGCCTTTTTTGACATTGGTTTAGGATCCGTGGATGTGCCGTCGCCATCGCCTGGTTCTGCCGTCTCTGCGAAAGGTCGCTGACCATGGATCCCCCCTGCCGTGGCGTCAATCCTGTCATCGCAGATCTCATCAGCGGAGATCAGTGGATTCGACATTTCAAAAAAAAAAACTTCTCTGGTTGTGATGGTCGCAAGATGGTCGTCGCAGACGGAAAAACGAAGATAACTCTACCCGAGTGTCGTCCGGTAGATGCCGGCGTCTCTGAGATCCATATATCACAAACCCTTCCGTGTCTTGTGGGATGTATCACTTCTCGTTGTCGTCGGAGTGATCTTCTATCATCTGGCACAACATTCTACCTCGGCTAGTGACAGTACATTTTCGTGAGATTTGCTATGGCCCACGAGCTCGGATCTATTACAATAGCCCCAGCAAAGAAACATACAGCAACGGTGATCTTCATCCATGTAAGTTTTTTTGTTCGCATTAGTTTCCTGTGAACTTGCATGACGTTGTTTTCCAGGGATTAGGCGATACAGGGCATGGCTGGAGTCCTGTGGCAGATGTGTTCTGCAAAGATTCCGAGCTTGCTCATATCAAATGGATCCTACCTCATTCGTATGTTTCTACATTCATTACTGATTAATACCTGCGGCTAACTGGATCGACGACTTACCACTGCCTGTACGAATCAAATTCCCTGATCTATTGGATCCATTTTTTATAAAGCCCAAGGCGTCCCATTGCAGCCACTATGGGTATCGAAATGCCATCATGGTGTGTCGTTATCTTTTTCAGCACGTTGGAGATACTATAATCACTTTAGGTTCGATATCTATTCCTTCGGATTCAACACAGATGAAGACGAGGAAGGAATGTTAACGTCCGTGGCGTTGATCAGACAGTTGATTGGGGAAGAAATCCGTTCGGGCATTGACCCAAGTCGTATCGTCATTGGAGGATTCAGCCAAGGAGGGGCAATGACACTACTCACGGCGCTGACATCGGGTTTCAAACTCGCTGGCATCGTTTGTCTGAGCGGTTGGCTTCCTTTGCAACACAAAATTAGCTCGGTCCGTGTCATGCTTCTTTTTCCTCGCCATTTTACCCACTTTTTGCGCATCAATCCAGATGGCCACTCCGAGTGCATTATTATCGCCGGTATTCTGGGGTCATGGGACGGTGGATCAACTTGTCCTATTGGACTATAGCAAGAAAAGCGTTGAATTTCTGACCACAGAAATAGGCATGATTCAAGGACAACCAGGTGTATTTGGTGGATTGTCCTACCATCTCTACGATGGTTTGGGCCATACAACGAACGAGAAAGAGCTGGAAGACCTGAGGGCCTTCATAAAAAATGCTGTCCCGTCCGTGGACGTACTAGACATTTCCCACTGAACCTTTTCCATCTCATCTTATCTGCATACAGTGTATCATGATACAGTTACAGTCCTGTATATCAAACCCTTCATTCTATCGAACTATCCTGCAAATTGTTGTCGCTACCGCTACTGGTCTGTTTATTTCGAGTGTAGGGAGCCACCTCCATTGTGAAATTCCCATTAGCAGCAGTTGAATGCCCCATTTCGAACTGCATCAGACATCACGGACCTTGGTTAGATAAACGCGTCCTATATTATTGCCATAGGACCAGGCCTCAGGTTTCATAAACGCCATACCTTCAATGACCGAGAGAAGAGCAGCACAGAGGGTGGGAATTTGTTGTCGAAGTTGTGCTTTACCCAATGCGGACCCGCTCAAATCGCGACAAACCTTTCCAGGAGTCTCGAAATATAACATTGTGAGTCGTTGAAACATATATGGCACTCGTTCGGTGCTGCCACCTGTTGTCTAAGTTGGATTCAGAATGATATCGATGTTTTTCCAATGGAAATTCTCTGGCTCCTCGAGAGCTCAATGATGTTGACAGTAACACACAGGCATATCTTCTTTCCAGCCACGATGCGAATCCAAAATTAGTCCCGAACGGTATATCATGATCATTGTACCGCATGGCGCCGGCTCAGCATCTATCTTTCTGTTGTCGTTTAGCAAGCAGGAAGGAAAGTGGTCTGTACACTTTCTAGTCTAAGTGGCAGTATAATAATCTATTGTGCGCAGGATAAGCCTCCAAGGTTCACTTCAATATGGATAACACGACGACTATCCCACCCTTTATTAGCAAGGCAGGCGCTCCTTTCGACAGACCAGATGCTGATGTCGTCCTCCGATCTGAAGATGGTATCGACTTTCGCACATTCAAAGCCCATCTCTCGTCTGCATCAGAGTTCCTCGACCACATGTTCTCATCTCTCCAACCTCCTTCAGCTGATGACGAAGAAGAACTCTCAGATGGTTTACCCATCGTACCATTTTACGACCCCAGCCCGATCTTGAAGGGTTTACTGAGTTATTGTGATCCCGAGATACACTCGCAATCGGGTTCAGTACCTCTAATAGACATCCAAAATTTGGCTATCAAGTACGACATGATGTCAGTGGCCAAGGCTGTCTATAAAGACCGAATTCGGCTGGAACGCGAGCTCCCCTCCTCCAGCATGGTCGACGTGATTAGGCAGAAGGTCAGACAGGATGAGGACATGTTTCTGGCTGCCGCCCACATTTTTACTACCTCCGCAAGTGAAGAGGAAGAGATGGTTGAACTTGGCCTTGTTAGCAAAGCGCAGCTTGCTTCTTTAAAGCGCTACAAAAAAGATTGCTGTAATGCGGCAGTTAGGGTCGCATCTCCCCCGCATGGTCATTACCGATGGATGGACTCAACATACCACTGGTTTAGATCCGACGCGGCCCATGACCTCAACTGCTATCGTTATTCTAATATCTTCATGGGCTATATCCATGAGAGACCGATTCGACATTGGTTGTGGTTATACATCACTGAGGCAAAGAGTCGGTTGGCAAAGCGACCTTGGGGGTCAACAGTCACAAGCGGGGACTTCTTCGACATGGCTCTTCAGAAAGCCTCTCAATGCGATGTGTGTCGGACGAATTTGAAAAGCGATTTCGGACACTTCACCGAGCGTTTCGCCAGACAGATTGACAGTGCTGTATCCGATGCAAGATTTTGTATCTCCTTGTCTGGTAATGTCACTGACCTCAAATTTACAGTGCACTCTGGTTGTGTTGTCTGGGTAAGCACACTGGCCGTAGGGGTCATTTTATTTCTACTTGGAATCTTGCTTCCCACTGCCCATCGTTTCTTAGCGACTTGTTTGCTGTTTGATCTTCTTTCATTCTCTCTCCCAGGTCCTATCACCTTTCCCTATGACTACTCATATACAGTTAACTTGTGTACCAAATTATATCTCTTAAATTTCCAAGAATTCGACCCTCCTGCTTCTGACCCTCAGCACACTGGCACGAAAAGGCAACGGCGCAACCGACAACAGTTCCAACCAACGTATTTAGCTCCAACGATGCAGTACTTGGGGGTCTGTACAGGAGACCTTGAATTTGCAGTCATCGCGCTCAAAAATGCGGCCCCGAGGGATCTGGTGGGTCTCCTTGACTAAAGTGCACGTCGAAAGATGTAACCTCCTGCGTCCAGAGCGGGAATGAAGTCGGACCAGTCGCTGATAGACGTCGCCACGCTGGAGCAGACATATAGACCTTGAGAGACGGGGTCTTGAGGAATCTACATTTTCCGTAGATGCCATGGGCCCCCCCATCGATTCCTTTCTTAATTCATGGATATATGGGGTAGGAACCTGGACCAATCCACTGCTACATAAGCACTCGTCGGTTGCTTCCTCAGCAAGACCAGTGCCTGTATAAGGAGTGAAAGCCTCGCAAGCACATACACAACAAGGAGTATAAACGCAGGATAGAGCAACATCTTCAGTGCTTTGCTCTCCTCTCCCCTCTGGTCATGACTTCGAAGTTGGCCCCAGTGGTGATTCAACGACAATACGAGCCCAGCAACAAGCGGAATAACTGTAATCAACAATGACGCTACACGCCAGAGTGTCTGCTCAGCTGGCGTAGGGAACGTGAAATTCCATCCGAAGCAATGTAATCCGCCAAAGACGATGGTGATGATTGGAAGGGCGAAATACATAAAGTATACGTCCACGTTGGACGAACTGACGTTGGTTGCGTAAAATTTTGGGACATGAGTGGCACCCGGAGGGATTTCTGCGGTATCGATGATGGCGTAGATTGACTCAACGAGGGAGGTGACTGGGAGGTAAATGAGCAAACGAAAGGGGAGGCACCATGGGTTTGAAGTTTTCATTTGTTGGGTTTGAAAGAAGTTGGTGATGGAAGTGAGAAAAGTGGTAGAAGTGGAGGAAACGAGAGGCCCCTTTACAAGAGTATCACATATGAACGATATATATGCATATGGAGAGAAGCTCACTTGTCGGTCTTCAACGGGCACTGCCCCCCGAAAGTAGACCTTGACTGGTTCCTTCACATCCAATGGCTTGTCCCACCACAGAAAATAAGTTACGACATTGAGACTCGCAATTGCGAGTGTGGCCAACTCGAGTTCAGTGATAGCGAGTCCTTGGCTAGGCCGTGCCACGCATTGCACAATAAACCAAGTCGTATGAAGGATAGCAATGGCTTTGGAAAGCAGGTCACCCTTTGATTTGTCTATGATCTCCTCGGCGGTGATAGTAGGAAAAGTTATCGTGGATGTGGCGGCGAGGTCCCGAAACCGATAGAAAGTCAGCGTCCCAGGAGATTCGCGCAGGTATGTGATATTAGGAAGGAGCCTGTAACCGTATCTTTCATACCTACTGTAGTCTTCTTCATCCATCCGAATAAGACTGCGATCTCGAACGGATTTTGGGATGAAGTTGCTGTAGACACTACACTTTCTCTGGACACATTCCCAGCCTTCCCAGAATTTTTTTCTGTCCTCTGCATAGAGTTTTCTCGCGTTGACCCAATAATCGTTGAGTTCGTCGAAATAGTGATGCACTGCACTGTCACCATCCCCGCTCCGAACAGGCACCTTTGGTTGCACAGGAATATTGGGCAGGTTTATCTCTCTTAAGTCAGGGAGTTCCAGTCCCTCGGCGGGTTCACCAGGGTCGACAAGTGTAAAGCCACCCATACCAAGAAAGTGAGCGTGAGCCATAGTCCACTTGTGATCTGTGATCGGTGAACGTTTGAACATTAGACGCATCACAAACGGCAAGAACAGAAGAAATTTGCCTCTGAATTCGTGTACTATCGCCCTTGCTACCAACCACTGTCTTACCGCCCATGCCAAAATAAGTTCTGGGACGATGAGCGCCCAAAACATAAGAGTGATCCTTCTCCATAATGTGCGTATGACAGTTTTTCCAGAGGGTGGAATGTTAGGGTGTATCGAGACCCAAGTGCAAATGAAAATGGTCGTCCAGCAGCTTATGAGGATATCCAACTCTGATCTCGTGTTTGGCTGCTTAAGAGAGACTTGGAGAGATGGTGGAACTCTGTTATGCTCAACTGACATAGCTTGGCATATCGGAAACTGGGATGTGGGCGAATGAACCTGCAAGGGAGGATGAGCGGAGTAGCTCAAAGGAGCTAAAGCGCTGAAGGGAAACATGCTTTGAAACGTGTTAGTATTATTAGTATATGATTTCACTCTTGCGCGGGTCAGGGCATGGCAGAAGTTGTCTCGTCTTCAAAGCACCCGCCAACGTACGAGGAAAAGAATTAAATATTTCACGGCGTGATTTTGCCGCAGTGTTTTTAAGTTGTGTCGATATCGGATCCGGATAAACTATTCTCTAAAGTTTAGGAGGAGCAAACTCGTTTCTCTCATTGATAGGCGTCGAGTTGAAATATCTCTCCTAATGACAATGTAGCATCTATAGGCCATCTGCTCGGAGAGCATAGACAGCGCAAAATCATTGATTTCTGAAGCTGCAGTCGCTCCATATAATCATGAGAGCAGTATCTGCCTAAGTATGATGATCATACTTCGAAGAGCCAGGTCAAAGTACGTTTTTGAGATTTAGTTTGCCCGTGCCACGTTCAAGAGGCTTGGGTTGGTTGGGAGCGGGTTTCCATCCAATCTACGTGAACGAGTTGGGTGTCGTATCAAATGGTGGAAGGGAACGCACCATATATATGATCTGGAATGTAGCGGGAACAGAACCGTCATCTGATCCATGCATTTCTATATATAAAAAAGAGGCCATGATGCGAAGTTGCGGGATTCAAGTTTGCTAACCTTTGTATATGGCCGAAGCCGCAGCGAGGGTATCACGGTGGATGGTATTTCGCCTACCGAATGCATGAATTGCACGACGGAAAAATATTTGCTTCCTACCTTCCCATCACGGCATTGCTCTCACCCATGTCTTGCAGATCCTCCATGAGTTCCCACATACTTGGATAATTGACCTTTACTTCATCAATGTCAACGGTGAGCATCGTAAAACCCGCACGTCCCAGAAGGTTAGATACGTCCCGGGTGTCTGAGTAGAGTTAGGGAGAGAGGACGAAGCAGACTAAGCGCGAACCAGTCATTGGAGATATGTGAGGGGATATGCCCCCTTCGCGTTCTACTTCTGCCAATTGTAGGGATGTCCTGAGCGAGGATATGTCAAAATGGCAATGGACCAGAACAAGGTTTAAGAACCTCAGCTCAAACAACGTGTCTCCACCAAACATTGCACCAAGGAAAAGTCCATCTGGCCGTAACGCCTCTCGTATTTGTACAAGGGCCCCTTTAGGTAGGTCAGACTGTAGCCTTTGAACTGTGATACCACTAGGGAACATACCAGGCAGGTCATTAACCCAATGAAGGCTTAGACATGATATTACGGCTTCCAGTGAGTCAGGTTCAACTGATTTGAGGAGGTTCTCTTCATCAGCATTTAACCTCTCAATTTTTACTAAGGGAAGGTAGACACATCAGGTCCTACATCGTGACTAATTGGAGAGTGAATACCTTCAAATTCTGAATCTGGATCCCGACGGAGAAGGTGTTCTGTATCGCACATGAACGAGCATAGAAATGTGGTGGCAAGATAAACTACCGCTTGAGTCCAACATGATTGATTTATGGACCTTTCCAATTTCCAATAACTTGGAGAAATGACCAGGACCTGACCCAAGGTCAAGGACGGTGCGAAAGTTTCGTTTGATATCCTGAGTCATTTGTTATTATCCTCGTGCAAAGAAAATGTGCCTCGTAGATTCATACTAGAAACCGTTCAATCATCCTCTCTGCGACTTCATCTCGCACATAGTCTACAGTTCGACTTCGCTTTCCACCTTCAACACGGGCAGTTCTATCCCTTTGCATTCGTTTGACATTGCGATCAAAAACCTGATAAGATCCAACTAAGTTCGGACCTATGGAGTTGGTAGAAATCGAAGCGAACGCGCGTGCTGGTTGGCAGAAGAATGCAGAACGGTTTAAAGCAGCTGCCATGCAAAGTCACAGTCGCGACTTGGTCACGACGCGGTGATATTTGTTTGGACTCGCGTCAACAAACAAACGCTTACCATTTAACAGCGACCTTCAGACAGCTTCCAAGGTTAATCTTCCAGGCAGGCTCCTTAGTGGGAACTGGGTTTCTTTACGCGTGTTGATGGACGATAAGACGTTGCACCAACGTTCAAGCGCCGTGGTGAATATCGTCACTCCAGATGAATATGGACGAAACCGTGCCCAAATCCAGGCTGTGAAGGCGTATATCGAACGATTCGAAAATGACAATGAAGCTGGGCGTGAACAATATGAGACTGAGCTTCTAAGAAAGGTTCGTGAAGGGGAAGAAGCACGGTAAGATTTGCAGTCTACAGCGTGGGAGTCGAAGATTTTCAGACAAATTCATAGGCAGCGTTTACTAGAATTGCAACGGTTGGTTTTTTTCTGGTTTTGATACGTTCTTGTTCTCTTATTTTCGCGATGATAGCTACCATGATTCCAGAGTGATGGGCCCCCTCGCAATCGAAGCACCACCAAACACTGCCAGGATCGAGGAAGTTCCAGTGACACCTCCGCTAGTTCGTTATATTACCCATATTTTCCTATCTGACCCTCGCTTATTCTAGCCACAAAATGGCCAATTCACAACGGGGTTGGCGCATAACCAGAAATCATTTCAATCTTCCATTCCAGCTACACAACCAACAACAGCACCTTTGCCCCCTTACTATAGTTCTCACTTTCAACATCCGCCGTATCGTGAAAACCAGCCCTACTCAAGAGCGCAACTTCACCAATATGCACCACCAACTCATAACCCAGCAGCATACCAGCCTCAGCCTCTGCGATTTCAACAAGGACATCAACCCGGCTTTTATCATCAAATGCCGCCTGTGCATCATAAACAGCAGTTGCATAATTTTCAGAAGCCAGTCCAGTCTCAGAAACCACCTGTAGCGCGTCAGTCAAAGCCCTCATCAAGTCAGATCCCCGTTCAGCCCCAAATCCAGACGGCCAACATCAATAGTTCTGGGTCTCAAGTGCAGGTTAGTGGTGTTGGAAACACGTATCAAGATTTACGAAGTCCAGTACATTTTAACCCAACAGGAGGTAAAGGTTATAACATTTCTGTTACCTTCCATTAACATTTTGTAGTGCATTCAGTGGGTACATCGAGCCTTATGGGTGCCCTAGGTCCACAGGCATCCCAGTCCGTCCAGCCTACAGTGAGTTATCTCTAATATTGACAGAACTGTGTAATCATATTTCCAGCCTCCTCCACTTCCCACTTCTGCGACTCCTGCCGTCCCAGAAAATATGCCCAAACCTCCTCACGTCGATCAGGTCTCCACATCGGCACCAGATCTACCACTCTCGGAAATCGAAGACAGAAAGGTGAAAATACTGGCTTTTCGGTCATCAATATTGGAATGGGGGAAGACTTCACAACCAAATACTTATACAGAGTTTAACAACATCAAGGTTTATAAAGCTCTAAATTCGGCCCTGTACGTAACTACCCGCCATAAAGGGAAGGAGTTCACTGAAGGGCAAAATTCATTCTTCGAGAGACTCTGGGTCGCAGCGGGTTTACCTCCGGATGCCATCCCTTTCAAACATGATTCTACGAATGGTCCATCTGCTTCAGATGCAGGCCCTTCTAGTCTACCGGTACCCCCGACCACCGCAAAGGGAACAGCTACGCAATCTGCTTCTGCAGTTGGTCATTCTGGTCCCGTGTCCACCTCATTCCATACGCGCATCCCTCCTAAAACACCCCGTCAACGAACGCTCGTTGACCCAATCACTGGCGCTTGGCGGTCTTCTGCAGATGCAGATAAGAAACGACTTGCGAGAGATGTTATGTATGCTCTTGGAAAACGAAAGCTAGATTCGGTTTCCCATTCCAGTCCATACGAGAATCCGGCAAAGAGACAGGCATTAGACGGTTCTTCCACGAGTGGGAGTGTTCACCGTATCGCTGAACCAGTAACAAGCTCAACTTCCGCGACAACGCTGTCTGCGTTGCAAGTTACGAGCCAGCATTCCGAGCAACAACCCCAACCAGTGAATAGCTTGCAAGACAAAGTAGTTGATCCCTGCGCAAAAACCCAGGGCCAGGTCGATGAAACGACAAGCAAGCCTGTGACAGTGATAGCTGCCACTAATGGAATTTCACTGGAACCCTCGGTGCAACCTATCGAACCACTACCACCCAAAATTGTGGGTCAGTCTGCGAGCTCTCCTTCCCAGTCGAAGTCTAGGCCAGTGCAGAACACCATTGATCTGTCCAATTCACAAGAGTCACATTCGTTCCCAACCCCTTCTAGTTCATCTCTACAAAATGGCGATGCAGACGAGACTCCAAGTCAAGTTGTTCGGGATTCCGGAAGCTTGTCATCTGAAGGACCAACTACGACTCCTTCTCTACCCCTCCAAACTCAGTCTCCTGCCCCCGTCCCCATGTCGCTTCAACAGGAGCCAAGAGATTCTGCGCTTGCGACATCAGTTAAACGGCCCTTGATTGCCCTGCCCATTGTCCCAGATGGAATTCTTGCTTCCTCATCCATCTGGAATAATCAACCAAGCAGCTCAACCAAGTTGACCGTGGCAGAGCCTTTGAACCCACCACCAAATTCTCAGGTGAAACCAGATCCACCTTCAAGCAGTCAGGTGGAACAGGATGTGACACCGCCGTTGCTGAATTTGAATGTCGACTCATCTGGTACCGTGTGGCCCTCTGGTTTTGATCTTTCCCAAGAGGCATCAAGTTCCAAAGCACGATTACCTTTGTTCCTTCCATCTCCTTCTTCTTCGTCTTCCTCGTTGCCATCGAAGAAAAACAAGCGGTCATCCTCTGTATATGTACTAGTTCCTCCGCCCCCCGAGTACTTGATTCGATATCGCAGGCAGCAGAGGATGAAAGATGAATTAGACAACACACGAACGTCCTCAGCTGTGTCGACATTTAAAACTAGTAGATCGTTGGAAGGTGTGTAGCAAGAATAGATACATGTTCGTATGTTGACTGTTATCTTGAAATCACATGTATTAGCTTTTTCTTTGCCGTTAGAGAGAGAACGCGACATACCTATCGGTGAGCATTCTTTCTAATCTGCTTCGTCTTCGGGTGTCGTACATTGTTAAAAGGCTACTAGATCCTCAAGAGCAAGAGGCGATTCAATTTTCATGCTCGAGACTGCAACCGATGCCATGTCGATGGGGAGAATGTGACATTATCCTGAACTCTGTTGACGCATTGATTCACCATCTCAATCGAGAACACAAACCAGCTGGAATCGTAGGTTTTCTTTAAAGTTGACAACAATTAACCATTCACACACGGGTAGTCTTTTATTTGTAGATGGACGCAGTGCGGACGGCATTGCAGAACTCACGAGAAGCACCTTGAAAGGCATGCTATGATGACACTGCAATGCGCGTACCAAGGTTAGTCGCAGTACCGTTAGACCTAGGGCCGTGGTGACGTTTCTCACTAGGGTGTAAAGAGTCTTATCGATCCAGCAGCCAATTACTCAAACATTTTCGGGCGAAGCACCTCAATGGCATCCTTAAAGTTCAGGCTAAACCATTTCAAACTCAACCCCAACCTCCAATTCCGCTTCCAAATAGCATTTTGCCGTCATATCTCATTGTCACAGCTCCAGTGTCACCGACCCGGATTTCCCCAGACCGACATTCGATCCTTAGGCCATGGGTATGTGATGCATTTGTTCGCCGTCACTTTGGCGTTGATGAAGAATTTCTATTATTATAGGTATTGCGCAATGTTGTTGGATTCGATAGAGAACGGCCAAAACGCGCAAGGAAGGCCGATTCACCAGTGGAGGGAAGTAACGCCTATGAATTCCTTAATATGCGGTCTACGCGGTATTCCTGGAACCAATCAGAGCCTGTAGCCATGGACTTTGATGATCTTGATTCCGAAGAGATTTCAAAGGAATGCGACCAAGGACTGACATTCTTTGGAACGAACGATTCCGGAGACGAAGAAATTCCTCCGGAGGCGTCGGCATCGGCATCGCCCTCGTCACTCTTTTCTTCGCCTCCAAAAATAAATGTAAATGCGGATGAGACAGTCAATTCCGACAGACCCGACAAACTACACTGGCAGACTGAACCCAGCGACGAGGAAGACGTGGTGCAGAACCTCCTCTTAGAATAATTTTATTGTGTTAATAATTTAGATACCGTGGAGGACAATTACTGGACGCACAATTCTGCTGAACCCTGCAATATATGAAACCTATGGCAACTCCTGAGTCCCCTGTTAGATGCAGATATATTTCATTCGTGAGAAGATCCAGGAATTGTTGTCCGAAAACATATATGTTTGGAATAAAATTGGCGGACAACAGAAACTGATCTTGTTTCGGACGTAATTCTGTTGTTGAGTTTGATTCCTCTGCGAGGTTGTCCTGGTCCCATCGACAATGCCAGGTGTCGCCAATGGCAACGGTGAGCTCAACAGCTGCGCTTCCGCTGGGTTTATTTCACTGACGTGCATTTGTAGGTCCGGGCTACATTTCTGCCCACTCGGCGGATGTCATTCTCTCTGATATTCGACCCGTGAAACTGAAGCCCGAAGCCCTGGGTGCTATCAACGTTCTCCTCGATGAATTTCTGCATATCATCCTCACAACCTCTCGGTCTCTCTCCACAGAGAAGCTGAGATCCAGTTTGCTCTCAGTTCTGCCAACCAGTCTTGGAAAGGAGGCTCTGTTGGAGGCTGAAGTCGAATTGCGGGCCTACTGGGAAAGGACGAACTCGCGAGGACCGCCGGAGGATGATTCTCGAACATTTCATTTGCAGTGGTCTTTCGAGGTGAATAAGCTTACCCTTCCTTATCTGTGGATTCTAAATTTTCTCCAGGTCCTTCGTCTCAAATGTTCCGCGTATTCTACTCTGAATGAAGATGATGAAGACCCTACGGCAGAGGTCCGGGTTAACGAAATATTCTCAAAGGCCCATTCCCATCCTCCACAAATCGGGATTCTGGACCCCGCCGCGCTCTATCTCACAGCCATCCTTGAGTTCGTCCTGCAACTTAACTGCGATGTACTTCCGCTAACCAATAATGTAATTTTAGGTCAATGTGCGAGTGCGTATACTTTTAAGCGATTCCGTTTTGGCCGCTAGTCTCAACGCTTCGATGTTAGGCACATCCTTTCGAATGTCGGCCGCGTTGCTGCCCGAGATAGCAGTCGCACTTATGCCACCACCAATGATTTATTTGTAGCTCTTTGCGAGGATGATTCAATTTATGGATTCTTCAAATCAATGAAAGGTAAATGTGTTGCCAATTGCATATGTAATGACTAAACCTTTCTCTCAAGTATACCATCAAATAGAAAGCATGGCCGAAGCGCTCGCACCCAAGTCACGGAGAAACAAGTCGACATCACTACTGGGCCACTCATCTCGAACATCCTCCCCCCAGGCGGAGTTGTCTTCAATAACACCGTCAGCCCGGTCCCGACCATCATCCGAGGGACGACCGCGAAGCATACCATCACCACTTGGCGAGCCCAGGACATCCAGTGAGAAGTTACGGAGAAGAGACTCGGGGAAGGGTCATACCCGAAATTCATCAGTCAAGAGCGACATCTTCAGACAGGTTGATGATATTTATGACCCAGCCGAGGTAAACCTTCTGTATCTGTCAAATAAACATTCTGATATTTCGTAGGATGCTGCAATGCAGCGAGAGTTCGATGATCTGATGCGCTCGGCATCTACCATGAAAATGTCCTTGACTCCTGATCGCTTGAAAACAATGGAGGTGAGATTTCTGGCACAAAGCTGCTTACGTAAACCCATTAAGCCGCCCCTAATTCAGGCATTTAAACAAGAGAAGGATCAAAAAAGTTTTGGCCGCGCTCCCTTTCCTGTTAAGCCTTCTGGCTCTCCACTCGCTCAAAGACCTTCCTTTGGCCACCTCAAACACAAAAGCCAGGACACAAGGAACCGCACTCGGCAAGACAGTATATCATCTACCTCGGTCTCGACCTTCTTTGTGCCAGCGCGCCTTCGTTCCCTCTCAACGACTGGGAGTTCCTGGGGTAAACTAAGTCGCACTCCTTCCATAAAGACTGCATCGAAGGTGTCATTGTCATCTTCCGTATCTTCTCCTCCATCGTCCGATATGCCACCAGCGTCTAGAACCGCTGCCAACAACAATGGATTTCCCAAGCGCACTCGTACTAAAGGTCGTCGCCGTGAATCCATGGACTTGGACGACATCCTGAACGGTTCGGATGACGAGTTCAATGATAGCTCCATGTTGCCAACCAGATCACCGTTTCAGCCTCCTGCAGCTCCTAAAACAACTCCCGCTCACACACCGCAGAAAATTTCACAAGGCACACGCGATATGATGGATTTCCTGGCGGAAGGACCACCAGAGGCACCCTCGTTGTCGAGAGCGGGTCGGGACTTGGTTGATTTCCTTGCAGAAGGTCCGCCAAATTACGCTTCTAGCATCGTCTCATTGGACAAGTCCGGAGGAAGTGGAAATCGCCTGCAAAAGATGATGTCGAAATTGAGTCTTGGTTACAATGAGAAAGCCAAAGGGGGTTCTGACCTTCCTAGAACCAATTACTCAAGGGTTGAATCCAAAAGTTTGAATAATACCCTATCGTCTCTCGCGAACAAACCGATTCCTCCTCGGCCTCCTCGTGCACCCAACGCACCATCTGCTTTCCCTGCTTGCGACATGCCTGACGAGAATAAAGCTATACCACAGAAGACTACCTATCACGTTCACGATTCCCCTTCCCGAGACCCATCTTCTTCTGTCGAAAGATTGGTCCAGGAGCCATCCAAGATAATCGTACCCCCTATTCCTTATCCCCTATCATCTGGACAACCCAAGATGGCAGAGAAGCCATCCATTTCCGTCCGCCCTCTACCGTCAACAGTCCAGACAAACGGGATAGCTAATGGAAACGTTCCTCGTGCTACCCCTCCCCCTCGGAGTTCTTCTCAACACGCTCTGCGGCTCCCCATCAAGGCGACAACCCCTCCTCCAGCAACGATCGTCGTACAACCTCCACCAACAATTACCGAACCTGATATCCGTGACATGCACCGCCTACTCACGAATGCAACAACGGCTGACGAATGTCGTCTTATCTTTGGCATGTTTATGGCTCGTAACGGCATTCCGCTAGAGCCAAAACAAGCAAAACAAGAATCTTTCGGCCAAGTGCCCATCAGAAGCACTCACACCAGTTCAGAAGTTTGTCTGGAGAGTTCTCTTGTTGAAGCACTCCTTGGAAACTCGACTTCGTTCGACTTCGCTTCTTGATATTTATCCCTCCTCCACCAATTCTATCACTGATGCCTTGGAATTTAAATTCCAGCTTGATAATTGGTTTTTTATCCAGTATTTTAGGAATTGTAGCTTGCTGGTCAGCATTATAACATAATTGCAACATTTTACTTCTAATTATTCTTCATTCAAGGCCTTGCGACCAGACAGTATCTATACAGTTATTTTTCGGGGATTTTAAGGTAGCACCTGGTTTCTGTTGCAGTTTTTCTTTTGGAAACTCTTTTGAGAATTTCCCATCAGAATACATGGTGTAGATAGTATCAGATTAACTGTATGTACGCTCAGCGAACTTCAAGTGAGACAGCAATTCCCATTGCCGCTAGTTCCGCACAGAGGTATCTAAAGACATAGGGAACGGCAACAACGTCAAGGTCACCTCCTTTTGATGATTGACCAAGCACATTTCGAGAAGACATAGCGACAGACACATTGGGCTGGGACCGCTGGAGGTGTTCGCCAGTTTCTAATGCCTGTCGTTCATACTCCTCTTGCCGCTCTGCAGCCGCCCTACACACCCGGCAGTACTCGCCACCGGGACCAGTACGTTTCAATGATTGCGAATTTCCTACAACGGCTTCTCCAAGACTGATGTCGTCGTATCCAAGAGAAATCAGACTTCCACACGTTCGGCATACCCATGCCGTCGAGTAGTCGGAGCAGTTCATCAATCTGTCTTGCAACAAAAAGGAAGTACCGTGTGCGATGAGGGCGTCTCTTTCCATCTCTCCGAAACGAATACCTCCCGCACGCTTACGACCCTAAAAATAAAGAAGTTAGGACAAAGAGAAATTCAATAATTGGATATACACATACTCCCACAGGTTGGCGAGTCACCGGGTCAACTGGACCTGTTGTACGGACCTGGAATTTATCAAGGACCATGTGGCGCAACCTTTGATAGTAAACAACGCCAATGTAGATGTCCGCAGCAAACTCCTCTCCAGTTATCCCAGAATACATTGGTTCATTGCCGTAATAGTTGTAGCCAGCGGCCAGTAATTGTTCGCCAAAATAGTCAATCGCAGTGTCTTTCTCCGTAAATCTAGAAATATCGTGAGTGACAGATCTCCAATTCTGTTACATTGCATACTTAAAGGGGGTAGCGTCCTGAGCGAGGCCGTGCATGGAGCCTGCTTTGCCTGCCATGCTTTCGACCAACATACCGATTGTCATTCGACTAGGGAAGGCATGGGGATTAATGATGATATCAGGTTGGATGCCGCTTTCACTGAAAGGCAAATCGATAGCAGGCCACTTCTGCGAACATACACCTTTCTGGCCGTGCCGTGAAGAAAATTTGTCGCCAATGATTGGTGATCGAGTGATTCGCAAAGTGATGTGGACCTTTTGCAGTTCGCTATCCCCTGCATCACTCCCTACAGAAAATAGTGAGTTGATGGTATATCAGAGTCTGATGCATACCTATCAAACGGACTTGATCAACGAACGCCGCCTCGTCCCCTTTGTATTTGACAAACTTAGTCCGGCTGCCTCTGTCAGTTTCATCAACATAAGCGGCGATATAATCACCAGGCTTTAGCCTCACCCCAAGAATGGGCAGACCATCGCTATCCAACATTTCCAAGCAATGTGCTTTATCGCCAATGTCTTGTCCAAGACCAAAATGGAGTGTTGGAGCGACGTTGGATTTCGTGGAGCCTTTCACAATTTCCTTGAGATCCACGATTTGTGATTTGTAAACCGTTCCATAAGCAAACCCCCTCTCATGGGAAGATTTGTTGAGAATCATTGCATCCTCCATGTCGTAACCAGTGTATGAGATAACGGCTACTACAGCATTGGTCCCGTTGGGGAAGGCATCCATAGCATAAGTGTTGTGTAAGGCTGGACGAACCACAGGAGACTGGCCCGTTTGGAGTCGGTAAAGTTTATTGTCAGTGCGATACCGTAGCGCCGTTGAAGGCGTGCCCATCGTTTGTTTTCCCATCTATGGTCAAGGAATTAGAACTATCAATGGAAAGACATATGACAGTGTACTTGGCATTGGTAGATATTTCGTGGAGACTAAGACTAAGAGTCAGAATATTGTCAAACAAGACCGAGAAGTGATTACCTGATTAAAGTCGGAAAACGGTGTGAGGTTTGCCAGAATTGACAGAAAATTTGTTGGCTCATGTTCAACATGCGTCGATACACCTGGCTCAATCTCTTCGGGGGTACAGGCAATATCCATGTAAACCTGTTCAAATGGGCCAACCTGGTCATTGCAGCTATTTGGTAGATACTTCACAGGTCTCATCATCCTTGCTCTCGTTGAAAACAAGAAGAGGCCAGGATACTGCCCGCCTTTAGACTCTGGCACAAAACCGATTTCCAGATCCAAGGGAACTTCTAGCAATCCCTCCGTTTTCCATATCCGGAGATTCGAAGCGAGTTGAGAGGCAGTGGCAGGAGGAGCCCATCCGATAACTTTGCCGTCTAATTGGACACAAATATTGTTTCGACCATCAATGGAAGGAGCAAAGGCCTGGGTCATTCCGTGTGTGGCGAGCAGGGCCGGAATATGGGCTACAGAGAGTGGACTTGTTACAATACGACACGTCCTTGAAAGATGGTTTAGCAGTCCACAGGGGGACCCATCCGGTGTGTGCACGGGACATAGGAAACCTGGCCCGAAGGATAGCTTAAATATTGAAACGCCAAGTTAAGAGTAAGCTTACCCCAGGCCTCTGGTAATAGTTTACGGACGGCTGTAGTCTTGAGTTCCGAGAAGAAAGCCCCACGGTGTATACACCGGAAATGGCTGATATATCGCTGCCAGTTGAGCTTCTCAGCGACAATGGTAAATCCAGCGGCTTGCTGGAGATCAAGTCCTGACGGCGATATCAGGTTCCCGGTGGCGAGGAAGTTGGATAATTTAGTTCCAATATCGAAGTTCACTTTTGACAAGACCTTTGCGAAGTAACGTTCTGGAGTGTGTTAATGCCTTTACTGAGACGCGAGTAAAAGAAAATACCAACTGTCATTGAAATCTACAGCACGATTCCGTACATCCACTGCAATGTTACTCTTAATGCTGTTAAGTATTTCTTCCATCCGTTCTTTGACGATCATGCCATAAAGGCTGCCGGGAAGTAATACTTCTTGGTGTTGAGGAGAATCAGGATTATCAGGACAACAAGAGCCAGAGACAATCGCATAAAGCTTCCGTATCATGAACCTTCAAAGTTTCAATATCAGTCCATTATCGGTTAGATCTGAAAATCGAAACTGACAGCAGCAACCTGAACTTGTCTCTAGGCGAATCGAGGTGAACAAGAATCATCTTTTGGATGAGCCAAGCCCCTTGTGCTGCATTCGACAAGTCTTCAGGGAGATTCAATATCACGCGGAACTTGTCTCCTAGATATTCTAGGCATTGTTCACCAGTGTAGAGGGTATAGACTTTGAAGCTTCGTAGCAGGAGCTCAACGCGAGCTGATAAAAAAGTATTGTCATAATCTTGCATCATGATTCCTTCGAAAATCTCCCTATCAGAGGCACTGACAAGGGCCTTCAAAATCAGCATGATTGGGACGACATATTCTTGTTTTCTCCATGTGAACCGTAGCGTCGCGCTTCCGTTTTGCAAATAGTGAAGGGTGTTGGTGACGCTTGTTTGATCCGGGCGAACCCCACGGATCTGGACGGCACACTGAGAGTAAGAAGGCCCTTTGTTTGCAAAAGACGGTCGTATCAGGGCTATGACGTGGTTTCGGCGGGGCAAAATCAAAAATCGAATTAGGCGCTCATTTCCATTGACAATGAAATAGCCACCAAATTCTTCAGGCTCTTCATGATGTTTCACCAAGTCTGCAGACGACATTGAGCGTAGGTTGCACCTAACCGACTGCTAAGGCTTTAATAATGTTTACTTTCATTGATCGTACACTCACTCGAACCATAATTGGAGCAAGACCGCAATCCTTTAACGTATCATGCGATTTCCCATAGTTATCGGTCCAGCAAAGTTTTATTGTCATCCTACCGCGATATGACGTTAGTCGTTCACGAGCCTAGTCTCTAAGTAAGGGATGATCTAGGAGAGAGATGGAACTGCCACTAACCTCCGTAGGAAAAACTCTCCGTTCATTTGAAGTCTTGTCCTTCTCTGGAACCATAGGCCGAGCAATTGAGATCTGTTCAATCCAAACTGATCTTCGAATTTATTTCAAAGGAATCTGAGAGGGTATCCACCACTAACTTCGGATTCGATTCCCCCAACCTGCAGGTCCACTTTCCGAGTCTACCCGTCCATTCCCGTCAAAGACAACACGTTCGCCTATATCTTTTAGTGCAAGGTTTAGCAAGCCTTTTCCCACTCCGTCGCCTGGAGGCAGTCCAGAGTCGTCGAACAATGAATTAAAAGACTCAATATGGGGTGCGACAAATTCATTAAGAATGCCGTATGTTAACCCTTCCTTGGGTGGTGTTTTGAAGAGTCTTTCACGGCCAAGAGTATCGAATGTTGACGGCATTAGGTACCTCAAACTTTAACTCAAGCCTGATAATTTTCTGGCACGTGAATCCAACCAGTCAAAATCGTGGGAATCGGAGTATGAAACACGAAATTGACTGGGCTTTTGGAGGCGCTCGCGACAACGACGATAACGTCCATCTTGCTCCCATTCGTCTACTTTGTTCGTCATGTTCCAATCATCATGGGGACAGCAAAATCAGCAGCAGCCATCGACTAGTGCGTTTGGTCAGCAACCTGCGTTTGGTACCCCAGCGAACACGAATAGTGGTAAGTGTCGCGTCATTGAAAGCCAATGAACCTTGTAATGACACCCTCTGAGCGTTTGGATCCACGAACACATTTGGCCAACCCCAGCAACCGCAGGTAAATCCAATGTTTGGTAACATATCCACCACCCCCAACACGAACCCTGGAACAAGTGCTTTCGGTGAGCAAATTCACTCCCCCCAACCTCTTTTCTTCATTTCCCCCAGGTACATTTGGAACCAATCCCAATCCTAGCACTGGTACTAGTGTTTTTGGTGGTCCAAAACCTGCTACTGGTTTCGGAGCGTTTTCTGGTGGGACAAACACGTTCGGGTCTGGGACATCCGCATTCGGGCAGCCCGCCACCACTAGCACTACATCTGCTTTTGGACAGCCGTCTACCTCTACCAGTGCATTTGGTGGAGGCAGTAATCTTTTCGGAAACAAGTCTGCATTCGGCGGTACTGCATTGACAGGTAGGGTGAATCCACAATTCCCAAAAGTACAGCCTTTCAACAATTCAACAGGAACCACTGCTCCTCCAACTGTCACTACTGGGACAGCCAGTCCGGCATACACTGTTACAACAGAAAAGGACGGTGCCGCAACTATGCAGTTCCAGTCCATAGCATTTATGCCAGCATATGTTGGTTATTCGTTAGAGGTAGGTCAACAACGATCTTTCGGCTTGTTACCCTACCTTATAAATTACAAAGGAACTCAGAACCCAGGACTATACGCAGGGTAGAAAGACAGCAGCGGTGAATACTTTCGGAGTCACGCCGTCTGCTTTCAGTACCACTCAACCTGCCGCCTCAAATGTCTTCGGACAACCCGCTCAGCAACCGAGCACTTCACTGTTCGGAACGAATACAAACACGAACACGACTGGCTTCGGCACATTTGGGCAAAACCCCCCGACTAACACCAATAATCCATTTGGAAGTGGGGGTGTATTTGGTCAAGCTCAGCCCCAGCCATCGAATCCGTTTGGTGCTGCTGGGGGATTTGGCCAGCAGCAGCAGCAGCAGCCACAACAACAAACGAGCAGTCTCTTTGGTGGTACTTCAATGTCGGCATTTGGAAATACTGCAAATAAACCCCCATTTGCTGGTAAGTAGTCCGCTTGTATGAATTGTTCGGTTTTTAAGTTAAATTTCAGGTGGCACAGGCGGATTTGGTTCAACGGGTACAACTTCCACCTTTGGTACCAATCCCCAACAAAACCAACCTGCCCAAGGCACCGGTTTGTTTGGAACAGCACCTTTGGGTACATCTGCATTTAGTGGTTTTGGTGCGTTTTTAATATTAATTTCTCGGAATGGGTCTGAATTGCCAAAAGGAAATAACAATGCCAATAAACCGTCAATTTTTGGCACAAACCCAAGTCAACCTGCTACGAACAACCCTTTTGGGGGTATCTTTGGTAATAACCAACAACAGCCATCCCAGCCTGGAAATTCGACTTTTGGTACTGGCACAGGTGGTTTCACATCCACATTCGGTACCAATGTACCGCAGAATCAACCGACATCTTGTACGTGTTCTAACTGCCATCTTTGTACCCATTGTGATCTTTCTTTTAGTATTTCCTCCTCAAAACACGACTTCTGCCTTGGCAACTGCGGGAACTGGCCTTTTCGGAAACGCACAACTGAACCAAGGGATGCAACAGACACAGCAACCTGCAAATCCATTTGGAAATTTATTAGGCCAGAAGACAACCCAACCTGGAACATCGTTGTTTGGAGGTGGCTTGCAGTCTACTCAGCCCCAACAACAGACCTCGCTATTTGGAAACAGCCTCGGGCAACCAATGCAAGGTGGTTCGATGTTCGGAAAACCAGCTGCACCTGGACTAGGATCGTCGTTATCTGGTAATACGACCATGGGACTGGGCCTGTTTGGCAACTCGGGCTCCACTCCAGGGATCCAAGGCATACTGACCGCTTCTATTGCCCAACCGATTGGTGAGAATCTGCCGATATTCGACATGCTTCCCCCTGGACCTCGTATCATCAGTCTCGACCAAACCCTCCCGAAGAAAAAGGCGGGTTTCTTCCTCGACATGCCTACAAGGTCACCTGTACCTCGCGTTCCCTTGGGCCACTCTCCTGCAACCTCCAAGTTGCGCGGATTCGGTTCGATGACTTTGGGACCAAGTGGTGGTAGTTCTAATGGAATTTCGTTAACAAGTGGGAAGCCTGGTGCTTTGGTGTTGAGTAAGACAGAGACACGGGGGATTTCGGTTGGACCCGATTTCCTCGGTCGAAGCAGTAGTCCTGCCTTGGGCAGTGGTGCACGACAGAGTGTGAAGAAGGTTATTTTGGATAAGAAGATTGATCCATCGGAGTTGTTCGTTAAATCAGCCACTCCGAATGGGCTGAAGAATAGCAAGGTGACCTTCAGTCCGCAGCTGAGCGTTGCTTCTAGGGAGAAGGACGCAGAGCTCGCGGCGGCAACACAAAGTCTTGACCCCTCGGCGTCTGCATCTCGACCCCAAGCATTACAGCAGTCGAAGAGCACGAGTGGATTTGGTGCGAAGGGTACGAGGGAGGCGGTGGGGACGGAAACGAAGGAGAAAACGGAGGATGAACGTGTAGAAGGAGATTACTGGGTGAAACCTGAGTTGTCGATGTTGAAGAAGGCCGGTTATGATGACCTGTCTTCATACTCCAAGCTGGTTGTTGGCAGAACAGGCTATGGCGAGATTCACTTCCTTGAGCCCGTTGACCTGACAGGTTTGCCCAAACTCGGCGCTCTCTTGGGCGACGTTGTCCGGTTTGATGACAAGGAGTGCAGCGTTTATCCGGACAGCGATGATGCAGACAAGCCCCCACCAGGATCGGGATTGAATGTGAAGGCTCGGTTGATTCTTGAGAGGTGTTGGGCAAATGACAAGGCAACACGAGAGCCTATCAAGGATCCAAATCATGCACAGCACGTCAAGCACTTAAAGAAGCTGAAGAACATGAAGGATACGAACTTCGAGAGCTTTGATATGAAGACTGGGACATGGACATTTACCGTGGACCATTTCTGATTTGTCTTAGCTGGTGTTGTGAATACTATTTCTTTTTACGAGACCAGATCGCATATTTCAGGTATATCATTGCATGCAGCACGAGGAGTCAAAGTCCTGGTACCTTATAGTTCCAGTAGATAGTATTAGCACAATGTATCTAGCAGTTTATTTAATTGTATTTGGTCGGGATGGATCGGGAATTACTCCGATTCCAGCCGTTCCGATTTCCAAGCGTCATGTTTGTTATAAATTTAAAATGTGTTTGCCACTCTCGTCCGCTCTACGATGAAGGTACAGTAAAATCGGTTTAAATGAAGAAATTTTAATTAACGTGGAACACAGATTAGCTTGACCTCACAACAAATTGAAGAGCACACCGCCGCATCACGACGAGGCGCCCTTGAAGGGACTGTCGTCGGAGGCTCGATCGCTCTTACAGGATCATACTGGGCACAGAAAAGACTTCCTGCGTATCGAAATCTACCACTTTCTTTGAAAGCTCTTGGTATAATTATTGTCACGGCGCCACTGTTGTCCATTCAGGCTGAACGACGTGGGTTGGAATATGACCGTTCGCAATGGTGCGTGAAGAAAGAAAGAAAGTACAGAAATTGTAATAATTACTTAACTTTACAGGACAGGCTCCGCTCGCGACTTGATTGACGAAAGGGAATACGAAGCAGAGACGAGATGGCAAAAAATGTCGTTTTGGGACAAAGTTGGCGATTGGTCGTATCGTCACCAATATACTTTGATTATGGGGGGTTGGGCTACAAGTTTGGGTGTCGCAGGGGCGATTATTTCCCGGAACAAGTGTGTCGAAGTTTTTTATTCTGTGGCATTTTTTTGGTTAAAAGCTGGGCGTTTGAAGGTATCAGACATATCCTCAAAAAATTGTCCAAGCCCGTATGTGGGCACAAGGATTGACAATCGGTCTCCTTATCGTCGCAGGTGCCCTCACGCATTCAAGGAAGAAGTTGGAGAGCGAGGAGGCAAGGCTTCTTTGACTCTTTCGATCGTAAGAATTAAATATTAATGTCAACAGGGCGACCACTCCTGGCGGGACATTCTTGATCAACAAGAAAGACAGCGCCGAGAACAGGCTGCATATGTAGCTCGCATGAAGGAACCAGCAGGGTCACCGGCATAGGCTCTAAAGGATCAAATTATCTCTTCCTAGAATTACCTTACTTTCTGGCGTAATCTCATTGTCAAGCACCAGCTCAATCATATTGTTATCTCAAGTAAGAGTCTTTTTCTTTTTGCTGTACAACGCAATACTTGGTTAATATGTTATAAAGAACTCGAATGAACAAAAGCTTACGAAGCACAAAATGCAGTTGCCGTACACCCTGAATTATGGACGCCCGATATCAAGTTCGGGCCCATCCGCTCATTTTCATCTTGCTGGCGTCCTCAGAGAAGAAATAAAGAATGCTTCTTTGACGTGAAATGAGTAGCTGATAATATTAGGACAATAGTCTACAGACTGAAGGGAGGGAGAATACAAAATAGAGATGGGTCACTTAACCTGCATGTCAAACTATGAACAAGTTAATCACAGACCTCAAGTAGTCATCGGGGTGTTTCACAACGCCGACATTTTCTATTCACCCAAGGCACTGAGGAATATCAGAGATGACGGGCGTCAAAACCCTCTGGGTCACTGGGTGAACTCCTGCTAAGCAACTCGTTGAGCTGCAAGTCCGAGTCGAGGCCCAAAGCAATCGGCATATGGTGATCTCTGTCGAGCTTTTAATGTTGGCTAGAGCACTAGTAGTACTCGTCGACCTCGATGGCTGAACGAGCTCTTAGTAACAGGCATAATAGGTTTGAAGTCGACGGCGAGAAAGACCACAAGATTGTGAAGATGAAATGGTTCAACCCCAGTCATAAACTGTGGAAGCAGGTGGTGATTGAATATTAAATATTAAAGTAAGAACGATGAACTGAAAGCCCATCGACAGATAAATACTATGCTACATGTGGGGTATAGAGACTACTACTGAAATCATGGACCTCATAAACGAGAGCCGTGTTCATCTAGAACGTGAATTCATGTCGAGAAGAAAAAAAGCATACAAAGCTCATGAAAATCTTCGTCGGAAATAGAATAATTCGACAACCAGGTCGGATCAGCGTGGCAGGGTCATAAGGGTATCAAACCGTCATTCCAGATATAAGGTAGGTGGTGCACAGTCGCTCGTCGACTTGAGCGAAATGATCATGATCCACGCGAACAGGGTTGAGTGGCTGGTATTGGAATGGGTCCTATTCCGTGCTGTGTAGCAATAGTCACTGGGTGCGAAAGTAGGATATCAGGTGAAGATTGGGATTTGAACATTGAGTTGCTGAAAGAGAGGAGTTCGACTACATACTAATACGAGACAATCAGGGATGGGCAAATACAAAAATATATGGGAACTTACAGAGATTCTGAACAACTTGAATCCACAGGAAGGTTGCATCTCTTTTGGTAAATGAATCTCGCCATCGAAGTGCCTGATGCGCGAGTCCTCTACGGTATCCCCAACGCTGCCAGGTTCCTGCCAGACAATTTTGCCAATGACAATTTTCTCCTCAGCGGAACCTTCCATATCGTCGTCTCGTCCAGCAATCTGCCTGGACCTAGTAGTAAGATGTTGCGGTTGCGCTGTGGCAATGCCACTGCGGGACAAGGGCGATAAAGAGTTGGTAGCGCTTTGGTGTACACAACGGGTGAGACGGACGATGATTTCTTTCGGTTCAGGTAGTCCTTCCAAGGTTTCTGGACTTGAACTGCGGACGACAAGGTGGGTGGGGATGACCGTTCCTCTCGTATACACGAGCTACAAGAAAAGTATTAGGCAAGATAGATCTTTGACTGTCACAGGAAAATAGCTCACTGGATTAGCAAGAGATAGCTGAAAAAAAGGCAGGATCAGCATCATATTGTGTAGAATAGTACAGTAGGCGCATACCGAGCACTGCAATTTTGCGGGCTTCCCATTAGAAAGTTTTCCAAAGATATTCGCTGCTGGGCTTAATTCGTACCATCCTAGAGGGTCTGCTGCAGGACCTGGAATCCTCACAGCTTGACTATATGCCACTTGACGCAATAGAGAGGCAGGTGGTGGAGTAATCTCAGGCACGTACACGATCCCAGCTTGTAATCTATGCAACAAGAGGATATTTTAGATTCCAGAGATCGAAAGAAAAGAGGATCGAAACGAACTTGGTATCAGCTCTCAGCATTCCATGTGTCATTTTCAGCACCAAACTATACTGAACCGTCGTTCTCTCGCCTCTTTCGAGGAATGTTTGCGGAGCGGGGTATTTTCTGTCGTCTCCATCCTGGAGGGTAATTTCCGAAGGGAAAGGAAACGAATAAGGCCAGATATATTGCCCGGAGAGCTTTCCATCAAATTTCTTCGAGCGATAGGTTGTCTCGATGCTCGAAGAGGACGAAGACGCGGAATTTTGGGTGATGCCTTCAGGGTTCAAGATGACGGTGCGTGGATCGCCATGTGCGCGTGTCCAGCCGATGATGGGGTGGTTGAGGAAGGTGCAGCTTCCGCCTTCGTAAGAGCCCGTAACGATCTTCCCAATCAACTAAGAAAAAAAATATCAATGGACTTGAACTCAAACCGATCGCAGGAGAACGCCTTACAGAGAGCGAAATGGAATTAATATTCTGTGGAGAGTCAAGGTTGAGCTCCAAACATCCTTGAACGAGGTCTTTGGAAGTGAACTTTGGCATCTTCCCAGGACCCATGATCGTTGAGGAAGGAGCAGAGGTAGAAGACGAACGACTGAACACTTTCAGTGTGGCCCAAGGCTGGTCACGGTTTGCTTTGCTTCCATGTCCTGTCCTGATGTGATATTCAAAGGGATGCGATCCTGCTACTAGTTGTGAATCAATGCTGTGATCGTTGGCGCCCGGACGACGATGTCTGTGGTGATACCGAACATTCGAGGTTGAACGCTGGAAGACACCAGAGTAACGAGGGGGGTATACCTCTCTGGCTCGACCGCCACCGTGGCCAGGGTTATCGGCGTTGGAGAGAGTATGGACTTCTGCATATAGGGCTTGAAGGATGTTGGCTGCCTCGGGTGATAGTGCACCAGCCAGAGAGGAATATCGTGGAGGATCGTGGTTCGTGCTCGGAAAACTAGGGGCATGTTGGGCAATCTGGGTAGCCATGATGTTCAAGCTGGAGCGTAGATGGATTAAAGCAAGTGATAGAAGTAAATAGAGGTATAGTTCTGAGTGCTACCAGATGAGCACCAGTCGTAAGAGAGAGTGGTATTAGTGGCAAAGATTGACGGATATAAAGTTGAGTGGGGTATATCGTGTGGCAACTGGAGCCTTTCCAACCACCAGCACAATTATAAGGGAAGCAGAGAGAAGCCCGGCACCCGAACAGTGGAAGAGAGAATTCCATCTTTTGTGACGCCCGAGGTGTAATGTCCAAAAGGAGCAACACACACAATAACAAGAACTATCCTTATACTAAGGCGTTTCTATGGTAGCCCTTGATCATGATATCATGATACCAGCACAATTGTAGGAAGGAGAGAAGCACGACTGACAAAAGATTTTGTGCAAAACACACTGATTACAATCCATGAACTACTTTTAACACGAGAAGATTAATCTGCTATACCCAGACTCTCCATTTGGAGGGAAAGACTCGCATTCTCAAGTGCACCGTCAACGAGGTCCTGCGCCATAGACAGATTTGCAATACGTGCTTTGAGGACAGGCAAACAAGCAGCAAAAACACTGATAATCTGTTCACGAGCCGTAGTAGCTCCCGGATCGTTGGAATCTGACGCATCAGATGTGTTCTCATTGCCTCCTTCATGTTCCTTTCGGTTTTTGTCTGGCGTTGCCGATGCCCGTTCAGTAAGTTTGGTAATCAAATTCTGAAGGTTCGTTGCCTCGTTTTGGAGTTCCTCTAGGGGGTGCGGTGACGATGGACGGGTTCTGACAAGTTACGAGGACGTACCGAGATTATCGAGCATTTCGTTATATGGCTTTAATGGTTCTTCGTCGTCGACATTAGGTATGCCACAGGCTGCCAACTTCAGGGCTTCCGTCTCCATGTTGGTACAAGAGTCCCCGTGAGAGTGGAACTGCTGCATGATAGCAGGTGCCTCTTTCGCAAACTATGATTAAATGAGCTGAGAATCACTGCAAGTGAAAGAAGGAAGAGACTTGCTAACTCAGACCCCAACTCGTCATAAAGTTCGATCGCACGTTGAGCGTCTAGCCGTTGTCGCTGGTCAGACATTTCAGCTTCTCCAGCAGCGATTTCTTCCCTCCGTGTCTCGAGATCGTTCTGGACAAACAGGGAGAATATAAGAGATATGATTTCTTACTGATAAATGACACTTGCGATGGCTGCTTTTTCGGCAGATTTAAAGCATGCATCAAGCGTAGAAGACATATATGCCCAGGAATAAACTTGAGCGGCGAGATGCAAGGAATCAGTGACAGGTGAAGATTCTTGCGTCGGTGGTGGAGGTGGAGGTGGTACCTTGCCATAAATGAGGAGCTAGATCAAACATATAACGCGTAAACGGACACACCTTGGCTAGAGGCGCAGGTGGGGTCCATGATGTGGACGAAAGTTTCACAGTTGTCGAACTCAACTTTGTGACCTTGAAATCGTCGCCAGTTTCTTGAGAGGGTGCTCGCCCAGTTGCCTTTGCAGATGAATTGGATCTGGGAACAGACATTGACGGCGTCGCATTAGACCTAGTGCTCTGTGTGCGTTCCAATGCAGCTTTTTTGCTGTTTCCCTCCCCTTTAACAGCAGATGGCCCGGATTTCGACTTCGGGTGCGAATTTAGGGGCTTTGAGACGAGGGACCTACCTGGTGGTTAACAAACCAACTGTCAGCACTATCGTAATACTATACACGTATACACACCACGGCTCTGCTGTTGTGACTCAGGCATGGGGAGAGAAGAGGAGTCTAAGCGGTCCGGATTTGGTCCGGATTTTGGCACCTCTTCATACGTTGCTATGAACCACTTCCGAGCTCCGAGTCACCACAATAGGTAGAAATACTAAAAGGAGAGGAGTATCTAGAGTTGAACCTCGGTGTATCGGAGTATGATTGGATTCTTAGACGGTGACCTATGAGTTTCCAGAAGAGTATTTATTATTTATTCGACTGTAGTCCGAATAATGGTCAAGAAGTCCCTAAAATACACCCCTTGGACCTTTTAGCAGGCAGCGTCTTCATAGAGGCAACATCGCTCGCCCAATGCATTCCGTTTTTTTCGATACTGGATTAAAAGTACGGTGTTTCTTCTTTAAGACGGATCCTGAATTAGATTGTTCCTTTTGTTTAAAATTTCTTTTTGGCCAGTCCTTTCAACTTTGATGACTACGGCTTATGTACCAAATTTTGCGGCATAAGTAATATGATGCTAGATGCCTCCGTCAGAGATCAGCCTCTAAGCCACAAGTCGCCCAAGTCATTACCGAAATCCATACGACGAAACCACGAGGCTACAACGGCTAAACTGTTTCACTCCAAACTCCTTTCCGGATATGGCAAAAATTGCCCTGATGGCAATCTGATGATGCCATCAGTCCAGACACTAGGCCAATCCATCTTTAATTTAATTTGAATGTCAAGAATTCAGTGTTTTTCCGTTTCGTACCACTTTAAACCTCTTGAAGAACTAACATCATGACCTGCGACCGCCTACTGGCCCAGCATTACAACCAAGGCAGGTCGAATCTTGAAGGAACAAACCGTGCCGCCAAACTTCTCAACCACAATCCATGAACAATTGCCACATGGAGGTGCCAACGCCGTTTTGGTGTTGCGTGATTTCGGTTGAAATTTCATGGTCGTTGTAACTGATGGGAATCTGGGATCATGACCATCTGGCAATAGCACTCCGGGTTCGCCGATGGTGTGTATATTAACGTTGGGCATAATCCTGTGACACGATATTCCCTTTCTTGAGACACCTTAGGCTTATAGATAAAGTATTCTCACCACTGAACGAACATAAACGGCAACGTTTCCGCGAAATGCCGGAAGGATTGACCTCCCACTCTGATTTCCGAGGTATTCACAACCAGATTGACTTTCCTATACTGGTATAAAGTTATAACCCCTGCCGTCAACATTTGTTCAGCTCTGTCATTTTTCGCAGGCTCCTTTATTGAGCTCCTCGGATTGTCGAGGTTCCACCCAACGCGACGCGCCAGAATTTGCCTTCCTGAAACCATGTCACCTGAAGCATGCACACCGGCGATTGGAGGCCCGAACCCGACATTGAGTAGCGTCCTGCAGATAACTGCATAATGAGTCAACAGTGGGTAATAGTAAATGCTTTGTTTCTATCGGTGGGGCGGGCGCGACACCAACCACAGAGAGGACCCAGCAGCAGAATGGCACAATACTGAGAATCGAGCATCAATTCGGTAAAGTTGCACAAGCGGGCTTCGCGTACGTTATGAACTTGTCTATGGCCGTCACAACATTTTTCATGCCTTCGCGATGCCACTCCTCGATTTCATAGTTTCCCGGGTTGTCGGAGAATTCTTTTTGCGATCTCCATGTCACGGTATGATCAGTTTTTGAGGGCAGATTTACCCTATGATACGCACCTCTTTTTTCTCATTCGCAATGGTAAATGCTCACGCATCGGGAATTTCCGATGATCGCCACGCCGTGAGAACGTCTCCCTCCCTTTTAATTCTTTGCCGTTTCGTACTTTTGAAGGACCTGACGATCTATCCGCCGATGGGTGCAGCTGACTCAACCGACACTTGGCCCGGATCACCGCTTCTCTACCAGTGCACCTCAACCCACGCGTCGGTGATACGAATGGTCTGTCCGTCTGAAGGAGCGCACTGGCACGAAAACCCTTCCCTCGGACTGATGAAAAATGCTGCATATCCATCAATTGAACGCAAGCGGGGCTCGCGTACGTTACTCCACATGGAACCATATTGTGCTGGATCTGGCCGCACACAAGGGTCTTATGATTAAACGGCCCGACATTCCAGAACAACGGCCTTTGGTACCGCTGGGTTCTGAT
>Ga0307517_10000300_pt1 | contig 85596 bp, 88 predicted proteins | sample 23_EM_MG_FD_194515 | JGI IMG/M metagenome (GOLD analysis project Ga0307517, IMG submission 194515) | Populus trichocarpa ectomycorrhiza microbial communities from riparian zone in the Pacific Northwest, United States - 23_EM | ecosystem: Host-associated > Plants > Roots > Unclassified | place...
GAAGGGTTTGGGTCTCTCTCCTGTACGTTTCTATGAGTTGTTTCCCTACGTGTCTGAGGTGCGAGTCTTAGGTGCTAGGCGGGGGAAGTTTCTTCTATGGTCTCGGGGGGTTTGATTTTTCCTATGATGAGGTGAAGCGGGCGGGAAGACGTTTGCTTATAGGTTTTTTATCTCCATAGCTAGCGCTGCATGAGTCTTTTGTACCTTTAAACATAATAACAATTTGATTAAAAAAAAACATTAAAAATTAAAAATTAAAAAAAATTAAAAAACGACCAAGGGATAGGATCTTCACGCAACCATCTAAGTAATACAACACTTCGATACTGGAGCACGGGCCATGCCCTTTGACAGTGACCCTCCCGGGGTGCAAGATATACAAACCTATTACTCTACTTCTTACGCAAACCTCTACAGCTCAAGCGCGAGCACCTAGTCCTCTAGCGATGGGACTTTGTACCTTCCGGTCTTATAGCGATAAGACTTCCTCGAACGAGCCTATGAAGCTAGTCAACGATTACGATATGCACTACGATTAGTAGTTCCCTGTTTAACGAAACACCGACTGGAGTGTGTTTGTTACCGCTTCTTTTTTTCTTTTTTATTATTATTATTATTATTATTATCAAGTATTCGTTGTTAAGGTACAAGAAACTCCATGGAGCGCTAGCTATGGCAGAAACAAAACCACAAAACAATCCAATGGCCCGCTTCACCTCTTCATGGGACAAACAAATACCCCCCACCTGTAGGAAAACCAACAAACATGAAGACCAAGACCGTACCCCCAAGACCCTATGGTATGGGCCTAACCGCACACCAGCCACCAGCCTAAACTAATGGGGAGGAAAGCATAGGAAAGCCAAACACAAAGAAAGCCAACATAAAGATGTACAGGAGCAAAGAAACCCGGCAGCAGGCTCCCCAAAACAAAAGAAAGGATTCTTACGGCACCAAGTACCGACGGAGCGGAAAGGATATAACTACTGTTGCCTGTTGCCTAGGGGAATTCCCCGAACCTAACGGCTTAGGGGCAAGACGTGACACGGGCGGACTGCCCGGTAATCGGCGCGCACCAGACTTTAGGAACATCCAAGGAGATAGTGCAATACCATGGAATACCGTAACCAGCACGAGTTGCGACCGTAGAGTAAATAGCGTAGCGGGTGAAGAAGGCGAGGGGAGCCGCCCGGCGAGGAGAGCTACTCGGCAGAGGGGGTGCCAGCCACAGCGGATAGGCCAAGAGCCGACCGGACGAAATTACCGCTTCTCTCGCGTGGTCCCTTGTTACAGGAGAGAGAGCGTCACTACCGGAAAGGATCCCGGACGAGCGGAAAACCCGAGGAGGAGAGAAAAGTAGGGGCAGTAAGGTGCCAGCTATGTGTAGCAGTACGGTGCAGGCGGATCTAACGCGTGGGAAGCGGGAGAGGGAAGGCTCGCCAATAACCAAGAAGTACGAACACGGAGGACCGAGCCGAGGTCACGACTTTTCGAATGCCGACCATACCGACCGAGCAACTCAGGAGGGAGTGCAGTACCAGAGAGCAGGGCCACCAGGGCAACTACTTCACCGATAGCTCGAAGCTAGCGACCGTGTGTTGACGATGGAAAGCGGGTTGCCGACCGTGCAAATGGCTAAGTGAGACGCGTCGCGAAATGCGGGGTAAGGGGGAGAAGCACCAACGCGAGCGTGCTCAACGAAGACAGAGTCAAGAACCCCGTGGGAGGGGAAGCCAGAGACCCCAGAGAGAGGAAAGGCAGAGACGGGTGCGTGGCACTCCTAGGCAGAAGCCATCAAGGGAGCCCGGGGGCGGAGGACACTCTCACGATGATTTCCCATGGTGTTGAGATTTCAATCGCTGGAGGTGGAGCGGACGAGAAAGATGATCTGTTTGTTACAGCGGAGCCCCCTTGATATAGAAGGAAATCCTAGCACAGCCTTTGCCGCGCGACTCATACCCCAGTATGAGTCGCATATCCGCGTAACCAAGAAAACAATACAATTTGTCGTAAACCTTACAAAGGAAATCGCTCATAGCAACCGTGTAACAAAAGAAAGAACACCAAAGTTATCCCAGCACGTATCTCATCAGGGGACCGTGAGAGGAACTCAAGTACAAAGGTATGCATAGCCATTCAGCCAGTGTTCGGACAGCATCGGGACAGTGTGCGTTGGAATCCGCCGGTTGAGGGGAATCGAATGGTATAGGTTTCGAACCATCCGCCTGGCCATAGAGGTCAGCAGGCAGGAAAAGGCAGATATCTCAGCGGGGAGATGTGTGCCAGAGTCGGGAAGGCTCTCATTGGAGTCCGCTTGGCAAGGGGGATCGAATGGTATAGGCCCCGAAGCATCCGCCTGCCTGTAGCACCCAGTAGCCAACAATTTGAAAGTACTTGTGCGGGGAACTCAAGTACAAAGGTATGCATAGCCATTCAGCCAGTGGTCGGAGAGCATGGGAACAGTTTGTGTTGGAATCCACGGGCCGAGGGGAATCGAATGGTAGAGGTTTCGAAGCGTCCGCATGGCTATACAGGTCAGCAGGATGTAAAAGGCAGATATCTGAGGGGGCAGATGTCTGGCAGAGTCGGGAAGAGTCTCATTGGAGTCCGCTCGGCGAGGGGAATCGAATGGTATAGGTCTCGAAGCGTCCGCATAGCTGTAGCACTCAGTCCCCAACAATTTGAAAGTACTTGCCTGGAGAACTCAAGTACAAATGTTGGGATAACTCTACAACCGGCTGTCGGACAGCATCGGGAGAGGGTTCGTTGCAATCCGCCGATCGAGGGGAATGGAATGGTATAGGTTTCGACGCGTCCGCATGGCTATAGCAGTAAGTAGGATGAGAAAGGCTGACATCTCAGTGGGCAGATGTCCGGCACAGTCGGGGAGGGTCTCAATGGAGTCCGCTCGGCAAGAGGAATCGAAAGGTATAGGTCTCGATGCGTCCGCATGGCCATAGAGGTCTGCAGGAAGGAAATCGCAGATATCTTAGCAGGCAGATGTGTGCCAGAGTCAGGAAGGGTCTCATTGGAGTCCGCCCGTCGAGGGGAATTGAATTGTATAGGTCTCGAAGTGTCCGCATATCTGTAGCACTCAGTAGCTAACAATTTGAAAGTACTCGCCCAGGGAACGCAAGTACAAAAGAATGGATAACCCTGCAACCAGTGGTCGGACAGTGTCGGGACAGGGTGCGTTGGAATCCGCAGGTAGAGGGGAATCGAATGGTGTAGGTTTCGAAGTGTCTGGATGGCTATAGTGGTCAGCAGGCAGACAAAGGCAGATACCTCACCAGGCACTAGCAGATCTCCGCTAGAGTCAGGAAGGGCCTCATTGGAATCTGCTCGCTTGGCGGTCATAAATAGTGTCAACCTGGATGGAAGAGTATGCCCCTCTCCCAACGTTGATATTATGCAATAGTTCCTCTGATTCGATCATGAAGCCTGATGCGAGATGTCAAAGAACTTAGAAGCCTTTTGCGAGCCTGGTTAGTGGTCATTAAATAAGGGGTATGTTTTGGGTCGTTACCGGGACAATAGATGGTTAGTCATCCTATGTTAAGCTCCTTTTTCGTCTGAACAGCCTTTGTCTGGTGATGAAGTAGTCAGTTGTAAGTAGAGGCGATCAGGGGCAGGGAGAGATTCCCAATGCAAACCCCCACTGGTCCCTTACCTTGGTATTCTTCGGGAGATTAGGGTATGAAATGGCCCATCCGGGTGCACTGGGCAGACAGGATGCTGGTTGTATTGCACCCAACGGACTAGGATACCACCATTCTGCTGGGGCCCTCTGAGGGTGCGCTGGGCGGACAGGATGCCCGAGGCGGATTTCCTGCGTCCGGACGCAATGCCTATCCTTCTGGAGCAAAAGCTTTTTTTGCTGATTAATCGAAGAGATATTGGCAGAAGGATGGGTAGTAAGTACTTAGTAAGCTACTCAATTAGTTGTTAAATTATCTAAACCTTTTAATAGGAAAAGGCTAACTGAATAATATATGTTGATGTAGAGCAAAAGGATACTAGCAGGCGGAGAAGCAATAATTTAGGGATAGCAAAGCAGAGGACTATAGAGGAAGAAGCAAAGGTTGTAGTCTAGTATTATAATCCTATCTTGATTGCTTTCATTCAGTCCTGTTCTGAATATACTACGCATACTAGGGATCCACTGAATCTAATGTGGAGTCAATATCCTTCCCTACACAGGCAGGCAGAAAGATCATAAAATATGACTTGTTCAATGGCTGAGACCTTTGTAGCAAAATACAAGTAGAGGATAGAGTTGGGCCTGAGAGACTAAGATAAATTCTACTTGTATAGCATGAGATTGTCACTTACAAGATAGATAATAATAGCAAAATTCAGCTAGGAATCACAACTTAGAAAGATATTTTGCAAAATAGTAGTAAATTTACAAACCACAAGTTATGAATAGTAAATGAAAATGAAATGGGGCAGGAAAGTCTAGCCCAAATAATAACTTCAACAATGTCTAAAGTTTATTGGGTGACTCAACAATTCAAGCCATTTATACAAATACAGGACTATTTTTAATACTCTTTAACTAATGAGATCGAATTAGAACAGTATATGTGGAGTCTAATGATACAATCTCTATCAATAAGATTCCGCACTGTGCAATGGGTCAAGTCTCTCACTTTGTGCTATTACCACTCCAGATCAACACAAAAGAAAACAATCAATTATCACATCTATGGACTTACCGCCATCTTATGCCAGCCTTAGGGCACTTTGGCTTCTCACCTGCCAGTGGCTTTTCTCTAAAATTTAGTCATTCACCTCTCAGCTTTCTATGTCATATCTCAACATCCAATACATAGTATAATATAACCTGTGATAACAAGTCCTCAAGGCTTGTTTAGCGCTGGTTCCTGGTGACTATCAAGAATCAAGAGAAGATGATGGTCAGGGCCAAATGAGGGCAGAGTGTAATATCTAGGTTATCTTGCTCTGAACCAAAACTTGAGCTGGAAACGAAAGCATGCTTTCCACTATTGAAGGGGTATCCTGATAGGTGGTTAGGGAAGTGCTGATGTTACAGCCCAACAGTGTTCTCATACCTTTGAGTATTGAAATCGTTGCCCCCATGCTACTTGCCCCAGGATAATACACTTGTGTGGTTGCAACATAGCATGCAGACTAAAGTCCTGTTATATTCCTTTTTGATGGGGACAATGAAGTCCCGGACGGTAAAATATGTGGGGCATGGTTTACGGGATTCCAGTCTCTGGGGAACCTATATGCGAGATTCTTCTTTAAGTGTGCAAACAGCATTCTGTCTGATGAAATTGGTTGTTTGGACGAGTTCTAGCCGTAGTAGTGGATGCGGATTGTGAACTTCCAAATTGATGCTGTCAAAATATATGTTACAAATGTTAATACCAGCACCATTAGGAGTTAGTTGCATTAGAATTATCGCTCAGTTATCCCACATCCCATGGATTGAGTTGTCCAATATCACCATATTCCTTGTGGTACTAATTTCAGGCAATATCTGCTTATGGAGAGTGTATGTATACTGAACACAGCACAAGAATTTCAGCATTCACCAAAAGTCCATCTGACAGCACCCAGCCAGCTTAGCCAATTCAAATAGAACAATGTGTAAGATCTCTGAGTCAATTGCAAAGCTGTTTTATTTGCTATGCGCTGTAACCAGGCACTCACAGTCATGACTCGCATGCCAATCTGGGACAGTTATTGGATCCCGACTAACTGTCTACATCTCTTGAGATGAAGCGCTAATTGCTCCTTGTAGAATGAGATCTAAGGCAGAATGAGCCAGTGCTGAGGCCAATGTTGGGGTTCTGGTAATAAAGGTAGGAAAGCTGTTTAAGGCTGACTCAATGATATTACACTTTCCCATCCATTGAACACCCGCTGTTTCACATAAATTGTAATTTGCTGGTAGAGAACTGTTGAGCTCTTGCTGTAGTTTAGCACTAAGAGTATTATGTCCAACTCTTGGAAATAATTGGTTGAACAGGCTAGCCCTTGCATGGATATTGTCAAAAAAGTACCAGTAGGGTTGTTGTAGGTCATTGTGGTTTCCAAATGAAAATAGAGAACATGATGAAGGTTCGGTGATTGTGCAAATGTTGGCCGCAGGAAAGGTAGAGATGTGTATAGTTTTCTATGGAGCTGACTACCTAATGATGACTTAAGTAGTGAAAGCTCTGCTCATAGCGGTAGAGAGCCTTCTATCTCTGCTCATACCCTATATTTCCGTCCATACCCTATATCTCTACTTGTATGCTTAACCGAGCCTGCTGATTCCCACTTCTTCAGAGCACTTCACTCTCTATTACATGTACTGTAACAATCCAATTGTCCTTGTATTATATAGTGACAGGTAACGGGCTTGCTTACCAATGTCTTAAGCTCTTACTATCATGGCAAATAGTAGAGAACTGGTAGATCATCTTGTACTTCCACTATCGCATCCCATATTGTCAAACTGTCCTCACGTTATATAGAAGTGTCACAATAGTTCTGTATTATCGATGCACCTCTTCTGACTGTCACAGCCACCCCAGGGGTTGAGAATTTGTTGGTAGATGATTCTTAGAATTCAATAGTAAAGATAAAGAGAATAATTTTGCTAACCTTTTAGTTTAAAATAGTACTTAGATGGTTGCGTGAAGAGCATATCTATCAGGTCCGAAGAACTTCCTTATATAGCCATCTTCATGACCTTAACCCTGGTGACTTATCACCTTTGTGTTACTTAACCTGTATGACTCATAATGAGTCATAACATGAAATCAATCAGATGACTGTGATGACTCACAGCACAACCTGCCGTTATCCAATCAGAACCTATAAATTAAATCATGTGCTCGAATGAGTGACATGCGTGAAACCCATGACTCATAATGTGAGTCATGTGCACAAGTCATTACATCATATGACTTACAATCGTGAGTTATCAAAACAATCAACCTATCATAACAATCAATCAATCTTATTATAATGATGACTCCGATATCCTGTCCCCAATCAGGTAAGCAACCATGAGTCAACTGACTTCATAGCATCAAAGGATAACATACATATGCCTAATAACTATTAGTAATATGAAATCTGCCTTGCTTAGTTATGATTGGAGACAGGCACTCCTTAGTATATATATCTTCTACTACCGGAATTATTATACCAGCAGAAGAAAGGAAGCAAAGCGAGGGATTATAGAGAGAAGCAAATACCAGGAAATAATCAGGCTGTAGGAATGCACACACATACTGTGACTAGCTACAACAGCCAGCTTTCAATATATCATAACTACAGGGGATGCCATGGAATTCAATCTAAGGTGTGGCCTGAAAACCCTACATAACAAAAGAAATCCACCAACTCTCCCAAAATAAACAAAAAAATTTGTAAGCTACGAAAGCCTATGTGAATCCATAACCTCGAAAATTACGGAAATCAAGTACCAGTCATTTCCTCCTCATCATCCCCTTTGGGGCCAGTGGGCATCCTCCTAGGGCGGGAGGGGCATGATAGTCACTCCGCAACACAATTCACACATTTACTGTCCCTGCATAAGGCAATTTTTGCCCTTGTCACATTTTAAGCTCTTTGTTATTTTTGTTTCAATTCTATGCACGAGGCTCCAGTTCCGTGAGCACTGTCCCGTACTTTACATATCCACTGTACCGGCACTGTATATACCGCGCTGGGCCATGATCAATCTCAAACACCAACAGGGAGGCCGAGTTAACTTCTAGTTTTTTCAGTATGATGCGATCCCCCAACTCCCACCATCTCACTTCACACTTTAGCCTCTCTTTTTTTGAGAGAGAGAGGGAGACCAGAAAAAACGCTAGCCCCAATCCCAAGTTCTCGCTCTCTCGCCCTCCTACTCTTCTCACTATCCCTCTATCTGTTCTGCGCAACAATCACCTTGCCGTGCAGCCTCCTCAGTCCGCTAACCTCACATCTCCTCCCATCCGCTCATCTGCTCGGGTAATTTACCCGTTCCTGCGCTACCATACGTAGGTTTTCCCCCGGCGTAAACCTCACGTGGTACTGGGTGTACGGTATGTCGGTCTGCCGCTCGGTGGGCCTAGTCCGGTTCCGTTACGGGTCACGGTGTATGGGAGTAAACTAGGTTTTAATACCGGAGCTAGGTGGGTATCCGGTGGGATTATGCTGTATCATACACCAATTTGCTTGTTTGGTGGGTTTAATGGGAAGGGAGGGGGGGTTCTAACTACGGGAGGGATGATACGGCGAGTGATCAGTGTTTGGGAAGTTCTGGCCCACGATTCGCCCGACCCGCCAATCGACCCCATGCGAAAAAAGCAGAGGAAGGAAAGAATTACAGAAAAGAGATGGAGGAGATGGAGGGGATAGTAGAAGAAAGTGCAAGACAGAGAGAGAGGGATAAATATAAAGGAAAAACCAGTCGCGAATTGCGCATATCTACTACACTGGCTACATACACATGGAGAAACGATAGGAATTTTAGAAAAGAAAAGAAAAACAGTTTTTACAAATATTCCAGTGAAGAATTGTCGGAACGGAGCAGCAGCAATCACCAATGCCTATTCTCACAATACAGCCATAAAACCGGCTATGAGGAGTAGTAGTGCAAGTACCAATCTGGGATCCTCGGGAAGTATTTTCCAAGCGGCGGATCCAAACATCATTCTGTCCCCATCCTCGTCCAGCATTGGGAAGCTGAGTGCTCCACCAAGGCCATTTGAGACGATAGTGACATGATGAGGGAGAGTGACGTTTGCGGGGACTTTGATACCTAGCGATGACACCAGACCTGTGGCGCATTCCCCTATTAGTAGTGGTTAGAAGTAGAGAAGTGAAGGAGTTTGCGAACCATCAGTATAAGGAAACTCAATTAGCACCTTCTTCGAGGAAACTTGGTATCCAAAAACAACAGCTTGCTGGATAGCGACTTGCTCGAGCGCGCACTACTCAATGTCAGCTTTTCTGCCCTCTCCCACCGGCCAGGAGAAATATGTGGCATACCTCCCTAAGCCCACATTCTGACAGAGCCTTCATTCAGGTCTTGTGGGTGCACGCGCAGCGGGTGAGTTTTGCTTGGTCTTCCTCAATCCAATTTCGTACGCCGACGCTCCGTTGCTCGAATCTGCTGTAGATTTTCGCGCACTGTTTCGATCAATGTTAACTTCAGCGGATTACCTCGCTAGGGGGGTTGTTCTCCACAGTGGGTTACCTTAGGGTGCACGTCTCTTCTGTATAGTTGGTCACTAAGCCATCCGGCGAGGCTTGGGTTGTTGTAGCAGTCTGCTAGGCAAGATGGGCAGTTGAGCTCTTTTGTGAGAGGATCGATGCCGAGGTGGGTGGGAGGGGGAGCCAGAGTTGCCAAAGCGGTATGCGTTGTAGTAGTTATAAGTGTCAAAGTAAGGTTTGTCGTCATGGTAGTGTTCACTTGTGCACTTGTCCTCTTCGCTTGCGAGAGTTAAAAAAAAAAGGCGGCTTCCCGATTTGATTCTTCTGTTAGGCCTTCCGTCCGCGGTTCTGTCTTTTTTTGACTGAATTCGCAGTAGTTTCTCCCCCTTTGTCTCTTTAGGCGTTGTTTGCGTTTGGGTTTTTGTCTTGCTTTCGGACATATTCGCCCGAATTAATCCTATTGGCGGTATATTTTTTCGCCTAAAAAAAAATACAATGACGACCGCGAACGGTTCGTGGTCGTCTGCTGTGGTATTATACTGATAGTGTGAGTTGCATTATTGGTCACAGTCTTGGTTTCCATGGCTGAAAGTCCGCAGGTAAATTCTGTCCATGTTTCTGTGACAGTGTGTGTGCTTGTGGCGGTCGGTGGGCATACTGTGCCAGTGAGCGGTTGTGTTATCGTGGTTGTGGATGTTCTCATCGAGGTGGGTTTGCTGTGCCTATGCTTAGTGTATGGTGTTGGGTGGTGGCTTGTCAATGATACATTCTTGCTCATATAAATATGGCTGCGTTCTGGTGAATTCCAGGATATTTTCCGGCGGATCGTTCCTTCCAAGTTTTTCATGATATCTATACGATTTGAGTACAACCCTATGTAATAGAGGATGAAAAGTCTAAAATACCTTCAATATCCTGTTGGCGACACTCTGATGGCAGCTCGCTCACGACCTAATGATGACTGGGGTAGCGTAGGAAACAGCGCAAAGTCTAGGAGAACGAACAGCACGGAAGTGATGGTCGTGGTATGGGTGATGTTCGATGTACAATACAGGAAGCTCTCTACGAGTACTGGTAGCTTAGACTAGGTGCAGAAAGAGAGCGCACAAACGCACTAAACAGGAAAAACCCCACAAGTGGCAGTCACGACCCTAAACCGGTCGTACCCCAAACTAACTATCATACCCTAACGACTATGGGATTCTAGCGATCATATCCTTCCTTGGAGCCCCGGCTGCCACACAAGCCTTTGCCCCCCATTTGAGAGAGCCCAGGCTGCAATCTGTTAGCTTCAACTCTCCCAGAAATCGAAGATCCCAATTGTTACACCTGCTCCGACCTCCACTAAACAAATCAATTAGCTCAAACTTCCACCACCAACCAAAAAATCCCCTTAAGAAACTCACATTCGAATATACACCCTCCCCACTGCTTGTCAACACCTCCGAATCCCGCAGAAACAACTCGCAACCCTTCTGTCCCTAACGAAATCCCTGGCATTGAAAGTCTCGTCAGGGTAGGACTTTTTTGGTGCACACTGTCAACCCCTATCAATTAGTTCAAGTTTCACCCTCCAACCAAAAACAAGTAGGAAAAACCAAAGTAGACAAACCCTAGAATACTCCAAAACCTCCCACCCCCCAAGCACTCTTCTAGGCACCTGGGTACATTCTTGTAATACATCTCATCAAGAGCTTATGTGTCAACTGATTCCCTGGCTATGTATGACTGTCGCCACACTACTACTGGTTGACCACTAGGCTGCCTCTGTTATGTCATTCTAGGCCCCACTCATATTTGACAGTAGAACTGGAATCAATTGACAACTAATTACACCTCAAGTTGACAATCCCTCCAGTTTGCTTGAAAGGTCCCCAGTGGAAAATAGTAATAGTCTCTCAATAATCATCAGGTGCTGCAAACAAATTCCTTTGAGAAAAACTCCACAAGATACGCACCTTCAATTATGAATCACACATCCTCCACCTCTTAATAGCACATGAATACAATCGACAACAAATGAGAACTCCTTCATCCATTTCTCTTGCTCTTGTTCCATATTCTTTGACATTACCAGAAAGTTACATGTCCGAGTAAAACCCTGACCTTCATATCGGATCATTTTCCACAGTTCACCGGTTGTAACAAAACTACAAACCGCTCCTCCACCATTCCTATCTCCAATATCTTTTATTGCCAACAAATACTCCTTCTTCGACTCACCAATGGAGAACTTCTTTACTTCCACAACCAAGACAAACTTCATATTCCACACGCCGATCGCATCCACAGTAACAAATTCCTGGTAGCCACCAGTCTTCAAGTCCACACTGGTAATTCTTTTCACTTTTCATCGGCGAAGTTCACGTCCTATCTTGAGCCTGAAAGCTGCCAATACACGTCTGAATATAAATAAAACCAAGTTATTGATATTCACTTCTTTGAAATCTTCATTCAACACGGTAGAATAGCAGTTGCATACAACAAATTTCATAATGCGGTTATAAACTGTTTCCTTGATTTCGAGAAGCGCATCATCGCTACAACCTTTAGTTTTAGTTGTGAATTCTGCAAATATTGCGGGAACCGAAATGACAGGATCTCAAATGTGTTAAATGAAAATGCTTGTATCTTCTTGGATTGTTTTCCGCTAACACCAGAATATGCAATTTTATACTTGGAATTCGCGGTTAGCCCCTTCTACTAAATGTTGTTACCTAATTAAAATAGATTTTGGGATATTAAAAAACTTTATGCTCACCGAAGCAGTGTCATCTTCCATTATGACCATTGACCATGCAGTTTTAAGCTTAGAATTGGTTGTCTTTTTCTTCTGCTGAATGTTGTCCCCTGGTGAGAAAGGTTCATGGGCTGTTTTAACTTCCAACTTACTAGAGTAGTCCCAATTACCCTATATGTATAGAGGACTTCAGGCTGAGAGTGGGAACTTGCCGCATACTAGAATCTGAGCTTGATGGCAAGTCTAAACATGGGCGGCTACTGGTTCCTTCTTGTCAATTTAGTAAGTCCCCCTCAATAATTATTATGACATTAAATAGACTTCCAGTGTCGATATGCTCTTGTGGTAGTGTGGTTAATTGCAGGTTCGGTGAGTGAGATGGTGGAGGGAAGAAGCTTGGTTGGTGAAGGTTTGCTTCGAAACAAATACTTGAAGTTGGATTAGTAATCAGAACACAAGAATTTTGAACTATAACTAGTAAATTTAAATCAAGGACCCAATCGCAATGACGAAGAGTCATGAGGCAAAAGTACCATGAAAGAAAGCCAAATGATAACAGTTCATAACGAAAACATGATGGCCAACGCACCAAACTTTGCAGCCTAACCATGACTCAACAACCCTCATACTCACTACCTTCAACCAAGTTTCATAACAGAAATGATAGGAGTACATATGAACCTAATGAAGTCATCCTCCCACTCTTCAATCTTTCCATTTATCCCTACACATGTCCATTTTCTCTGCCGTATTTCCCCTTTCCTTTTTTAAGCACTTGCTAGTAAAATAAAAACAACCATAGCAGAGAATTGCCACTTCCAATAGCCTCTGGGAATCTGAGTCTCTTCGGGTCGTATTATTTCTAGGGCTGTATGGTTTTAAAGAGCATATCCAAAGCATTTGTCTTAATAATGAATGGATATGGTGCATGCGTGATTGGCTCAGCATTCCAAGCAGCGTGAAAGACTTCCAACCAAGATTGGGGGAGCTTAACCTTACTATGTCTGTCAAAATTTGGTCGCATCCTCCCAAACCTATGCCAGTGATCAAGCTGCCATATCAAACTCTGACATGACAATACATTCCTGCAACTTCATTACCAGCAGTACTACTCGTGATTCCGGTACTAGTGGTAAAGGCAGGGGATGTGATACCCCTATCTTGCTGTCAGGACCTGCATCTGATTTTACAAATAAAGCTAGTGTTAATATAAGCAAAATGAAAGCAGATGAGCGGTCCCCTAACCTGACAGGATGTGCGGATGCCTCTGGGAGTGACTATATCCAACCGCCGTGGAAATCCCCAATCATCCAACTTTTTTCTCCATTGGACAATTGCTTTCTCTTCGACCGGTGTCAGAAGCTGTTGCTCGATATGTGCAACCTGCCGAGAAACTCTTTCACCATTTAACTGGTATGCAAGGGGAGATTTAGGCAGGTTAAATGCCTGGGCGGTGGCGCTTATCGAGGGGTAATTGCCTTTCCGAAAGGCTTGAATTGCTAGAGCAATGTTCTTTTCATGAAGATCCTTTTTCCGTGCTTTAACTCGACCCATCGTGTAACCGGTTGATGCTTTTTCTTGACAGAATTGTTTCTTTTTCACTTTTTATCTGCACTTTGTTCAGCCCCACCCCCACGGCCCGCTTCGGCATCGCGGCCCGCTTCCCGATCGGGAACGTTATCTGCGCTTAGGATCCCTCATCCCTTAATGCTTTTCAGAAAAACAATAAATACTGCCGGGACATCTTGAGTCGAATATAAAGCCGAAAAGATAGGCTATTTATCAGAGTAGAATTGCAAAAAAGGGATGCATTTTTCAGGGTGTGGGATTTTAATCCGCCATATCGGCCAAGACGCTCGCGGGTGAGTGCATTTAGATGAAGCTCTATCTCGTCAGGGAATTCCCGATTTTCGGTTAACTCTGTCACCCGGGGCTTGCGGAATTCACCGATTTGCTGGAGTTCCTGCTCCGGCGTAGGGTCTAGGAAGATCTCGGACTTTGCATGGTTGTCGAATTCTGTGCCAACTTCGGCGATTTCTGGTGGTGCCAAACTTTCCTCGGCGTCTTCAGGCCGGCCGTTGGGTCATCGAAGGTCATATTCATGTCTTCATTGTTATATTCCACCCTAAAGTCTGACTGCCAATATCGCTGACTAGTATCCAAGCAGCTTGGTAGGAGGATGTTCCCTTGGGAACTTTTCTTGGACGGCTTGGAGTAGTGGTAGCGGGTTTGTCCATTTCGTCGTTAAAGTAATAGCAATCATCTAAGAGAACTCCATTGCGGGATGTTGTAGTCATTGGTGTAGGGGCTTCGGATATTGTTTCTGGGATGGCAGTGTCTGACAAGTGGGCTTCATCTGGGGCAAGGCATGCTAGGTCGTCTTGCGATGTTGTGGGAGCGTCAAGGACTTTATGGCCGGCGTGTCGGTGTCCATGGCCACTGCGCCTGCGGATTTTGGGAATCAGGGTATTCGCAGATCTAGAATAGGTGATCAGTCGCCTGTTTTAGAAGAATTAATGCAGCTCTGACCTTGTTAATCTCCAAGTCTCCATGACTGGGAATATGTACTAGCCTGCCTGCCCTCAGGCATTCCCCTCGGACTACACCACCGATTCCAAGACCTTCTTCGCTCCATCGCATATCGTCGGCAAGTAGGTAACTCTTTGCATCTCTCCAGTGAACACCTTTTGGAGTTGACGAGCAAAGTGTACGAATGATGTTCGATGACTCCTGTTCAGACTCGAGGGCTTAAATTTTGTTCAGTGATGAGAAGAAATGTGAAATATAGCTGAGGAGAGATCTCTTGACACCTGGTCGTTGTTTGGCTGGTTCAATAGTTTAGAGATGCTGGAATTATTAGTGCAAGTTCAACCTCTCAGAGTGTCATATAGAGCTATTACCTGAGCTGCCGTGATGGTATTTGAGACTCCTTGCGCTTCAATACCGTGTGAAAGGCGTTCACCATGCTTATCAACCTCTTGCTTGGCAGAGAGTACTAATACTGCATGTCGGCCACTTTACAAGCGTCCCATACGGAGAGCAAGTCTCGCTTCACCACAATCCATTGTATCCCCTGCTTGAACCTCTCAATTCTGACTTGATTAGCCTCGTGGTTTCTCCCCATTACATAAGGGGCGTATATACTCGGTTGTGGTCGTCCCAGCGTTCCTAAGCGCCCAGTCCGTCCGTCTTTAGCCTAGGACGGGACGGACGCCAAGTTTGAGGCCTTTGCCCGGGACGGACGCCAAATTGTTGTCCGTCCTAATCTCTGCCCGGGACGGACGGCCGGGCACTATAGGTTATAGGTGTCTTAGTTTATGTTTCATTTTTAAATCTCATTAGCATGAGGTCTGTGTTATAAAGAAGCGAAACATTTTGATTCTAATATACAGGTGACGCCAAGCCTTCCAATGGGTTAACCCGGGCTCAAAAAAGGCCGACCCGACCCGGCCCAAGCCCAGCGAATGTTGAGCCCAACCCGGCCCAACCCAACAAAGGAAAGCCCGGGTTGACCCAACCAACCCAACGAACCCATTGGGCTGAACACCGGAGAAGTGGAGTAAGCAGAATCAATCTGAATATATTAATACTAAACAATTGCGATACGGAATGAAAAATGAGAAATGAGAATGACTGAAATCATGAGTAGAAAAGTATATGGTATGGGAAGGGGGTACTTTCTTCAACTAGTAGCTGGGGGACTAGAGAGGTAACTCTCAGTATTAGAAGAGAAACTCATCTTTCTTGAATGTGAATCCGCACAGGGGAGTAAAAGTAATGGAGTAAGTAAACCGAGAAAAAAAGGAGAATGCTGGGAGTTGGAAGAAATATTCTGTGTTTGAAAGGGGCGCCCAAAATATATTCTAAACTTCCGACCGTAAAACTAAGATACTGGGAGAGTTCAAGAGCACTCAAATCACCTTAAGTCGTACGCTTTTTTCCACACTATCTTCATTTGGAGAGCATTTGCCTTTGACCTTACTACATCCGGTAATGTAGTTCTAGTGAGCAAGGTGCTCGGACTATCGTTTCCCCGGTGATACGAACAGATGTGGACGATCAAAAACTAAAAATCGAGGTGAAACATTCATTGGGTTCGTTGGGTGACCCGGGCCGGGCCTGAGGGGGCCCGGCCCGGCCCAGGGAGGCTATTGAGTGAGCCCAGCCCAATGAACCCGGCCCAGCCCAACGAAAGACCCGGGTTAACCCAACGAAGGCCCAACCCATTGGAAGGCTTGGGTGATGCCTGTCCCCACTGAGGACCGCCGGGCCCTCAAGGTGACGGCAGGTATGATACCTACAGGCGACTGCCGGGCCCTACAGGTGACGCCCGTCAATTACAAAGAGGGCCGGGCCCTGCCGGGAGTTACCATTTCCAGTAAGACTGCAGGGCCCTGCCGTCAACCTACAGTCCTATCATACAGTGAATATGGAGGACGGACGCCAGGGCCCTGCAGTCCGCCCGGGACGGTTGGGAACACTGGGTCGTCCCAACATCCGGAATATCGCCTTCTGCCTCCTTCAATTGTCCGATCGTGGCTTGCCCATCCCCATCCTCGAACAATGGCCCACAGCAACAATTCTTGGAGCCCTTTTCACCCATCAAATATTTTGGACCCACGGATGAGATCCTTGTGCTTTTTTTCGCGCTATTTGGAGATTTTTATTTTGGCTTCAGACTTGGTTCAAAGCCAGTCTCAGCCTTCCCCACCAGCCTGCCCTTCACCATCGAAGGGCCTTCCCCTTGATTCCTTACTCCCCCTCATTATAGCGATTCTTTCCTTCATTATTATTTCCTCCTTGATTTCTCTTTTCTAATCTCAATCCCAACCTACCAGACCTCAGTGGCAACACAGGCCTTGAGTGAGCCACGTCCGGCGATGAAGGAAAACCGCGAAAGCACCCCAGATCGTCCATCATATAAACTGTCCGACCTACTCTAAAGCATTCTCTATCTATTCCAGCCCGGTGTTCATTTCACCACCAAAGCCCCTTCCCAGTCCCCAACCCTCTCGTCATAGCGATTCTCCCCTTCCTCATTATTTACTCCTAAATCTTTCTCATCGATTTTCTCGCGCACATCAGCCATTCTTTATCAGCTATTTTATTACCATCATTGAATTTTCATAGGTGATTGCTATATGATACGTGCGCAGTAGATGTGGACAAAAATGTTACTAGTCTCAGTTTGATACATAAGCTGGAATATGATGCATAGACTCTACTTTCGCTTTTTTTTCTTTCTTGTTGATACTTTCCGTCACTCCTCCATCCAGTACAACACTGTCTGTTTCTTTTTATGGGTATAGATTCATTTCCTCAGTTGTTTTTCCGTGGATTTCTTCTTGGAATCCTCTATCATAGGAATGCATTGTACCTTCTCCTCTAGGATCTTCAATCTTCTACCGGTCACTATGTACAATATCAAAGATGACAAATTTTTGACATGATTCATGGACCAACCTCATAGAAATAGCATAATCACATCACCCCTCTCTTATAACTTGTATAAACCAAGTAGCGATGTCATTTTCAATCACTTATTTCTGCTCTGGGCTATGAGTCACTTACTGCAAGAACACGTGCACACATCCCTACTAGCCTACCCCACCACCACCTGCCAAACAGGAAAGAGTGCTCAGCTATGATGTCCGTCACCAAAACTGGGCACACACAAACTTCTTGGAACCCGGGGGAGGAATAAATACTCCTCACTGTACGATATCAGAAGATAATTGTTCAATATGTGAATGTAGAACAATCTATTCTATGTGGATAATACTTCACAAGTATGAGGGAGGTTGCAAGGCACGGGTAGCAAGGAGCTGGAGAAGGGATTTGTATGAGTTCTGGTTCTTAATTCTGCTAAACCTGGTGGGTGGTAGCACTTTATTGATAGAAAGGCATGAATCCATATGTGCAAGAGAACTATAGGGAAAACCAAGTAAGAAATATAAGTGGGTACATGTTCGACACTGAAATCCAGCACAGTAAATCCCAAATAATCTGCATGAAAACATAAGGGTATGAAGCGATATTAGAAATATCATGACCCAGAATAGTGCATAAGAGATGCATAAACAACTGTAAAATCCTAAACACCTGATTGGAAAGCACATGTTAAACTCCCAGATATTATCATGAAATAAACAATAAAACACCATAATATATATCTTAGCGGTACTAATGTAAGGAGTGGACAGGCGGAGCCGAAACACACACTAAGTAAATGAATACACGGTAGTGTGCTGAATATACATATGCAAAATACCTAAAATTTAAACAATAACTGCAATGGCACATCAATCAATCGAATATATGAACCATAACGCCAAGCAAATTGGGGTTTGACCCATCTCTACATTTTCCCAGTACTTTAACTACATCATACTGTACTGTACAGCGCAGGGGATTTCATGAATTTCTGCAGCCAGAACTCATCTTACATTGCATACTAGTTTCATGATATACTCTATACTTTTTATTCGTCCCTCTCCTTGTAATTTGTCATTTCAACCTACAAAACTAGGGAGTAACCTCGCTCATTCTCTCATGTTTCTTGTCCGCTCTACCTCCAGCGATTGAAATCTCAACACTATGGGAAATCATCATGAGAGTGTCTCCCGTCTCTGATCTCCCTCAATGGCTTTTGGCTACCAGTATCATGCTCCCATCTCTCTGTTTCCTCTCTCTGGGGTCTTTGGCCTCCCCTCTGGTGGGGTTATGGCTTCCTTCCTGGTCGCTGTTCTCTCTTTGTTTAAGCACGCTTGCGTTGACGTTCCTACCCCTTACCACACACTTGGCGACACGCCTTACTTAGTGTTTTGCACCGTCAGCAACCCTTTTTTTCTCGTCAACACATGGTCGCTAGTTTTGCGCAATCGGTGAAGTAGTTGCCCTAGTGACCCTGCTCTCTGGTAGTGCACTCTCCCCTGAGTTGCTCAGTCGGTACCGTCGGCTTTCCAAAGATTGTGACCCTGTCTCCGTCCTCCGTCTTCCTACTTCTTGGTCTGTGGCGAGCCTTCCCTCTCCTGCTTCCCATGCGTTGGATCTTCTGCACCATACTGCTACACCCTCCTTACCTGGGACCTGGACTGCCTCCCAAGCTGGCACCTTATCTGCCCCGTCTAGAGTTCGTTACGGGGTGGACGAGGCCCTGAAAAACACAGGCCCCTGACCCTTTTCCTGCCCCACCCCGCTCAGCGGCCAGGGGCGGGGTGGCCTTTTCCGCATTCCCTGCCCCTGTCCCCCCTCAGGCCTCCACCCGACTCTAACCCTAAACCAGTCCCTGTTAAAAATAGGTAGTAACACATGGGGCCCCGTCCAGGGAATGAGTATGGGGGGGCCCCTGATGGGGGTGGGGCGGGGATTCCCTCAAAAATACCCTCTCGGCTCCGTGTAAGGGCCGGGTCTGCCGAATCAAAACCCACCTCGCCCAGCCCTGTAACGAACACTAGCCCCATCCCAGTGGCTGGCATCCTCTCTGCTGCGTGGCTCCCCTTTCTGGGTGACTGCCTTCGTCCTCCTCCCGCTCCTGCAATTTACTCTACGGTCGCAACCTCCGCGTAGGTTACGGCAGGTCATGGTATAGCACTACATCCTTGGCCTGCCCTAAAATCCGAAAGCTAGCCGAAAACAGGGCACTGTCCCCTACCCGACTCCGCCTGCCCCTGTAGCCCTTTGGGTTTAGGGTTCAGCATGTTTTTCCGTTAAGGCAACCAGCAATAGTAGTTTTACCCTTTGCGCTCCGTCAGCCCTGGGCCGTAAGATTCTTTTCTTTTGTTTTGAGGGAGCCGTCGAAGGGTTTGTGTCTTGCTCTGGTTTTGTTTCTATTTATGTCTTTCCTTACGTGTCTGGAGGAAGGTATTGCTCCGTCTTGCTTTGGTCTTAGGTGCTATGAGGGGGAGAGATGTGCTCTGGGTTCAAGGGGTTTGATTTTTCCCATGAGGTGGTGAAGCCGGTCATTGGATTGCTTATAGTTTTGTTCACGCCATAGCTAGCGCTCCATCCGGTTTCTTCTACTTTAACAACGAATACAATGTCATGATATAAAAATAAAATAAAATAAAATAACATAAAATAAAATAAAAACCTCGCTCATTCTCTCTCTTTCTCACTTTTTATATATATATTTAGAAATCGGCACTCCATAACTGCTCGCAAGTAACTCACATGATAGCCAGAGTACTAATCACCCTTACTGTCAGATTTCCAACCTTCAATTTCCTCTTTTTATCTGTTTTAGAGGAGTCTTATCCCAGGCGCAGCCCAGAAAATTTTAATGTGCCTTTTCTTTCTTTCTAGCTTACCATTGTGTTTATAATCTCGCGTTGCGCTTATAGCATCACACTTCAACTTGTTGAAATTCTTTGATATTTCTCGGCATGCTCAGCCTATCGGACATGCACATAGCCTATCCCGTTATCCTTCAGACAAAGGCTTCTGATATTCGCTCTAGATCGATACGTCCACAGGGAGGAAGCGGAAGTCGGGAAGTAAAACGGCAGAGTGTCAGAACTCTTTGATGTTGTGTGGTATGCTTGTGTAATAGTCTGTTTGTCGTCGGGCAAATGTTTCGCCTATGCGCTGGATATTCATGCAGCGCTGGAGGATATGGGAAAGAGTCGGACTCACGGAGGCTATGGAGGGAGCAGAAGTTTTCTTTATGAAGTGTATCTTTCCTTTGTTAGAGTGATAGTTTTACGGAAGGGAAAGGGGGTGTGCGTGGAAGAGAATGGATATGTGTAGCGGTCGATGGAAGGATAAGAGGATAACTTCGTTGTGATTTATATATACTCTTGTCTTTACCTTTGGTTAGTTAAGGGAATGAGATCGAGCGAACTTCCCCATTTACCCCAAAGTCGTGCGCTGGCGATCGGAGTCTTATTTTTGCTACTTGAACTCTCGGCGTTTAGTTGTCGCCGTCGCGGTTTAAAATCTATTTCTCATGTTGTGAACCATAATACTGGTATTTTACCGGTGCATTGTTCGTGAACAAAATGAACCAAACATCAATGGACAAGACATGGCAAGAGCCTCCCCCACCAGCACGGCCATCCTGGTATCATAACAAATGGCAGGGAAAGAAAAAAAACCTAAGAAGTACCGTACCGGAGCGGTCATGATATTTCTGGGAAGGTCTGTGGTGGGGTTGTATGGAAGTGAGGTGTTGTAGCGTTCGCCTGGTATATGGATAATTTGGCTCACGAACTCTATATCTGCCAGGGGGCCATCAGCGAAAGAAAGTTACACAAACCAACGGTAGTGGATAAGCCTTGTTGGCCCTGTCAAGTTGCGGCAAGCCCCATAGGGCTCCCGACGGGCTCCCAAGGTGATTCCTAGGCGGCCCTCACAGTCAGCGTCGCAAAGATGGCCTTTGGCCATCGAACCCGGGGGGTTTGAATCGGGGCTTTTGAAAATGGGGATTGAGGGGGGGGGGGTCCGTTAATGTCTTGGTAAGCAAAAATAGCAGGAACCTTTAAGGGAATTTCCACCTTCAACCCATATGTGTGAGTATTAATTGCTCAGGTGAAAGGAAAGAGGAGCACTGGTGCTAGTTTGTTTGCTTCTTCAGCTACGTTTTGCTTCCTTTTCCTCTCATTTTATTTGTTTCTTTGCTTCCAGCTGCCTTCAAATGTCGTCGTTTACCTTGTTTACCATTTTTCTTAGAAGGGGTTCTATCTTATAACTCCCCGGTTAGAAAAAGTTAGTTCCAGCCCTTGGATCATTTTTTGATCCAATCCCCCCCTTCATTGCAACATTTCTCACAGTCGGAGACATTCCATTCATGGTTACTTAGGTGGGACCTGTCGTGTTCCCTGTCCATTGGCTAAAAACCTGGGACGGAGTTCTCACCAGCACTGGATAGACTACCTCATTGTGAATACTAGTATCGGTAGTGTGAGAATTCCTTGAAGACTGAGGCGCGACAGATTTGTTCTACAGGTATCTTAATCGATAAGTGGCTCATATGGTTCAGGTGATATCAGAGTCACGGCGCACCCGCGTAAAAACGAAAGTTAGAAGTTGGAAGTTGGAACTCTTGGCGAATATTTGAGAGGGAAGAAAACTCCTTCACAGCAGGGAAGTTTGTGTCATTGCGTATTCCTTGCTTTTCTCAGGCGTTGCCTTGGGCATGGCTGCCAAGGCTTAGCAGAGAAAACAAAGGTGGGATAAGAGTTTCCGTAAGACAAGTTATATTAATTTGGTTTACGAGAAGATGAAAAGGCTAATGCGTGCAAGTTAGTGATGAAAAGATTAAAAAAAACGCGAAGGACTCGCTACCAATGACAACTAGGACGGCTCTATGACTAAGAAATAACCCTCTTGCGACACGTCTGGTAAACAAGACAACTCAGGCTAGGACTTCCATAACCCCCGGACTCACCAAGAAATTTTTAATATATAGTAATATCTAGTAAATAGTATAGCTGTGGAATGAACAGGCTAAATTGGCCAGAAAACCACTTATCCAAGGGGAAGATTCTATCATACCAGACGGACAACGCTCCCAGGATTAGAGGCGATAATTCAGTTCAAGTCATGAATATCATACGAAAATAGGTTCCTTCTTGGCATGAAAAGGCCCTCATGGGTAATTCATTTAGCTTACATAATATATATAAAGAAATAGTGGGATGGCGAAAGTAACTTCTAAAATGAGCAGACGCGGGTAATTCGGAATTCCACTATCTCTACTAATATGGCTTTGATTGAAAATTGGGGAACATAGAATCAAAGAGAAGTGTCTTCTGAACACTTCTATTCAGCCATATCTTCTCAAAGATGTGGTAGTTGTAGTTGAAATTGTGCGAGAATTATGCTTGTGTTAGATTTCATTTGATTTCAAGTGGACAGCACCATAGGGTTGCTGGTATCGGTTCAAGTCAGACAGCTGATGGCCGGGTAATGGAGGAGAGGATAATGAGTATTTAAACCACACATGGTTCCTAACTATCTTCCAAATACCCGAACCACAAACAACTCCACCAACAACTCCACAAACTCCACAAGCATCACCCCACAGAACTCCTATTTTCACTTGATCGTACATGGAATACTCAATGCTACGCTCTCTGGGTTTGTTTCAGATATCCTAGGATTTTGAAAGATTCTGCTTACTAACTGGGGGGTTATTATATTTTTCAGTCGACAACCCGCCACAGGTAACTATTTCTGATCGGTCAAGTAAGTGTTGGTGGGGATTTGATAGTAGCTGTCAACACAAGACAAATTTGTGAGGCTCACAAACACTATAAACAAGTGCAACAGCTCCTCGAAGCACAAATCACGGGGAACAATAGGCTGCTAGTGGAGAGTAGTGTCACAAAACAATGACTTTACCGGAGAAATGCATGTAGCTAGTGCCCAAGGGCCTTGAAGCTGCGAGTGGCTTCTGGGATTCTCAGAATTGTTGGCATGGTGGTTGTAATGACTTTCATGGTTGAGTGGCTGAAGTTTTGATGTCTTTATTATTATTTTGTTTGGGGTGGTGGCATTTGGGATGATGGGTGTTTACAGATAAAGTCTGCAATATGGAGGTTTTGTCGAGACGGTCGTGGCTTGTAGCCAATTGTGAAATATGACACTTGAGGGGGTGTGGTGTTGACAATAGTGTTTACAAAAGTGGGTACTACTTGCACTAACACAATTGAAAGTGTTTTCACCCCACACTAAGATTATATTCTGGCTAGCCAAACTTATGTTCTCACAGACCTGAGACATGTAACTCGCTACAAAATAAAGGTGGTCACACTAGGGATTGAAAAATGGTTGCTCTGGGTCCGCTGACTAAAGGCCTTTGCTGTGGATAACACCTCTTTGCATACAAAACTGACATGTTATCTATGATGTGAGATAGGAAGCCCCTCTTGGGACAGAACGAAGATAAACTGGCCGTGTCAGACACCCAATTGGTACAGGCGGAGGCTAGGTATCTCCCATGAGCCTAACCAATCATCATCTCATCCCTCATACTCATGATTTTAGAGTTAGTAAAAATTGACTGGGAACACATCACACGGCAGGGATATTTAGCAAACAGTTATATGACTCCTTTCCTTAAACCAAGATGAGGCTAAGTACTGCGAGTTGAAAAAGAAACCATTTTTGCAATGAAAGCCACCATCATGGTTTGTCTCAGGCTATTCCAAATTCCTGCTACATGCAGGTTGCTAACTTGATTGACACATTTTGGTTAAATATTTTCAAAACCCACACCAAACCCCTCATCTAGGGTGCCAGAAGCGTTGGCGTCTTCGGAGTCTAATTAAGGACAAACCGGAGGCAGTGGAAGTCCGATATACGGTAGGAGGACGGGGTAGCGAAAGAGGACTCACAACGGCAGGATTGGCCCCAGTGGCCGGAGCCATTGGGTAAGGACAGAAACAAGGAGGCAGATACGAGCGGCTATTATTCACTTCTCGGTACCCTACCCTTCCAACATCAGAAGGGTTCATCAGCAAAAGGGCAAATATTGAAACAATAACTTGGTGGAGGAAATTCCTGCTAGTGGTCAAGTGTCTTGAATATGTGTGTGCCTGCCAGCATTCTTATCACTGTTGGCAACGTGGTTATAATGGTTCTCATCGTTGGGCTGGTGAAGTATTCTCTCTCTTTATGATTATTGTATTTGGGTTGGCAGCATTCGGGAAGATGGGTATTTACACCAAAAGTCTGCAATAGGAAGGTTTTGTTGAGACAGTTGTAACAATCCTATTGTTGATTCAAGATGCAACAGGAAATGAGGGTCGTCTCCTATGTAAGCAAGTCTCATGTTCTTGCACTAGGAGGTAGGAGGGTACTATCTTTGCAGATAGTACGGAAATGGCTTGTTTGTTTTGTAAGAGAGTATCTTATCAGATAGTGAGAAGGGTGAATAGTTGTTCTTGTAGAACTAGCACAATAGTTGTATGTCGGGCAACCAGTGATGGAGACTATTGTTATAGTCTTTGGGTTGTTTGAGCATAGGGAGGGAGTGTATGTCAAGAGTGATAGAGTAATGGTATTGCAATTTTAAGTATAGAAAGGTACTTAGATGGTTGTGTGAAGATACTATCCCTTGGTCGGAGCCAAGCTTCTTATATCGGCATCTTCGAACAATCCTAACCCTGGTGTCTTATCACCTGGTGTAATGCGACCTCTATCAGTCATCACCTCATATCATGCGACCTCTATGACTGATAGTGAGTCATAGTATGAAAATCCATCAGGCCACTCTCTTCAGTCAACTGAGCAACCTCCTTTTAACCAATCAAAACTGATAAAACAAGTCATGTGCTCAAACGAGTCACATGCGTGAAACCCATGACTCATAATATAAGTTATGTGCAAAAGTCATTACATCATATGACATTAAAATCTTACTTCATAAAACAATCAACCAATTATAATATAACGATGACTTGCAAGTGAGTAGTCATGTGCGATCCTATGAGTCAAGTGACGTCATAGTATGAAATCAACATACCTTATAATTAATACATATTAGTCAAGTAAAATCTCCCTTACTTGGTTACCATTTGTGACAACAGTTACAGCTTGTAAACAATTCTTAAATATTATACTTGAGGTGGCGTGATATTGACAATGTTGTTTATAAAAGCTGGTAATACTTGCACTAATACAAGCGAAGTGCTTTCGCCCCATACCAAGATTATGTTCTGCTGAGCAAAACTTCAGTGCTCACAGACCTTAGACCTGTAACTTGTTATAAGATAAAGGTATTGAGCGCTAAGGTTGCAAAACGGGTGCCCAGGCTTCCCAGGCCAGGGGATTTAGGCATTTGTAACTCTGGATAAATGAAAAAAAGAATTTTGTGACCAAAATGAGAAGTGATTTCACCCGGACTCGAACCTGGGCCCACTACTATGTTAGACTTGTAGGATAACCAACTACATCATGAAACCAAATACACCATATACACGAGTTCGGGAAATTGAAGTCTAATATAAGATGGAATTCGTTATGTTGCTGGAGAAAACATATTCCGTATTAGCTGGTGATCTGTGCGTAAAATCCCGTGGTCTGAAAAGTCTAGTGCTGCTTATAAAGAGTTAGCTTATGGTGCTTTATTACGATTGCCTGACAAAACTGTGTTAATAATCTTATTTGCACGTCCTAGCACTAGGCAGCTGTCAATAGTCGATGTGGTATTATACTGTATAAACTTCCTTCTTATGATCGAGGTGGTGCCCGCAGCGAGGCTGCCAGTAATGAAGGACACTTTCAAACAAACAGGTTTGCCAAATATTTGCCAAGCCTGACATATGGCGTCACTTCGCTCAGGGCAGGTGGGGTCTATACCTAAAAGCAAGTCACAGCCATACCCCATGGCTTAGTACCAGGTGTGCTCTTTTATAAGGCCTGTTTGCTTCTGCCGCATACCTGCACCCTTCTACCGTTCTACCCTTCATATGACTAGCCTCGTACCTTTAACGCCTATAGTTGTTCGTCTAATTTCTCTTTCCTTCTTTTTGCTTTTCCTGCTTCGGAATAAAACTCTTTCACAAACCTACGTCACAGACAACCAGATTATTCTCAATGTGGAAGAAAGTCACAAATCTCGGGTTTCTGGACCATGGGGCACTCCAAGAGTCTATACATATCCCATATTGTAGGGAGTCATTCCTTAGTTACTTTATTGGATGAGAGCTGGCTGATTAACTACTACATCCACTTGGCAGAAAAACTCTGGTAGATCAGACAATAGCAGTCAACGGTTTGCCAGCCATTGCATGATGGATGGTAATATTTCTGCAATTCCCAGAAGGCCTGCAGGCGATTTTAGAAATGACATCCTTCAAACAATCAGTGACTTATCTTACTAGATCTATAATGGCTGGACATGAATTGTTTCTCCTATGGACGAGTTGTTCAACATAATGGATTGAGGTTTGATTACCAACTACTGCTATCTGAATCCGCATGTCCGGACTATCGACAAGCGTTTCAGTAGAATCCCGCTATATTTTAATACAATTGATCAATTGTTCAATACAATTGATTTCTGATTTACCCTGACAGATAACTCCTTCCAATTAGTGAGCGACGGGTTTAACTCTGTCGCTACCTGTTTTCAGGTTGTCTATGACCATTTTAATAGTATTGCCTGTGCCTTTGGTACAATTTATCACAATTCTCTTATTGCAGAGAATCATTGTACCAACATCAATGGGTGTTTAAATTCTTTTAGTCACCATTTGTGTCTGGTCAATAATCGCTTTAATCAAATGGACAATAGACTGGAAGGAGTCGATCTTCATCTTGATCGTGTCCATGACCAGTTGGAAAAATGCGAAAACTTTATCACTGCCTTTACCCTCTGCCAGGACTATAGGTATGCAGAATACTAATAGAGACACCCAGCCCTGTAGTTGAAAAGAAGTTATGCAGATTCTTTTAGTTGAAAAACCTTCGATTATGCAATGCCTTATTGCATACAAAACTATCAGATGAACTAGACTCGGAAACTTGGCTCTCAAAAAGACACTCTTTCAACCCTGGACTAAATTCCTCTATTGATCTTTTTTTGATTATTGGAAAACAGGCTAACTTTAATATGCAGTGAGTTTAATTTGGCAGCATGTTTAGAGAATCATTGTGCTCACAGTCCTTCGCCCTCACTACATCTTCTTAAAACTCTGTGCAACCAAGTAATTCCTGCCTTGGCTGCTACAAGGGCAGTGATCAATGCTGGACGGTCAGCTGCAAGCGCCCACTACCTGCGGTGATCAAATTTACTAACTATTGATCGCAATCGAAATTAGTACTTTGATGGATGCCTATAATTTGCCAACACTGGACAATCTAGCTATGGATAAGCGAGGATTTGCCTGGTACATTGGAATTACTCTCCCCCCAGTGGTTTAAGAGGATATGTGTTTCTTTTTTTATTGCAGCTATTAGCCAGGGTTGAAATTGGGGTAATTCCGGTGGTTGTGGAGTGGGCCTTTAGCTTTTTTACACTTTTTATATTCTTTGTCACAGGATGATAGGATTCGGTAGCGGGATTTGTGGCTCTGTAACTAGCTACGCAACCCCCAACAATAATAAAAAATTATACAAAAGCTATCTCAGTGTCTGACAGTATTGCACGATTTATTGGGCTGTGGCATTTATGGTAATTTATCAGTTATCGTAGGTTCGGTGCGGCCTTTGTGCGTGGTTGCTTGCCGTCGCCAAGAGAGTCATTGTGCTATGATAAAATAGACTAATTTTATTCTAAATAAATTGAGAAGACAATGCTAGTGCACACCCAATTTGATGAATATAAGTTAGCTTCCGTTGTGCCAATGCGCTGGATTCAGCCCGCCAGTAGCAACATGGGAACCAGGAAATGAGAATATGAAAAAACCCCTCTGCTAAGCACCTAAGTCTAGAAAAGAAACACCCGCCAACCTTAGTCAGGCTACTGCAGAAACACACAGGAGCGTTGACATTTATGATCGATGACATAAAGAACTATCCCAGATTACGATATGATCCCCATCTAACATAACCTCACAAGTCCGGCCTTACGAAAGGAACTTGTGGCCCAGAGTCACAATTCGAAGAAAGTTTCCTCCGTCTCTCTAAAACCTTTTCATCCTGTTCTCTTGCTGCCGCTGACGGTTGATAAGGAAATCTTCCAACAACTTTGCCTGATGAACCTTGGAAAGAAGTATATCCTGCTGGTTGGGCTAGTCAAAGGCTAGATATCTTGATAAATAGTCCAGGTCCCCTTCAGGAACACTGCACGACTCATCATCCAGGTAGCTCCAGCCCAGTACAGCTTAGGTATGAGTCTATATATTCGGGGATTGTTGGTATAAAAACCAGAAACGTGATTGGGTCGGCCCAAACGAATTTGATATTTTCATAGGTAATAGGAAAGGGCCTGAATCACCGATCTGTGAGATTGGGATGAACTTCGGACTCCACCAACCCAGCGTTCAGGCTAATGGGATACGGCACTTGGATTTTCTTGGTGTCGACCATCTGTTTGTAGCTGTCATCCGTGCACAGGCTAATATACCAGTGATCATCGAGCCTCTTCAGTCGAGCGACAGAGCGTTGCTCCTTGCGCTCTGCTAATGAAACTAGCCCTGGAATGCTGGCATCGTCGACCTCCATCCGGTGCTTTGTTTGTGCTAACGACTGGCGTATAGATGACGATTGTGACGTTCTTACAAGGATATCCATTATCTTTCACGGTAATGTCAGCAAATAGGAAGCAGGAAATCATAAGGGGGTAAGCAATACCAACATATCCTGTATGCACTGGAATTCCCATCATGTAAGTGCATATTTTCCAATCATGACAAACGGGTGATCGTGGTTGCTTAGAACCTTAAAAACGCTCTCCAGGGAAAGAGCGCTGGGTGCCCATGCCTGTGCTAGTGCTATTTGAGCTCTCCACAATACCCGTCGTTGGTGATAATAGCTTTCAGAACTTTGCCGAATATGGGTGATGGGATAGGTTTGGCACGGTGGGAGTGGGGATACTGGTGGTGAGGTCGTTGGGTGGTTGTAAGGCCGAGATGGGTTACAATAAAAATAGGCGCCTTGGCGGGTTGGGTGGTGGAAATGATTTGGTTACCGTGGCAGTCCTTGAGACACGTGACAACATCAGAATTGAGGTTCATCTGAAATGGCGCCAGAGCAGTCATCTGCTCCCTGCCATCCTGGATCTCCCTATCGTACCTGATTTTTGCAATTCCGCCAACTTGCCAAAACAATTCCCGTTTGTACTTCGGCCATCAGTGGAAAAAATTCAGAGGTTATATTTTTTTCCTTTCATTTTCATTTTTTTCTGAGTCTAATTTCCCGCTCACTAGCACCAGAAGACTTCGTACAACACTGTTTCAAAGGAACGACCTTGCTAACCACTACATCCTCATTCGTGCACCCTTCGACGATAATTTCGGACAGATTTCTAGGCAAAAACCCAGCGCTTCTGCAAATTTCGGGTCAGGCTTTCCATTGCAGAAATAAATAGGAGTCCGTCTTCCCGCACCGGTTCAACGGTCTAGTCATGGCCCTTGGTAGCTAGTTGGCGTTAGTTGTTGAAGCATAAACGAGGGGGGAAGTCGCTACCGTAATAGGATCATGAGCCGGGCTTTGAGGGTCAGTTTTTGTGAGTCCCCGAAGAAAGTTGCAAGCATTGGCCCACCACATCTCTAAGCTCACAATACATCAGCGAATGCTCAAGGTCGAGTGGCTAGAGCTAGAAAACAACATCCCAGAACCCCTACCCGCCTCCCATTGCTTAATCTCATTCCACACTCTCTTGTTAACAGGGTTATATAGCGGAACGATCGCGCGCATATCCTCGGACCTCGGGCCACAGTCTTTACGCTTCATCGCCTTGAAGAACATCCCCTCCGAGTAGTATATTCAATTTCCACTCACAAGGCCTGGATACAGTGGACCGCGCTCCGAATTTGACGCCTCCATGTTCCCCCGCAGGAATATCGAGAACTCCCAGTTGACTGAGCTTTAAATTAGGGGCCTTAAGATGTCCAGCTGGGAGCGTCTAGTATATTTTCAGCGAGTCGCAGGAGGTTAAGGGTTTCGTCGAGGGCAGCCATGTTGAGCGTGAGGAGTGAGGTATCGGACATGCGTCTGTTCCGGTAGCGGTGGCGGCGAGGTTGGGATTTTCTAACCTGGGCATTTTTGGTGGAGTTGGTGGGAAGAATGAGGCATTGAAACAAAAACATTTCCGCTCGAGCGAGAGGGGAGGTTTCTCCATAACAAAGCCTGATAGAGAAGGTTTGAGGGGTTGAGACTTACCCGCCTGGCGTGACATTGCTGGTTGGTTATCACAGCCCCGTGGGTGTTATTTCATCTCCCGATTGAAAAGACTGTCAATTTCCCCCTGAGTTGTGATTTTTCTTTCTTCGCTACTTTTGCCAAAAGGTCACGAGAATAAATTATTGTCAATAAGAAGGGCTACTCTGCGAGTACTACCGCCCCCATCAACATTAGTGTCATCAAGTGTGTTTTTACCCCTTTATCCCCCGACTCAGCTTCATCTGGCCCCCGCCTGATCTTCCTCTTCCCCATTCCTTGCTCCTATAACCCTAAGATCGAACGATCCTCTATCTAACATATCTTTAAATAGGTAATAAGGCAACTACGACACAAAGCTCAATCTCGCCACCAACTCCTGTCTCTCCCATGGCGGCTGAAGAACCCACACAACTGCGGCCTGCAGCAGCACATTCACAGAGAATTTCCCTTTGGCTAAACGGTGAAGCTCCGAACGTCGCAGGGCCGGGCAAACCGCCTACTTCTGCGAACTCGAAGTTTTGAGAAAGAACCTCGCGGACGCCAACCTGTCCCTACCTAAGCTGAGCGAGTACTGAGTTCGCGCCATCTCAGAGGACAACTTCCCTACTGTAGCAGGACTTGTGTCCACAGCTGCTGGCTTCCCAGCCTTAGTTGGGCCCATTGTAGATTTGTATGAGCTGCCTGAGTCACTGACTGAGTGTTCCAAGGTCGCGCGACAGGGGTCCGGGTCGGCATACGGATCGTTGTTCTATGGATATTTTGCGTGGAAGGTGGGGCGAGCGGTGGTTGGGATCCATTCACATGCAGTGGAAGTGGCACCGGAATCTCACTGGCCGGATATGAGAGCCGTTATTCCCGGGCCCGTCGTGTCTCCGGGAAGAATGTGGTTTCTTCTACCCCTGGTATGCAACATACTGTATAATCTCAAATAATTGAACTATGTGTATGTCTTTGGAGATGCCTCCTCTGGTAAGGTCTGGTGTTTTTCATTTTTCCATGTCTCAGAGGGGCTGAGGCAAGCAGCTCTTTTTTTGCCACGATTTCCGCCTTTTTCCGAGGCAGGGAGTTTTTTACTATAAGTTATGGCACATAGTTCAATTCTTGGAGATTCTACGATATCGGCTACAGGTGATAATTTATGAGAAGGACACCCAGGGAAAACTAACAACCAGGCTAAAAAAACAAAGCCCTCATTATAAACAAGAAAGACTAATTATACCACAGGCATCAGGTAAGTTAACAAGCCAAACAACCAAACCAACAAATGCAACTACTATGCCATCTCAAGCCTTGCTCATACAATGCAATCCCCCCCACTCACTGCCCCCACACCGCCCCACCCCTCCTCCAATCACAGAATCAAAGTCTCCAAACAGCATTATTGCCAGCAGCCAGTCCCCCATCCCCATTAATCTGCCGTCACTCCCGGCGCTGCTCTCCCTCTCATTCGCATTGGTAACCATATTCTTCTTCATCCTCACATCTGCAGGGATAATGTTTCAGCCGGCTCCCCTGGATGCTGCTTCCTTAGCCTTGCCGGCTTTTTCTATCATCTCCCTTGTCGAGGGTGTATCCCGTCACTGCTAGGGCGTTGGGAACACTGCGTTAGCCTACACCATCATAAGCCGGGTTGGAAGCTGGCTGGCTGGCTGACGAGTTGAGGATGGGTACAGCTCAACACGGGCTCGGGCACAAGCTCCCCAAACCCACCTCTGCCCTCCCTCTCCTTGAAAACCGGAACTTTATCCATACCTCCCCCAATCCTCCGGACACACGCCTCCACTACTGCCTTCCGAAACAGGTTTCCGAAAGTTTTCTCCACACCCACACCCCACACCCACGCCACGAATAGCCACTGCTTGTACCCCAGCTTCTCGGCCAGGGTCGTCCAGTCCTTCATCCACCTGTCGCTGTACATCAGTACATCTTCGTCGCCTGCGAGCAGTCTTACTTGTCCACTACAACGGCCATCTTGACCAGCTTCTTGAATGACACCAGCCGGGGAACGGACTGGTGATTGTGTAAGGCTTTCAGTAGGATCCAGAGTACCACGGGGTCGTCGTCATGGAGCCTTAGGACGAATGGCTCCCTCAAGGAGTGGGGGGAATTGTTGAAGCGCTGGGGTTCGGAGAAGGTGGAGGTGGGGCTTAGCATTGCTGAAAAGACCTTCGATGTGGTGATTAACACGTTCAGAGGCTCTGTAGTGCAGTGTTTGCATGGGTGTGAATAGGCCGAGGGGTATGTTCCACCGGGGAGAATATTATTGTCTCGAGGGGGGTGGTAATGGGGTGGTTGGTGTTATCGTCGTCGTTATTATTATCGCCGCGGTGGCACCAGCTTTTTCCCGGAGGGGGGTGGTGGTGGTGGTATGGGTTGGGAAATTGTTGATGATTTTCTGTTCCTAATAATTCAAGAGGGTCGGGGGTTGTATTCGGTTTTCATTAAATTTTTCATTTTTTCATTTTTTTTGTTGCTCCGCTACTTTGAGAGTTCTTTGGGGTTGTTCTGCCTAGGATTCATGAGTCGTCATTCGTCGTGGTCGTACAAGTGCTCGTAAAAGTGCCCCCTTCGAGGTGCATCTCGGGAAGTTTGCCCGAAATCGGGAAGGCGGCGCCGAGAAACCATCATTTATGCTATGATACGATATGATACATACGAGAGCATACCCATGTTGCCCAACTATGCTCTGTTATCATACGCGAACCCAAGTGAAAAGGTCTACTGTTCACGGGAGGAAGGAAGGAAGGTCTCCAAAAGGAAATTTCCTATCTGGGGGGAAACATTCGGGAGTAACCTCTAATAACAACTGCTCGGCTATTCCACGAGGATAGAAGGGCATTGAAAATATTAGTTCAAGAGAGCGACAGACAAAAGCTTTCAATCGCTCGCATATAACCTCGGAGGTCCCTTGATCTTTTTTGGCGACCTGTTCTAACAAGTCTTATATCATATCAGAATTTCACAGCTAAAACTAGTTATGAAAATGGCTCACTGGGTAAGTTGTAGGTTAGAGGGTTTTTTTTCTGTCCTTTTCCTCATAATTATGATACATATTTGGCGCAAGATGGGCATTTAAGTTAAAGTACGGTACAGCTGGTGAGGTCACGTATTTTGGGATCTCGCACCGAAGAAAATCCCACCCCGGTTCTTTCCTTTGGAGGGGTTTTTTTGCCTCCCTGTGGCATGGGAAAAGAAAAGTTTTTTCACCAATTTTATCCGCCTGGCCAAAGTGACGGCCTGGGGGGGAGGGTTGTTTTTTTCTTTCTTTTCTTTTTATGAAAAGAAGCTGACATGCCGACTAGGACACTGGAAGATAAACTTAGATGAAGGGGAGAAGGAGATGTATGTGAAGGTGAGAATTCGGTATTCCACTATTGAGGAGGGGTTGCATGGAGGGAGGGAGTGCGAGTGATGAGGAAACTACAGTAGGGAAAAATTGAATTGATAATACTACAAGCAATTTCGGGGGGGGGGTCAGTTGTGAGTACAGTCGCACCTCGTTGTAAGGAACCTCTCTGTACTGAAAAATTTGCTATTACGAAACCACTGTCTGTGAGCTCAAAAACCCCATACAAACTTTCTCGCTATAATGAAATACATAGTGGAGAATACTCTATAACGAATCTGTAAGGAAATTTTGGATTTTACCGCCCCTGTCAACATATAAACTCGTCTCGCTATAAGGAAAAACATGCTGACTAAAGAAGCAGGTTTCCACTAGCATAGGCCTAACTGAACCCGCTGCTGTGATCATACTGGGAAGGATTGAGATTCCGGTCTTAAGAGTTCTCTACTAGCGCGGCCGAATTGAAGCAGGACACTTAGGGTGGCAACACCCATACAGAGTGTCCAGCTTCAATCCGGCTGCGCAAGTAGATGTGGATACAAGTAAGAGCCCGGGCTGGTCAAATGATCTGAAAGCTGCTCTCCCCCTTATCCGCACTTTTGCTTCCCAGAGTCTCCTCCACATTCAAGCCCTGGTCTGAAATACACACTCTTTTCCTTTGCCCTTCCGGGCTTATTTTTGGGCTTCTGTCCTGTTTCCCGTCTCCTCTACACATATTACTGCATTTCTAGTACCTTTCTTCTTCCCTCTTGGCTTACTAACATTCTTTGGCATTCCAGAATTATTCGCTGTAATGGAATCTCGTTATAACGAAAAGAAACATCTGAACTCTTGGCTTTCGTTATAACGAGGTGCGACTGTAGCTTGATAATTTGGCCTCTTGCTATTAGGGAGATTTTGCACCCGGTATAAGATAGCGATAACAACCAAGCCTTGGCGCCGAGGCTGGGGCTGGTAGTTCTCTAATTCCGAACGACAGAAGGAGGTTTTGCCAATCGAAGAAGATTGGGGAATAAAAAATAGATAGCTGCCTGAGAGGAGTGTGAGTAATTGAAATCTAGCTTTAGCCGCAGTGGTTATGAGAAAAATCTTTCTTAGGTACAACAATTACTTAAGCTGTGCTGAGATACAGGTAGCAGTTTGGCTGGTTGTCACAGCGACAACAGAACACGGGGGTCTTGGTACTCAAATTCTCTTTGCAAAACCTCCCTATTGTAACACTGTAACCTAATTTACGGCTATGCGGCGCTTCGCCGGGATGTGGCTCACCATGGCAACCACAGGAACATCAAATGTATATTTGAATATCTGCATACATTGTACTGGTACCATATTGAAAATTAGTTAAATAGTCCTTTTGAATATGGAGATTCAGAATCTTGTATTTTCATTTGATGATAAAGGACTCTTCTTCTTGTATATTAACTTTATTATGAACTGGTTAAAATAGCATTCTGTCTACAATAGTAGTAAAGAAAATTGAAACCAACAGCAAATAGGATACTTTAAGCATGTAATAAGATCTTATAGGGCTAGTATTTGATGTGAAAAATGTTTTATTATTGGTATGTAGCTATGTTGGAAGATGTTGTGACGGTAAAAACAAGAATAGTGAAATATATACTCTATAAACTAGATAAAGCAATATCAGCTCATGGGGCTTACCTAAGATCCCAATACTTTCTGATATAGTTTGATTAAGTAATTCAAGATATAATATAAACTCTCAAGGCAGTTGGTAAAGCCATGCAAATAGTATTCCAAGTTTATTGGAAAGTAATTTATCTGGAAATAATAGGCTTTGGCTACAACCATGAAGGCTACATATGCCGGATCAGGCTAAAGGCTGAGTTATACTATCTACTAATATATTTAAAGCTATCTATGAAGTTATAGTGAGATTGGATATTGGGATTGGGAGATATTGTATCTGAACTCCAAAAAGAGTGAATTTTGGTCTTGAGATTAGACGTTTTTAGAGTTGAGATGCGAAATCTCCAAATCCCAATACCCAATCTCACTAAAATTTCTTACACAGTGTGAAATATATTAGTAGATACTATAACTCAGCTTTTAGCCTTATCCTGCATATGTAGCCTTCATGGTTGTAGCTAAATGGTATTATTTCCCACTAAATTACTTACCCATAATTATAGAATAAAATTTGCAAGACTTAACCAACTGCCTTGAAAGTTTATATCATATCTTGAATTACTTAATCGAAGTATATCAGAAAGTATTGGGATCTTAGGTAAGCCCCATTAGCTGATATTGCTTTATCTAGTTTATAGAGTATATATTTCACTATTCTTGTTTTTACCGTCACAGCATCTTCCAACATAGCTACATACCAATAATAAAACACTTTTCACATCAAATACTAGCCCTATAAGATCTTATTACATGCTTAAAGTATCCTATTTGCTGTTTGTTTCAATTTTCTTTACTAATATTGTAGACAGAATGCTATTTGAACCAGTTCATAATAAAGTTAATATACAAGAAGAAGAGTCCTTTATCATCAAATGAAAATACCCGATTCTGAATCTCCATATTCAAAAGTACTATTTAACTAATTTTCAATATGGTACCAGTACAATGTATGCAGATATTCAAATATAGATTGGATATTCCTGTGGTTGCCATGGTGAGCCACATCCCAGTGAAGAGCCGCCTTGCTGTAAATTATGTTATATCCTGAACGGGCCGTTGTTGGCACTATTTGGCCATGGGATAGTTGAGGGGTGTGGTTTTTTGTTTGGTATATATCCTCACTTTCTATGACCGGTTAGTGAATTATCCACACATACATACTGGTGTGTAGCAAACCTCATAGAATATAACTGGTGCAAAATTTAGCTTGGTATCAGGGACTCTTTGTAAAGGGAGAAAAGCGTCCCCAAAAGAGTGTAGCGTTAGGAGATTTGAAGGAGAAAAATAAGTGTTCCCAACTGGGGGAGTAGACCGTAGTCATGGGGGAGAGATAAAAGCGTTCCCGACATGGGGAGAGAACAAAGCGTCACTGACAGGGTCAGCATTCGGCCTTTTTGGAGAGAAACATAAATGTTCCTGACTTGAGGAAAAGGTTGTAGTCTTGGTGGAGAGCAATAAGCCTTCCTGCAAGGTGGGGCTTTTTGTGTTTTGACAGAGAAAAATCAAGGTCCCGACAGGGCCGAATGTGCAACTTTGGCCAGTGCATATGCAGATGAGGAGTAAGAGGCAACAACGAGAAAGAGGTTGCATGAGGTTGGAGGAAAAGTGGGTGGTGGGGGGTAATGTAGGAAGCAGTGGATAGGAGGTTAGGAAAGAGCGAGGGGAGAGGTAGACAATACAGACTTGGGGGAGTGTTGAGAGTTTCAAGAGGAAAGAAATCGTGGTTCATAACAGGGGGGGTAGTTGCATAGTAGCCTGAAGACTAATGCACTTATCACATTCCATGGGTATCCGCACAATCAACTCAGGGACAATCAAATATGTTGCTCATGGGTTACGGAATCCCTGTCTCCTGGGAACATTGACACGAGATCCCTCTTTCAGTGTGCAAAGTGTAGTCTGCCCGATGACCATGGTACTTTGGATCTGTTCTGGCACTCGTAGAGGATGTGCATAGCCCACATGTAAATCAAGGCTGGCAAAATGTACCTCACTAATTTTAATACGGGACCATTTGTGCCCAGTGTGGTTAGAAATAGTGCCCCCTTATCCCACATGGCATGGATTGAGTTGTCCCTGCGACCATATTGCATGTGGTATCAATTTCACTGGATATCTGTTGATAGAGAGTGTTAGTATACTGAACACCCCAGATTAATTCCAGCATTCGCTACAACTCAATCTGACAGCACTCAGGCCTGTTAGCCAATGCAAATGTGATGAGGTGCGCAATCCCAATTGCAAACCTGTCCCATTTGTTATGCCCAGTGACCAGGCACTCAGAACTATCCCGCCTATCGCAATCCTTGACCCCCATTGGATCCTGAGTAAGTAAGAGGCTAGGCTGTTTGATTGGGAGCGATAATTGCTGTTTGTTGTATGAGGCCTACTGTAGAATGAGCTTGTGCCGGCGTGGATGTTGGGGTTCTTGTAATAACTGTAGGAAAGTTGTTGAACTCTGACTCAATTATATTCAGCCTTTCCATCCATCGAATAAGAGCTATTTCACAGAAATTGTTATTTGGTGGGGGGGGACTGCTTAGCTCTTGCTGTAGTTCTGCACTAAGAGCATTACTTGCAACTCTTAGGAATGATTGCCCGAATGGGGTAGCCCGTGAATGGACATTATCAAAAAAGCTACCCATTGGATCACGATAAGTTATTGTTGTTTGAGAAGGAAAAAGGAGAAGATGATAAATGTGCTATGTTGGGGGAGATGTGGAGGAGAAGAAAGCTTGAGGTGTGTATGTTCTTGTGTGGAGGTTGGTAGCTGGAGGTCACTTAAGTAGTGAAAACTGTGCTCATATGTGTAGAGAGCCCTATATCAGTGCTCATACCCTATACCTACATGCATGCCCTATATTTCTACTCCTAAACATCCAGATTTGCCCAAGTGTACCAACTCGTCCACACTTCTCCAGTATACTCTGCCTCCATTAACTTGATCTTCTTAGTACTATTTTCTACTATGGGATTATTATACGATGAGAAGAAAGGAATGAAAGCATGGAACAAGATAGGGAAGACAATACAGCAAAATGATGGAGCTGTGGGAACCAATATGCGTACTGCTAGTAGCTCCAACTGCCTTCTTTCAACATACTACACTTGCCTCTTAAATGCAGTGTAAGAGCCTGTTTGAGGGAGATCTGAGGGAGGTCAACTGCTCTGTTTGGCAACAGTTTCCCTTATAAAATAAGTGGCTTTTAGTTTTAAAAAGATAAGAAATAGCCACATTGCGTGAGGCAATTGAAGGGAATGGTGTTTGCCATACAAGCGGCAAGTAGAACAGGACAAATGTACTAGTCGGGTAAATAAAGATAAATTGTGCTTGAATGTGATAAAAACGAAGGACTAAGCCGGGTAATAAGATGAAAAAAATAAAGAAGATAAAAAAGATAAAAAAGGATGAAACGAGACAATAACTAGTACAAAAGGAGGAAGAAAATGAAACCAGAGAGAAAAAGAAAAATAAAGAAATGCTCATGTAGAAATGTAGTTATCGGGGAGATAAATTGAGAGAGATAGGAAAATTAGAGAAATGTTGAACCATAACATAAGTATATAAAAGAAAGGAAACATCATAAGAATAAACGAGAGTATAAAAAGTAAGTATAAAAGTTTGTGAACAAATAAGAGTTGAAGAATAATCCACTGGAAACTCAGTTCAATTATCAGAAACCGTAACAAAATGCCCACTCTTATCATCACCATCAGAACTACTAAGATGAACAACTGTAGGTGTTCGGATTTTCTTTGTCTGCCGGGTTGCTAGCGTTGTTATCTTATCAGAAGATAAGACTGTAAGACTACATTTTCAAAGTGGAGGATTTGTGCTCGTAGAGGCTAATTGAGAATCAGGAAGGAGAGAATCTTGAGTCAGTTGTGATCTTGACTCTAAAGGGGTTATTGGTTGAGGTGTTATAGCTAATATTGGTTGATTAGGAGGGATACTTGATAAAATTTGTTTTTCTTTTCCTTTTGTCGATATATTTCGTACGACTTCGAGTGTTTTCTTCTGTTCAGATAAGAACTGATCTTGAAAGAGGCGATTGGCTTCGCATTCTGATAGAGTACTAGCTTCCAGCTCATCATATTCAGTACTTTCCTGTCCTGCTACATGATCTTCACTAGAAGAATGATTGATAATATGAATGTGTACGGAATATGCCATTCGGATTGATAGTACTGGGGATGACCGTCCTCCTTTTCCAATACCACTAGTCACTGTCAAATTGTTTTCTTGCAACCGTGAATTTTCACACATTTCTACCAAGTTGGCAATACGACCTTACCTTTCTATCATGTTGGCATTTGAAATCCCAGATGCCTCCCAAAAACCAACACAAACACCTCGCTTAGAATCAATTTCGTAGTGTTGCCCATTAGGAAACGATTGCCATGCAGGATGCCTTAATACTTCTGAAACCAAGTATTCTTGCCAATGTGCAATTGTGTCAGACTTATTACATTTAATAACCTATACTGAACCGTGAGCGATGGCTTTGCTGTATCCTTATTTTATGAAAAAAAGAGACAGCTGACGAGGATAAAGTATGGTGGAGCGGCTGCCTGGTAGCATAGAATTGTTAAGAGTATTGAATTTCCCAACAGGATTGAGGACTTCTGGAGACTCTTTTGATGTATCCACTGGTTGCCGAAATGTTTAAATCTCCGCATTTGTTTGACTTGTTTGTACAGAATGACCACTACTAGGGCCAGAACTTGCATAGTTCATAGAACTAGTTGAAGGTCGTACTTGAACTAATATTGATTGAAGTAATTAGCAATTGAAACTTGTTCATACTTTAATAGTAGAAATAAGAAAAGAGAATTTCATGTCTGATTAAGAGATATATGATAACTTACAACTAATATTAGATGGTAAAGCACTTTCAACCGGTGATTTATCCTCAGCTGTATGCACAATGCATGGATGTTGCCAAGATAGACAGGATATAGGATCAGATTGTGAAGGAAGTCACATTTGGCAAAAGTACCTATATACCTAACAGAAAGACATGGTTGATAATATGATAGTGGAAATAGAAATAAAAAGATAAATAACGTAGTTTAAGAGTTGATAAATAAATAAAAAAAGCCAGAATTCTGAATAGGATAGGAAAAGAAGTTGATAATTGAAGCTGAAAATAGTAAACTGAAATGTAGAAAAACAGAATAAATAGGGGTATAAAGGAAACAAAGAAACCAACTAGGTATTAGAAATAAGAATTGTCTTAAATATAGAGACCTTCACTATCCTCTTCTTGCTGCGATAGGTTCAAATTAAGCAGCATAGGATCAATTGTCGCTGTAGATTCTGCTACTTCTGTCGTTATAATGGCATCATCTGTTGTACCAATGAATACAGGTTAATAATTATATCATAAAACAAGAATTTGACAATGAATTTGTAGGATTAAAAAGCAATCCCATCACAGGTATTATTTGAATCGGGACTCTCGATCCTCATATCCACATCATGATTGATCAAATGACGATGATCATCAATTTCAACAATATTGGGAAGCCGAATATGATTATTAATCTATTGAGTTGCTCCGGTTGGCTGGGTAAAAAGGCTGATCTCACTCCCATCTCGAATTAAGTTCCAAACTGCAGTCCTCAAAGATTTATATGCCGGACAATGGTCAGGTGAACTATATGCAAACTCAGTTGCATAGCCCCTGACGTCCGCAATCTTTTATATGACTCAATTGTATTTAGCGGAACATACACATCTAAATCATAGTGCTATACTTCTTATTCTAATCTAGATAATAAATCAATATTAACTAGTTCAGAGTAGTCACGTATACCATTATTAGGATAAAAAGTATAAGGCGAATGGTTGACCAGTTGGTAGACAATGATTATGTTTTCGTTGTTTGCCTATACTGTGTGAATTGTGAATCTCAACAAAGGTGTTTATGTGAGATTGAATAATATCCATATAGATAAATTGCAAGCATGATTTATGTAGATCACCGCCATCAAAGTATCCTTCAACTTCAAGTTTTGTAAAAAACATTTTCCATTCTTCTGTTTGACCTTCAGTTAAGATATTCCACCAGGCTTCTAGTCGTTGGTTTTTAGAGGACTTTCCAAAAGAGTATGCCTTGTTGAAAGGAAGATTGGGTTTATTAGTGCGTCGAAGAAGAACATGTGATTCTGCCAGTAAGACTGTTTCTGTTCCTAATTGAGAATAGACTAAATTACGATGCAAATTTCAAATTTAGATTCTGAGTAGTTATTTGTATTCAGAAAATAAATATTATGAATGTGAATGAATATACAAAGTGAGTATAGAACCTTTATCTGAATGAATCATTTTTGGAATGCATAAAGTGCTTCTAATTAAACGCAGGTACTGTTTGTTTACTGATACTTCGGTTCAATTAGAAATTCCAACATAGCACCATACAATAAAGCGTGAATAGGCATCAATTGCGTCATAGATTTCAAATCCAAGCCATCATAGTTTATCATGACCATCAATTGAAATTACCCTGTTTGGTCCCTTTACTGTAAACTCTTTACGCCTGCGTGATACAGAAAATCCCTCTGCACGACCATTTACTCCCTTACTATCAGCCTCCTTCATTGCCTCATGTACTTGCTTTCTAAACCATTAAGATATTAGTTGCAATAATAATAGGTAGTATTTTAGACTCTTGAAATTACGAAAATAAAAATAAAATGCTTACTCTGATACAAATATGCCTGTTAAGCGAATATTTGCAACTGTATATCTTCTGCCATATCGTATACCCTGTTCTGAAAATAGATGTTCTTTACCAGCCTCCAGTCCTATCAAGGCAGCAGCTTCATGTCCTTCTGGTGTTGAGGGTGTTCCCATCAAGAGTTGTAAGGATAGATGTAAACGAAGATTTCGTAGTTGTATCCATGATAGATCCCATCCAGTAACTGTAAGACATCTTAACATATCTTTTGAAGAAACATTTCGTAGCCATAGTTCGCGTATTTTGTTAACAAGATGTTGATTCTTGTATAATGCAATCTGTCTTTTATTAAAATTCCACTGTTTAAAGTGGTCCTTATACGAACTTTTACTAAAAGCACACCGTACTCAATTAGTCTCAAGTTATTTGTAAAAATACTAATAAATACAGACAGGAAAATTGTGTAAATACGAAGGGTTAAAGTTATGTTCCGTCTGCATAACTTGCATAATCTCATGCAAGGTTTGACCTCTTTCAAGATAAAGTTCTCATAAAAGTTCTCTTTTCTCTTCCCAATTATAAGAGCGTGGCATGGTGATATTTTTTCAGGGAAACAAACTGAGATAGTTTAAATTAGCGATTATAAATAGGTAATAAATAGAGATAAAATGCCTTAGAAATAAATATAAACTGAGTTTGGTGTTAAAATGGGGAAATGTTAGAGAAAATGTTGTTTAGATAATATATTTGTATTATATGTAGGTAAAGGATAAGGTGAATTCAGATTTCAAAAGGAAAAGATTGATATGAAAAATATGAGAAACAGGGTCCTTTAAATAATGGAAAGGGTGGGGAAGGATACAAACACGCTAGCAAAGGTAGAGAAGGTATTATAAACAATGACCATGTTTTAAAAAACCGGAAAAGTGATACAATACTAGATCAATTTAGTAGAAGTAGTCACTACGTATTAAGATATAATAAATACTGGAATTTAGGGTCCGTTTATCTACAGACGGGCGTCTAGCATGCAGAGACTGTGCCGACCGTTAAGGAAGAGGAGACAGTGGGCGGTGTGTGGGGTGAATAGGTGGGTGTGTGTTTATCTTAATATACAGTCTAGTATATTATAGTGTGAAAAATCGCATTAACCAACAAGAGATGGGCAACCATGTAGCTTTCAACTCTCAATATTGTTCGGCAACAGAGATATGGGACTGACCAAGAACACCTCCTCAGAAACAGAAGATAGGAACTTTGTCTCTGAACTCACCCTGGGTTATAAGGGAATGAATTGCAGATTGCGCATAAAAAATTAGACTCAATCGGTTGCTATTCTTCTGATTGCATGCATGATATAGGATGGGTGGTGTTGATAGCCGGTGGCTGCAAAACGACATATTGAGCCATGTCAGGTTTTGACCATCTAGCAGCTAGAATAGAGAATGGTAAAAAATTAGGTAAACAGTTTTGGTATGTCTATTGGAGTAGGATGTTGATTGAGATACCACTGTCCAGTTTTCTTACCGGAATCTCAAAACACGGCAGATAAGTAAAGGGGCCCTTACTATAAAAAAAGCTCATTATCCCAGTAAAAAATACAAGTTTTATTTTACAATTATTTTGCTACCCTTTCCACAGCTCTAAGATGTTGACGAGAACTTTGCCACCAAGATGGCATAGTCTCATATTCCCATAATTGCTCCCCTGTTTGTTCTGTGTAACTATCATGTACCGACTCGTGAGTATAACAAACTAGGCTCAAGCGTTCACCGGTATAACAGCCAATATAAGGTGCAATTGCATACAATTGCAGGAACACAGCTAAACATAATAGTACAAGCAGATTAGTTTTATGTATTACTAGTAAATATTAACCTCTATTGAACACAATTAACACTTACCAACATTACATTCAAATTTAACCCCAAGTTGGCGGAAACAAGCATATCCGTCTTGAAAATGACTAAAGGGGGTAATCGAACAGCATCCTCGACAGACATGATGTAAATCTCGATGAAGATTGGTAACAGTATTTGTAACTAAACCCCGCAAGTTCCAGAGTCCAAAACCTCTATCAATCGGGTCTTGTAGCTCTGGAAACGTATGTTCATAGACTTTCTGATACTTCTCAAATTCTAAGGGAAGAAAGACCTCAAACAGGGACTGAAGGAGCTGGGTTAATGGCTGAATCGGGCTTGAGAATAATTTCAAAGCTTTGAAAGCCTTTTTGAATTATAGGAGGATACCGGCCCGGGACCTAGGGCGATGATTTTCCTCGCATTTTCTAGTCCAGCTGTAAATGCGCGATGTATGTTCAGGCTACCACTTCCAATAGCCTGCCTGCCATCTCCTGTATCCCCACCACCCCGGTAGGTTGATAAGCCTTCGCGGAATTTTCAGGCAGAGGTTGGAGATAGGTTTGGTCTTGGGTTCTGGCTTTGCCATGACCGATCTTATCCGTAGATAGACTTCGTGAGGCTGTATAGTCTTTCATTGCTGACTCAATTTGTTCCGCCAAACAAAGGTTTTTCCTGCCGGTAGCCTTTATAACGCAGGGTATTCCATTCCTATTTATATTATTAATCAGGGATTCTTGTATTCAGAAATGATTTTTACTTACTTGTCGGTAATAATGATAATATCTCCAGTAAGACATTTTAATTCCGTCTCATTCTCCAACCCAAAGGCCGAATACGCATTTTCAGCTAATTGAGACTTGGAAGCTTTTAAGATTTCGGCATTTAAATCGAAGTTGGTACACTAGTATCGCGTAATAGATAGATCATTTGTCTTTTGAAGGCGATTTCTCAGCTTCCGCTTTGGCTTGTACCAGTCGGTTCCACTCATGGTAGAAGTACCAGCAGCTGATGTGTCTATATAATTAACTAGTTAGTATAAGAACTTGAACTCTACTTCATTGCCATCACGATTAACTTACCTTCTTTTGGTTGTCTATCATTCCTTTCCTTCCGATCATGCTTTCTCTTATTCCTTCTTCCCTTCAAGCATTCCTTTTGCTTTTCTGTTTTCTGTTTTCCCATCTTTACAACTCACCTTTGAAATTATTGAATGATCTAACACAAAGCAAGATTCACTCTAACACAAAGCAGGAGCAAATAAACACTAAACGTTCTCAGGTTGAGGAGTTCAGATGAGGAATTCAGACTTGTTGTGGGGAATGAGAAGTTGTTTGAAAGAGCGAGTGACTACCTTTTTGCCTTTTATCCTACAGGCCGGTGTTGCCAAGCCTTTCTTCTCCTGCCAAGACCTTCATCCATCCTTTGGCTTAGTAATAAATAAACACCCTCAAGTTTATTTGCCCGACCAGTACATGTGACCCTTCGTAGGCAAGGGAAGTATGAAAGAAGAAACTAAAAAAAGTGAAATTGCAATAGGTAATGGGAGGAAAGGTGGAAGATGGAGGAACGGTACTCTGATTTGCTATACTCAGACTAGCTAGTAACAGGCTAGAACATATATCTCTCCATTTGACAACAACCGAACACCCCAGAAATGGTGCGAACTCTAAGGAAAACACATACGACTTACAGGACCTGATTCCCAAAAATGTAGAATGATACCCGTCTCCGATAACTTTTCCTGATCCCTTAAATCTCTCCTGCAGTGAAGCACTGCAACTGCCTTTGTCTCTATCACACAGCTAGGAAAGTTTTATCCTAATACTATAAGCAGAAGTCGTTAAACTGAATTCAGAGAGGACTAACAGATTGTGGTAGACATCTCTTTCATATGCTGTACAATATTGCAAAGTTAGTCTTGGCCTGCCAGGGTGAGAAGATCAATTTTCCGCCACTCAATCAGTACCGTGTCAGTAACGATTTCCGGGTTGCTACGTATGGTGGGCTCAAAAGGAAATAGCACCCTGCTCATGATGTGAAGCTTGTATACTCAGACAAGCGTCCCAATAGCGCAGGCCCTGTACAGCATCTCAACAGAAATAGATCCAATAACGTGTCTAAACTTCTCGCGTATTTGCGAATCGGCTTCCTGCCAGGTGGCCAAATGACCAAGGTCTTTGAAGGATTTCACCTGGAGGAGAAACACAACCCGGAGATCTGTTTTAAGATTAACACTATAAATGGTTCAGTGGTCGACTGGGCTGAACTGTGTGGGTGATTTATATTGCGGAAATATGAGGTATTCTGTTTCAGGTGGGAAAAGGTGGCTTAGGAGAGCGTAGTAAGGCTGGTAAAGTTTGGATGCATTAGTTTCCGGCAAATCGTTCGCGAACTTGAGAATCTTGTAAATGTTTTCTGGAGACGGTATGACTGGTTTGAATCTTAAATATCCCGTTGATGATAATAGTATGATAGCAGTGAGTGTTGAATCAGTAATTGTGGAGGTTGTTGGGGACTAGGTGCGGGTGTGGCTCGTGGGATATTATTCTTACTCCAACAGTCTGGGAAACCTCAAGGCTTTATACGTCAGGTTGTGTTACCAAGACTTACTGGCCTTTGGGTTGTGACCTATGGTGGAATAATAGGCTAGTTTAACAGTCATGGGCAAGCTCACAACAATATAAGCAACCAAGAACATTAAGAAACTTTGTATAAGAGAAGCTAATAACAGTAATGGTGCTGTTCAAAAAACAATAAACACTACTATGCAAACCCAGAGAAGAAAAGAAAGGGGATAAAAGAGAAGAGAAAATTACAGCATGTCCTCATAGGATCCTTTACAGAGGGGATGCACGGCATCAAATGATACAAAGTGCCAAACAAATAATCCTAGAGAAAAACTAAAAGAAAAATGTGCTAATGATAATAAAAAAGTGCCCTCAACTTCTAATGGCTATAACAGGAAAGTACTCTATATGTTAAAGGGAAAACACAGACTTTGAAAGAAAAGGAAAAAAATAAACCCTCTGACAATCTCCCTCCAAAGATCGCTGACCGATTCCACCCCTCTTTCCCTCCCGCCTGATGACTTGGATATTCATGCAAGAGGTATACCACTCTACAGGCTCCTTCATATGACCGAAATGATTGCTCTAATCCTAAACCCAATAGACAGTTACTGTAGTTCCTACTTCAGCAGCCTCTGGAACCTTGAAGACACCGTTGCACAGAGTGCCAACACCCCATTGCTAAGCAATAAGAGTATCCTTAGGGTCGGTGCATGTCCCGTCGTCAAAGTTACTAGAATTCACAAGGAGCTTTCCTGGTCTGCCAGTGCCCTTCCGATCAGTGGTCCATTGCTTGATGTTCGCAGGAGTGTTGTGATGTTTTGTCTTGGGGGTGATGTGCCAGTAGATTGTGCCCCGAGTGGTGGCCGGAGCATCGGGTTTAGTGATGTTTCTGTGTTCTAGGGAGGTGCCTTGGATTAAGTCACCTGGGGATGCGCTCAAGTGGGGAAATCGGGCAAGAATTACGCTGGGATTTTGCTGATTGCGATTATGGAATCACTATTCCTAGTAACAAATTATTACCTTTGCGGTCATCTTTACTAATGCAGTAGACCGAATGGAGTTATGAATTCTGACAGGTCAATTAATTACCTTTCCATCAGCAAGTTGTGGGTATGTGGCGTAGTAGCACTGCGGCGGATCCAGGGGTCAGCGGGATAGGGCTTGAGATGCCTCAATGCCTTCCATTGGGGCAAATGCTGTGGAACCTGCCCCACCTGTACCAATACCATATCTCACGGAGTTTGGAGGGTGGGAGTGCAGGTCATGGTGACAGTACCAGATCCCTATTTTACTTGGCCGCACGTCCGCTCCGGCTGTTGTGGAGTGTGAGGACCTGCTCGAAAGCAATCCTTTTGAGTGGCTATCAAATGAACTGAAATGACTGATATAGATGCGAGACCTGCTCTCTCACAAGGCGCTTAGACTGGTGATTTGCCTTCCCCTCTAGAGTCAGTCTTTCAAGAGGGGTTAGAGGGGTTAAATTTGATTTTCAATGTGAATGCGGGATGGCCTGAGAGGTGGTAGCGCAAAAGACAATTGAAAATAGAAGTGTTAAAGGTAGAGGTAATAATTGGACAAAAGGATGTGGGCGGGATAGGGTGGAGAGGTTCAGGCACATGGGAGCAATTTACCTAATTAGTTAGGAAGTTCTAAGTAAGCGGGAAAAAGCAAGGGAAGGCAAGGGAAGGGAAAGAAAGACATAACTGAGAGGGTACGGGGCAGCTGCTGTGGGTGAGATGGTGGGAGTGGTTGTAAATTGAGGGGTAGAAATTGAAGTAGTCATCAGACTAAATGGTTTCAGCAGAGTCAAGTCAAGAGGTCTGGGCGAACGAGAGTAATTGGCATTGAAGTAGATAAGGAGTCATATGATAGCAGGAGGAAAGGGAGGGGGGGTAACCGAATTGAATCGAATGGTTAGGGACAAGGGGAAGTGGTATGTTGGGGGACTGGTTAAAATAGCGGGCTTGAGAGCAGGAATAAATGATTTTGGAGGAGGGAGTAGAGGGCGTTCAAGCCAAGGAGAGTGATTTGCCCTGCAGGTATTAAAGATTTGTATCGCACCAGATGAGGAGCAAAGCAAAGAAAAGAGATGACAACTCTAGCTGTCCCGCATCCTGTTTCCCGCTCTCTTACAACTGCTCAACTGATTCAAGGCAAATTACTCCTATTCCCCCCAACCTCTTCACCTCACTCTGCTGAAATAATTTAGTCAGATATTTACATACGCAGCTTTTCAGCTTGTCCACCTTCAACAGTTCAATACAAATTACTCTGGTCTACTTGAACAACTTCACTTCACTCTGGTGAAATCCTTTGGTCCAATAGCCACCTCAATCGTCGACCCCTCTATCTTGAGGAAATGATACTCATCGTACGGGCTATTGAGAAATAGGTCCTCCAAGAGTGGGGTGAACTTGCCCGGGATTTCAGTGAAGAAGCGAAATACAAACCCCGTTGTTCCCGCACGAGTGCATGTCTCCGGCAGGACAAGGAGGTTTCTGACTTTTACTGACACCCGAGCAGTATGATGGGTTTGTTCAATAAATCAGGAAGGTAATTACCTGCAGGTAGTCAGATGGGCGCGGCCAGCAGGTTGAGCACAAAATCGGAGATCGTTACACTGGGGGATAAAGCCATCCATCCTAACGTGTTATTTTGGCCAAACCAGCAAGGAGTTGTAGCGATGGTGAGAACAATAATAAGTTTCGGTGTGAAGAAAGAAACAAATAGATCTCATTGTGGAAATTTAAAATTTTATTCTTTGAGCATATGCAGGGTTGAGGTTAACGCGGACACATATGATACTCGCACTTGTATTGGGATGACACATCCAATCCTAAATTTCCTTGAATTTCTCATTGCAACTAACCATACAAAGGATTATATGTCCGGGTCAACCATTAGTCTAGGTCCGATATTCCACGTTACCAAACGAGCGAGAGGGATGAGAAAAAGTAGTAAATATCATATCCAGTACCATACAATATTTTTCAGAGAAGCCTTCTGATAGTACATTATACCATCTCTAACCTAGAAGAAGCCAGAGCAGACTACCGAGAAGGAGGCTCAGCCAAAAGAAAATGCATTCCCACCTATATCCTGCCCTACCATGTTCAAGTAATCTGTATTGGGATCAAATTCCGTCCACACGCTCGCAGGGAATATGTGCTTATTCTATTCGTACCAGTGGCAATCCACTACCTTCGTCATTCTAGGATGATCGCTATTGGAATTCAGAGGGCAGGTTTGAGAGGTGGGCGATGAAGATGAAAGGCAATCAAATAATAATCCGCTGGCCCCTATCGTGCGATTGACAATAAAATAGTGGAATTTAAAATGTTGTCAAGCGAGTTAGTGATCGTGAAAAGGGAGGAAGAGGAGGAAGAAATACATGAGGTATTATCACTTCACCTCGAACAATCAGTAAATCATCGACTGGGGCCCTGAGCCACTACCTGCGTCCAGATATTCTCCTAGCATGTTCGAGAATTAGAAAATTTCCGTAAAAGGACCCCTATACCCGCCCCTTTAGTCCCATTCCTATGATGCCCCGAGAGAACATTTGAAAATCCAGGATACCACAATGTTCACAATGATATAAGGATAAAAAAAATTCTGTCTTTCTATCTTTCTGTCTTTCTTTTTTGGCTTTTCAAATAACAGAAGCAGCTTAGCCGCTCCTTATACTCAGCGACTTAATCTTCTCAGCCTTCTGAAAGTTCGAACCCGTAAGGATTCGAACCCACAGCCTAACGGGAATAGTTGACAGGCCAACCTCAAGTTCTACCAATTAGCCCATGGGTTGGGAGAGAATAAAGAGGAAATAGAGGCATGATGAAGCCTTCTAATTCGGTAACCCGACTCATCTCATCTAATAAACATGTTTCATTTCTTCAAGCACAGACTCCTGGCTCGGAAATTTAAAAATAGCAGTTCAACTGAGACACCTGTAGGGCCCGGCCATCCGTCCCGGGCATGGGTTAGGACGGACCCCAATTTGGCGTCCGTCTCCTCCTAGGGCGGCAAATTTAGCGTCCGTCCCGTCCTGGGCAAAAGACGGACGGACTGGACGCTTGGGAACACTGGTTTATGGTGCGACAATCGAGTGGATAAAGGCGCAGGGTGGGGGTAAATTGAGATTACGGATAGCCGCATTGATGTGGATCAGCCATGCCGAACGGCCGGCGCAAGCGGATGAGCTCTGCCACGCTCTAGCAGTTCAAATAGGCTCCACGGATTTCGATGTTGACAATATCCCTTCGATGTCAACCTTGATGAACTGCCCTCAAGGGCTTATTACCGTAGATAAGGAAGCATCAACTGTACAATTGATTCACTTTACTCTGCAGGAGTATCTTTCAGCTTATCGCGATATATTCAGTAGCCCTCACTCAGCAATGGCAGAAAGCTGCTTAACATATCCGAATTCCCAACAGGTCATAGCCCTTTCAACCGTTCCTTCTCCCGATACTCAGAGCGCACCCTTTCTATATTGCTCAGTATACTGGGGAGTGCATCCAAAAAGGGACCTCCCGGATTTTGCGAGATCACTTTCACTGGAAGTCCTAAAGGGGCATTATGGCAAGATATCGACCAAATTACATTTAGCCCAAGCCCAGAATTTCTACCCTGGGATTATGACACCCTCTCCCCGTTCAGTGGACTACACTGCGGATCATTCTTCGGAATTGCTGAGGTTTTAGTTGGTTTGATCAAAATGGAATGTTATGATATCAACGAAGATTTTCTGGGTGGTGGACCTCTTCTCTTGCATGGGCTGCCCGTAATGGACATGAGAAAGTGGTGAAAATTATACGCGGGCGGGAAGAGGTCAACCTTGACAAGCCAAATAATAACGGCGGAACACCACTCTCGTATGCCGCTGAGTATTGCCCCCACCAAGATTCACCAAGATAGGTTTCACGGGGGAGAAGTCCACAGCTCCCCAAAGTTCACCTAGTGTACTACCAACTACACCATGAAACCCTAAATATATAATTTTTGCCCTCATACCTCAACCGATCTCTGACTGCCAACCCCCGCTAAACAGTTGCCACCATGCAGCGCTGCTAGGCTGCCGTTCATAGATAAAGCCATAAAGGGTCCTAATTGAACACCAGGGTAGAGTGTTGGAGTTGCCTTTCCTGGTATCCTGGCAGATTTTGCAATTTTGTCATAGGGGTGTACTGAGGGGGTCACTTCTCTATGGGAGCTTACCATCATCCCTGCTGGAAAGTAGCCTATAGGGCATGGGGTTATGCAGGTTGGCGGATATGCGGCTAGGAGATGGATAGCTATAAGGCATGTGACTTTGAGGCTTCTGGTGGATAGGTGTTTCTTTGTGGGTTGTTCTCACATCCTATACCGCTCGGCATAGGATATTTCTTTCCTGGTATCGTTGATGCCATAGGGTATGATGTATCAGGTATTTGGTTTGTTTCTTTCATACCCTATGTCACTAGGCATACGTGAGTTAGCATTATGGCAGGACGCAGGCTTTAGGAGCATGGTGGATGAAGGGAGATCAGGATAGTTCTAGATTGCGTGTGTTTCTTTAGGCAGTTTGTTCAGTTTCGGGAGTGTTAGGTTTTTGTTAGTTAGATGGAGAGATATATCTCCTAGCCTTTCCTTAGATAGAGAGACGGCAGCCATTCAGACGTTAGTTCCTCCATCATCCACTGATCCACTGTTCCACCGATCCACTTATAGTCTCTGTGATAGCACGATTGTCCTCTTTCTTGGTGCTCTCCTTTAGACTCCATCAATACCACCATACCGGTTTCTATAAGAGATAAAAAAAATTGGACGTCTTTTAACATAAGGTCTAATTATTGGTTTTTATGATATCATACTACGCTCGTGTAATTCTTTCCAGTAACCTACTTCCGTCTGGTTATTTTGGCCTAGGGGTTTTTTTTCTGCGACTATCCGGGGTTATTGTCATCTCTGTTGTCTAGTCTTTTGTGTTTCCTGATATTGTTTCATGCGGAAAAACTGGGCGTCGTGGTTTGGACACCAAGAACTCGCAATCTGCCACAATACACTCCGAAAAGGAAGTGTTTTCCAGATAGGGTATAGCTTGGTAAGGCCGAGCTTGCTGGATCTCATTATCTGGTATTCGTTATCCTGCTAACCTGCTCTGCTATGCCGATTGTGCTTTAGCACGACAATCCCGCTGACATCTCGGATGCCCAATTCAACGAATTTTTGCCATAGCGTTGCTGGTTCGGCACGGACTCAGGGTTGGTTCTAAGGGTTACCCGGTTTGTGGTTTTGTCCGTATGATTGCACCTTTCTGTTGCCACTTTGCTTCTTATCTGGCATTTCCCATGTAGCCTTGTCGATTCACACATCCACTCTGTGACCAATGCAAACACCCTTCTCCTGCGTAAGTAAACATTCCTTCCATTCCCAACTAGAACCAAAATATTAACCGACCAAGATAGTCAAACATGCAGCCTGAAAATCGTGCAGATGTGCACGATACCCTCATCGAAGATAATCGTGCACCTGGGCGCGATACCTTCATATATGATTCCAACCACCGGGATACTTTGCTCGGAGGCCTCTGGATTGCGGAAGGCACCACCAATGCCAATCTCTACTATATGGTGGAGATCATCTGCGTTTTTGCCGATACCTTCGATCTACGCGACAATAACGAGCAACTAGTTAAAAGGGATGAGAAGCCGCTTCAACCAGGGAATTACTTCATCGTCAGTAATGGTAGGTCTCTTCTCCGCTTTCTTCGTTGGATATTAAAGAGCATGATAAGACAATGTTGCCGACAGGATAATGTCGCATTGCTAGCAAACTAAGCGTATTGCCGTAGATTTTGGGCAAACTCGACCTACTGCCATACTTCTTAGGGTAGCCACTGTTCCTCATAAGAACTAACACCGGGGCGAATTCGCCCTTCTAGGGATAGTAAGTGCCATACAAGTAATGTAGCGGGTCGAGTTTGGCCAGAATTTACGGTAGTAAGGGTTTGCACCACGTGGCTGAACCCGGATTTGCCATGTGCAACATTGTCCTGTAAGTGACACGGTCCTATCATGGTCTTTACTCACTCCAAACAGGTTCCATCGCACTCACCAAAGAGGCTCCGCTACTTCGTGCCCTTTCTTTGCACTCCGGATCTCGCATCGTATCGTTTCGTGATGCCGTACGTGATCGAGATCGTCGATGCATTATCAGTGGCCTGCGTGTACTCCGACCTGAACTTGGGAGATGGGGCTTCTTCGAAGTCGCTCATATCTTCCCTTTGGCATATGAGGATCTCTGGAATAAGTCTAACTACAGCAGCTGGACCACCATTCCGCCAGCCAATCAGATAGATGGATCTATCCACTCTGTTCAGAATGGGATATTGCTCACTGCAAACGTGCATGCACTTTTTGATGCCTATCATGTATCAATCAATCCGGACGTATGAGCAACTAGATCCTCAGCTTTTCATTGCTAATATTTAAATAGGATAATTACAAAATTGTAGGTTTCGGACCTGAGGCCGCCTATGAAAACCTCGCTGGTCGTCATCTTGACCAGACCTTTCTCAACAATCCACTTCGACCGACCGATCAGCTTTTACGTTGGCATTTTCGCCAAGCGGTACTGGTGAATGTGAAGGGCCTTGGAGAGCCTTATTTGGAGCATGATTTCCCGCCTGGTTCGGACATCATGACCGAGATCATGGACGGCCCAAAAGCTGCGGAGAGAATGGAGTATGAGCTTTTTAGTCGTTTTAACGCAAAGGGGCCCCACGCTTAGTGGGGAGTCAGGCCACCTAGTGATGCGCATCTAGTGCACAGCAACCAAGTTCCTCTCGGTTAATATTTGTGTTGAACACTTGAGTATTTTATGCACAACAGCCTTGTTGGCAATGGTTCTTTCCTATCTCATTCCTTTGTATCGGGTTGCATTCCTTGTTGCTGTGGGACAGCATCGGTTGGGTCTTTGTGATTCGGTGGGTATTTCGTATAGGCCTAGCATCTTTATACTCTTGAAGCTTGGAGGTGTATATGGTTGTGAATTGTATGATGCGTTGGGGGCTGAAAATCAGAGGCAGGTTTCTTCTAATAGAGGGTGAGGTCACTACTATTGCTATCTAGATTTGTCTTACTCGGGAGATTTCCCGTGCGAGAACTGCCAGGAGGGAGGACAGGTCCATTCTGGGTTAGGGTGGGGAGTGGAGGTAGGGGGATCAAGGAAGTGGGGTGGGAAAAGTAAAAACGTAGAATATATAATATATGATACGAGCACACGCTTGAGCACTCAAGTAGTTTTCCAATCTCATCCCTACTCTCGGAAAGCATCAGTGTATTCCTATATTTCAGTCAGGACTGAACTTCTTGCTGGTACTACCCTTCTCTAATGCTTAGGGATAGAATTGGGACTTAGAGTTAATCCCTAATCTAGGCTTTAGGAGGAGGTATATATATACTTCCCTTATTCGTTTAATGGGGTTCATTACTGTCACGGATTCCCCCACACTCCGTCGTTGCGGTGTTCGATATTTGTGCCGCGCATGGCTGTTGACTCATTTCTTAGGACCCGGCTCGTGAGATGATGAATAATCATATAGGGCACTAATAACAAAAGAACAAAAAGAGCCTTACGGTAATCTACAGGATCCAGTACTGGACGTGTATCTATCCTGGGCAAGAGGTATAAGAGGAGAGGAGGTTTGGTGGGTGAGAAATTCCATGTGAATATAGATACATGGGGGTTTTTATTTATTTACAGATTAGGTTGGACGCGATGTTCTATCCCACCGAACTAAATTTTGGTGCTATTATTTATGTATTTGCCTCTCTCTATCGCACCTGATATAATAAGAGATCCTCTTACTCAAATCCCCTAAAATTGCCATTCGGCAGTGTTATTGTTGTTTAGAATAGGAGGAGGTTAATTTCTTACATGTTAATGTTCATCCCGGTCGGTGCTTTTCGCGGGATTTCGTTGGGAAATTTTTAATCTTTCAATCCAAACTTCCCCCAATCATCCACCTCTCTTCCATCTCATATACAGCCACTCCTCCGCTACTACAATCTCCACATGGCATCATCATTGATCTGCGGGCCATCTTCCTATCTCTCACCACAATTACGACAACAGGTTCTTGCGTGAGGTATTCCCCGCGACTATCAATCTCCCACCATTCAATCTACAGTTATTATCTGCGCGCTATCAATCAATCAAAATATTCAGGCCTCGCGACAATCGCTCATCGCAAAGTGGCCTCAAATTATCGCATGCCAGCTCTAAGCCCTACCATGACCGAAGGCACAATTACCGGATGGAAACTGAGGGGTGACACTTTCTCCGCTGGGGACGTCTTGCTCGAGATGGAAACCGATACAGCGCAAATGGACGTCGAAGCCCTCGGCGGTGGCAACCTCGTAATGGTAATAGTCCAAGTGAGCACTGGGGCGGTTCAGGTTGGTTCTCGAGTGGCAGTACTAGCGGTGCCATGTGACTATCTTGCGAGTTTGGAAGTCCCACAGGAGAAGGTCACCAAGGGTTGTAGCGGTTCTTTAACGAGGAAAAGGTTGAGAAGAGCCAAGGGGAGGGCACTAGGTCTACTAGGAGGGGGTAGAGCGAATGCCATGGAGAGTTCAGTTGGGAGTGCCCCGGATGCTTTAGCGATCCGGAAAGCTTATTCTCCTTCACAAAGTGTTGCGCACCCGATTAGGGAGTATACGATCCCCGCAGTTGATGTTTCTGCAATTAATGCTACGGGACCAAAGGGGGGTGTATTGGCTTCATGGGTATAATTAATGAAGCTTACCTGAAGGAGCTTGAGGGACGGATTCACAAATTGGAAAGTTGGGCTTGACGACCAATATTAAAATTGCACCACCGAATAAGGATGGGGGAAAGAACACCAAACGAGTAACAGAGACGAAGTCAGCCACTGGCGAAGAAAATGAATTGAAGCTTGATGTATCGTTCAGAGTAGTCCCCAAGGTTCAGTGCAAACTCCAAAGTAATTTCTACCCTCCTTTCATAATTACGCAAAGAAGGAACAAATACTGAAAACCCTCCCACCAGTTCCCGGCTTTCATATCGACTTCTCTAAATTCATCCGTACAACAACCGCAAAACAATATTAATCACTTATCAGTAACTTTTGAAGAATGGACAAAAAAGAGTTAGGGAAAAGCTTCGCCCTCGTGATTTTTTTGCTCTATCGAAAACATTTCCAGCAAATCACGGAAGCAGTAGCAAAGAACCCTTCAACTGTCTCCTGAAACATATAGATATAACGACAATGATCATTGAAAAGCTGGAATCCTCGGGTATTGTCAACCGATAGTTATCTGGTCCAATTTCGGAATTGTGGTGGAATCTCCATCAGTGGGCCTGAACCACCGGCATATTTCGCCCGTCTCTCCATTATTCTTTTCATCCTTTCCACTTGGCGCCGCTCCCCCTCAGCAAAATATTCGGCCAATTGTTTGTGATTCTTCACTTTGGCCAGAATTTTATCCTGCAGGTGAGGCGAGCTGAAATCCAGATACCGGGCCAAATAGTCCATATCCATTCGTGGTAGTTTGTGTCCGATGCAGTCCATATCTTGGATAATATCGAGACACGAGTCTATATACTCCGGGATGGTTGGTATGAAGACGAGAAATGTGACCGGCGGATCCTTTGTGAATTTTCTTTTTTTCGTCGGTAAGGAGATAGGGCCTCCGGTCTAAGGTGTTGTGATGGAATTCGGATTCGACCAATACGCTGTTAAAGGCAAGGACATGCGGGACTCGGATCTTGGTATCGACAGAAATGCGGTAGGAATCCTCAGTGCAGAGGCGAATGTACCACTTATCATCGTATCTCTTCAATCGCTGGACCGAGCGATATTCCGGCAGATCACCTCCCATAATGAAGGTGGGCATGCTAGATTCATCGACCCCGAGCCACTCACCAGTAGCAACAAAGGCTTGGTATATGGATGCCGCTTGCGAGTTGCGCACTAGGATATCCACAGTCTAACTCAACCACGTTAGCTATGCGAAATGGGTTATTATCAAGGAAGGTAAGTCAAGCATACATGTTTTGTGGATACCGGAACACCCATCCAGTTCAGTGCATATTTTCCAACCATGATGAAGGGGTGGTCACAGGCACTGAGAACGGAAAAAACGGAGTCCAAGGAAGCAGGACTTGGTGACCACCCGCGAGCCATTGAGCTATATCCGTGTTGATGAGGAGGATTAGGATTCCGATGCCTACAGTTGATCTGGCGGGTTTGCGTTGGTAGTGGTGGTTGTGATGGTGGCAATGGCAATGGCGGTGTCGTTGTGGGTGGAAGGGTACTTCTCCAAGAGTGTTGGGAAATCCCTATCATAGCTTTTATACATCCCACTCAACAGAGGCCTAGCCTCTTGTTAGTCTACGTATGGAAACTGTCTAACAATATTACAAGTGTGGCCGATTGGTAAAACTGTCATGTGAGTTTGATAGGAAACGTTTGGTGAAAATTCTAGCTGCATTGTGCTTTATCGGATCCACGTGACTGTTTTATCTATCGGCCGCGCTTCGTATAAAATATGTATAGTACTGCATTAGACCCATCAGACCCCCGAAAAAATAGTTTGACAAAGCGCGGAAACCGAGTTAGAATGGCAAAGGGAAGTGGGGAATGGGAATCCACTTTCCATCACAAAGAAGGGGGTTGCATTTTATTAAATGAGTCGGCCGTTAACTAGTAGTCTCTTCTAAGGGACAGAGGCTCTTGCCTTGCCGCTTGAGACACACGTCCGAGATGCTCAGAATGGAACTCACGGAGGTGTCTGCACAGCAGTTCTTACGCTTCGGATTACTCCCCGCATTACATCTGCTCAAGTCTTATGCATTTATGTTCGGATGTAAGGACACAAAATCCTTTATGGAAAGCGCTAACATGGGTATCATAGCTTTAATCCTGCCAAGAAGGAGTGCAAGAAGACTTGTTATGCGTGCGTGACGGTGGATTACGGCAATGACGCTTCTCCATTGAAGCCTTGCTGGGGAACTCTCTCAGGGATATTTTTTGCAATTACGATTGCTAATTTCTTACTTGATTGATGATTTCCTCCTTTTATTTCATCTATCCTTCCATTCATCCCCCCTCTTTCTTTTTTTCTTTCGTCCCTTCAGAGAATGCACGAGCATGTGAGGTTAATTTTGTGAAAGCACATTACATCGAGTGATCAATCATGATCGCACACAGCAAGACATGAATGAGTTACCGTAAGAACTCAAATAATTAGACCTCACGCTAGCACATTAGAGTTGCCTTTGCTGATAAGATCAGGCTCTTTTTTCTTTTCTTTTGTCTGAAGCTCTGAGTGGGTCAGTTTTCGCTATACGCAGTTGCGTACTCTCGTTCTATGTATACGCTTGTGAATTTGTCATATACCAGAGCCCGCTACCTCCCCTCTACTTCCCCTCCCCCTCCTTAACGTACGCAAAACAATTATTGTCCCCCACAAGATAACAAACAAATCATCTCGCTTCACACCGCCTTTTATCCCCACACCCACGCCATCAAAGCACCCCCTTACCAAATAGCAAACCTACCCCCCCGCTTCACACCTCCTTCCACCCACCACCGCATCGCAACCAAAGCACCCCCCCACAAAATAACAATCCCTCCATCTTGCCCCCCCACCTCCTTTTACACCAGACCACCAATCAGCCAAAGCATTCCCCTATCATGTCTGGTGCTAGCGAAATCATCACGGGTGGAGCTCAGGGGGAAACGGACTGTAACGCACAGGGCCTACGCAACGGAGATTTGGGGGTTATTGAGGCAGCAAGGGCAGTGTGGGGTTCAATTGGTAGAGCGTGTGTTGGGAAATCCGCCGCGGTTGGCTGGGCGGCCTTGCTCCTGCACGGTGCAACTATCCAAACGAGTGATGTGGATGTTGGGATCACGGAGGAGTCACTAGATGCTTTTGAGAGGGCTGCCCGAATGGATCCCCGGTTTACTGAATACCCGTGCGGTCGGTAGTACACCATCTCTTTTGGCTTCAAAGTTGGCGTGGACTTTATGCAGATAGGAAGCGGATGCCTCCACCAACTAAACGGATATTGCCTAGAGGACGATGTACCGGTAGCAACGAACGCTAACGGACCTCGCCCTCAGCAAAAGTATTGCCTAGATCGACAAGCAAAAAGCCAAAGATTTCGACGGTCTCCAGTACGCAGTAGAAGAAATGTTACGAAAAGGGCAAAATTTTAAAGGATTAGCTGAGAACGAGCAGGACGTTTTAGATTGCATCCTCGACGGTCTTGATTGCCGGGGCGGAGGGAGATTGCTCGGGGCTGTCAGGGCCCTTCTGTGAGCGGGGTATTGCACCTGCTTAGTTCGGACTTGTGATATGTGGTTATGGCCTAGGCTGGTAGAGGAATAGACTTGAACCCAAGCGTTTGTTATTATATGATATAAATAATCGTCTAACTAGCGTTTTCGTTTGGTTGTTGAGCGCCGAGGTGTAACCTAATAGAATGAGGAACATTAAGACTTGAAAGTTATGATATCATAGTAGATTCTTTTCTAGGGGCTTAGGGATAAGAATAAAGTCTCCGGATGGTTAGACTAGGTCTAGGCTCTAGCGTAGGATGGGCGGTTAAGGGGGTGGGCGTATCTCGCAGAATGGGGATGTAAAAAAAAAGAGGAGCTTTATGATGCTTTTTTGCTCCCACTGTTAAGTTGGCAATACCTATAGTAAGACGGAATCTCTTTGAAGGAAATATGGGGGATGGGATCACAACTGATATTCTACAGGAATTGGTTTCAGCATGGGAGGGGTGACAGATACTGGTACTTTTCCTGATGCTGGGCTCCTGTGCCATGCATTCCTCGCACCCATTCTAACTGCATTGCCCTATCATAGCGCTACTATCTAGTAAATAGCGCATGGATAGAGTGAGCAGATCAACCTTGCACCTAGAAGGGATGTAGGGAAAGTATGGTCATAAATTTCTTTATCTCCGGTATTCTAAGCTCACAGAAGGGCGGGAGTAAGGGTGAAACACGACAGGCGCATCCTGATCTCCCTGTAGACCATGGTACAGATCTTTGCTCCCCGCACATACCCGGGTTGAAGGGAAAACATATTCCGGGAACCCCCCTAAATGACGATAGCTCCAGAATAATCCTGAGTCTTCTCCGGCGTTCCTAAAACTCCCATAACTCCAACACATCGGTCTTATGTTTGATACGTGGCCATGTTACTTTAGCTAGAGAATACCGTAAAAACTCTTGCGATTGGAGACGAGCAGGAGACAGCGAATTACAAGAGTTATTACGGTATTTAGCTATATCATAACTTGAATTTTGCTAGTATCATACGGAGTAGATTAATAGTCTGGGAAATAAGACGACATGGTTTAGACGCTACCACAGGAATGGGAGCTGATCTCTTTGAGGATGTTTGGTGCAACTGCACATCGTAAAGGTGGCGAACAGGGATTAATTATGATAATATTATTATTATCATATTATTATCATACGAGCAATCTTTTGTAAACCCTAACCTTGACGAATCTACTTTCCCCTATGAAGTATCATACCCCTCTTCGTCACCCGCCCAGTCTCGTCGTGCCCCCAGCAAAAGCTGTATAGTATCATAATGGATTCCGCGACTTCGCCCCGGCACCACACCGGGAGTCCGCGCCTCGCAAATCTACCGGGACCGGGGTTGTGTGAAGGTTAATCCAACATCTGCCAAGACTTTTCACTCAGACCTGGCTGGCAGATCAAGCCTAAGGTCAGATCTCCTGATAACATCAGCGAAGACACCTCTGCTTCTATACCAATCTTTCAGCCAGGGAAGATGACATTAAAGAGATGGCTATCAATAAATCAAAAAAACATTACGGTGGATGGGGATTGTGAGAGACACAATAATATGTTAACTAGGCGGAGAAGGCCTTGGCTGAGGAGAAATTGCTTCAATAAGCAATAATCATTCATATAATCGCGCCCAAGCCGAGTGTTTCATCTCCTTTGGGAGTCCAGTTCCCTCTAGAGGGTGGCAATTATTCACCATCCCTTCTTTGCTCTTGCTATCATAATATCATACCGTGCGAGGGCAGGAACCTATTAACCGGAACAGACGGCGGTATCATATATTAGGTCAGCTAACCCGTTGCATAACTTCGTATTATGATACCGAGCACTGTGCAAGTATTCTGGTTCCTTCCTAGAATATGCGGTATCTGCGCCGCTCTGGTTTTTTTGATCGCAGCCGGGCTGCTTGGCGATTTAGAAAGTATTCGGATGACCTGGCGCCATTGCTCTCCGCTGCCTAGGTGTACTGTACCGTACTCGAGTATGCTGGGACATCCTGGCGCCAATTTATGCCTCTGCCGCAACGTCTTCACTACAGTCTGTAACCGTAAAAACTGGAATAAATTGGGCATGGCTCTAGGACGTCCAGAATTTCCCCTTTGGATTAGGGGGGGGAAATCACACCGAGAAGATTCTCTTTCACCCCTCACTTGAGACAACGGACTTTACGATGAGAGGCAGCTCCAACGTCTTAGCGTCATGCCTAAGTATTATTTCGGTGTTTTTACTGTATCCAGCTCTGATAAATTCATTTTCCGGTAGAGCGGAATCACGAAGTTAACAAAATGTGATGGAATAATCTGTTTGCTTCATTCACTCTTTATCGTCACGATCCTCGCCCTTTCCATGAATTTCCCTAATTACCAATCTAGATATTTGTATGATACCGTGCCGTGCCCACCCCGACCCCCTTCCTGACTATGATATATCAAAACTTCCCAACCGTGACAGCAAACCACCGTAATTTATTGACTACCATATCGCGAACTATCCCAAGACCAAAAGAACCTCGTGACATGTATTGTGCGGTAAAGAAGGAAAGAAAAGAAAAAAAAATGTAGACCTCTCGAAGTATGGTATGATGAAATTGTGAGAAAAAGTAGCATGCATGTTGTTGGTAAGAACGGATATTTTGAAAAATTGAAGGAAAAAAGCAAACGAGATGTAAAAATGGAAAGAAGAAAAAAAATGAATATAGCATTTGCAAACTCAAGCAGCTTCAAAAAGGGGGAAGGGGATTCAAAAGGAAAAAAAAACAAAACTTGGTGGAATGTACCAGCATGATTCCATGAGTAAGAAATACAAAAACATAGATACTCACTGAAAATTGTCAACAAGAAAGAAAGATAGAGATCAGAACGAAAGAAAGAAAACCCGCACAAGAAATGGAGTGTGAACAACCTGCTAAAATTGAAATGTATCACCGAACATCCGCCTTCAGATTAGCTCAAACGACTTCAAACTGCCCACCAATACTCCAAAATTTGGGTTAGCTATAGAGCTCACTTCACAAGGGGAGAAACCCACTCACTCCATCTAACAAATCTAACCCTCGTTCTCCCTAGCTGCAGAATATTGTTGTTGGGGAAAGGGGCTAGCATAGGGCGCATACCCGGGGCCAACATACTGAAGGATAGCAGGATCGTACGCAATGGGTATGGCATTATTCCCGCGCACGTCCACGAGGGCGGGGGTCGGAGGGACAAGAGGGTACACACTAGAGAAGTGAGGCGAGGGAAACGGCCCAGAGTAATAGCCGTAGTGGCTCTGCCCGGGCTCTAGATGTTGAGGAGGATACTCGTTAGGCAAGAGCGATTGTGCGTTGGAAGTCTCATCGAAGCTAAGGTCGGTAAGGTTCTCCATCTTTAAGGTACTGACTTTGGCACCGGGAGAAACAGGCTCTGAGATGGTTGCAGCGTTCCCAGCAGACATCTTCTGTTGTTTAATAGTTCCCCAACCCCCATGTGCCTCATTGGCACCAGAGAATCCCGGGTGTGAAAAATTGTAGCCTTGACCCGGAATATGATATTGTGGGATAAAGGGCGTGTATGGGGGGAACGAATACCCAGTTGGGGGATTGAGTGCATAGGTTTGCGGCGCCACGGGGAGGTTTCCGGGATAGCGAGAAGCCATCACATTTGAACCATACTATTACTTCTGGTCAGTTCTGGGGGCTTACCTTGACGGGGTGAACTTACATGATTGTGGTAATCCATGAAATGAAATGGCGGAACAACAGGGATCACAGGGTTGAGGATGGGGAAGCGACGTTCTGAATCCATCTTATCCATACGAACGTTGTTATAAGAGTGCAGAGCCGGAGCCACAGGAAGCGACTGGACCTGATATTGCTGGACCGGTAGATATTGGGGAGTCGCGTCGGGAACCCCCAGCTCTGTAACAGTCTGAGTGGCGAGACCGGTCTCCCGTTGACTGCGGTGCCCAGCTGGTATCCCGATAACTGGTGGTCTCTTGTATATCTCTCTCTTCTGGACATGGAGTTTTTTACCCATGAACTCTGACCCATTCTGATCGCTGTTAGCCAGAGAGAAGACTACTCTCCAGTATCTGGAAAAGGAAGTTTACCTCAGCCACTAGGGCGAGATTGGCCATTTCCTGTGTCTCATATCTTATGAATGCGAACGCATTAATGCCTAGACCTAACCCAGTTAGTTACGAACCCCCGAATATTTTCAGACCTGCCCTGCTTACTATGCTTTTTGACTATATTGCAATCAACGATCCTCCCATGTACCGAAAAACGTGCTCTGAGCTCGCTATCCGTTACCTGGGGGTTAAGCTTTCCAACAAATATTGAGACGGTGTCAACCTCAATGAGCTGATCACAACGTAGTGCCATGCCCAGTTCTTGAGCAGAAAAATTGCTTGTCCAATCGGAGATCCATTGGCTATTGAGACGCAAAGACTAGAATTGAAAACTAATGTTAGGCCCCAATAATGAACATGGAAAAACACAGGTCGCTCATACCTGAAAACTATCAACTGCATCCTGGCGGAACTGGAATCTAACATAGCACTTATTTCCGGATGTCAGACCAAATAACGGCGTGGCTGAGGAGCTATTAGAAAATTCGACAGACTCCAACGGGCCAAATCCTTGCAGCATGTCGACCACCTCGTGGCGGTGGAAGAGGCTATTATCGCTTTTGCTCAGTACGAGGGTTCTGTTGACCTTTGCGGGTTCGCAGCGTATTGGCCGGCCAGATGAGTCAATAATTCTAGCCCTCCCTTCCCTGATGGCTCTTCTGGCAGCTTCGTCGGTCTAAATGTAGGTCAGCCTGATCCACCTAAATACCGGGAGACATTATAATACCTCAAATTGGCAGAAACTATAAGGGTTTCCCTTACTGTCACGACGGATTTTGACGTGAAGTCTACCGTACCTGGAAAAATGGGCTTGGAGACTCCTCATCAGTCCCGCATCTGTATGAGTAGTAGCTAGACTATTATATTGTTAGGAAGGCAAGATTCATAAGTCCAGTTGAAGTTACCACTTACTTTGCCACAAAAACACATGCTGAGGGTAATCCGCGCGCGGCCAAATCCTCGGGGCCTATTTCAATCCCCTCTTCTAGCTCTTCAAATTTTATATTTGCTTGGGCTATTTGAAGGTTGTCTTCGACTAGCGCAGTAATAGGGCTGTCTTCATGGGGAACGAAGAACTCTGTGTCGCCATCAGATTCGGAATCCTTAATCTCAACCTCCTGCGATTGATTGAAAGGGAGTTTCGAAAATTGTCCGCCGCTCTCGCCGTCTAGGTTAAGTGGCATAGGGTCTAGAAAGGATGGCAAGGCGCCGTCGCCATCTTCAAGGCTAGACATTGTCTTCCCACGGGGTCTCAAGTTGGTTCCTGTCTCATTAATTATTAGCCAATTCTGCAATAATTAAGACAATCGTTCTCCAGCCCGCCTCCACCCTGGGCCCTAAATCTATGACAATCCCCAATAGGCGGAGGCCTAAAGGGAAGCAATGAAAGTGGGCAATGTGTCTCATTTTTTACGGTCATAAAAAATCGTGGGTCCAAAGCCTAACCACAGAGGGTATTGTGGCTTTCCCAGAAGTGGTGTAGAAAAGGGAGGGTGTAGGTAAAAGAAAAGAAAATATAGGGTATAGGCGAGCGAACCATATCCTAAGGATCGCAAATGATGAAGAACAAATTTAAAGAAAATATCAAATACTGAGCCTCACAATTGTCGAGGGAAGAACTAAATCTATCGTGTCGGAAATAAAAATGGGGATTATTTGAAACTTACCTCTTGGTAGTCCCACATTTTGGGGAGTGGACGGCTGGTCAACCTCATCTTCGCTACTAGACTCAAGTGGATTTTCTCCTATAATGGCAGATAGGGAGCGAGGCGAATGCTTGATGTGCCTCATCTGAGGAGTAACCGGGAGTGCAGAATTCCAGGACATTTTCCCTTGTAGTGGTGAAAGTTGGCTAGAGGTATAAGTGAGAAAGAGGTGTAGTAGAAGAGGGGAGTGAACGGAAGATGGAAACTGGAAGCTGGAGGGGTGGAGAGGAAAGGGGAGGGGGGCAGTCAGTTTGCAGCGGCTCCTGTGATGCAAGCCGCAGACTAAAATAGTAGAGGGTTATTTTGAGGTGAAGGATGCTCACAGGTAAATTCAGTAATTGGCAAACGAAAGCCTCTGATAAATTTTTCTAGAATGAAACAATTGCTCTAGAAAGTGCGACTGTAGATTTTATTGTCAAGAGTGATAGGAGGTGATGGGGGTGGGGATGATGGTGGGGTGGGGTTAGAGGGAAGGGGAAAGGGCTCTCTGATGGGTGGTCCAGAGTGGGGTGGGGGGGAAGGGTGAGAGGGGGAGGGGAGCCCAGCTCACGTTTACCAACGCTGTGTGACATGAGAAGGCCTAGTCACGGTGCGTGATAAATCCCCCCAGGCTTTCGTCACAATTTCTGCGGTCTACGTGACATCCTACTGCCTGGGTGACCTGGGGGGGCAGAAGAGAAATATAATTCTTCTCACTTGATGAATCAATGGTGCATCTAGTACCGTTAAGTTGTCACTGATGCTTAAGGCACACCCGAATTTTGTTAAATTTTAAAGCAAGGCAAGCATTCGAGTACAACCAAGAGCAGAATTGGGCTTATTCATGGTATTGATATATCCAATTAAATACTCAGATTCATAATACTAAATTCTTAACCCCTGTTGATAGTATTCCCCGACCCCCTAGAGACCAATCAGGCGCAAAATTCACAACACCCAAGAAAGAGTCCACAAACCTCGGGTTAGTTTCCTTAAACTCATCCCATTCCCTCGCTTTCATAGTTTCTTCATCGGCCTTTTCGTGGTTATCTTCGTCGGGCTCTATTTTGATTCCCGATTTCTCACTATATTCCTATTAGTTACAAGTATTCAGTACAAAAATATGTGGCACCTGTTACCCTCCGCCCTCAATGATACCACCTCGCTTTCTTTCTTCCTCAAGGTATTCATCAATGGTCATAGTTGGAAGGTTATGCCCTGATTTAAAGATACCCTGTTTTAGTCGCTCTCGACTATCCAAGAGCGTGAAGGGGCGCAAAGGCTTTCCATCTTGAGACAAAAGTGGCCCGCCTTTGATGGTTGATGGAATGTTGTCCAACTTGTCGTTGTAGCCGTCCCCCGAGCCCCGGCGGTCTCTACTTCGTTCATCTTGGGTTAGGTGCGCAACTGGGTTCTCATCGGGCTCGGGAGCTTTGCTGAGGATATCAAGCTCAAGCTCTATCATCTCAAGTTGTTGAATGCTCTTCATTATTGCGAATGATAATGACGCAGTCTGAAGCTTCCGTAATTCAGCTTCATCCAATAAGTGAGGATTCTGTGCAAGTGCCTACGAATATGTTAACATCTCAAACAGTTCATGCGGAAAGAAGTACTAACATCTATCTTGGCTTTCAATTCTTTTTCTAGTTTAAATTTAGCAACCTTTTGATTCCTCCTTGCCGCTGCGTCAATAGGGGTCGAAGAGACTTTGAATGCTCCTGGATCAGCCGGCTGTAGTATGCTTCTATCATAATTTGACAGTAGGTCATAAGCGTCGCATAGGTTTAAAAATTTCGTGTAAAGGGACTTGGACAGTTTCAATATAGAAGCGCGATCCGGCGACTGCTGTTTGGAAGTGAGATCGGCTAAGCGATAGCCTACGAGCATATACCTTCACACCGTCAGTCTTTATTCGTAAGATTTGGCAGCTCTTACCTTATCTCCGACGACACAACATCTTCCAATGACTCATTCACGCTGAATAGCGATATTTGATCAACAAGGTTTTCGCATTCCCGGAATGTTCGGATAGCGGTCTGCAATCTCTGCTGGTAAGCCGGACTATTGTAATCGTATGAATCCTCAATCTCTTTCCGAAGGCGCTCCCCAGAATCGTAGAGAGAGCGAAGAGATTCCTGATTCCCGCTCATGATTAATCTGATCGTTCGGAGTTGTGAACGTTTGGTGAAACTTGGATGTGGGGGGGGGGCTGTACCCAAACGAGGAGTTGGTTGTTGGTTGAGATGAGATGAGGCTCCACCGCGGGGATTATCCAGGTTCAATCTAATCTGCAGATCTTGGCAAACGTGCTTATCAGCAGGTGACCGCGTAAGCTTGTCGCGGTGAAACGCGTCCCCCCAGATCATTAAATTTTAGCGGCAGGCCCTTCGCGACCCTCCCGGAAAGAGAAAGAAGAAAAGCTCCTAAACACTAGGAGCCTGTTTGGATGGAATGGTTCCGTTCCGTTGGCCCATACAGACGACCATTTCCTGCCATTTTGAAATGTAGTATCATAAACAAAACAGCTGTTTGGCACAATATGTATCGACCATTCCATTTCAAAGTGATTGCAACAAGATGGTTGCCATGTAGAAATATTAGATGAAAACTTTATGATAATAATATGGTGCCTTAACAAAATTAACAGTGCATCAACGAACAGGAAAAACTCCACTGGTGATACCCCACCATCATGAAAATCAAAAAAAATCGAAAAAAGACATAAAATGTAAACACAGTAGAATACATAGTAAGAATTAATATTTGATCCCGAAGAATATCTTTAGGTAGTGTTGGAAATGCAAAGTCGCGAGAAGAGTTGCCTTGCCATGGATCCTTTGTGTACGGTTAATTTTGTTAACCGACAATTTTATTATTATGATAATAATATCATAGAATAATTTTATTAACGGACAATATATTATTATGATAATAATATCATAGAATAATTTTGTTTGAAATCCCTCCACGGAGCAACCACTGGTTGACATTGGCAACAACCTTTTCTACGGGTCAAACCATCTCACAAGGGAAAGGTCGCCACTTCTTCCATTAATTTTCTACTAAACGGGCTAAGAAATTAAGCGCGAGCCACCACCTCTCAAGAGATGATATCATAGCAAATCTAAAGCCAAAACCCCGACTCTGAGTTCGTGCCCCTTAGTCCGTGACATCTTTAAACATACAACGGGGGTAATCGGCTTAGGGCAGAGAACGAAGGTTTTCTCTGGCTGTTTCTGTTGTTTTCTCATGCCCCCCTTCCAAGGCTATGACCTTCCCTCTCTCAAAAAACTCACGCTTCCTTCACTCCCCCTTATCTTGCCATAAGCGCCAACACCCTCATCGCCACACTCACACACATTCAGCTCTCTGCTATCTGCTATCATTTCCTAGCATTACCGATTGATTAAAAATCACTCGACACTTGAAATCTCCTTTTCCAAAGTCATTGGTCTTTTCCCATCCAAACACCAAGCTGCCATGAATATCACCCTCCAGGGTACATCGGATGCAGATGATTGGCCTCGGTTCACGTTAGGGTTCCCACCAAATACGCCATTGACGACTCACCAAAAAGAGAAAGCGATCAGAGAGCAAGCCTCCAAAGCCAACATGTCTCTAATTCTCCATCCGCCACCACCAGAAAATCAGGACATCCCTGCGAAAGAGATATCTTTTCCAGCAGAATCAGAGGACCTGCTTCTTGATTTAGGTCCTCCTACTGCCCAAGAGCAATCCCGGGAAAATGGTAACCGATACATGAAGGATCTCGAATTACTTATCCCAATACATGACACATTTCTTTGTGGGGATACACCTAACGCGATGGATCACTCGATCTCACTCTGCTCAGACACAAATCTGATTTTGCCAAAGCCTCCCGCGGACATCGACCGTAGAGGAAGGGAGTTCAGCAGCGAAAGCGACCTTATAGATATTACCCCCGAAAGCGCTGTTTTAAGCTCCTCAATCCCCACCAATTCTCCAGGTTCTATCGAAAAGACAGTTCAGAGGAGCGCTGAGAATTCAGGAAAATTCAAACAGGAACAGGGGGGTGCCGACACAAGCGACATTAGTGAAACAGAATCCACTCTTGAACCGGTTCCGGAGCCTAAAAAATCGCATGATCGTACATCTAAACGTCGTCTCCAACGTCGAGGTGATTTTTCAAAGTGGTAGAGCTTCCCTCTGGAAAAATTCTAGGACTCAATTCTAATTATATTAATAGGGCCGATGAGAAGTCCAAAGAAATAAATCTCCAATACACCTTGGACCAAGAGGAGGTTAGTGAGGAGAGAATGAGCACAAAATCCATAGCGTCGAGGGGCGAGAAAATCATTAGCGATCCAAGAGAGTACCAACTAGAACTATTCGAGATCGCAAAGACCAAAAACACGATCGCTGTTCTTGATACTGGTGGGTTCCTAGAAACCTAGCTTACAATACCTCAACGGCTATTAACACCCCCAATTGGTAACAGGATCTGGAAAAACACTTATTGCTTGCCTACTAATTCGTCACGTCATTGAGAAAGAATTGGAATTGCAGGCGGCTGGCAATCGCCCTCGAGTCAGCTTTTTCTTGGTTCACAGTGTCACCTTAGTCTTCCAACAAGCCGCCGTACTACGCTGTAATATTGACGCGAGAATAGGTGAATACTGCGGTAATATGGGGGCAGGCGATTGGAAGAGGGAAACATGGGATGATGTCCTTGGGAAGCAACAGGTACCACTTCGATACATTTTATGTAGGGAGACAATTGCTGACACGCTCACTCGCTCCCTTTTATTAGGTGATCGTAATGACAGCTGATATCCTCTATGGCTGTCTTGTTCACGCTTTCATCAAAATGCAAGACATCAATCTTTTATGCTTCGATGAGGCTCACCATGCAAAAAAAAAGCATTCCTATGCCCGAATTATAAAGGATTTCTACCTCGCTGAGCCGGAAAACACTCGACCTAAAATCTTTGGAATGACAGCCTCTCCTGTTGGTTCCCGCGCAGACGCAGCACACGCCGCAGCGTACGTACCCCTACCCAAAGTAACATGATCTAATTGTATCAGCTAAATCTGAAATCTGACAGGGACCTGGAGAAACTTTTGGACAGCCAGATTGCTACTACTAGTGATTTGGCACTGCTTCAAGGTTCTATCAGTCGCCCAGAAGAAGCAGTCGCAGCCTATCCAAGGCTAAAGCCCAAGTTTAAAACAGGCCTCTGTCAAAAACTTCATAAAGCTTATGGAGAGTTAGATTGCTTCTCCAAGGTCTTTTCGTTCGCCGAAATAGCGGCCTCCGAACTCGGGCCATGGTGTGCAGATGTTGTATGGAAATTTGCACTTAGTGAGACACAAGCACGGAAGCTCGAACGTAGAACAGAGAGGAAATTGGAGGCACAACCAGACATGGAGAGCATTGCGAGGATTGAAAAGGAGATTTTATACCTGCAAGAAGCAGCAGATATTGTATTCAAGCACAAAACTCCGCCACCCTCCGCCAATGCGAATTACTTAAGTACGAAGACCTTGCTCCTTCACGCTTACTTGAAAGAAATCTATAGTGCCAAGACAAAAGATAAGTGCATTATCTTTGTTTCCCGCAGATACACAGCTACCGTATTGGCTGAGTTGTTCAAGAATCTTGAAATCGAGCACATGCAAATTGGGATACTAATCGGCTCTTTTTCTCGCACCGGAGTTGCGGATACGAATTTGAGCTTTAGAGAGCAGATGGTAACCCTAAGTAAATTCCGGCAAGGCAAACTGAACTGCTTAATAGCTACCTCGGTTGCGGAAGAAGGCCTAGACATTCCCGATTGCAGCTTAGTCATTAGGTTTGCTACTGGCATATTTCCCATTGCATTTGGGGTTCAAGCGCTCATTGAAATAGGTTCGACTTATACCGCACTATGATTCAGTATGTCCAGTCTAGAGGGCGAGCCCGAAGTTCTGTTTCCAAGGTACAATATATCTGTCTCTGGATCCCTTATGACGCAGCTAAATGGGTACAGTACATTCATATGCTCGAGAGCGGAAACCGCAGCCATCTGGAAATGCTGAACGAAGTGCGGAACTCAGAGGTAGATATCTCCGGCCAATCCCGAAACTGCAGACCATCCTAATAGGTATTAGAAAATCATGAGAGACTTTTGTAGCAGTCTTCCCGCGGACCGGATTTTGGATCCTACCGGGCCAGAAGAGCCCTCTGAAATGGAAAACCCCGAAGAATTGTACCATATCGAGCCAGGCACGGGCGCAAAATTGACAATGGCTTCTTCCATGACAATCCTATCTCGTTATGCTCAGCGATTGGTTTGTGACCCTTACCAACAGATCCGTTCTCACTACCCTTAGTAACAGTTTATCAGCCACGAGAAGACAATGAGCTTCTACGACCGCTATACACCATTAGATATGATCCTGAGGGCTTCGTCAGCGAAGTTACACTCCCAACTCTGTCTGCAGTACAGCATATCGAGGGTGCTCCAATGCCCACTAAAATGGCTGCAAAGCGATCTGCCTCCTTCACGGCCTGCCTAGAACTGAGAAGGAAAGGCGGATTAGATGAAAACCTCATGCCTAAATCCCGATCCAAAAGGCAACCCAAGATGGCCAATGCCCATCTAGCGTTGGATATTTATAACTCCAACGTTTATCAAAGAAGGACTAAGCCAGATTTTTGGAAAATCGATACACCGCTCCTTGAACTCTGGTTTAATATACTCTTGCTATCTAACCCTGCTGGTATGGCCCGTGAAATCCAGCCGATCTGCTTGATCACTCGGAATAAGCTACCTCCAATCCCTGCTTTCACCGTTTACTCAGACAAGGGAGCGGAGTCGGAGCTTATTGTATCGCAACTTTCGAAGAGCTTACCGGCGTCCCCTGACACATTAAAGAAGCTTTGCCAATTTACCCATCGCCTATTCTTAGACCTCTTTAATAAAATCTTCGAGCTGACTCTCGATACGGTGCCTTACTGGATCGCCCCCATTAAGGGTTCAAACTTCGCCGAAGACAGTCTTCCTGAGGACGCTCTTGATTGGAAGCTCCTTGAAGAGGTATCTTCAGGAGCTGACATCCTCTGGGACGATAATTACCCCGTTGAGAACTTTATTGGCCGCTTTCTCATTGATCGGAGGCAGAAGTCCCGGAGGTTTATAATACTTGACCACCACCCAACCCTTCAGTCAACGGACCCTTATCCTACCAGTTATGAGTGCCCTCCTGGTATAATAGACATACAGGACTATAGTTATAATGCTACGTGTAAACGGAAGTGGTCAGGGGTGAAGTGGAAGGTTCCAGAATCGGAGCCTGTTTTCATCGCAGAACGTCTCTTACATCGTCTCAGCTATTTGAGCGCCCCTGACAGCAAATGGGTGGCTGCTGATAACCGAGCAGTGATATCTCCCTCGGCATTTTCTGTATCTGCTGTATATTTCCCTACCTTGTTAATTTGCATGACTATACAGAACCACTAATATCTGAACAGATCCCGAGCAAGGTCATTCACATGGCTATGATATTCCCCTCTTTCATCACTCGAATCGATAGTTATCTCCATGCATGGGAAGTTTGTGGCCGTTTAGGGATGGAGATAGATGTAGGGGTGGCCCTGGAAGCCATCACAAAGGATTCCGACAACACGCACGAACACGGTTCAGCCCAGGTATCATTTCAAAAAGGGATGGGAAACAATTACGAACGATTGGAATTTCTAGGAGATTGCTTTCTGAAACTGGTAGGGCCCTTTCACGTTCCAAAGCCGAGAATTTTGTTAAATTTCTTAAAACCAGGCAACTTCGTTGGGTCTTTATATAAGCCACCATGGTGATGACGAATTCGAGCTTCACGTGAAACGAATGGTCCTCATCTGTAACAAATATCTCTTCTCTAAAGCCATAGAGATGAATATCCCGGAATATATTCAAACCACAGGATTTTCACGCCGCAGTTGGTATCCCGACATGAAGCTGCTCGTAGGGAAGGGCGCCACCCAACATAACGCCTCTAAGAATGCTGTTTCTCACCGCTTGGCCGATAAGTCGATCTGTATTCCTTCCCTTCTGACTCACCTCTGGGCACGCGCTGATGAACTTACCAATAGCGGATGTGTGTGAGGCATTGATTGGGGCTGCTTTGATTGATAAAGGGCTTGATGGGGCTACCCAGATGGTAACCGCGATTCTAGGAACTCGAGAGCACACCCAGAAAGTGTGGGCCGATTACTGTGATAGTTACACAAGACCTGCATACCAGCTTCTCGAGTCATCTCCAGCCCACATAAGGCTCGCTGAAGATATTGAAGAGTTGGTCAAATACAAATTCAAGCACCCACGTCTTCTAGTATCGGCTTTCACACATCCCTCTCTCCCACTCAGTTGGGACAGGATTCCGAGTTATCAGAGGTTAGAGTTCTTGGGTAAGTTGGATACCGAAACAGCAAAGCGAATTTGTTCTAACAGGTCATAGGAGACGCAATACTAGATCTTATCTGTGTGCGTTACATTTTTCAAAAATACCCTCACGCAGATCCCCAATGGTTGACAGAGCATAAGGTCCGTGTCATGGTAGAAACCTTACACCTGCGACCTATGATATTGACAAGAAATATAGATGGCGATGGTGTCAAATAAATTCCTTGGAATGGTTTCAGTGGAAATGGGATTTCACCGGAAATTGAGAAGAATGGGAGCCAGCTTGGACCACGCGATTCGAGATTACGAAGTTGACATTGAAGAAGCAAAGGCTAATTCTAATGGAGCTGTGGACTTTTGGACCTCTCTAAAACCCCCTCCAAGTAAGTTCGGCACGTTTCAATTTTCGACAAACACTGTGGGAGTATACTGACCGATCCCATAGAAGCCTTGTCAGATGTTCTAGAAGCATTTATAGGTGCTGTGTTTGTGGATTCCGGATTTCAATATGGCATTGTTGAAGGCTTGATCAATACCTTCATTCTTCCGTACTTTGTGGATATGACTGTATTTGATAGTAAGTCATCCATCCCTCCTCCCCCAACACCTAGAGAGAGCTAACACAAACCAGACTTTGCCGGTCAGCACCCAACCACCTACATATCCAGACGCATAGCAGATCTCCAATGCAGATCCTGGGGATTTGAGAGTCAACAGTGCGGGACTGGAAATATGACCTATATCCTCACAGCCATAGTAGTGCACAGGGAAATTTTCTCTTATGGATCAGGGGCGAGTATTAAGGCCGCTAGAATAGAAGCAAGCCTTGCAGCTATGAAGAGGCTCGAGGAGCCTGAAGGCTTGAAGCAGCTAAAGGATTTCTGCGACTGTGCGGAGGCAAGGGAAGCACAAACCAAGGAGAAGGAAAACAACGAAAAAATCAAATGAGGAAATGCCGGAAATGTTGGAGATCCTTTGTTCAGATATCTTTTCTCATCTCCCCACAGGTTTCAATAAAATCTACTAAACGTTGGAATGGCTTTCGTCTCTTACATGGCAAACCACGGCCCTCTTTCCCAATTCTTAGACATGAGGTACTGCGTAGACATTGTGTTTGGGAAAAACCTCATTTCCCTAAAGCACACCAGGGTAAAAAAAAAACCCCCCTAGATAACCACAAGTCTCCTCGGATCTTCATAACCCGGCGCCTGCGGCCCAGCTCTAAAACCTCCGATTCATGAGCCCTGATTATAGCGTCCTCGAAAGTAGCAAATTCCGCTGGTAATCGTGAAGAACCACACCTACCGTACGGCTCTTGGGGAGACAATCCCGCTTATAGTATTCGGAACGATTTTTTCAACTTTTTTCGTTGTGTTTCTACAACAGCGCTTGTATCACGCTGGGCTTTCCCTATCCGTATATCTTTCGGTTAGACAAGTTACAATGAATAGCCAGCGCCAACTTCACGATTATTCAGTGATTCCAAGGAGCTAGTCCGCCTGACTCTAGGCGCGGCCGGACTGACCCAGGCCTTTCCAAGACGACCCGACCGGACTATAGGAAAACGGCGTTCCAAAATCAACGCCGGGCCCAGCCTGCGTCACCCGCAGGCTTCAGGTTATGAGTAGTAGCGTCCTCTGACCTCAACCCCGGTACTTAAAAAATGGCGTTCAAGGAACCATGGTCAATGTTGAAACACGCTATCACTCACGACCCTGCACTGACTTTATGGGCACTGGAATTCAATATATTTTATTGCCTAGAGGACAAGAGACGCACGCCAATCCAGGCGCTGCAACCCACGGCAGTACATACCCGGGGTACGCCAGCCCAACCTGGCTATCCGGGAGTACATCTGGAAAGTACTACCCTGGAAGCTGTCATGGCTGCGGAGGATATCTTGACTTTAGTTCTGTCTCCGCAGTTATGGGGGGAAATGGGCATTCTTATAATATACACAATTCACAAGGGGTGAAAATTTAGTGTGAAGAATTGGCGAGAGAGAAAGTATCTCGGCCAATATTAATCTAGCAGAAGTGGTGGAAGGGCCACTAATAGAATTGTGAAAGGGGACCAGAGGTTGGGCAGTGGGAATGTAGTGTAGATATCAAGATGGTAGATGATCCGTTCATGAGATCGATGCGGCTTAAGCGAAATCTGGAGCACCGTAGGCTTCTTGTTTTATTTTTCCGTTCCGTTCTAAGTGTTCCGCCGTGAAAAGCCTGCAGGCCGTTGACAGATATCTGCAGGCTAACCCGGGCATCTGCAGCTCATGCAGTCCAAATTGAAATTTTGAATAACTTGGTATCATGGCTTTGGCATGGAATAAGTTACTTCGAGGTTTGGCGTGGCGGTTGCTTCGGCGCGGATGGGGCTTTTGGGGCGCTGGCGGCCGCCGGTGGTTTCGCCTGGACCAGCGTAGGCTTTTTAAAACCACGGCCGGACTGGCGGCTTGGTACAGTACTGAAAACAAGAATACCGGTGGAACGGTATCTACTTCACGGCAAGGGAGAAAAAAGTACGAGCAAACAACTATCACTTTCAAAGAACCTTCAAGTAGAATAGAAAACCACACAAGTCACGATCAATTCAAGCTCATTAAACTATGATACTTCGCAAAACCAACCCAGCAAACTGCACAAAAGACAGAAAATTCCCGTCGTAAAGAAAGTCCAACCTTGCAGGTTGTCCGACTAACTAGGTATGATACAGGTCCAATTTTCCTTCTTCAAACCACAGCCAAAACGGTTCTTCCGTTGTGCTGTATTCCTTCCTCACGGCTTGTTGCCGCTCTTCGTCACGGTGACGGGTGGAGGGAGAGAGGGTGAGAGAAAACAAAAACCTACTATACCGTAACTTATAATACATAGATGCCAAGATCGTGACCAACTATCTATTTAGTAAAAGTTGATCGCAAAAATAAGCTAGAAAAAAACATCAAGTTGAGAAAGTCAATTTTGAACCGTTGCAGTACCACTGCGATTATTTCAATAATATTATTAATATTATAAGATTATGACACAGTACGGTACGCTCACTCCCCCGAAACACCTCCCCAAGTACATTAACCTTCGTCCCGAGTTACTTTGACTTCGTCCGAATGCGGAACGACCTCCACAACACCCCTAGCTCCATCGGTGCCGTCTCGGAGGAAACGTCCGTCGCCTCTGTCGCGGGCTCAGAGTCACATCTCTTCACCGGCCGTCAGCCGGGTCCCCTTTACAGTGGGCGAGCGCACCACTTCTGCCACTACGACATCCGCGGAGCCGCCTGCGTGGTATTTTACGGGCTGATGGCTAGCTCTCTTCTACCGCGAGATCGCGGGTGGGTTTATTGGGCGAAGCATTGGCGACGGGGGCGTTACGGAGCAGCCGAAGGTGCGTGTGATATACTCCAAGCGGGATGCTATGAACCTGGAGAGGCTCGTTGGTAGCAAGAGGGTCAGGGTTATGTGCACGGATAAAGGTGACACGTTTGAGTTTGTTTGATGGGCCACAGTGATTCTGTGATGGATACCCCAAAGCGCTGTATGTAATATTGTTACTTGATACTAGAGTACAGTTGGTCAGGAAGTCCTACAATTTTGGACTCTTGGCGAAGTGTTGAATAATCAGTGCAAGTAGAAAAATAGTCACGATCCTTAGGCTCCATTTCCCATCTCGCAACCCTCAACTGTAATTCCAGCAGTCCCCTCCCGGGTGAATCAAAACACCAAAAGAAACCCTCGCGAATGCTGTAGCACACCCCTTACCTTATTTATTTCACAAAAAATAATAATCATGCTCGCACTCTTAAGAAACGAATGTAACAACCTAGAACCACCATCCCCCCTTCCAATTATTCCTATTCACCCATGCCCATTCGCGCAGCACAACAGAAATCCATCCACTCAAAGCCATAATCATACAGCAGATACCAACGTACGGCGAGAGTCGCTACCTGATACAGGACTTCCAGAACATACCAAAGCGGTAGTAGGCAAACAAGGTCAGATGAAGGAGCTGGAGGAGGAGAAGAGAAAAGGAAGGAGAAGAGAACAGAGAGATTGTTATCCTTCCTCAAATCAACCCTTCCAGGGACTGTCTAGGCGACGAATGTGCATGTACAGCTTTATAGGAGGATTACTAGGAGTAGGCCATTGAAGTGGAAGAGGGGGAACTGCAGGTTTGATTTAGTTTTGTTTTTTGCCCAAGTATAACTTCATAAGTAAAATCGGCATTGCAATGTGTATGGTCAACTTTGGGGACTTGTGTGATGGATTTGTTCCCATGGGGTAAATTAATCCGATGGGTGGGTGTCCAGCACAGCTAATGTCGCAGTGGAGGTGACAATGGTTAGGCAAAGATATAAGCATTATTTGAAGCAATTCTAGATGTGGGTGTTGGTAGAAGGTAATGTTATATGTTTGGGTGCAAAAAATAATAATTGTCATTTCATCGGCACATGTGCTTAGGAACTATGGATCTTGAGATTTACAAGGATGTATAGTATCTGCTGGGATGAAGGTGAATGTGAAATGGGAGTGGGCTGGTGCAGGTGGTAGTTGTGGCTTTCTTGACTGTCCAGGAGAGAGGTTATAGGTGTGTGAGGATATATAGGGGCTCTCCGTCAGGCTGGTTCTGCAACGAATGGGTTTCTCTCTGATGCAACGTGTTGTAGGCTTGGCGACAATGTCTAATAAGTGCCTTCAATCCAACCTGCTTGATGTATCACCAAGATAGATAACCGTTATCCCCCACTTTCCATATTAGTAACCTCACAGCCTTCATACATACCCCTATCAGAAAGGTACACAATCAGACACAATATGTATACTTGTTAAGATACCACCCTTTCATTTTTCCCTAACCTGCTCCACCATTTCAACATAGTCCACATTAAAGTACAATTTAGATCACCACCCCCCCCTTGCCTGAGTTCCCAAATCCATGGCCAAACATATCGGTTGCTGCATTTCCCCCTAAAGCTAAGTTGCCGCGCCCACGACTGTAGAGGTACCCACTGTCCGGTCCCCTAACCGCTCAGTGACGTTGTGGTGGCGTATCGCGCTAGAGATTATGGTAATGAGATTGTGCATTTTAACTATCCTACTTGGTTGATTTGCCAGCCGAGCTACCTCACTGATATTGGAAATCACTCATCCTTGTAGAGCCCTTTTCAGGTACAAGATCTAGTGAGTTCAGGCTTCATTTGCTCATGTCCGCAACACATTTGGACTATGTAGCAAATACCCCTTCTCTTCTAATTTGTACTTGTACCCTACATCATTTCTGGCAATGGGAGAAGGGTGTAACGGTACTTGCTGTACCGGGTGGCCTTGAGCATCTCTCTTACCTTGGTGAGAAAGGTAAGGAAAAAAGCACAAGGAAGATGTAGGAGATACGCGAAACAAAAAAAAGAACAAAAAAAGAACTCAAACAAGAAGTCTGGGCATGCAAGGGAAGATGGTTTTGTCAGAGGAAAAACACAAAATGAGCTAGGTAAAAGGAAGAGATTAAGGATCAAAAGGGATACATGAAGAAAAGGGAAAGGAAAGAATTACCACAGAAGAAGGTTTTTGTAAATGGTGTTGCCGAGATCATGATAGATACCTGAAAGTTGAAAGATGTAAGTTTATATGTAAATATTGAATTTAGGGTAGGGCGGGTGGGGGATTATGCGGGGCAGTTTCCAATTCGGACAATTTCAGCGAAGAGTTTATCGAGCAGTTCCCTGATATGCAAGACAAGTTCAGCTACGGAGTTGTTTCCTGGCGGAACCCCGTCAGTAAATAACTCTTTATGGGTCAGTTTTGGATTTTGATTAGGGTCAGTTGCTGGAAATATGTTGTATCCAATATCAGTAAAAGTGAGTCCAAAACACAGCAATGCAACAAGAGAGGAGATCAACGTGTCTTGAAACTATGAACCTAGAACTGTGGCTGGGGCAGCAGTGCTAGAGCTCGAGAATTGGTTGAATCTCACATGCAACATTCTCCCTGAATAGCTTTATTAAAATCACTACTCTAACCTGAGCTCCAGACCTGTTGTGCCAGAGAAGACGATTTTCTGCCATACTCTGCCAGGTGCTTGGCCACCCTGTCTCAAGTACCATGGACGGGAAATGCCTCTGTTGCCTATGGCACCCCTGAGGAGTACAACCACTGTGTGGCTCTTTCTTGTGACCTGGAAAATTGACACAGAAACGATGTATTTCTAAAGGATCTATTTAGTATAACTATATGAAGTAGTATTCAATACTGGTATTATTTGGTGCTAGCCAGGTTTGCATCAAGACTGGGCTTACTTAAGATTGGAGAGTGCCTGGAGACTAAAATGGGCCCTGTCAATGCCCCCAACTGGAATAGTGACCAAAGACTGAATTTTCGGTGTTGTTTCTGGTTGACAATCATCTCACCCCTTATACACGAATGTCTTTTCCTAGAATACTTTGGCCAGCAAATCTTTTGCTGGAATTCTCACCCACAAATCGCCCTATCCATGTCAATACCAATACCCAGTGACTCATCCCAAGAGAGCCTTAACTATAGCCATATATGGTGTATCTTGGCAACAGGATATATGTTGAAAAGGAAGGATTCTTGTGAAGTAGCATGGTTGGTCTGTCGAGCTAGCTCTTGCTTCCCTATTTCTATCTGCCTTGATAACCCTTAGCCTCCACACTGGCCTGAAGGTATATGTAACAATCTTATGGTCTGTGAATCAATATTCAACAAGTAACAACCTTTCATAAGAAATGTCTGGAATCTTTACTATCTTCTCAGATAACACGGGACTGTCTTGTTCTCTTTAGAGTGCAACTACCTGATAATGCAGCATGGAACTATCTTGTCGTTGTATAAAACTATCACAATAGATTTATATTATCGCCGGGCCTCGTGACTGTCTCAACAGTTAGAGGTCAGCAGAGCTAGTAGGTGGAAAACTGATAGAACTCAATAATGCGTAGATAAAGAGAATTTTATTGAAATTTCTTGGTATAGAAAAGTACCTAGATGGTTGCGTGAAGTTCATATCTCTCAGCCCCCAAGAGCTGCCTTATATAGATATCTCACAACAGTAACCCTGGTGACTTCTTACCTCAGGTTATATACATTCTATGACTCAGAAGTAAGTTATAATGTGAAATCCATCAGATGACTCGTATAAGTTACTGTACAACATACTGTTAACCAAGTACAACACATAAACTAAATCATGTGCCTAAATGAGTCACATGCATAAAACCTATGACTAATAATGTAAGTAATGTATGAGAGTCATTAAATCATATAACGCACAATTGTGCGTCATTAAATCAATCAACCAATCATAACATAATTATAACTCACTATTCTGGAGTCATGTGAGATACTATGAGTCAACTAACTTTATAGCCGGAAAGAAGAATATACCTATGACTACAATTTGTTACTGTTTATCACATTGACTAAGTTGATGAATTCAATACGCAGTGTTCCAAAGTCACCAGTCTGGACCATGGTCTGAACCAGGGGTCCCCAGTCCCGTCAGTCCGGCAATGGTTTTCAGCAGCCAAGGTCAGTCGGGCTTAAATTATCAACGGCTGCCAAAGACGGCAGGTGCCCAGGCAGCCGCCGGGTCAAGAGGACAGCTGAGAGATGCAAAGCCGCCATATTGCCCGGCAAAGCCTGCCGGTCCCCTGGTAAAGCTACCAGATGCCCTGATAAAGACTCTAGCTACCTTGACAACAAGTACTCCTTGTGTAAAACTCAGAACTGATTGGCTGAGCTATTTGCTTATGACATTTTAAATTGAACTACATAAATTAACTGCCAGATATATGGCCATTCATAGATATGTGCGAAAGTCGTCAGGATGCTGCCTGCTGCCACCACAGTTAGAACAATAATTACTACACAGTGTGTATGCTTTATGTTCAGCTCAAAGTCAATCAATGTTACCAGCTCATACATATATCTAATATCTAGTTCTTATATTCCCGTATTTGACCATAGAGTATTTATTCAGACACTCCACGATAGCCCTTGGAAATGGGTACCTCTGAAAGTAAACTTTCGAGCTGAGTGATCAGATAAACAAATGTTGAAATGCCGGAAGTCACGTATATCAACCCTAACATTGATCTCTATTATAGAAATAGCGTTCTGCGGAATAAAGTTAGGGCTGAAACCCTGAGGCTTGCAGGTCACCCAGGCCTGGCCCAGCTGGTTTTTTGGAAAGCCGGTTTCCCACAGTCTGGCCCAGCCGTCACTGAAGGAGCCAGGGTCAGTCCGGTGGCACGCAAAGTCGGACGGACTGCCAGGTTTGGAACACTCTCTATAAGTTGTATATGTTAGCAATAGTAGTAACTAATGAAACTGAATTACTTGCAATGTCGACATACTATTTATAAGTCCTATTAATCTTCTACCACATTCAGTATAAGGCTTGAGAGCTTGAAAGTAGTCCTTATATCCTTTGTCAAGGAGATACAATTCAGTTCTAATATCACCAAAGTAAGCAGTTTAATTTCTTAAAGTAATTATAGACCTAGTCGCTCCAAATTATGAATAGTGACTAGTCTATTCCCATTGGAAGTGAATTTGTCTTTGTAATACCAAGACTACTGTAGAATAAGCCAGTGTTGGAGCCCATATTCGGGATCTTATTTTCACTGTAGGAAGGTTATTCAACCCTGACTCAATGAAGTTTGATCTTTCAATTGTTTAAATAATAGCTGTTTGGCAAAGATTGTGATTTGCAACTGACCGCCTCTCATGCTCTGGTTGCAGATCTGCTGTAAAATAACAACAAACCACTATTTGGAATACTTAACAAGCGGGGCTTGCCCTTGCCTCAAGATTGTCAAAAGAATTACCCATTGTTTTGCCCAAGTAATCATTGCTTTCGTTTGCAAATCTGTTCTCAAGATGTCACAAATGTAGTAGTAGAAAGAAACTGAAGTAGGGAGAAATAAGTGTGAGAAACCTGTACCAATCCAGACTGTTGATGAATATTGCAACAGGAAATAATGACACATACTTTATAGGTGATGGTCATTTTTGTGCACTAAAGAGATGCCAGGGACTATTTAATCAAATAGGGTAAAATGAGCTTACATGTCTTGGACAGGAACTAGCTCAATAGTATCATATCAGGAATCCATGATCTGTGACAATCACAATATTCGGAGAATTCCGCTTCTGGTTTCTCCAGTACGTAGCAGCTGATTGTTGGCTCTTAGGTGGTATGAGAATAAGACTATGTGTAAAGAGAGAAAAGTTAATCATTGTACAACATTTTGTAGAGAACAGTAGTTAGATGATTGCATGAAGATGCTATCTCCTGAACAGAGAACTGTCCCTAATATAGGCATCATCCCACAACCCTATCCCTGGTAATTTCTGACATTGTATCATGCAACCTTTATGACTCATAGCGAGTTATTATGTGAAATCCATCAGCTGACCGTTGTATATCAACTGGCCAATATCCTCTAACTAATCAAAACTCATAAAATCAGTCTTTTGTCCTTAATAGATCATCCTTGTAAAACATAGGACTCATAGCATGAGTCAGGTGCCAAAGGCATTATATTATCTGTTGTATAATCATAAGTAATCTGAACAATTAACCAATCAACATTAGCAAAAATTCACATTTGACTCCTATACTTCTTGAGGTATAAGGGTAATGGGAGGCTAAATTATAAAACTCCCATTAATGTACCGAGTGACAATATTACAAGAAACCGGGTATTTAAGAGGAAGAGTACATCAGCAAAAATTAATCCTGCTTCTGAGGCGCAGGCGCCGCGTCCGGACGCATCCGACGTCGTTTTTCCGTCCTCTGCGTCCCCTGAGTCCGGACGCCATTCCCAACGCCGATTGCGTCCTGACGTGACGTCGGACCTTACCCACATCTCGCCGCCACCCCACATCTCCGGCTCTTCTCCCCCCCCTTATCTCACGTCCTGACGTCTCTTTTCCTGCGTCGCATCTCCGCAGCATCCGGACGCCTCCCCAAGGTACCCCCTTTTCCTTCTGCTTCCGGGCGTGCTCATAACAACTTGCCGCCGATATCACCCTAGTCATTCCTGCCGGTGTGCCTCCGACTACTACCACTATCGTGCATAATTTGTTTGTTTCTAGATGTTTCTATTCCTTTATGTCTATATCTCTACTATATACTTGTCTATTATACACGTTTATCGTCTAGTCGTGATCATGACGCTACATCTCCGGCGGGGAGCGATGTAGCCCTCATCTAGGCTACGTCGCTCCCCGAGTATATTTTATTATACAAGCCCCCTCTGTGATCCTAATAGATCTCGTTAAACGTGCGTAAATCGATCCGACTGTTGACAAGCCAGCGCTGCTCTGTCTCCGGTATCAGATGCGCCAGGCCTATGATCGTCCCGATATCCACAATTGTGAGCTCTCGGGTAACGTCTTTGAGCTGAAAGGTTACCAGACCGTGTACATCCGACGGTCGTGCGGAGTCTACCACGCTCATGAATTGAACGCCGGCGAGGTGATAGACCGTATCCGGCTGAATATAGCCCGACCGGATTTTCAACAGAGCTATGAGCCTTGCCGGGAGACGACCCCTGAGGGCACCATACATATTCTCCCCACCAGCCTGTATCCAAACGCAATCGTTCCGACTGGTCTCGTTACGGAAGAGTCGTGCACCCGTGCATCGGGCCCTATGTATGTGGTAAACACCTGACTCCTGGAACGCAAGAACCGGGATCTCCAGTAGCGTCAGTAGTTCCACCGGCCAAGCTCGAAGTATCGCCGGATTTTCCGGTAGTCGGCGCTCGGGAGGCAGGCTCAGTTGGCTATATTGTATCAATTCCCGACAAATGGTCTCTGGGGATATATCGCATGCTCTGCCAAAATCAACAACATCGTGGATATTATCACAACGTCCCTTCAGAATCCTCCGATAGGCTGGTGGGGTTGGCGCGGGCCTGGTCTTCTCTAAATGTTCTACTCCCTCAGTTGGTAAATCAGCTCCTGCACGTTGAAGGAAGTCCAAGTTCATAATTCCCATGCGGATCGCATGTTGTCGACCGTAGCCGCTTAGTATCTGTCGTGCTGCGTCGATTTTATTTGAGCGTCGCCATCCATCCTTGATTTGCTCCTTATGTACGAGCTCTCCATACTCGGTAGAATACATGGGAATATTGCCGAACATGTAGATGTGATCGCGAAAGTGACTTATTAGATGCATCTTAACAAAGTTGAAATTAGATTCGGAATGTATCAATTCCATACG